>Ga0116170_10000164_pt1 | contig 67358 bp, 71 predicted proteins | sample AD_JPNHW1_MetaG_FD_89797 | JGI IMG/M metagenome (GOLD analysis project Ga0116170, IMG submission 89797) | Active sludge microbial communities of municipal wastewater-treating anaerobic digesters from Japan - AD_JPNHW1_MetaG | ecosystem: Engineered > Bioreactor > Anaerobic > Digestate | place... | reverse complement strand
TTCAGGCCGCCGCCATCAAACATAGGTGTTTTCTTGGCTTCGGCTACAATCTTTTTTGCATCTTTAATAGTATATCTTTTTCCGGCTACAAAAAGATAAAGGTCAATACCTCCCATTCCGAAAGCATCTATTTTACCATCCAAGGCACGAACCAATGCCAGTGCTTTATCCCAGTCTCCATCGGTTCCAATACGTTCAATAAGAAATTTTTCACCTAATAATTCAGTTTCAAAGGAATGGTCTCTTTTCGATGAACCTAAACTTACACTGACAATATGTTTCAAACTGGTCACTCCTTTAATTATTTTTTCGTGAGGCTTTTAGGGTTCGCAGAATCTTTTTCATTTCGGCCGGGTCTACCCATTTATCTTCGGTTATTGGTGATGAGCCGATTTCGATAGTTATTACCTGTCCATCAATAATCTTTTCCATTAATTTAAGTCTTTCGTCTGAGCCAATTAATATGACTGTTTCATATGCGCGACTCTGGGCTGTTAAATCCATTAATTCATTCAACAGCTCTTTCCCGTTACGGTTATTAACGAAGTCCTGCCTTTCCTGTTCAGTCATCAGGAAAATAAAATCTACTCCTTCTTTTTCTAGAATGGTATTTATTTCATCTTTATTGAGAACCGGAAAACCTATACAGGCTATTGACTGACCTTTGCGCAGTTCGCCTATCCCTTCCAACCGCGATATAAAGGTTCGCTCCATCCCCAGACGATCAGCTGCTTCCTGCTGGGAAAACCCCCTGGACCTCAGCAGCAAAGCTTTTTTCAAGCTCTTTTCAATCTTTGTCCAGCTGATGATTTTATCCTGGATGCGAAATATTTCCATGCCATTCCTCCTTGAGCACAGCCTTGTGTACACAATTTAGTTTATTTTACCTCAATCTAACACCCTTGACAAGCAAGAAACTGCCCGACCAATTTAATCGGGCAGTTTTCATTAATGTTCAGCCTTAAGCTCTAGCCACATTCCATTTTGATTCTTTCAATAATTTCCATCATCTGCCTGTAATCAACCGCACGGTTAATTTCGACTCTGTTACTGGCTGCCCCGGACAAGCCTTTGATATACCAGCCTAAATGCTTGCGCATCTCTTTTACAGCTACAAATTCTCCTTTTGAAGCAACGGTCAGGTCGAGCTGCCGCCTTGCCATATCCATACGCTCCAGCACCGTTGGCATAGTAAAGACGGTTCCTTTTTCCAGCAAATGTACTGTCTGTTGAAAAATAAAAGGATTACCCAATGCTGCTCTACCAATCATAACTGCGTCACAAGCAGTCTCATTTATCATTCTGAATGCATCTTCAGGGCTGGTAATATCTCCATTGCCTATCACGGGAATTGACAAGTTTTTTTTTAGCCGGGCAATTTGCTTCCAATCAGCATGGCCGGAATAAAACTGCATCCGGTAACGGGCATGCAGTGTTACTGCATGAGCCCCTTCCTGTTCCGCTGCCCCTCCCAATTCCAAATAAGCGAGATGGTCCTGATCCCAACCGCTTCTCATCTTAACCGTTACCGGAATTTTTACTGCCTGGGTTACTGCCCGGATAATCATACGGCAACGCCTGATATCAAGCATCAGGGCTGCGCCGGCTCCATTTCTGACAATTTTGGGAGTTGGGCAACCCATATTCAGGTCGATAAGATCAGCTCCCATACTCTCAGCTATATGGGCAGCTTCACCCATTTTTTCCGGCTCGGAGCCAAATATTTGAATCGCAACTGGTGGCAGTTCTCCCTTAATGTCTGCCAACTTTTCAGTTCTAGCCTGTTTATAAATCAGACCCATAGCATTTATCATTTCGGTAAAGACAAGTCCGCAGCCATATTCTTTGGCTAAAATACGAAACGCCTTGTCTGCAACACCAGCCATAGGTGCTGCAAAGACCCGGTTAGGTATTGTAACATCACCGATTTTTAACATTAATTACCCCTTGATGTAACATATTTTTTAGGCAACACCATTCCCCGGCCCCTTTTTGAAAATACCCTGAAGTTCACTAGCAACAAGCTGTCAAGCTGGCTTTCCTCCAGCGTTGCTATATTATTATAGGTTCATTTCATAAATTAATTGCAATCCTTCTAGAGTAAGAAATTCGTCTATTATATCAATAGTGTCTGTTTCTTCAGCAATAATACCAGCTAATCCTCCGGTAGCAATAACAGTCGGACTGATATCCAATTCACTTTTCATGCGATTGATTATACCTTCAACTTGTCCGACGAAACCATAAATAATACCAGCCTGCATGCTGGCAACAGTATTTTTCCCAATCAGGCTTTTAGGTTTTATCAGTTCCACCCGCGGCAGTTTGGAAGCCCTGGCCACCAGTGCTTCTGTCGATATCATTATACCTGGGGCGATTGCCCCGCCCAAATATTCCCCCTTAGCATTCACTACGCAAAAAGTTGTAGCGGTTCCGAAATCAACTATTATAAGTGGCCCGCCATATTTATGAAAACCTGCTACTGCATTAACTACCCGGTCAGCACCTACTTCACGTGGGTTTTCATATTTAATCGCCAATCCGGTTTTAATGCCAGGCCCCACTACCAATGGTTTACAATTGAAATATTTTTCGCTCATTGCTTCCAGTTCCATCATTAAAGAAGGAACTACCGAAGAAATAACTACGGCCTCGATCTTTTTCTGATCCAAACCCTGATATTCAAACAAACTTTTCAGTGTCATTCCGTATTCATCAGCTGTTCGCATATTATCAGTTCGAAGCCGCCAGTGTGTAAGGAGGTTTTCTCCTGTAAAAACACCTACCACCATATTGCTGTTGCCTACGTCAAAAACTAATATCATGCTTACTCCTCCGGTTTTTTGAATTTTCCTCAATATTCTTCAAAGTCAGTATAAAAAATCAACTACCCGTATTAAAGAAATTGAATCAACTTTATTTTGTATTTCAATTATAAGCAAGGTCAGTCACGTTTTCCAAGCGTGTTTTTCAACTGATCATAATCTGTTGGCTTTATCTCTGTCGCTCCTGTCTCTTGCATAATACTCTGTAAATGTTCAGACAGATTTTCTTTATTGATGAGCACCCCAAAATCAGCAGGCAGGTTCTCTGCCTGAACACCAGTAACTCTCCTGGCAATCATAGTCCCGATTTCGGGATAAAAATGACTGGCATCATAATAGTTTTCCATGTTGCAGGTAATAGAATTTAAATCCATAAAATTGTATACTTCGCCAAATACTTCTACACTGTCAGTTAACCAACGTGCATATTCTGGATATAACCCTTTTTCCATCATCAGCTTAAAAAGCGGTGCTGAGATTGGTGTAGTGAAAACAATAAACTTAGCATCAGGGTGGTCTTTTCGTAACTGTTGAAATGTTTCTTTTACCGGCCCATATTTATATTCGGCATTATAAACCTGATTACCATACCAAACCAGATTATTAGCTATCAGTACTTTCTTTTCCTCGTCACTGATATGATTAAGCCTCTTAATATTATTGCGGTCATAGGTAAAGTTCTGCATTATATGACTTCTGGCCAAATCATAATTTTTTCGCGAATATTCTAATACATCAAGTGAAAGCAAGGTTTTGTAACGGTACCCAATTTCTCCCACCATGTCTGTATAATAGCCGGGTGGCTCAAATTTATTCAAATCCTGCACATTTTCATTGGAAGCAAAAAAATCCAGGCCTAATACAATATAAGCAAAATCCTGGCCGTTTTGCCGGCGGGCATAATCAGCATACTCACGATACTCAGACAAGAGCATGTTGTTAACTGCGTAGTTATAGGCATTATACCCAATAAAATCAGCCTGGTTTATGTAGGTAACCCTGCTGCTGCCCATAATCAATGTCTGATAAGGCTCCCGGTTAAAAGTAAGGTGCCCGGTCTTCTGCTGTCTTTCATCAAAAGCTATCTGGATAGAATTATATTGATTGTTATGATTAAAATTCCACAAAGGATCGATATAGAAGTTAAATCCAGCTATACACAGCAACGGCAGTAAAATTATACTTAAGACAGCTATTATCCAGTTAGTATAATTTTTCATAAAGGCCCTTCCCTAAAAATTAAAATAAAGAAACTCACTTACATTGGTCAGCATCAATATAGCCGTGAGGCCTATAGTGCCTGTAATAACTGCGGTCCAGATATTAGGCTGGAAGCGCTTTTGTAATTGCATTGAATTGGGCAGCCAAATGACTATCAATAAAAAAGCTGCACACATAATAACAGCAGAATAGATAAAGTCTTCCATTACAAAGCCGCCAAAGCTGATATGGTATTTACTTAAAAACCCCAGCCATGGAGCAGTTGATTCCGGAAAAATTACTCCGCTGAATCCAAACATGGCTTTCAGTACTTTAACAGCATCAGCCCAGCTTGCAGCGCGGAAAAATACCCAGGCAACATTAACAAAATTAAAAGTCAAAAACCAGGCCAAAATATTGTTCATTTGCAGACCCTGCTTTTGCCACCAACGGTTTACAACCAAAGCTGCTCCGTGCAAAAAACCCCAGAAGACAAAGGTCCACCCGGCACCATGCCAAAGGCCGCCAATCAAAAAGGTTATCATTATATTGGTATATAGCCTTACTTCTCCAACCCGGCTGCCCCCTAAAGGTATATAAATATACTGGCGTAAAAAACGGCCGAGGGTCATATGCCAGCGGCGCCAAAAATCCTGAATGCTCAGAGCTCTATAAGGAGAAAAGAAATTGACCGGCAGGCGGAAATTAAAGAGCAGGGCAGCTCCAATAGCCATATCTGTATAACCGCTGAAATCAAAATAGAGCTGGAAGGTATAAGAAAGTGAAACGACCCAGCCTTCAATCAATGATAGGGCTGGGGCAGTGTCAAAACCATAAGCAGCCCACACGGCAAAAGTATCTGCAATGACAACTTTCTTAAACAGGCCGATAAAAAAAATAAATAACCCGGTGGCAATATTTTTGAAGTCAATTTTTTTATTCTCTGGCGCTTCATATTGCCAGATCATTTCCCGGTGATGAACAATAGGCCCAGCAATTAACTGGGGAAAGAACAATACAAACAGAGCATAATTTAAAAAATTATTTTCCCTGGACTGGCCCCTGTAGTTATCGACCAAATAGGCAATTTGCTGAAAAGTATAAAAGCTTATGGCCAGCGGCAGCGTTAAATGGAGCAAAGGAATATCCGCTTGTATTAATAAATTAATGTTAGCAATAAAAAAGTCCGCATATTTAAAATAGCCTAACAGCCCGATATTAAATATTAAGCCGCCTATTAATAGGCTTTGGCGGGGAAAAGGCAGAGTAGGTCGATTAAGGCCGATGCCTGCCAAATAATTTACACAGATAGAAAAGATAATCAGAGGAAGATAATATATACTCCACCAACTGTAAAAAAGCAGTGACGCTATGATCAACCATATTTTGGCAGCATTAAAATGCCCCCGTGAGTTGAATAAAAAATAAATTATAAAGGCTGCCGGCAGGAAAACAAAAATGTATTCATAGGAATTGAAAAGCACGCTTTTAGCTCCTTATAAGCAAATGCTGATTCTTGTCAAAGATATCTGCAACCAATTTATAATCAACCAAGCTTTAAACTTTGTTATAAAGCGTGATCAAGTTGACCAGAAATCAAACCATCGAATTAATTTAATACTTCGGTTATATCGAAACTAATATCCAGACTTACAGCAGAATGAGTAAGGGCACCGGAAGAAATGAAATCTACTCCGGTTTGAGCTGCTGCTGCAATAGTCTCTTCATTGATTCCCCCTGAAGCTTCCAGTAAAGCCTGTCCGTCAGTTATTAAAACTGCCTGCCGCATAGTATCCACATCCATATTGTCCAACATAATTATATCGGCGCCAGCCTGTAAAGCTTGTCTTAACTGATCCAAATTTTCCACTTCTACCTCGATTTTAACTGTCAGAGGAATCAAGGGACGTAATTTATTGATTGCAGGAATAATTCCTCCTGCTGCCAGAATATGATTATCTTTGATCATGACCCCGTCAAAGAGGCCTAGTCGGTGATTGCGTCCTCCTCCGGTTTTGACTGCGTATTTTTCTAAAAACCTAAGTCCGGGAGTAGTCTTACGGGTATCTACCAGCTGTGCTTTGTAGGGCTTAATGATTTGTACCATGTTATAGGTTTTGCTGGCAATACCTGATAAACGCTGCATAAAATTAAGCGCAGTTCTTTCGCCGGTAAGAAGTGCTGAAGCCTCTCCCTGTACCATAGCAATTCTATTACCAGGCATAAGCTTCTGCCCATCATTTATGAATCCGGTAAAAATAATATCCGGATCCAGCAGATTGAAAACTGCCTGGCATATTTCCACTCCCGCCAGAATGCCTGAGGATTTTGCATAAAAAATACCGGTAGCCTTAAGTCCCGGACTGATAAGATTAGAGGTTGTAATGTCCTGATGACCAATATCTTCCTGCAGTGCTCTTATGATTAAATCATTTAAACCAGGATAGTTCATAATAACCTCCTATTCTTTAAATGCGCCGGCTAATGGGAAAAGTTTTATTAAATATCATACAGCCCTCAGTAACAAATCAGCAATTAACAAAAGAGTTATGTCGCAGCCATCTGATGTCGTCACGATACGGGTAGTCGGAACGGAAATGAGCTCCCCGGCTTTCCGCACGCCCCAAGGCTGCTCGAATCATTATCCTGGCAACCGTCAACATGTTGACAGCTTCATAATAATCCGTAATATCTTCGGCATAATCCAGGCTGGTATATATTTCCTGCAGTTTACGATCAGCCTTCAGTAAGCCGGCTTCGTTTCTTATAATGCCTGCATTTTCCCACATAATGTCTTTAAGCATTGTTTTGGCAGTTTCGGGAGCGATATTTTTTTGTACTGGTTTGATGACCCAGTCATGGTCAAACTGGTTAAATATTTCATCGGTTCCTATACGGCGGCGATACAATATTTTTTCGAAATTATCCACAATTCGCTGACCAAACACAATCCCTTCTAAAAGCGAATTGCTGGCCAAACGATTGGCACCATGAACTCCGGTACAGGCTGCTTCTCCGGCAGTAAAAAGTCCGTAAATGCCGGTCTCTCCATCAACATTAGTGTCGATACCACCCATCATATAATGGGCAGCAGGAGATACCGGAACCATTTCTTTAGTCAAATCGAGGCCTTTTTTCAGACAAGTGTGGTAAATATTGGGAAAGCGTTTCTCAGCCTGGGGGATACTGCTCATGTCCAGCAGAACATAATCACTTTCCGTTCTTATTGTCTCGCTTAAAATTGCCCGAGAAACTATATCGCGCGCAGCGAGTTCGAGAAGCGGATGATAATTTTTCATAAAGCGCTCACCTTTAATATTGTAAAGCAAGCCTCCTTCTCCCCGGACTGCTTCTGAAATTAAAAAACGCTGTTTGTCATCACTATACAATACAGTTGGATGAAACTGAATAAATTCCATATCGGTCAGCTTACATCCTCCCCGATAACAGGCTGCCATGCCATCAGCCGTAGCTACCGGCGGATTAGTGGTGTGCCGATATAACTGTCCCAAGCCTCCGGTAGCTATTATAGTTGCCCGGGCAGCATATATCAAAGGAGTCTGCGTTACAGGATCATATACGTGAACACCGTAACATTCCTTCTGTTTACGGTCAGTAAGTATATCTATCAGGAAATGGTCTTCATTAATAGTTATGTCGGGGTTATTTTCGCATTGATTAACCAACGCCAAACGAATAGCCTCCCCGGTAGCATCAGCAGCATGTAGAATACGGGGACGGCTGTGAGCTCCTTCCCGGGTCAGGGAAATAGCACCGTCTTTCATATCAAAACTTGCTCCGGCTGCGATAAGCTCACGAACCCGGGTCGGACCTTCGCGAACCAGTACATCAACTGCATCAATATTGCACAGCCCTGCCCCTGCTTCCAGGGTATCCTCCAAATGCAGAAAAGGTGAATCCTCTTCATGGACTGCAGCCGCAATACCTCCCTGGGCCAGACCGGTATTGGAATCCTTAACAGTTTTTTTGGTCAAAACAGTTACCTTACCGTACTGGCTGGCTTTAAGAGCAGTAAATAATCCTGCGATACCTCCGCCGGCAATCAGAAAATCAGTAATGATAACAGGTGTTTGAGGGTTTAATTTTTCGATATATCTCGTTACTATCATATATACACCATCACAAAACATCTCATTATAAAAGAAGGGGTATGTAACCCCTTTTTATTCTGTTTCTATGTTAATTTATTTAATCGTCAGCATTCTTTCCAATGCCTGGTAAGCTTTACTGCGAATGTCTTCGCGGACTTCAGTTTGATACTGTATATGATTCAAAGCCTCGTTCAATTTATTAAGCGTAATATATTTCATATCCGGACATCTGAACCCTGCCCGCGCCAGATAAAACTTTTTCTTCGGGCAGGCTTTTTGCAAAGTATACAAAAAGCCTTCTTCCGTACCAATTATAAACTCTTGTTCCGGACTGTGCCTGACATATTCCAGTATGCCTGCAGTCGAGCGGACTACATCAGCCATTCGCGTAATCTCCGGCGGGCATTCCGGATGAACTGCCACTTTAACTCCTGGATGAATACGCATTTGCTCCTCTAACTGCGACGAGGTTAAGGCATCATGGACAGGGCAGCAGCCTTCCCATAGAATCATTTTGCGCCCGGTCTGGCTTTCAATAAAAGCGCCTAAATTTTTGTCCGGGACAAAAATTATTTCTTTATTCTCAGGAATCGAATTAACTACCTGAACTGCATTGGCGGAAGTACAGCAAATGTAACTTTCCGCTTTCACTTCCGCACTGGTATTCACATATGATACTACCACTGCGTCAGGATGCTGTTGCTTCATTTCTCTTAAGGCATTGGCATCTGCCATATCAGCCATAGGACACCCGGCTTGTATATCCGGCAAAATCACCGTTTTATGCGGATTCAAAATTTTGGCACTTTCAGCCATAAAGCCGACTCCGCAAAATACTATGACTTGGGCATCAGTCTCTGCTGCCTGTTTTGCTAACTGCAGGGAATCTCCTACGAAGTCTGCAACATCCTGTATCTCCGGCAGCTGATAAAAGTGAGCCATTATTACTGCATTTAGTCCCTGCTTTTTTTCCGCAATAACCTGTACTAAATCCTGGGACAATCAAAGAGACCTCCTGTCCGTATTTAGCTGTTAATTCTCTGTATTTGATTGTTTTCATCGACAAATACCAATTTAGGTTTATAATTCAGGCATTCGTCATCTTCCAATATGGTATAGGTCAAAATAATGACAATGTCGCCTTTTTGTACCAAACGGGCAGCAGCTCCGTTCAGACATACTATGCCCGACCCAGGTTCCCCCTCAATAACATAGGTCTCAAAACGTTCACCGTTATTATTGTTCACAATCGTTACTTTTTCGTTTTCAAGAATATCTGCAGCTTCCATCAACTTTTTATCCAGAGTAATACTGCCAATATAATTGAGATCTGCCTCTGTAACGGACGCCCGGTGAATTTTTGACTTTAGCATATAACGAAACACTTCTTTTACACCTCCACTGTCAGATTGTCTATCAATCTGGTATTCCCAAATTTAACCGCCAGAGCTAGGATAATTTTTTCTCCGGTCAGGTTTTTAACTTCTTCTAAATCGTCCGCCCGGTAAATTTCAATATAATCTACTGAAGCCAATGGCTGAGCACTAATAAACTTTCTTATTCCCTGCTTCAGTGATTCCACATCCCTTTGTCCAGCTATGATTTCCCCGGCAGCTGCCTTTAGTGACTGATTAAGTACTACAGCCTGCTTTCTTTGTTCACTATCCAAATTTACATTCCTGGAGCTCATTGCCAGGCCATCTGCTTCTCTGATTATAGGACCCCTCACGATGGTTACAGGAAAATTCAACTCCCTCACCATTTTTTCGATTACAGCTACTTGCTGAGCATCCTTTTGCCCGAAATAGGCTTTATCAGGCTGGCAAATCAGGAATAATTTGCTTACCACCGTAGTTACTCCCTTGAAATGACCGGGTCTTGATGCTCCACATAACTTCTTGGTTATTTCTCCTTCTGTCTGAACGAAAGTACTATAACCTTGAGGATACATCTCACGGGCTGAAGGAGCAAAAACTGCATCTGCCTTTTCTTTTTCTAAAAGTTCTGTATCCCTCCTCAAATCGCGGGGATATTCCTCAAAATCTTCTCCCTGTCCAAATTGCATAGGGTTAACAAAAATACTGACAATTACTACATCGCATTCCTGCCTGGCTTTCTGCACCAGACTCAAATGCCCAGTATGCAGATAACCCATAGTAGGAACCAAACCAATCGTCTTCCCTTCTGACTTCCTGATTTTACACCAATCCTGTATTTCCATAATGTTAGTAAAGGTTTGCATAGTCAATTTCTCCATCAACTGTTAATAAAGCTTTTCCAAAACTTCGTCACTGATAGTAAAAGTGTATTCATCGCTGGGAAAGGTACCTGCTTCAACTTCAGTTTTGTATGCAATCAGGGCTTCCATTATCATAGGCTGCAGATTAGTAAATTTCTTGACAAACTTTGGAATATGCCCGGTAAACATACCCAGCATATCGTTAATTACCAATACCTGCCCATCACAGTACTGTCCTGCCCCGATACCGATTGTAGGAATGCTTAATTCCTCAGTAATTCGTTTGGCCAATAAAGCGGGAACACATTCTAATACAATACAAAAGGCCCCGGCTGATTCCAATGCTTTGGCATCAGCAATCAATTTATTAGCAGTTTCCAGGTCTTTTCCCTGGACTTTAAAGCCCCCCAACTGGTTAACTGATTGGGGAGTCAGGCCAATATGAGCAACTACTGGTATCTGCGCATCGATAATCGCTTTTACCGTATCAACTCTTTCTTGTCCGCCTTCCAGTTTGACCGCATGCGCACCGCCTTCCTGAATAAAGCGTCCGGCATTTCGCACTGATTCTTCTCGGGAAACGTGATAAGACAGAAACGGCATGTCCGCAACTACCATACTGTTTTTGGCCGCTCTTGCTACTGCTTTAGTATGATGGATCATAGCTTCCATAGTAACTGGCAGGGTGCTTTCATAGCCAAGAACGACCATACCCAGTGAATCTCCGACCAGGATCATATCAATGCCAGCGGAATCAACCATGCCGGCCAAAGAATAATCATAAGCGGTTAACATAGTAATCTTTTCGTTTTTTAGTTTTTTATCTTTAAGCAAAGCTGTTGTTATTTTGGGCATTTTATTACACACACTCCTTTTCTGTCGGACATAATTATGCAACCATTGACAAGGATTTAACTGGCCGATACAGTTTTGGCTAACTGCCTGATAAAGGTTTTTTGGAATTCTTCCATACTTTTCTCATCAATAGTCCCTTTATCAACCGCAATGCCAGCGGTATAAAAACCAAGCCAGCTATAAAGCTTAATCAATTCAGGCGCCATTTCTTCCAGACAGTTAAGGTGTTTTAATATAGTGCTCAATTCGCCACGGGCAATAGGTCCGGTCAATGCTTTGGGAATACCAATACTCTCAACATTGTTAACCGTACCAGCAATTAAAGGCATTAAAGCCTTAAGTGCAATGCCTTTTGGGATACCAGTCATCTCTAAAAGTTTAGCTCCAAAATCAATAAGAGTAACCAAATAATTGGATACCACACATGCGCCAGCATGGTACAAAGGCTTGGCTTTTCTGTCGATAAAGAAGTATTCTCCTCCCAATGTTTCCACAATACATACTGCTGCATCATATGCGTCCCGGTCTCCTTCAATACTAAAAATAGAACCAGGCAAGTTTTGAATTGCCAAGTCAGTTCCAGCAAAAGATTGCAAAGGATGAACCGAAAGTATTTTGGCGTCGAATTCTTTGGCTCTGTCTAATATTTCAGATGACTGTGCGCCACTCATGTGGACAACTATTTGCCCAGCAAAAAACGCCCCGTCATCTGCCAGGGTATTAACGACATTCTCAATAGAACTGTCGGAAGTAGTTATAAACAAAATATCTGCCGAGCGAGAAACTTCATGAGGTGATTCATAGGCGGTACATCCGATCCGTTCAACAAGCTGTTGTGTAGATTCGGTTTTAATATCATGCACACCCGTAATCTCATAGCCTTTATCATTGAGTACCACCCCAATAGCCGTTCCTACAACTCCCGCCCCAATTATTCCAATCTTTTTTTGCATCTTTACCCCTCCTTTGGGTATGGGGATTATTTTTCCCAACAAAATAGCGCCCGTCTCGGTCCGTTTTCTGGCTACAAGCGGATTTTTCTGTAAGGAGAATCAGCGGGAGACCCCTTATCAAATTTTAATAATTTTTTGGTTTCCTTCTCGGGCTATAACTCTAGTCAGCACCTCCTTGATATCCATTCCGTCATCAGGAAATCTAATGGCCGAATTAATTTCCTCTAACGGAATCAGGACAAACAACCGCTCACGCATGTACGGATGAGGTACTGTAAGCTCCGGACCATCCAGTACTTCATCGCCAAACAACAGGATATCAATATCTATAATTCTCGGACCCCACTTCTCAAGTTGTTGGCGGCCCATTTTAATTTCTATCTTCTGCAGCTCTTTTAAAAGCCTGACCGGTGAAATGTCTGTAACAATTTCTACTGCTGCATTTATAAAATTTTCCTGGTCTTTTTTACCCCAAGGTTCGGTCTCGTAAAAAGAAGATATTTTAGTAACACTTATTCCATCAATTTCACCGATAAGTTTAACAGCTCTTTCAATATTTTGTCTTTTAAACCCTATATTAGAGCCAAGACTTAAGTAAGTTATTGTTTGCATAAACTGTTTCACCCTTTAAATTAGCATAGACCTTTTTGAAGAGCAATACTTTTATTGTCGAAATCTTATCATTTTTACAGCAAAATACTTGAAATTTCCTGAAACTGGTGCTTTTGGTTTATAAACTGTAATCTCAACTGCCTCAACCGGATGATTTTCTAAAATTTGGCCGGCGATAGTTTCGGCTAAAGTTTCAATCAAATTAAAACTATTTTCCTTCACTATTCTGCCAACCTCATGGAATAAGTGGTCATAATTAACTGTCATATTTATATCATCATTAAGTGCAGCAGTCTGCAAATCCAGCCATAATTCCAAGTCTATAATAAATGGCTGGGGTGTAGTTTTTTCATCTGGCATAATACCGTGACAGCCGAAAAAAGATAATCCTTTGGCGATGATTTTATCCATTGGCATGTACCACCGCATCTGTAATCCTTGCCAGCCTCACATTTTCTTTAACATCATGCACTCTGATAATATCAGCACCGTTCATAATACTTACAGCTGTAACTGCCAAGGTTCCTTCCAGTCTGTCTGAAACCTCGGCATTTAATACTTTGCCTATAAAGTCTTTACGAGAAGCCCCTATTAAAACTGGTTTACCCAAGCTTTTAAAATTCTGAAGCCTCTTTACCAATGTTAAATTCTGATACATATCTTTGCCGAATAATCCAAGGCCGGGATCAATTATAATTTGACGGGGGTTTACTCCTCCGTTAATTGCCTGTCCGATAGATTCCTCCAGTTCACTGATAATATCGCTTACCAGATCTTTATAAGGTACCCCCTGATTAAATTGAAGGCGGTTATGCATAAGAATCACCGGTGCCTTAAATTCTGCCAATATTGGCAAAAGTCCTGCGTCCATCTGCAAACGCCCGATATCGTTTATGATATGTGCGCCAGCCGCTAAACATTCCCTGGCAACCATACTGCGGAAAGTATCAACGGAAATAATTATATTCTCTCGTACCAACCGTTTTATCAACGGCAAGACCCTTGCCAATTCTTCCTCAGTTCCTGCCATTTTTGAATCAGGCCGGGAGGAAGCCCCACCTATATCTATTATGTCCGCACCCTGTTCAACCATTTCCAACGCCCTGGCAAACGCTTTATCCTCCTGAAAATAATGACCGGGATCGGAAAATGAATCTGGCGTTACATTTAAAATGCCCATTATTTGAGTTCTTTGCCCAAATTCCAGATTTTTGCCCCCGGCCAGTTCCATAATAACCCGGTGCGGTTCCAGATTGTCTATTATCAACTGAATTTCGCCGCCAATTTTTTTTAGTAATTCGGGCTGCATCTGCAGCTTTTTTATCAGCAACCGGTAATGTTTGACCGTTCCCATTAATAGTACATCGGTATTATCCCTGGCATAAAGCGATTCACGGCAAACCGCTGCTTCCCCTCCTTTAGACAACATCTCTTGTTTTATAATATTTGCCCAGCGGCAGGGAATATCCTTTAACTTAATACAACGGTATACAGCTTTAGGAGTCATGAAAGCATAAGCCTCCTCCGCAACTCCTATCTGGCTCAAATAATACCTGGCTTCCTGTAGATCACTTATAAAAACTGCATGATGTCCAGCCATCTTATTTCTCCTTCAACTATATATCAGTACCGGCATTAGTATGCATTAAGATCGACACTGATTTCTTTTTGTTTTACTTTGGGACACTGTCTATTATATCCACATTGGGAACATATACGGGACAAATTATTGGCTCTATACAATCTTTCCCCCAAAAAACTCATATCATTGCTAATATTGCGGTGTTCATAGATAGCCCGGCAGATTATTTCAATTTCGTCAGGATTAAATAATGCCCGTGGCAATAATCCCCTGGCTAACTTTGCACTATAAGATGCATGCTCATCTCCGTCCCGGTATTCTTTCCATTTACCTATATCATGTAACAGTCCGGCAGCATAGATCACTTCTTTTGCTGCCATGCGACTGCTTATCCCGCTTTCTTTGAGGAAATATTCCAGATCATTGTTTTCCAGGATTAAAATAAAAGTAATTAGTGCTACATCAAAATGATGACTGATATCATGTCGGCAAAACCTGGGTTCCATTTCTTCGCGTGCATTGCGCTGCAGATATTCATTATAAAGCGAGTCATTTATCAACAAATCTGTCCTTTTCAAAAGCCTCACCTCAATATAAAATCAGGTAACTATTATATTAAACAGATATAGGGAAATTCCTTCCCCATCGTATTTAAACGTTTTATACCATGCTTATAAAAATTAAACAAAAACCGGGCCTGAAGCCCGGTCACTCCCAATTTGATATTTTCCTTCAGGGTTGAGTTTACTCGGCAGATCAATTTTTTTCAGTCTCTTCACTATTATCTGCTGCAATCCCAGGAGTTGGTATATCAGGAACTTGCCTGTTTTGCATAATAGCTTCAAATTGTTCCCCTTCCATGGTTTCTGCTTTAATCAGGTAATCAGCTACTAAATGCAGTTTGCCCATATTTTCCGTTAATATCTGCTCAGCTTTTTTATAACAGGCCTCCATTAACTGACTGGCTTCTTTATCAATGGCATAAGCGATAGCATCAGAATAATTACGATCTCTCGATATATCACGGCCTAAGAATACTTCTTCGCTTTTATGCCCAAAGGTCAGGGGCCCAAGTTCATTGGACATTCCGTATTCAGTTATCATCTTGCGCACTGTACTGCTGGCTCTTTCCAGGTCATTCTGCGCTCCGGTGCTGATATCATTTAAGACTATAGCTTCTGCTACACGCCCGCCCAATAATGTTGTGACTTCATCGAGCAAATATGATTTAGTAATATAATTGCGGTCTTCCTCCGGCAGTAATAGAGTATACCCGCCGGCGCGTCCCCGGGGAATAATAGATATTTTATGCAATTTATCAGTGTGAGGAAGAAAATAACTTACTACTGCGTGCCCAGCTTCATGATAAGCGACCAGACGTTTTTCCTTTTCTGAAATTACCCGGCTTTTCTTTTGCGGTCCGGCAATTACCCTCTCTATAGACTCTTCCATTTCTTCCATACTTATTTTTGACTTGCCTTTACGTGCCGTAAGCAAAGCTGCTTCATTAACCATATTGGCAAGATCTGCACCAGTAAAGCCGGGAGTTCTCTTGGCCAAAATTTCCAGTTTAACATCAGAATCCAAAGGTTTATTCTTAGAGTGAACTTCTAAAATTGCTTCTCTTCCTCTAACATCAGGCCTGTCTATCAATATATGACGATCAAAACGTCCCGGCCTTAACAAGGCCGGATCCAATATATCAGGGCGGTTTGTTGAAGCCATTACTATAATAAACTCGTTGGGGCTGAAGCCATCCATCTCAACCAGCAGCTGATTTAAAGTCTGTTCCCTTTCGTCATGCCCTCCGCCCAGTCCGGCTCCGCGCTGGCGACCTACGGCATCGATTTCATCAATAAATACAATACAGGGAGAATTCTTTTTAGCTTGTTCAAATAAATCACGCACTCTTGAAGCACCAACCCCCACAAACATCTCCACAAAATCAGACCCACTGATGGAGAAAAAGGGGACTCCGGCTTCTCCGGCAACTGCTCTGGCCATCAAGGTTTTACCGGTACCTGGTGCACCAAATAACAATACGCCTTTAGGAATTTTGGCACCAATTTTAATAAATTTCTGTGGGTTTTTCAGAAATTCCACAACTTCCTGCATTTCCTCTTTAGCTTCATCAGCACCAGCTACATCTTTAAAGCTTACCTTTACTTCTTCACCAGTCATCAAGCGGGCCTTGCTTTTACCGAATTGCATAACACGACCGCCGCCCCCCTGGCTCTGATTCATAATAAACATCAGAAAAGCAATCAGGATAATGATAGGAAATAAGGTCGTTAAAAGCGCTGTCCACCATGGTGCCGGCGGCTCCGGTTCTGTAGTGAAGTCGACCTTATTGGCCTGCAAAACCTCAATTATATCGCTTTCTTTAGGAGCAGTAGTAATAAATTTCGATCCGTCTTTCAGAGTACCTTCTATGCTATATATCAGTTCATTAATAATAACCTGTGCTGATGCTACCTGCCCCTGTTGTACTTTGTTATAAAAATCAGGATAAGCCAATTCAACCGCAGGACTTTCCACATTACTGGTAAGTTTAATAGCGAATAGTGCCAGCATGACAATTAGTACATATATAGCAATGTTTTTAAAAGCTCTATCCAAAATATTTCCTCCCCTTGTATAATTCGAGCATTTCCGTAAATTTTAGCATAAGGGGCCTTCCTTTTCAACGCGGGCTGCTTATGGCAAATTAATATAACTTCCCAGCTTTTCCCTTTTTATTACCAAAATATTGCTGGTAGATGCATTTACTATCACATTTCTGCTCAACCGATATCCCAATAAAGCGTATATTTGATGCCTGGAAGCTAAAACCGGTACTTTGTTACGCTCAGCTGCCGGCAACTTAATATCGATAAAATAATCCTTTAATTTCTTGCTTCCCTCCATATTTACCGGGGCAAAACGGTCACCATCCCGGCGGGAACGCAAGAATAAAGGCAACTCTAATTTATCATAGTCAAGATAAGTTTCTCCGTCTTTGGCCTGAAAATTCTCTCTTGATACTATTGTAAACGAAAAAATCTCTCCCGTCTCCTCGATGCATACCAAACCGGGCAGAGAAATTTCATAATAATAGCTCATTACCTCAAGCTGTTTGATGCTGAACACTAGTTCATCATATTGTTTACTTACCAAAATTCCCTGAGGCAAGTTGATCCATTTGGCTGAACCGGCTTTGGATGCTAAATCCAATACATAATCTACGGCATACATGCTCCATCCTGATTCACTCTTAAGCTTGGTCAGGGCTTTTTGCACCACCCGGCGCTGATAAGCAAACATCAATTGCTGCAGTTTATTATTATTTAAAATGATTTTATCAGCCTGTTCACTAATTATCAATTGTGTCCATAACGATTCGGTTTCTGTCTCTAAAGCAAAGTTTTCTGCTTCAGCAATATCCGCAAGTTGATTAAGACCAGAAATTATTTGCGGGTTGTATTTTTTTAATAATGGTAGTAATTCGTGGCGTACCCGATTGCGCAAATAACTCAAATCATAATTACTGTCATCAATGAAATATTTTACTGTATTTAAATTAAGATAGGCTAAAATCTCAGCTTTGCTTATGGCCAGCAATGGCCTTATTATAGACCCTGATACCGGCATGATAGAGCGCAGGCCTTTTATCCCGGTGCCACGCAGCAAGTGCATTAAAACCGTTTCCGCCCGATCATCTTTATGATGGGCAGTGGCTACTTTTTGCCAGCCAAACTGGCTGCATAATTCCTTAAAAAACTGGTACCGCTGGTCACGCCCGGCTTCCTCCAGGGATTTTTTTTCCCGGCGGGCATAATCTCCCACATCAACCGTACGGGTATAAAAAACAATATCCTGAGCGCTGCAATATGATTGTAAGTACTGCTGTTCTGATTCAGCTTCAGGCCTTAACTGATGGTTTAAATGGGCTACCCCAATTTTAAACTGCCAATCTCTCTGTAAAGCAGCCATAATATGAAGCAAAGCCATGGAATCGGGGCCACCCGAAACCGCCAGTAATATTTTATCGTTCTTCTCAATCATCTGGTGTTTGTTAATATATGTTTTTACTGTTTCCAGCATCATTATCTCCAACAATTACTTTTATTTATAATGCTACTCAGGAAAAAACCATTGTCAACTAATGGCAGCCTGCCTCATAAACAACAAATGATACCACCTTCAAGTAATTACTGACTGCAATTTCCCGGGGTTTATGAACCTGGCTTGGGCATTCTGGTGTATATGCCCACGAATATTAAAGGCTGATGTCTATATATATTACAATTACGGTCATATCATCAGCTGGCTTTCCCTGGCTTAGTTTTAATGCCTGGTTGATTATCAGCTCTGCTGCAACCTTGGGATTGCTTTCGTCCATATCCTGCAAAAAATCTAACAGCCAACTTTCATCAGCTTTGCCGCGTCCAATCTCCAATATACCATCACTGACCATTACCACCATATCCCTGGGATAAAGAGCTCTTTTTTCAGTGCTTATATCTAATGAATTAAATACACCAATAGGTAATGAATTGGAGATAACTAAATCTATTTTTCTGCCTCTTTTAATAAATGATGGAGCACTGGCAACTTTGATAAAATCTGCTTCTGCTGTATATAAATCAATCATTACCATATCCAGAGTGGTAAAAGATTCGGCAGTATATTTCAATAATAATACCGAGTTGATAGTTTCCAAAGCCATATCTTTGTCATACCCGCAGTTTAAAAGATTTTCCAGTAATCTGACTGCTGCCTGACTTTGATTATATGCATTTTGTCCTACCCCCATGCCGTCGCTTAAAGCAATTAATTGCTGCCCTTTTTTAAGTTCAGTAATAGTAAAACTGTCACCGCATATTGCTTCTTTACCCAATTGGGCTGTCCCGGTTTCAACCCTGTAATTACAGGAACGGGAAAGTGTAAATTCACACTTTCCTTTACCAGTAATGCCTGGGCATTTTTTTTCGTGCACTTCCATTCTGTCACCTGAGAGGGAAGAAAAAGCTGCTGCCATTGAGCTCTCACAGTCATTATTTCCGCTGCAGGAAGAGGTTACTACTTTAAGATACATCAGCCCATCATTTGATTTTATTGGAGTAATATCTGTTATTTCCAGCTTAAGCCTTTGGCAGTCTTGCAGTAGTTTTTCCCTGAGTGCCAAATCGACATAAGTTTTTTCATCATTTACAGCAGCCAGATTTTTTATCACCCAGCTCAAACCTTTCAACTGCCGTGAAACAAGTTGACGGGAATTTTCCAGCCTCTGCTTCCAATATTCGTTGGTACGCAAATTATCAAACAGATAGTTTATAGCATTTACCATTTCTTTGCCGTATAAACAATTGCGAATAAAATCGGGTGGATTATCTTCAGGAATAACACCTCCATTTTGCTCAGCCAAGACAAATATATCAAGCACTTCCTGTGAGGTTGAATAAAAATCTTTTCCCCAACAGCTTTCGTACCGGGAACAGTGATAGCAAAACTGATTGGAAATTTCCGCATAAAGATAGTTTAAATAAGCTGTTTCCTGGTTTTTTGTATTGCAGATTTCATTATCAGAAAAGGTACTGCTTAATTCAGCAAAAACTAAAGCCAGACTCTCCATACTGTTGCGTGCACTTTCCTGCAGATGAGAATCAAACATCTTAATTTCATTATTCTTGAGATTACTGATAAACCCCAGTGATCGAACCGGCATTTTTTCTTTTAAAGAAGCAGGCAGAATAAAAAAAATAAAACAGGCAACCGCTGTTTCCCACATGCTGGTAATTATGGCCGAAATATCAACAACAAATAAGGATATGGCAAGATTGCCAAGCATAAATCCAATTATGACCCCCAGACGCCCCATATTTTTGAATAATCCGGCCAGAAGTCCGGAGATAGCATACATGCCCAGGCTTTGTGCAAATATATTGGAACTGATGGCTGGTATAATGCCACACATTACTCCCGCCATAGTCCCCCCGCTACTTCCCCATAACAAAGCTGCCAGCATGATTCCCAGACGGCAGATAATACTGCTGATACTTAAGCTTTGCAAATAAACTTCGTTTAGTCCAATTACTATACCAAGCCCCAAGACAATAAAGGCTGTAACCTCTTCGAAAGAATAATTTTCCAGTCTTTTTTTCCAGTGCAGTGCATTGCAGGCCACCATAAAAACCAAAGTCAGGATGCCTGCCAGAAATGCTTCGAAAATTATTACCATTTCATTATAAAAGGAAATTTCTCCTGTTAACATCAGGATTGATTTGCTGATCATAATGACAGACATCGTTATCAGCGGAATTCCCCACCATGCTTTGGACCTTGGAACAGCAGCATAATTTAATACTGCTGCTAAAACTGCTATGGTAATGATATTTATTCCCAGTTCAAAGCCACTTAGAACAGTGAATGTTCCAAGAACAGCAAAGATACTTAACATGATCAAACGTTTTTTATCCCGATGTCCGAAGGCGGCTATGTAGGCAAAGGTAAACGGCAACAGTTCTCTTAGTACAAAAGCCCGGGAAAGAATTACAGCACAAGTGATTAATAATAGGTTTTCCAGGCTTGCCAACGATTTTATAATAGCTATCAAATTGATATTCTGTAGTGAAAGCATCTTAAGCTTTGAATTCCAGTTTACCTGATACTTTCCAGTCTGTCGTCTTTTAGCCCGCTGATTAAAGGATATTTCTTCAACTGCTCTCTGGTAGGTATAGATCTGAAGTTTATTCAACTGTATCCCCCCTATTTTCAGGTTGTCCCGTTAGTATAGCAGGGTTTACGGGTAATATTTTGTAAAATAGGATCTTAACAGAGCATTCTTTTAGGACAAATTCCAGTATTTAAATAAAGATGGAAACAGTTTATCGCTTACTTCAACAAATCCCACAATATTAAGACCAATAGTCTTTCATTATATGATTTAACCTCGTTTAATTAACCGGGAAACAGCAAAGCCCACCCTTGAGGGTGAGCTTATATGCTAATTATTGTTTTATTACAGCTTTACTTTTTCAGGTAAACAAACCAGTAGAAGGTTCCGACAAAAAATGCTCCGCCCACTATATTGCCAAGGGTAACTGGTATCAGGTTGGCAGTCATCAGATGGCCATAATTGAAAATACTTAATAAAGCATCGGGTTGCATTTTTAGTACTTCTGCAGCACCAGCCGGAGCATTCTGGGCAATCGTGATTCCCATGGGAATGAAGAACATATTGGCAACACTATGTTCAAAACCACTGGATACGAAAGCCATGATGGGGAAGAAGATGCCAAAGATTTTACCGGTAATATCTTTCGCAGCAAAAGCCATCCAAACCGCCAGACACACCAGCCAGTTACAGCAGATAGCCCGCAGGAATGCAGCGCTCCAGCTTAATGTCAGCTTACCTTTGGCGATAGCCAGTGCTTTGGCTCCCATAGCACTTATTCCAGCCGCTGCAGACGCGTCTGCCCAGAACATGCCATAGTATATAATGTAAACAAGCAATAAAGATCCGGCAAAGTTTGCCAGCCATACTACTACCCAGTTATAAAGCAATCCGCCCCAGGTAGCCTGCCCGTTAATGGCGGATGCAAAACATGCCATGTTATTGCCGGTAAACAATTCAGCACCAGCTATAACAACTAACATCAGGCCTACGGAGAAGACTGCACCAAACAGGAATTGTCCGCCTGATGTTCCTGCTGCTTCCATTGACCCGATCTTAGTTGCCAAATTAGCTCCAAATCCAATATAAACACCGGCCAGGATTCCAAGAGCAATCATTTTCATAATTGGTAATTCTGTTTTTGCTTTTCCTGCTGCACATACTGATGCAGCAATTTCTGCTGGAGTCATAAAATTCATGTTCACGTTCACTCTCCTTTAATCACAAACATTACAGTTTTTAGTTTTTAATTTTAGAGGACCCCTTAACCCCCTTTCTTTTCACGATGCACATTACATGCATTTTTTCTAATAAACTCATTATTAAAAACCATGTTTACTAATATGAGTTTGTTAGTCGCTGAGTTTCTTTTTGTTCTTTTAACTTGTTTGTCCGTTCTATCGAGAGTACAATATTGTTATAGAAAATCCTATAAAATAATTATTAATAGATAAATTTTTACACTGAAACATGTATTTCTACAAAAAGCGTGAAATACCTTCTCCATATTATTAATTATGTTTATTTGTTGGGAGATATAAAATAATTATTTATACTTAAGGAGGTTTTTATGGGAATATTAACAACAAAAACTGACAATACTCAATTAATAAAGCAATTGGGCAATAGCATTCTTAACTTCGCAAAGTCATTTCCTCTTGCTTCTTTTCAAGCAGGAGAGTTTAAACAGCATCCTTCAGTAACTCTTTTAACTTGTTCCGATTCCCGTATGCCAGTAGAGATTTTCGGCTCCAGCTTTAATCATATTTTTGCAGTAGAAAACATTGGCAATCAATTTAGAACCGCTGAAGGCTCGATACTGTACGGTCTTTTTCATCTGCATACTCCCCTTATGATAATTGCCGGTCATACTGACTGCGGCGCAATTAAGGCTGCTGATTCAAATTTTTTAGCGGAACCGCTGGCAATTAGAAATGAACTATCAGTAGTAAAAGACTCTCTGGAAAAGATTATCACTCAGTCAGGAGTTAGCGTAACCGACAATCAAGATTTGCGTCACACCCAACTTTCTGAACTCAATGTAGATATGCAGATCGATTTATTGCTGTCTGATGAACACGTTTTTAATCTGGTGGGAGAAAATAAATTACTTATTATCGGAGTAATGATTGATTTACATAATGTCTATGCCGAAGGTTACGGCCAGGTCTATACGGTTAATATTAATGGCGAGACTGATACTGACATTTTACAAAGCTTTACCGGTCTGGGCGTTTTTGCTGCACAGGCTAAACGGTTTACCCGCTACTAAAATACACAAACAATTATTTTTATTATTACACTTGGAAAGGAAGGATTGACCTTATCAATCCTTCTTTAATGACTGGCAATACAATTCCTCAATGATACCATTCAAAATATCATTTTCACTAACCGTGATTTCCTCTTTGTTCAAATAATCCATAAGTAAAATGACTATCAGAATCCCTTTTACAATAATATCAGCTCTTTCCGGTTGTAATCCCGGTAATCTTCGGCGCAATCTCAAGGGCATGCCGGCCAGCATATTATAAATATCTGCTATTTCAGCCCGGCTCAGTTTTTGTCCATGCACTTTGGCAGAATCATATACTTCCAGAGCTAATTTAACTGCAACTAAAGTAGTTGCAGTGCCACCAACCATTACCAGCGAGTATTCCGAAAGTTCTTCCTTAATATCTCCTAAGGCAGAAATGACTCCTGCTATTTCCGCAGCACTCATATCGGCTTCAGTAGCCCTGACCGCACCAATTGGCAGGGATGAGCAAATAGTTTCGCTTGCCTTCCATATTACCTCGGTACTGCCTCCGCCCAAATCTACTACCAAAGGTTTTTTATTACCCGCCCAGTCTTTTATGGCTCCTGCATAGCTCAACTCTGCCTCTCTCTGACCGTTTATGACTTCAGGATCAATTCCACATACCGTTTTTAAAAACTCTGTGAATTGCTCCTTGTTATCGGCCTCACGTACGGCGCTGGTAGCAACAGCATGAAACATATCCACCTTATTTTTTAACATAATCCTTTTATACTCTTCCAGGCATTCAGCCGTATTTTGCATCGCCATCTCATTTATTTTGCCGCTGATGTTCAGCCCTTCGCCAAGGCGGTTACTTCTGTTTTGCCGATAAATAGTCTCTGCTTTTCCATTGTCATAACTGGATATCAATAAACGGCAGGAATTTGTTCCCATATCAATAGCTGCTAATATCAAAATTAATCCCCTCATTTATTCTTATAATTACCTGATTATGCTTACAAAAATAACAAAAAAGCACTTCGATAAGAAGTGCTCTGCTAATCATTCTAGTTGCTGCGCCGTCTTTTTGGCTCCTGACGGTTTTTAAGCGGTTGCATACGTTCATCGCTTTCCTTTAAAAATCTGGCAATCTTATCGTCCAGGGTAACTGGTGTACTGGCAGCCATTTTACCTCCCGGATTGCGCTGAAAATTACTTGTTTGCTGGCGCGGGGTCGGAGTTGGTCTGGGTTTTACCTCTTTTGGAGGAACAGCCTGTTTAATGGATAAGCCAATTTTTTTACCAGCAACACTTAGAACTTTAACCTCCACCATGTCTCCTTCACGAATAAAATCTTTAATATCCTTCACATAGGTATCAGCTATTTCCGAAATATGAACTAATCCTACTTCTCCGTCAGGAAGCTCAATAAAAGCTCCGAAAGTCGTAATTCCCTGTACTCTGCCTGCCAGTATCTGACCGGGTTCAATATTAGTTTGTTCCGTAGGCATGAAAATTAAGCTCCCCCTCAATTTGTTCTAAGCTAATTCTAGTAAATGCCTGCTCAAGAGTCAACTTAAACCTTGCCTATGAAGTCGTAAATATACTGCTAATTTTCCTCTACAGGAACAATATACTTTTCCCCTGGTTTTATCATTCCCAGTTTCTCACGGGCAATCTTTTCCACCTGTTGTGGCTGCTCACTTTGCTTAAGTTTAACTGCTAACTCCTTATTCTGAGCTTCCATTATTTTATGCTGCTGCAGCAATTCATCCCTACGCAAACTCAGTTCATAAATAGATTTCGCCCTGGGCAATATACTAAAGATCATTATAAGTCCGATGATAGTTAATACTACCATTTTTGCCGGGCTTTTTTTAACCTGCCGGTTCTGACTGGCCATCTGTTGCCTCCTCACTGAATAAGCCTAAAGCATTACCGGGAATTATAATGACTACTTCGTAACCTTTACTGCGGGCGCGGTTATAAATTGTAGCCACCGTACTGGAACTAATATTTAAAGTACGACAGATTTCATCGGTAGTTTTGCCAGTTTCTTTTAATACTACGACTTGTCTTTCACGGAAGCTTAGTTTTTCTGCGCCTCGAATTTCTATCTTCATCTTATGTTTCAACCTATCCACATTTTATCCACAGCATGTGGACAAAATTACTATATAATTACATTCTTTATCCTGTTTTGAAATTCCTGCTTATGCTATCAATTTTCTGCAGTTCTTTTTATGTCAATGGAGGAAGAGGCGGTTCTTCTTTTACTGGTTTTAGAATTTTTTTCAGCCTGCCAGGTATTATACCAGCCAAATGTGAAAAAGAAGCAACGATAAATATTGTTCCGGATGCTCCCTGGGCTACAAAATTAGTCAACCTGGCAGATAAACAGCGAAAATATACTATGACTCCGGCAAGTAAAGTAAGTAAAACATAAAATCTTATTTCTCCTTGATTTATAAACAACATAGCAGCAAAAACCATTATCAGAATGAAAATCCACAGTATGAAATCAAGAATATAAAGGAAGTATTTCCCTATCCGCGCTTTTCTAATCGTGAGCAGATAATAATGAAAAATAAAACCGGCTGCTATTCCTGTCAGTCCAGTTAAAATAAAAGTCTGCAGTTGAAACAGCAACCAGTTCAATTTATTCCCTCCTGCACATTACGCTAAAACAGATTAGTTGCTGATTACTTTAGTAAACGGGTCAGGATGTTTTTTCCTTTAGTTTTGATATCAGTTCCTGCTGCCTTATATTCAAGCATAGATATGGTTCCTTCAAGAGAAACCTTGCCTTCATCCAGTGATAACATGGTGATATGCAAATCCTGGCCTTTAATTTGCAGATAACCCAAGCAGGTTTCCAAAATTACTTCTTCTTCATCAAAAAGACTTACATTATTTATGCCCGATAGTTCCATAAACCCGCGATTATTTAACGTTAAACTATGTTCTTCCACATGCTCCGCCTCCTTGCTAATATTAACTGCCATTACACCATTTCCTTAATAAAAATATGCCGGAAGCAGATATAATTATGACTAAAATTATTCTGACAATACAGAATATAAAAAATCACCCTTTATAAAAAAAGGGCGATTACACAATTTCTCTGTATAGTTCTTTAGCTTCAGAGGCTTTAATATTTTCTTTTACGGCCAATATTTCAAAGACCATCTGCCGTTCACCAATTCTTAATGTAACAATATCTCCTGCTTTTACTAAAGATGAGGGTTTTGCAACCCTACCGTTTATCATTATTCTTTCACTAAGAGCAAAATCCTTGGCCACCGTGCGCCGTTTAATTATTCGCGCTGTTTTTAAAAATTTGTCCAGACGCATTTTATACTACTGCATCTTTTAAAGCTTTACCTGCTTTAAAGGCTGGCACTTTGGTTGCTGGTATGCTTATTTCCTGGCCTGTCTGCGGATTCCGTCCTTTTCTGCTCTTTCTTTCGCGTACTTCAAAAGTTCCAAAACCAACTAACTGCACCTTATCTCCATCCTTTAAGGTCCCTTCGACAGTAGCAAAAAAAGCACTGACTACTTTTTCCACATCCTTTTTAGTCATTCCGGTTTTGGCCGCCACCTGAGCGACTAAATCTGTTTTATTCAAATACATTCCCTCCTCTCGTATAGTTTATTAAGGCATATTCTCTGCATATTGTTTGAATCCTCTTTTTTTACGAAAAATTCCATTCCAGAGCCATTTATAATCCTTTAATTTTAGCTTCATCCCATATGGCATCAAGCTGCTCAAGACTAAAGTCTTCAAAATTTTTATCCTGGGATTTAATTTTATCTTCAATATAATTAAAACGGCGTAAAAATTTATCATTGGATTTTTGCAAAGCTGCTTCAGGATCAATACCTTTAATACGGGCTACATTTACCAAAGCAAAAAAAACATCTCCCATTTCTGCTTCCACTTCCTGCCCGTCTTTAGCCCGAGCCAGTTCTCCTGCTTCTTCGACTAGTTTTTCCAGAGCACCATTTACATTAGGCCAGTCAAAGCCAGCTCGGGCAGCTTTGGACTGCATTTTTTCCGCTCGCAGCAAAGCCGGTAATTGTAAAGGTATGCCGGCTAAGAGATATTTTTTACCTTCCTTTTTTTTGAATCCTTCCCAATGGTGCAAAACATCCTCACTGGTAGGCAAATCTATATTAGAAAACACATGGGGATGTCGGTTGATCATTTTCTGGCTAACAGCTTCAGCTATATCTCCAAAATTAAAAAATCCTTCCCTTTCGGCTAAAGCTGCATGAAAGACAACTTGCAGAAGAACATCTCCCAATTCTTCCTTAAGTTCGGTCATATTTTCTGTTTGGATTGCTTCCAGGACTTCGTAAGTTTCCTCCAGCAAATATCTTGCTAATGAATGGTGGGTTTGCTCCCGGTCCCATGGACAGCCTTCGGGTGCCAGCAGCTTGTCCATTACTTCTAATAAATGCTTTATTCCTTCAGCTTCTGGTTTCAACGTCTTTTCCTCCCGTTTTATATCAGCTTTTTATCAGGCGTTTAATCATGTTCAGATCCAGTTCACGAACTATGAATAAAAGCACGCCATAGACACTTACACCGATAGTGATAGCAATTATTGTTGCCAGATGCGATCTGATATCCATACCAACAAAAAATTGGTAGGAATATTTAACCGCCAATGCCATCAATATTGTCACAGCGGTTATTTTGGTTAAGCGGCCAATTTCATAGCTGATACCGGTGATTTTACGCAAATAAACTATGTTTAAAAGCGAACCTATTAAGAATGCTAAAACCGTCCCTATTGCGGCTCCTTTAACATTTAATGCCGGTATGCCGGTAAGGGTATAATTAAATATGACCTTTAGTATTCCGGTAAACAGCAGATTTTTCATTGCTATTTCAGGCCGTCCCATACCCTGCAGACCGGCACTTGAAAGTTGAAATGCTGCCAGAGCTATACAGGAAAAAGCCAGAGGTTCCAGAGGAATACCGGCTTCCGGAGCTGCATAAAGTAAATCCGATATCTGGGTAGCAAGGATATAAAGTCCGGCTGCACAAGGCAGCGCTATGATCATTCCCGCCCGGAAAGCATAATTGAGCCGCTCATTTAACGCATTTTTTTCACCTCGGGTTAATGATTCAGAAACAGCCGGTACCAAACTGGTGGCAATAGATATAGTAAATATAGTTGGCAGACTTATTAATACCGCCGCCATTCCTGACAGTTGTCCGTATAAAGCAGTAGCTTCAGCAGTAGAATAACCTATTGCCATGAGACGTCCGGGTACAATTATGGCGTCCAGCATCTGTACCAAAGGCAATACAACCGCACCAAAAGAAACCGGAATAGCAAGGCGAACCATTTCCCGCGCTAATTCCGTATAACTGGTCCCTGAATAAATCAGGTTCTGCTCCGAACTGCTGTCATTTTTTTTAAACCGGAAATAATAAATACAAAGTATAATTAACCCTGCTATTCCGCCCACAACCGCGCCAAAAGTTGCACCTGCTGCAGCATATTCCAACCCCCGGGGAAAAAGTATTATAGCTAATATCAGAACAGCAGCAACCCGGAATAACTGTTCGACAACCTGAGATACGGCAGTTGGCATCATCGACTGTTGCCCCTGAAAATAACCGCGGAATACCGACATAAGGCCCGCAAATACAATTGCCGGGGCAACGGCTAAAATCGGATAATAAGCCAAGGGTTGTTTTAGGATAGAGTTGGCTATAAAGTGAGCTGATTGCATAACCAGAAGTGATAAAATTATCCCCGCTGCCAGAAGTACTACCAGGGATACCCGGAACAGTTTACGACTGTCCCCGCTAAGGCCTTGCGTCTCTTTATTTGATACTATAACTGAAATGGCTACTGGTACCCCTGATGTAGCTAAAGCCAGAATAGTAGTATAAATAGGATACGCCATCTGATAAAGGCCCATTCCTTCTGCCCCTATCAGTCTGGCCAACGGAATACGGTATAATGCTCCCAGTATTTTGCTTAGAACACCAGCAATACTGAGAATTACTGCTCCTTGTAAAAAACTTTTCTTTTGATTCATCATTAGCCTCCCCAAATCTCGTGAGGTATATTATACCACTTCCCTTTTGCACTTTGAAATAATAACAGAAAAAGCGATCTTATGCTGATAAGACCGCTTCTTTAAATAATAAATTACTGTTCCATCTGTTTGCCGAGAAAACCAGCTGCAGTTTCGGCCAGTTTAACCTCCATATCTCCTAATTTTACACCGTCTTCTTTACTTACAATGACTACTGCGCCAATTGGATCGCCCTGAGTTATAATTGGTGCAATCACTTGAGCTTTGATAGTATATTCCCGGTCATCATTAAGGATAACGTGCATATTTTCATCGTCATTTACCGGTATTTCATTCATTATCAAGGTAGTTCTTTCATCAATGGCCCGTTCAATAGCTTTACCTACCTGTTTGCCTAAAAATTCTCGTTTGTTTGCTCCAGCCAAGGCAATTATGACATCCCGGTCAGCAATCATGGCTATATGCCCTATCGTCTCATGCAACGAATCAGCATATTCTCTGGCAAAGTCCCCCAGTTCACCTATAGGAGAATATTTTTTTAAAATTACTTCACCTTCACGATCGACGAAAATTTCCAGAGGGTCACCCTCGCGAATGCGTAATGTTCTGCGTATTTCCTTGGGAATTACCACTCTTCCCAGGTCGTCAATGCGGCGGACTATCCCTGTTGCTTTCAATTATTTATCCCTCCTTTTTTTACAATAGTGAGCTATTAATTCTTGTTTTGTTTCTCAGTGATAGTATATAACTCAAAATCCCCTTTTATTCACTTTTTACCATTAAGGTTTGTAAAAATAGTCACAAAGATAATTTAATGTACTATGCAGGCTGCAGCAGAAATGTATTTGCTGGTATCTTGCTTAAATATCCTTATTATTAGGATAGAAAAATCAATTTTTATTGTCGCTCGCACACAAAAATCAATGCCATAGGTTCTTTCCGCCAATAAAAGCTAAATAATGGTTAAAAGGTCCTGAAGAGCTTTTAAGGAGTTTTCTTCCTGTCTTACTGACAAAGTATACTTATTGAGTTGCTTAAATTTTACTTTTTCAAGATTTTGGCCAAAATCAGCAGGTAATTCTTCGCTTAATTGTATCTCAATATTTTTGCCCTTACGTTTTAGAGTTTTTATATGCTTATCCTGAGCCATAAGTCGCAGACTGGCTATCTGAAAAAAGTTTTCTACCGGAGTTGGTATTCTGCCAAACCGGTCAATAACTTCTTCCTTGATTGCTTCTAATTCTTTCTGGGAGGCCGCCAGAAGCAGTGAGCGGTAAATCCTCATCTTGCTGCCGGAATCCGGAATATAACTTTCCGGGATATAGTAATCAACATCTATATCCAACTGAGTATTGTAACTGGGAGTAATTACCTCTCCTTTCATGCGAGCGGTTTCTTGTTCAAGAAGCCGGCAATACAAATCAAATCCGACAGCATGTATATATCCATGCTGCTCCGATCCTAAAATATTTCCTGCTCCTCTTATCTGCAGGTCACGCAGGGCTATTTTCATGCCGGAACCCAATTCATTAAACTCGCGGATGGCATTCAGCCTTTTTTGTGCAGTTTCGTTGATGATCTTATCCGGACGATAAGTAAGGTAGGCATAGGCAACACGTTTGGAACGTCCTACCCGGCCCCGCAGCTGATATAACTGGGCCAATCCCATCTTACCTGCTTCTTCAACAATAATGGTATTTACATTTGGCATATCCAACCCGGATTCTATGATGGTAGTACATAAGAATACTGCAAACTTTCCAGCCATAAAGTCCATCATTACCCGGCTTAATTCTTCTTCTTTCATGCGCCCGTGACCGATACCAATAGCAATATCTGGCAGCAGGCTTTTAAGGCGGGCATAGACTCGATCGATGTCTTCTATGCGGTTATGGACATAAAACACCTGCCCCTGCCTTTCAACCTCATTATAAATGGCTTCCATAATGATTTCCTCATCGTATTCCATTACATAAGTAATAATCGGATATCTTCCCTGCGGCGGCGTCTCTATCAAAGTCAAATCCCGCATTCCCGTGAGGGACATATTTAGGCTGCGGGGAATCGGTGTTGCGGAAAGACTTATCACATCAACCTGTTCCTTGATAGCTTTAATTTTTTCCTTTTGTGCTACACCGAAACGGTGTTCTTCATCAATAACTAATAATCCCAGGTCATTAAAATGTATGTCGTTGGATAAAAGCCGGTGAGTACCGATAACTACATCTATAATGCCTTTCTTCAAATCATCGGCAATTCTTTTTTGTTGGGCACTGGAACAAAAGCGGCTTAGCACTTCTACTGTAGCAGGATAGGAAGCAAAGCGCTGACTGAAGGTGAGGTAATGTTGCTCGGCTAAAATAGTAGTAGGAACTAAAACGACTACTTGCTTACTGTCCATTACGGCTTTAAAAGCTGCCCTAAGAGCTACCTCGGTTTTTCCGTAACCTACATCACCGCATATCAATCGATCCATGGGCCGCCTGCTTTCCATATCCCTTTTAACGTCCTGGATAGCTTTGAGCTGATCACGGGTTTCTTCATAAGGAAAAGCACCCTCAAACTGTGCCTGCCACGGAGTATCCGGTGAGAATGCAAATCCTTCCCGGGCCTGGCGGGTAGCGTACAGCCTCAGCAACTCTTCGGTCATGTCTTTTATTGATTGGGATACTTTACGTTTGGTTCTCTCCCATTCGCTGCCACCCAGTTTACTTAAACGCGGTTCTTTTTCTTCGGCAGTTTTATATTTAAATAACAAATCCAATTTATCAGGAGGCAAATATAATTTATCGGTGCCGGCATACTGCAATAATATGTATTCACGAGTTACACCGTCAGTTTGTACCTGCGTAACCCCGCGATAAATTCCAATACCATATGTTTCATGTACTACATAATCCCCTAATTTCAAATCTTCTGCCAGTAAGCGTTCCTCTTTTCTTATGGCTGCCTGGCGTTTTGGGCTGTTCTTTTTACCCCAGATATCTGTTTCACTGATCAGAGCCATTTTCAAAGTGGGGCTTACAAAACCTTTTTCAACCTGAAAATTCACAAACTCTATGCTTGTCAGGTGATGGTCGATCAAATCCTGCTGCATTTTATTACGGACAGCATTATTTTTTATTGCTAATTTGACGGCAAAATTCTTATTTTGCCATTCTTTAATACGGGTAAAAATTAAGGAATAATTAGTAAAAAAAGGTTCCATCTCTTTTTGGGAAATATGCTCGATCTTTGCGACCTGAACCTGAGGAATATTGCCAGGAAAAAAGGCATGATATACTACTGTATGCTCGCTAATAGACCAGGATATTTTCTCTCTGTTTAAAAGTGGCAGTTCAATCAGCTTTTTTCCCAATTCATGCGCTTCCTTAACAGTGGCTTTATATCTTTTTATTACTTTTTCAAATGTCTGGTAAAAGCTGCGGGGTTCATCAAAAATGATCAGATTATCTCTGCCCAGATAGTCAAGAAGTGTCGCGGTAAGTTTTTCACCGCAAAGTTCATCAGCAGGAAATACCATAATTGCTTTTTCGGATTTTCCCGACCTCTGCGTATTTATGTCAAAGTTTCGGATTGATTCAACTGTTTCGCCAAACAACTCAATGCGATAAGGATAATCTTCATTCAGAGGGAAAATATCAATTATATCACCCCTGATGGCGAATTCACCGGGACGTGTAACTGTATCAGTCCTGCTATATCCACTTTTGGCCAATTGATATCCCATCTGGTTAAAAGCGATATCCTGCCCAACAGATAAATATATCAGATTATTCTTCATTTGTTCCTCTGCGACTAAAGGATGGATAAATGCAGCCGCAGTAGCAATGATAAAAGCCTTTCTGCCCGGGTGCAGAAGGCAATCCTCCAGCGTCATTATGCGTTTTATCTCTCCCCGGGAAATAGCCTCCCGCATAAATAAAAGATTGCGTCCGGGGAAAAGAATAATTTTATCTTTATCAATAAAACCTGCCATTTCTCTTTCTAAATCATAAGCGGTTTCTTCATCTGCTACCAGGCATAAAACTTTACCGGGAAAATTTCTATAAAGTTCTGACCAGACCATATTCCTGGTACTGTCTGCCAGCCCCGTTAACAGAATAGATTTACGCTCATTTACGGCCAGGTTAAGATCGCTTAAAAAACTTGAATTCAATGATAACAACCCTCCCCACAGGTAAACGGTGGACGCTTAATAACAGCCCCCACTGAATAAATTTTCTTTTAAATTTTATTATTATTGGCTTATTAGTAGAATAATTAAATTACATAGTTACCAGTTTACTGTATAACTTAATTCAAAATCACTGTAATCAGTCAGTGTAATTTTCTCAATTATAAAAATGGCTGCTTAGCAGAGACCCTCTGTCATCAAGTCCCAGTTCTGCTGAACATCCTTCACAAATACCTGATAGTTCCGTTGCGCCTTCGCCTTGAACTTCTGATGTACGATATATTTGCTGACAATACTCACAAATATGATAGATTTTCATCCTTGATCCGCCCCTTTGCTATTTTTTATATTTTGTTTAAAATAGCGGGCAAATATACTATATTACAGACTTGTTATAAATATTCATGGCTTTATCCAGGCCTTCCTTTACCCATGTTTCCAAAGCATCCGCCGCCCTCATGCCGGTCTCCTGCATCAGCGCGGCCTCTCCGGAGCTGAATCTTCCTAAAACCCAATCAATAGTATCATTAGGCGGTCTGCCGATACCAATGCGCATACGGGGGAAATCATTACTGTTTAAATGGGCTGCAATGGAGGCTAATCCTTTATGTCCCCCGGTACCCCCACCAGGTCGGATTCTAATTATGCCCGGCATCAAATCTATATCATCACATACTATCATCAAGTCAACTAAATCAATTTTATAAAATTTAACTGCAGATTGGACTGTTTTGCCGCTCAGATTCATAAAAGTCAATGGTTTAACTAATAATACCCGCTCATTATTAATCCGTAATTGGGCAATCAGCCCGTCGAATTTGCTTACTTCCCGCTCAATCAGGTATCGTTCGGCTAATGTTTCAATCACCCTAAAACCAACATTATGTCTGGTATCACTATATTTTTTTCCGGGATTGCCAAGGCCAACGATAATTTTCATTATGTTACCTCTTACTTTAATTCTATCTTAAATAATTATATAACAAACGCAGACAATTAGTTGTCTGCGTTATTATCACATCATTTTGAATGCCAATAGTAATATAATAGCCTCCAATAGCTACCATTCAAAGTAAAAAACTCCGGTTTAAGCCTCAGTGCTTCCTTCTGCTGCTTCTGTTTCAGCTTCAGTTTCTTCAGCAGTACCCCTTCCGGGAGCGAGAACAGCGACAATAAGTGCGTCATTATCAGTCACAAGTTCGATTACTTCTGATATTTCGAGATCGGCAACCGTTATTTTGTCACCGATTTCTAAATTGGATACATCACAGATAAAAGTATCAGGTATATCTTGCGGCAGACACTGAACTTCGACTTCTTTAAGGCTAAACTGTAACATTGCCCCTTTCTTTATTATGTCTTCTTCCCCGATAATTTGAATACTTACCTGATTATTTACTTTTTCATCCATATTTAAGGTTAGGAAATCAACGTGAATTATATTACCGTTCAGCGGATCCTTTTGTATCTCGCGGATCAAAACCATAGCAGGTTTTTCGCCTTCCATCACTAAAGAGAATAAACCTCTTAAACCGTGCACCTGCAAAGTTTTATTAAACTGCCTGGCAGGAAGGAAAATAGGCTGGGCAGGTGCGCCTTTACCGTAAACAATTCCCGGTATCCAGTTCTGGTTTCTAAAATTTTTTAGAAAATGTTTATTTTTTAAATCGCGTTTGATGTAATCAATATTCTGGGCAATGGCCATTATATCACTCCTTAAGGAAATAATTAGCGTACACGTTTTATGCACTGCTATTAAAAAGTAATTATAGCAATAAAAATCTTATGTGTCCAAAAACAATATTATATTTCAAATAGTTTGCTGACTGATAAGTCTTCGTGAATGCGCAGAATAGCTTCCCCTATCAAGGGTGCAACTGATAATACTTTTATTTTGGAGATTTTCTGTGCTGCGATATGCGGGATAGTATTAGTTATTATAATCTCTTTTAATGGGCTGGCAGCGAGCCTTTCTAGAGCGGGCCCTGAAAAAACCGGATGGGTGCAGCAACCATATACTTCTTTTGCGCCTTTTTCGAGCATGACTTTGGCAGCGCTTACCAACGTTCCGGCAGTATCAATAATATCATCTACAATAATAACCGTTCTGCCTTCAACATCACCTATGACATTCATTACTTCGGAAACATTAGGTGCTGGTCTCCTTTTATCAATGATTGCCAATGAAGCTCCTATCTTGGCAGCTAAATCACGTGCTCTGGTTACTCCGCCTACATCCGGAGAAAGCACGACAGGATCATCACCGACCTTGCTTTTCATATATTCTGCGAGAGTAGGCACCCCCAGCAAGTGGTCGACTGGTATGTCAAAAAATCCCTGGATCTGATTGGCATGCAGATCGATCGCCACTACTCTTTCGGCGCCAGCCTCGACCAACAGGTTTGATACCAGCTTGGCAGTAATTGGATCTCTCGCTCTGGTTTTGCGATCCTGGCGGCCATAGCCATAGTAGGGAATTACTGCGTTAATTCGTGCTGCGGATGCTCTTCTGAAAGCATCGATCATAATTAATAATTCCATTAAATTATCGTTGACGGGCGCACAGGTAGGTTGAACTACGAATACATCTACTCCCCGGACGCTTTCATTTATGGCACAACTGATTTCTCCATCAGAAAACCTTGATACTAAAGCATCACCAACGGGTATTCCCAAATATTTTGCTATGTCGCTTGCCAGGCATGGGTTAGCATTGCCGGTGAAGAGTTTCATCCTCCATCTGGATGATTTCATAGTACTACCTCCTACAACTATTATTACTTACTGCGCTTGCTCCAACCGCTTATATTCTTTTGTACCGCTCTTTCAACAGCCAGAGAATCTTCCCCAACATCTTTGGTAATAGTTGAACCGGCACCGGTATAAGAATCTTTCCCTATTTTAACGGGTGCAACCAGGTTAGTGTTACTACCAATAAAAACACCATCTTCTAAAACTGTCCGGTATTTATTTTTGCCATCATAATTACAGGTTATAGTACCGGCCCCTATATTTACCCCTTTACCAACCTGTGCATCACCCACATAACTCAAATGTGGTATTTTGCTCTTTTCCCCGATAATAGATTTTTTAACTTCAACAAAATCGCCCACTTTAACACCATTATGCAGAACAGTATCCGGGCGCAGATAGGAAAAAGGCCCTATATTGCAATCATCACCAATTTCAGCTTCATTAATGCGTGAACTATCTACCTTAACGCCATTACCTATCAAAGAAGAATTTATACGGGTTGCCGGCCCTATCTCACAGTTCTGACCGATAACAGTCTTACCTTCAATAATAGTGAAAGGAAGAATAACTGTATCAGAACCAATCTTAACCTCACTATCAATAAAAGTTGAAAGAGGGTCTAAAATAGTTACCCCTTCTTTCATCAGTTCGACGTTTTTTCTTCGCCTTAAAACTGACTCAGCAAATGCAAGCTGTTCACGGTCATTTATTCCATAAACTGATTCGCTGTCAGTTGACATAAAAACAGCAACCGGCTTCTTCTCACGTCTCAATATTTCTATAACTTCAGTCAGATAATACTCTTTCTGGGCATTATTGTTGTTTAGCTGGGATAAGCATTCAAATACTATGCCGGTTTCAAAACAGTATATACCGGAATTAATTTCATTAATAATTTTTTGACTTTCGTCAGCATCTTTTTCTTCAACAATTCTCTCCAGATATCCCTCTTCAGCACGAATAATACGACCATAACCATAAGGATTATCCGCAATACATGATAATACGGTTGCTGCTGTCCCCTGCCCGATATGGTAATCCATCAGTTCTTTCAATAATTTGGCGGATAATAGCGGGGTATCCCCCGCCAGAACCAGCATTTGTCCCTGATGATCAACTGCCGGTGCAGCTTGCATCAGCGCGTGTCCGGTGCCTAATTGTTGTTCCTGTAGCACAAATTTTATTTGTTCTCCGGACATAGCCTCTTCTACCCTTTCCCGTCCGAATCCTGTAACTAATACGATATCATCAATCCCGGCTGCTTTTACCTGATCGATTACATGTGCTGCCATTGGTTTTCCTGCCACAGGATGCAGTATTTTGGGAAGAGCAGATACCATTCTGACTCCTTTGCCTGCAGCAAGTATCACTGCACTGAATTTCACTTAATTATCCACCCCTCGTATATATAATTACTTATAGAAAAGCGATTAGTGGCGAGAATTTGTACTCAAAATGTTATTCAACCGTATTATAACCTTTACCTTTTTGCCTGTCGATTATTTATCATGAAAAAACCTGCTTATTCAATAAAGCAGGTTCAATAAATTAGTTTCCTTAGAACTTCTTATCCCCCAGATATTGATGGGCTAATTCCAAATCACTCGGTTTATCAACATCCACACCTATCTGAGCAAAAGGCGATATAATAGCTTTGCCTCTTATACCAGTAACTTTAAAAAATCTTTTCTCCGCTGTCGCAATACTCAGGGATCTGGTTATATACTTCCATACTAATCCCAAGCCAAAAAGACGTGCAATAGCCAGAGGATTCTTGCGTCTTATAACCAACTGCAGGGCTAAATCCAGAATATCATTTACCAGCTTGGTTTTAACTAAAAAAAGATTGCCTCCGGTAAATATTCCATCCTGTAAACGCACATATGTACGACGGACACCCGGGAAAGCTTTTTCATTAACTTCCTTACTGGTCAGCGGATAATAAAAATCGTTTTGACTTTCCTCACAGCGGTTTATAAAATTCTCTATTGCTTCAGCTGTAATAAATGGAATGTCAGTAGGCATTATTAGTAATTTTTCAGTGGTACCTTCTTTTTGTAAAAAATCTGCTGCATTAGCAAGGCTTTCTACTGCATTGTCACCGCTGGCAACAAAATACAGGTTTTCTTCCCGAGGTAAAATATTACGCAGAGAATCAACCGGCCCACTTACAACTATTTTTCTAACCATGGGAGACTGACGAACTGCTTTGTATACATAATAAATCATAGGGTAATTACCAATAATTATCAGTGCTTCATTATCATACGGGGCAATTTTTTTTAAGTCACTGCTACTCTCGCCGCCTGCAAGAATAATAGCATCGTATTGCATTTAGTATTCCTCCGTTAATCAGCTAATCGGAAACCTTCATTTTTCAAAGATTCTATCATCCAGCTCTCAGCATTCTCAATATGCTCCTGGGCTGCCTGCCTAGCCAGGGCAACATCGCGTGATTGTATTGCTTCAACTATACTTCGGTGTTCCTCTAAAGACTGCTGCATTCTGCCGGGCATAGCCAATGATGATGTTCTGAACCTTTGGATCTGTTCTCTCAGGTTATTAATAATAACTATAAGCCGGTCATTTCGGCTGGCTCCATATAAAGCTTCATGGAACCTGGTATCTATTTCAACCAGTTTTACCATATCATGTCTTTTGATAGCTTCCGCTTTTTCGACTAAATGCCTTTCCATTTCCTCAAGTTCTTCGTCGGTTATACGTTCCGCTGCCAATGCTGCTGCAAGTCCTTCCAAAGCAATCCTGATTTCAAATACATCGGCAACATCTTTGATAGACAGATCAGCAACATATGCGCCTTTACGCGGCACCATTACTATAAATCCTTCCAGTTCAAGCTTACGCAAAGCTTCACGTACCGGGGTCCTGGATACTCCCAGTTCTTCGGCCAACTGAATCTCCATAAGTCTCTCCCGGGGTTTTAAGGTACCCTCCAATATGGCTTCCCGCATAGCTTCCAGAACCAAATCCCGCAACGGTTTATACGATTCAAGGTTAACCGGCATCAATCTCTGTTCTCCCATACTCATCACTCCCTATAATATGATGTGACCTGATATACCCTTTTATAAAGCTTCTGCATAATATCCAATGCATTAATTGCAGTTTTTTGGTCTGCGAAAATACCAAATACAGCAGGTCCGCTGCCTGACATCAGAGAATTGACTGCTCCTGCTTGTCTAAGGTCTGTTTTTATGTGGTTAATTTCATTATGTTTTGGGATGCTCACTGTTTCCAAATCATTACTGATACAGTTGGCAATATTAATAATATCCCCACTTTGCCAAAATTTGATAAAGGCAGCCGTATCAGCGGGCTGATAATTGTTTTTTATTTTATATGCCCGGTAAACTTCGGCTGTGGAAACCTGAAAATCTGGCATTACCAACAACAAATCAAGCTTGGGCCCTCTGTCCAGTGGAGTAAGCAATTCCCCCCTGCCTCTGGCCAAAGCAGTTTCACTTCCCAGGCAAAAAGGTACATCAGATCCCACTGCAGCTCCCATCTCCTGCAACCTGTCATCGGGCAGTTTAAGTTGGAATACTCTATTCAAGGCTGTTAATACTGCTGCAGCATCTGAGCTGCCTCCAGCCAGCCCAGCACCAACAGGTATATTCTTCTCTATAAATATATTAACTCCTGCTTTAATTCCATTATATTCCATCAATAGGGCCGCAGCCTGATAAGCAAGATTATCCACCCCAGTCGGTATAAGGCCGGAGTTGCTCTCTACTGTAATTCCCTCAGAAGTTGCTTCAACATGAATTATATCAATTAAATCTATCTTATGCATTATGGTTTCCAATTCATGATAACCATCAGTTCTGGTACCAAGTACATTCAGTATTAAATTAATTTTTGCTGGTGCTGCTATAGTTAATCGTTTCATACTGCACTTCCTCCTGTTAAATAATTATATATTGCTGAAAAACAAAAGGGAACGGTTAAACCGTTCCTGAAGGAGGGGGATGAGAGGTATTTTAAAATAATCAATCGGCTGAATTAAATTTAATACCTTTGGGAATAAGTTCTAAACATTTAAAGGTTACCTCTGCCTCTTTCGGACTATCCAGACATAAACCCTTATCAGAAGAAGCTACCAGACACAAAGGCGGGAAAAGCACACACCACCAGTTTTTCCCTGTGCCTTCTCCTATTACGATTCTTACCGCCTGGTAATTGCCGGCAGGAAAAACAATATTACCATAAGACTTCACGGGGAAATCATATTCTCCAACATATACTTCCACCGGATAATCATAACCTTCCGCATATATGACTTTTTCTGCCTCTGCCTTAATAAATGGAATTTGTTCTTCCGCCTGAATATAAGCTTCCTCTGCACTGGCCAAATCTATAAACTCCGCCTGCATCATTTTTACCACATGGTCTTTAACCTGCAATTTCAATTCCTGATCCTCGCTGCTGTCACTATTAGCTATTACATGCAACCTTAGCACTTCCTTATTAAGTGGGGTATTATATTCCGCTAATACATTAGTTCCGCAGAAGGTAAAAACAAATAAAATTATAATAATACTAATTTTTTTCAGCAATTTCACCACCTCCATTCTGCTTAAATTATTGCCGCAAATATGTATTCATAAACTTAAAGCATTTATCTTTCTTCAGAAATATTCTGTGAAAATTTTTTCTCCTTAATCATTGACTTTGATTGTGAATAATATTACAATATCAAATAATTAAGGGTTTGCACTCACATTCTCCCCCCATGCAGATTCTTTTCATTATCCAATTCCCTCCCCCCCGGGAATTAATAGACATCACTTGCTATAAAGTGATGCCTATTCCTTTTCTGCCTTAATTAATACTGGAGTACCTGTAACATTTTTCATTTTGTTTTATAGTTTATATAATGACATTAAAGGAGAATTATTATGCCAATAAGTAAATCAGCTTCAGGTCAGCTTTATTATGAAAACCGGACTGCAGCTAACCCCAAGGGAACTATTATATTTATCCATGGCAGTGGCGGAACTGCCCAAGTATGGCATGAACAGATGCAGGCTTTAAGCAAGTATTTGAATTGTCTTGCTATAGACTTGCCTGGTCATGGAAAGTCATCACCTCCGGCCTATACAAATGTAGGTGAAGCAGCTTTACATTTAAAAGCCTTTATTGAAAAGGAATCTTTGACAAGGCCAATATATATAGCTGGTCATTCACTTGGTGCTGCAGTCACATTACATTATGCCCGTTATTATGCCGTTGACCTGAACGGCTTTATTTTAATCGGAGGCGGAGCAAAGTTGAAAGTACTGCCGCAAATACTTGAAAGCCTGGCAATAGGCAAAATGGATAATTCCTTCTTCCGCATGACTTTTTCACCAAAGTGCGATCCTGCTTTAATCGCTACACAAACAGAGGTTTATATGCAAAATTCTCCTGCAGTTTTATATGCTGATTTTAATGCCTGTGATAAGTTTGACCTGACTGCTGAATTATCCACAGTAACCTTGCCTGCTTTGATAATTGTTGGCCGGGATGATATTCTGACACCAGTAAAATATGCAGAGTATTTACAGACTCATTTACCTGAGGCCGTACTGGTTATATTAGAAACAGCTGGCCACTTTGCCATGTTGGAACAACCTGCTGCAGTAAATCAGGCTATTTTTGGTTTTCTCAAAAACCTGGAAAGCTGAACTTGCTAAAGAAGTAAGTTCAGCTTTCTCTTTATATTAATTTGATTAACCTGAATTGTTTACCTGTTTACTTAAACAATTAATTATTTTTCATTTTTCAGGGTCAAACCAACGCCTATAAAATCGAAGTCTTGTTATTTGTTTTGTACTTTATCCTCATGAGCCAGGTATTCACGGATTATCATTCTTACCAATGCGCTTCTGGAAATCTGTAGCTCTCTGGCCATTCTTTTTATATCTTCGACCTGTCGAAGAGTCAAATAAAAGGTCGCGTGTTCAAATTTATCAGTAGCCATATTGCCCCCCTCCCGCCACGATAGCTTCGTTTGGCCAATTAGTCTTTTGTGGATATTATATGCAAATTATTTTAATTAAGTTACATTCTTCTGCCATAGCCCTCTTTGCAGCTTCCCTAATTGAGCCAGCATAGCTCTTCTGCCTGCCCGTATAATGGAGGCAATTTTTTCTGTTTCATCAATACGGACTTCCGGTATTAAAGGATTTATACTTAAATCAGAATAAAGAGTTTCTGCTGTGTCAGATGTCTCATAAACCAGAATGTCAATCGTTCTGCTGATTATTTGCAGTATGCCGGCAACTGATTCCTGGTAATGTTCTCTGCCCAGGTTCACCGTCATAATATACTCCGACCCCATGGCTATCTGGATAGACACTGGAACTACTGATTTTAAGGCACCGTCAACTAATTGCATGCCGTTTAAGATATAAGGTACAAAAATGCCAGGTATAGAAGTACTGCTTCTTATTGCTTCACTTAACAAGGCATCCTGAACAAAAACAACTTGGTTTTCTGTCATCGGATCAATATTGCTGAAAACCACTTCTTCGCCAGTATCTATATTACAGGCAATTATTGCTATCGGTATTTTAACTTCACATAATTTCTTATAGTCAGTAATATAAGCCATCAAATCTTCCAGTTTTTGTCCTTTTATTAATCCATCCAAGGTTGGATTTTTCCCTGGCAGTAATAAACCCAGACCATATTTCAGCAAGCCGCTGATATTGTAGTCGAGGTAATCACTGGGCTTAAGATTTAAAACAATTCTTTCCATCTCATATGGTGAAATACCAGCAGCAAAAAAAGCGGCAATAATGCTGCCTGAACTGGTTCCGGAGATACTGTATACAGGGATACGGTGTTCGGCCAAGACTTGCAAAACACCTATATGGGCCATTCCCTTTAACCCCCCGCCGCCTAAAACCAGTCCCAGCTTTTTCAAAACATCCCCCCCATTCACTGAATGTAAAACAATTTCATATATAATTTATTAGAATTTGTCTAAGCGAGATCTTGATCTTCCTGACAGCTGCCAGCTGTTGAGTTGTAATTTCAGCGATTACAGATACCAAGAACACTTTTATCCCTGGTGGCAGGATTTACATGCTCCCGTGGTTTGGCAGCAACAAGTTTTTGGTGCCGGTCATCAGCTTTTTTGTCAGCTGACTGCATAAATACATGGTCACCTTTTACGGGGCTAATTTTTTTTATTTGCATCATGTTTTTCATCCTTACTTGTAAAACTAGTAGTATGCCTATCAAATAAAAATAATAAATGCCCGGCTTTTCGCCGGGCATTAAATTCCTATTTTTCAAATTCAACTTCTGGTTCTATTTCGCCAAATACTATGACATCATGCATTTTGCCCAGTTTGACGGTAATATCAACATATACTCTTAAGCCAATACAGGTACCATTAATCGGAGTTACCAGGTTGCATGGGTTACTGGAATCTTCACAATTTCCTTTAATCTCAAAATCAAAGCTCCAGTTTTTAAGAATTATTTCAGAAGTTTCAATTTCTGCCCGGAATTCTTCAATAGTCAGTGGCGGATCAAATTCATCCAGTTCAACAGACTGTTCAAAACGATCACATATGGTAATTATCTGATATTCATCCTCTACTACAACAAACAAGATTACTTCATAATCGATAAAAATTTTGACCCGGTTGAAAGCCAGATCTTCTCCGGCCTGGAGAACCTTTACTTTGATATCTTCAACAAATGATACTTTGCCTCCTACCTGTTCATCGGGTACACAAAACAGTGTATCCAGCACTTTAACTTGTCTCTGAATGAACTTAGCTTTGATTACTTTTGCAAATAAATCCAACATACAACCGTCTGGAAATTCACATTTTAGCCCATTATTATTCATCTTTCTTACTTTCCCTCCCTTATCTCTAATATCTTTACTTGCTTTGATGCAAGTATGGTAGAAATTTGTTTATGCAATTTCTAGGATATCCTATGAACAAAGGTTACAAAATGTGCGTACCCGGCAGATTTTTTGTTTGCTGATCCCGTTGAAAAGGGGCTGTTTTTACAGCCCCCCTGGTTCATTCATAACATGCCGGCACTCAATGGTACCATCACAAAAAATAGGTATTCCCCTCGCGCGGGCTTCTTCACAAAAGCCAATATCCTCAGCACCTCTCTTGGCAGAATAATAAACTCTATGTGTCACAATGACACTGCGGTGGATAAGATAAGCAGCTCCAGTGATGTCGGTCCTGAATATGTTATCCCGCGGTAAATCTTTCATATACTGGTAATTCCCCACGGGATTTTTTTGCATTACATTATATATAGAGGAATCATTTATATGATGACCATTACAGACTAAAGCAGAAATTATGAGGCAATCTCTGCTAAGCAACTGTCTAATTATTGAAGGCGGAACTAAAATGTCACTATCAACTGACAATAAATATTCACATTCTGATTGAAAGAACTTCTCCAAAAGCAAATTACGCAATTTTGCCAGTTGCTCCAGTCGGTATGTCCCGCGTTGATGCCCGTTATTTTTACTGTCCGGGGTATTAATGATCTGAACCGGCGAGAGGCTTCGGCGGGAAAATTCCGTTAAAATAGCTTCTGTATCATCAATTGAGTCATTTACTATAAAGCAAAATTTTATTTTGTCAGCCGGATAATCAATATTCTCCAGACACTGCAAATATTCAGGTAATATCCAAGCCCGATTCCGGACCGGACAGCCGATCAAAATCGATTTTTCCTGCACACCTATGCACTCCTTCTGACCCTGACAGTTGTATAACGAAAAGCAACCCTGCTATTAATAATCATAGTTCCGCGGCTAGCTGTTGCATTTTTGTTTCCAGCTTTTCTGCCAAAAATAATAGCAGTTGTTTTACCTACTCTGAACTTATAGGAAGTTCCGCGCGAAATTGTTAATTGCCGTGAAGGAGCCAGATCAATTCGATAAGAACCAACCCGATTAGATGCTTTCCCCAGTGTTGCTTTTAATTCCGGCATTGGTCTGGATCTATCTATTCCTTTAGCGGCTAAATGGTTTTCAATGATGTTTATAATTTGCTGTGCTCTTTCCCGCCAGGAGTTACGTTTGGCTAACTCCATCCGCTGTTCACGTCGTTCAGGAGAAGTATCTGCCAACGCTCTGGTAATATTACTGAAAAATTCATTATAATTATTGGAGTAATAGATTAGTCCTTCGTATTGTTTAGCTTCTGGTAAAGCTGTGGTGACCACCGGCATGCCCACCGCCATGTATTCCCACATCTTAATAGGGTTCACTGCTTCCACCATACTGGTCAGTTTAAAAGGAATTATCCCTACATCAAACATTTGTGTATAATAGGCCAACTCAGTATAAGGCTTAAAACCCAACCAATGAAGGTTTGGCTGCTGAGGCAGATCGCTGATGTTATATTTAGGCCCGATCATTACAAAACTATAATGGGGAAAATTGCGGGCCATTTGATCAATCAGGACAAAATCGCACCAGGTAGCTAAAACCCCTATATAACCTATTATTGGGCGGGGCAAATTTTGCATTTCCTGAGGAACCGGCAGTGTCCGGGTGCTGGCTTGAGAAAAGTAATCATAATCGCAGCCGTTGGGGATCAGGTAAGTGTTAGCATTTAATGCTTTGGCCATATTAAATAACTTTTGCGAAGTGGCTAAAACTACATCGGCAGTTTTTACAGCATGTTCGTAGTAAGGTTTCCAGCCTTCAAATTCTCCGCTGGGCTCATCTACACTATCAAATACGACTAGTGCCGGCTGGTAGTTGTTTATCATATCGGAATGGACCGCAGAAGTATAATAAACGACAGGATTAACTTCTTTCAGATATGGATCTGGGTCAACATTATTAAACAGGAAGAAGTTTGGATTGATTTGTTCGATCCCCTTGTTTCTTCTCATATTAGGGCCCGGCCAGTTAATATAATACGAAGTTGTTCCCAATTGCGAAAAGCTTTTCATAATTTGTTGGGGACGCTGTACAAGGTAATCAAAATCAAGAGTGGGCGGGTATAATATACAACTTATATTTGACATCTTCTATCCCCCTAATCTGGATAGGTATTTATTTGAATTCTGCTTTAATATGTTATGCCAACAGTAGCTATATGGTGTCAAATAAGTTTACCTATTAAATATGATCTAAGGCCAGACTACCTTATAGTAAATCTGGCCTTCCGGAAAAATTAACTTTTTTAAATATGATGGTTTATCCTGACACTACGCCGTCCCACCCTAATATTCATTTTATTTGCACTTTCTGAAGCAACGCGGAAATTAGAACCATGACTTCTGATAAGAGCAACGGTTTTAATACCGGAATATTTAAAAGCTATTTTTTTAAAGCGATTGCCGAATCTTATCCCGCGCGGATTTTGTATAGTAGGTGCTACTAATGGACCATATAATCTTTCTGTCAGCATCGGCAGAAATTGTTCGATTCTCTTATGGTAAGTATGTTTTTCATATACTTCCCGCTGACCCTGCAAAGCAATTTTCTCGCGTAATTCAGGATGAGCTAAATAGTAATTAACTAAATCCAAGGTCTCTTCAGCACTATTGGACCATACTAAATGATAATGGTTTCTGAACATATTCTCGATGGCCGGGGTCCACTGGGTCAGATAAAAACCACCACTGCCCAATATTTCAAAGGTTCTCATGCTCATCATGGTTGAGGAATTGGTTACGGAATGCAGGCCTAATACTATTGGCACACTGGCACAAACTGCAGGCAGATCTTCACTACCCAGATATCCGCCGTAAAAACGTGGATCAATACTAAATGGGCGGGATTGATCCAGCCACCACTCATTACCATAGATTTTAATATTAAAGTTAGCATCCATTAATGGTTTCAGTATTCGCTCAGCAGCTGCTATACGCTCCTTGAATTCAAAATAATTATTGCCAACAAAGACTATGTCATGATTAAAACGCGGATCCGGAGCGGCCCTTTTATGAAAATCCGGATGGCAGGCAAACGGCAGCAAATATGCCTCGACTCCATTGGCCTGGTATTGAGCAATTGTTTCCTGACAAGTAGTGAAAACAAATTCTGATTTTAATGCATGCGGTAATGATAACAGTTGGTAAAAAATCGGATCTTCAATAGCCCAAAATATATGGGGAATATTTCGCTCGGTAAGGAAAGGAAAAAGGATACCATAGGTATCCCAACCACCATCATTAAAAACATAGTCAGGTTTGAACTCTTCGAAAATATTTATCCAGTTAGGATCATGTACTATCTGTGTATAACAAACATCCACACCGAAATCTGCAAAAGCCTTACCTATACCTCGCTTAATTACCGGAGCATCATTGGTAAAAAGTATTTTCACAGAACCTACCCCTTTTACTTATTATTGCTAATATTTTATGCACAAAAAGCAGGGCAGGTTACACGGTTTAGTTACTGTTCATAAACATCCTTTTGATTCGACCTCCCAGTCTCGAAACTTCTTCCGGCCTCAAAAAAGCTCGATTTGAATTAATACCCTCGGAAAAATAATTATGCTTTGCCTGAACAGCATCCAAATCCTGCTCTCTTATAACTGTTGATAGTTTTTCGATCAAAGCCTGATGCTCCTTCTTTTCTCTGTTAAGTACCGCGTTACGGTTTTCTGCCTTCCATAAACCTCTTTTCAGGCTGGATATGTCACGCTCATAAATAAATAACCGACGTCTTAATTCACCGTTTTCTCCCTCAACTCTAAGTACCTCATCTTCCAGTTTTTGCATAGCTGCCTTTAGTGAAACTGCTGCTGCCTCTGACTGTCTGTTTGCTGAAATCTCAATGATTTTTTCATGAGCCGCTATTATTGAATATTCTATATAATAATCTAGACAGATTTCATTCCCGATTAGTTCTCCAATACCATCACATTCTGTAAAATTAAGCTTCATATAAACCTGTTCCAGGTCACTGAACTTATTGTCAAACTCCGTTAAAGCAACTCTTTCCTGGCACTCCCCCTGCCACGCAGCCAATAACATATCACCCTGATAACCCTCCATTAAACAAAGGAATTCCAGTTGAAACTTCACCTGAACTGAAGAGCCTTGAAACTTAGCTTCACTATGCCGTACTTTAATTTTTACATCTTCAATAGAACTTAATTTCTTTTCTAAAGGGTAAACAGTAGCACCTTTTATTCTGCGTTGTTTTTTCAACTGTGCGCATATTGCCGGCGTCCAAATTAATAACGGTTTATCCATATTGCCACCTCTTTTATTGAAATTCTGCTGTTTCATTTATATTATTGACTGCTCTGCAGTATGTTCTAAACCCTTTTTGAAAAGAAAAAGCTATGTTTTGAAAACACAGCTTAGTTGGTAATTATTTTATTTATTTTTGGTGTTAGTTGTTAGCTGATGCTATCCTAATCTCAGCATCCTGTTTATCATAAACAAACAATTCCACTGTCTCAGTCAATACATCGGCATAAGAATAGGAAACTCTGCGTTCCACTCTTCTCTCATCGAGTTTTACAACGAATATATTAGGGTAAATTGATTCCAGCACACCTTCTTTTTCTATTATACGGTTTCTTCCCCGGTTAGCTTTCAAGCGGATTTTGCTGCCTACAAAAGACTCCAAATCCTTTTTTATATCAGATAAAGCTCTTGGAGAATTCACTCAACCACCTTCTTTATTCATTATATCAGTGTAATTTTATCTTAAATTTTAATCAATGTCAAACACAAAATAAATAGTATATAAAATATCGTCAGTCATGTCAACTAAATATTCAAGAATAAAAGCTAAATTTCGGTTTTCAAACAATTAAAAATTATCAAACCAGGTAGAATGCGTCAGCTATGCAGGCGTAATCTTCAATAGTTAAATTTTCCGGGCGCTTCTGGGGAGAGATCTCAAGTTGAGTCAATATATTTTCTGCAGTATTTTTATTACAAATAAAAAAAGCGGCAGTAATATTAAGCATAGTTTTACGCCGTTTTTGAAAGGAAAATTTCATTAAATTAATAAATTGGTTTTCCTGCTTAACTCGAACTCTTTTACCTTTTAGGGGTGTAATTTCTATTACAGATGAATCTACTTGCGGTCGGGGATAAAAGCAGTTAGCTGAAACATTCAATAAAAATTTCACGTCAGCATGATAGGCTACCGTCAAAGTTAACAGCCCATAGTCTTTACCTCCAGGCTTTGCCAATATTCTGACTGCCACTTCCTTTTGTATCATTATTACAGCTTTTTGCATATTAATGCATTGCTCCAGGAGTTTAAAAATAATGGGTGTAGTTATATTATAAGGAATATTGGCACAAACAGTATAAGTTGGCACCTCGGTAAGGTTAAAAGCCCGCATTAACTCGGCTTCAATATCAGTTTTCAGTATATCCTGGAAAACTAACTGTACATTGTCATATGCAGACAAAACCTGTCTTAAAACAGGCTCAAGGGAAGTATCTATATCAATAGCCAGGACTCCCTTGTGATGAACAGCCAGTTCTTGTGTCAAAGCCCCCAGTCCCGCTCCTATTTCTACGATATAATCGTCTTGTCTGGTTCCGCTGTAAGCAGCTATTTTTCTTAATATATTGCCATCTACTAAAAAATTCTGTCCCCATTTTTTTTTTACTTTAATATCATTATCTTGCATTAAATGCTGCAGGCCTGAAATAGTTGAAACTTTATACATAGATTAAACCTCATATTTTATTTTCTATTATACTATATAGTACTATTTAAGCCTTCTATGTAATCAAGCCAATAACATAAAAAAACCCGAATTATGCATTCGGGCATTTTTTATTTTAGAAAGCTGGCGTTTCTTTTTGTATATCCCGGCCTAATTTCTTTATATCATTTTCAAAAGTTGTTACAGGTTTTCCTTTCAATAATCCTGTTGCTACATCATTTATTCTTTTTATTAAGTCAGGGTCACTGGTTACTAATATTTGATTAATTCTGGAGTCAGCTCCCCTCAGGCGGTTGGAAACAGTTTGTTTTATTGTTTTCATCTTGGCTGCATCATTCATAACATTATCTTCCATTGTTATTCCCGCCATAACTACTAAACCGGTTGTATTGTTCGTGGTATTAGTATTTATTCCGGTTCCTGTATTCGTGTTGGGTGTATTCATATTAGTGGTTCCAGGATTAGCAATGTTATTCGCAGTTGGATTAGCAGGCAAGGTAGTTCGAGTATTATTTGTAGTATTTGTGTCAGTGTTGTCAGTAGTACTATTGGGTATAGTGTTAGTGGTTGTATTATTTTGTGTAATGCCAATACTGGAAACTATGACTGAAGCCTTTTTGACTCCATCTACTTCCTCCGCCAGATTGGATAAGCGTCCGGCAAGTACTCTTCTTTCATTTTCGGTCATTTCAGTATTTGTTTGATTATTATTATCAGTATAAGGTTTTTGAGCCGACTGCTGACATCCACTCAGTATGGTACTTAAAACCAATAAAACTAGTAGAAACAAACCGATAAAATTTTTCCGCATTCTATCACCTCCTTTTATTTAGCTTGTTATAGTTTTTTCCCTTACTTTTTTTTAAACCGAGGAAAAAAATGGTTATAAATAAAATGCAAAAAAAATACCTTCTGCAATGCAGAAGGTATACCTTAAAAGCCTAATCGAGTATATATACTTTGACTGATCTTCGTCCCCAGCTAAGACACTGGGTACGGTCTTCCATAAACAAGTCCAGTCGGTCTCCCTTAATTGAACTACCTGTATCTGCTGCCTGAGCATACCCGTATCCTTCTATATAAAGACGAGTCCCTAATGGAATTACCCCAGGATCAACAGCTGCCATGCCAACAGCAGGTTGCTGTCCGGTAGCAGTTCGATTACCAGTATAAGTATAAGCAGAAGCCACCATATAACGTGCTTCTCTAAAATCAAAACTACTACCGCTACGGGAAACATTCGTGATGTTCCCCATGGCAATTACCCTATTCACTGGTTCAGCAATAACCTGGCTGTCGGTTATTTCTCGTTTAACTTCCTGTCCATTGTGATAAATGATTTTAACTGTGTTTAGTGCTAATCCATCCTTGCCAGTCTGAGTGGTACGTGTTAGCCCCTTTTCCAGGTTGTTGTCAATCGTTCTTTCCACTCCATATGCAATAGGTTCCTCAACCTGAATCTGTTCAGATGATACTCTGATTACCTCAATCTCCTGATTCGGTTTGGTTTTCTCGGTTAGGACGGTTTTAACTATGTCTTCGCTGCCCAACTCAAAACCTGCCAGTTTGATTACTTCCTTTACCATCATTGGAGTGGATATGACTTCTCTGGTCTGACCATCGGCAATTATTTTCACTTTAAAAGCTCTGGTCACAATTATTTTTGTGTTTTTTTCCAGTACGCTGTCCAGAGCAGGTTCTACTTTATCTTTTTCACCTAATTTAATATCATTCTTCTCTAGAACATCCGCTACTGTCTGCGCAAAGTAAGCATGTGTCTCGATTGTGTTACCATCTGCCAAAATGGTAATTGGCTTTTGCAAGGCAAAGAATTGGCTTCCCAGGAGCAACCCTATGCTGATCAGACCAGCTAAAAGGTAAGTCCTCTTCTTAGACCATACAAACATTTTTCCATTCCTTTCTTTTTCATAGCAAAAATTTGTTATGAAAGATCCCTTACATTCTAGACAATTTGTTAGCAAAATGTCAAATGCACTGCCATTTAATGTAATTATAACCTGTTATTATAGTCTCTAAACCTTAATAGAAATTTCCTCTTAATTCATTTTATTCATATTCATAAACAACGTGTGTTATTAAGGTATTATATGGAAGGACAGGCAAATGCCTGTCTTACTGATTAATATGAAAAATCCTATGAGCATTAAGGCTGGTTTGATACGCTATTTCATCCAAAGTCTTCTGCCGCAATTGGGCAATTTTTTCGGCTACTAATAAAACATTTGCTGGTTCGTTAGTTTTGCCCCGAAAAGGTTCCGGGGTCAGATAAGGACAATCTGTCTCGACCAGTATCTTGTCCAAAGGTATTTTAGCTGCTACCTCATGAGTTTTTTTAGCGTTTTTATAGGTTACCGGCCCGGCAAAAGAAATATAAAAGCCTATCTGCATAAGTTCGACAGCTAAGGGCAGGTGTCCTGAAAAACAATGCATTATACCGCCATTAGCGCCTCCTTTTTCCGCTTTTAAAGTATCCAAAACTTCCTGGTGTGCATCCCGGTCATGTATTACTATTGGCTTTTTTAATTCACGGGCAATTTTGAGTTGAGCCAGAAAAGCTTTTTTCTGCACTTCCTTAGGAGACAGATTACGATAATAATCAAGTCCGATCTCGCCTATTGCTACTACTTTCTGTTCACGTCCGAGTTCGAATAGTTTAGCCAAGATATCTTCATTCAGATCTTTAGCATCATGAGGATGTACTCCTACCACTGCAAATATTTCTTTATATTTCCTGGCCAGATTGACAGCTGTTAATGAAGAATCATAATCATAACCAATGCAGATAATTTTTTCAACACCATTATCAGCTGCTCTTTTTAAAACAGCTTTAAGATCATCATAAGCTTCATCCTGTATATGGGCATGAGTATCTACTAACATTTGTTACCTCCTGTTCAGGTCAAAATTATTTAACCCTGTTGCCGGAAGCAATATCGCTTTGAATCATCAAAACTTCAACATTATTATCATCTGAGGCAGCCAGCAGCATGCCCTCCGACAATGTACCTCTCAATTTGGCTGGTTTAAGGTTAGCTACAATTACAACCTTTTTGCCAATCAATTGTTGAGGCTCATAATGGCGTGCAATGCCTGCTACTATAGTTCGGTCCTCGTCGCCCAGCCTTACTTTTAAAATTAAAAGTTTGTCCGCCTTTTCCATTTTTTCACAGGCAATGATTTCCGCTACTCTTAAATCCAGGCGGGCAAATTCTTCATAACTTACATATTCTTTTTCGTTTATTACTTCATTTTCGGCTACAGACAATAAATTCTCCTTTACTTCCTGTTTGTTTTCCATTTCTTTCTCCTCCATCTGCTGTAAATCTATCCGCGGAAAAAGTACTTCTCCTTTTTTAACCTCATTACCTACCGGGCTTATACCCCATCTCCCGGCAGTTTCCCATTCAATTTCTTCTGTGCTGTCAAATATTTTTAATTGTTCATTAGCTCGCGCCGGTAACTGCGGCATTGCAGGAGCCATTAATACTAATGCAATTCTGATACATTCCACCAGATTATATAAAACTGTCCCCAGGCGGTTTCTATATTTATCGTCTTTAGCCAAACGCCATGGCTCAGTTTCATCAATATATTTGTTTGCCCGGGAAATCAATTTCAGACTGCTGATTAAATAGGCTGCAAAATCCAGCTTATCAAGTTTAGCAGTAGCTTCATTGTAAGCTTGTTCGGCTGTTGCTTTTAATTCCTCATCAATCGGTTCGGCCTGAGTAGGCTGCGGAATCTTCCCGGCAAAATATTTGATTATCATGGCTACTGTACGACTGATAAGATTACCCAGGTCATTTGCTAAATCTGAATTTATACGGTTGACCAGCATTTCTTCTGAATACATGCCATCCTGCCCATAACTCATTTCTTTAATCAAATAATACCGAATGGCGTCCACCCCATATTTTTCTACTAAAATTTGTGGATCGATAACATTGCCTTTTGATTTTGACATTTTGCCGCCTTCCAACATAATCCACCCATGGGCAAATACTTTTTTCGGTAAAGGTAAGTTTACGGCCATCAGCATAATAGGCCAGATAATAGCATGAAAGCGCAGAATGTCTTTGGCCATTAGATGTACATCTGCCGGCCAGTATTGGTTGAACATTTCTTCGTCCTGAGCAAAACCTATACCGGTCAGATAATTTATCAGAGCATCAAACCATACATAAACAACATGTTTATCATTAAAAGGAACCGGTATTCCCCATTTGAAACTGGTTCTGGAGACACATAAATCGTCCAGCCCGCTTTTAATAAAGTTGATAACTTCATGACGACGTGACTCAGGTTGTATGAATTCCGGGTGATTGTCGATATATTCCAGTAAGCGGTCAGCATATTTAGACATTTTAAAGAAATAACTTTCTTCTTTTAATAATTCTACTTCCCTTTCACAATCCGGACATTTGCCATCTTTTAATTGCCTTTCCGTAAAAAAAGTTTCACAGGGTAAACAATACCAGCCTTCATACTCAGACATATATATATCACCCTGGTCATACACCTGCTGGAATAATTTCTGCACAACCCGCTGGTGTCTCTCTTCGGTAGTTCTTATGAAATCAGTATTGGAAATTAAAAGCGTATCCCACAAGTGTCGTATATTGCTGACTATTCCATCAATATAATTCTGGGGTGTCATATTTCTATCGCTGGCAGCTTTTGCAATCTTTTGTCCATGTTCATCTGTACCAGTCAGATAAGCAACATTATATCCCTGCATTCTTTTAAACCTGGCTATACAATCTGCTGCCACAGTTGTATAAGCATGTCCGATATGAAGATTGTCACTGGGATAATATATTGGTGTTGTAATATAGAAGTTTTTGTGTTTGTGCATGCTGGTCCCTCCACAATTCTTTAACTTACATAAACAGGTTTCTTGTTGTTGCATAAACTTGCTGTTATGATTGACTTAAGGCATTTGTTGTATAGTTTACCACAAAAATCCCTGCATATGTTCATGTTAAAATGCATCCTTTTTGCAGTTTTTCTTCCGAATATTAATCTCTTTAGCCATATCAAACTATATTATTACAAAGTACATGTTTTAATACGTTTATAACTTTTTCTTTCCATGACAAATGCAATTTTTATACATTGCATCCTTTTATATGTTTTTTTGTCCTTTAATGTTGAAATTCACTTGACTTTTTCTACCAACTTTGGTATATTTGCTATAGATTAATATTATGAAGGAGGACTTGCAGTATTATGTTGAAATCAACAGGAGTAGTAAGGAAAGTTGATGAACTGGGGCGTATTGTTATCCCTATCGAACTTAGAAGAACCATGGGTATTGAAGAAAAGGATGCCCTGGAAATCTACGTGGACAGCGAAAAAATAATCTTAAAAAAGTATGAGCCCGCATGTATTTTCTGCAGCAATGCTGAAGATGTTGTAAATTATAAGGGCAAAAACATCTGTAAAAGCTGTCTTACTCAATTGAGTAAACAAGTAATTTAGTCCTTATTTTCGACAAAATAATTATACAGTATCGCTTTTTTGATGTGATGTTCCCGGGCCTTAATTTTTAAGGCCTCTTTTTTATCCATCCCCGATTCAATAAGAGAGTTTATTTCCCCCGCAATTTTTTCTATATCAGGGGGCTCATGGCTGATTTCTGCTCCTGCTATTAACAGGCAGATTTCCCCCCGCGGAGAATTAATGGTAAAAAATTCTTTTAGTTCTCTTGCTCTTCCCCGTTTAACCTCCTCGAATTTCTTAGTAAGTTCCCTTACTACTACTAAATTTCGTTCATCGCCTAACACTGCTACTATATCTATTAATGTTTCTAATAAGCGATGAGGCGCTTCATACAAAATTACTGTCCTGGTTTCGTTCAAATACTGCTGCAGGCTTTGCTGTCTCTTAGCTGAACGTTCCGGCAGAAATCCGGCAAAGATAAATTCCGTACTGTCAAGTCCAGAAACAGCCAATGCTGCAATTAGTGCTGAGGGCCCCGGAACAACTTCAATACGGATCCCTTCCGCGATGGCTCTTTTTACTAAGATTTCACCAGGGTCGGAAATACCTGGCATTCCTGCATCAGATACTACCGCAATGTTTTTACCCGCTAACAACTGCTCAATCAGAAAATCTTCTTTTTCACGACGGCTGTGTTCATGATAACTGATCATTTTATTTTTTATTTTGTAACGGTTCAGTAATTTAATAGTATGGCGGGTATCCTCACAGGCAATCAAATCTACCCGGCGCAAAGTCTTGAGCAATCTTATACTGATATCTTCCAAATTGCCTATTGGGGTACCGCATATATATAATATTCCCACTTATCAATCAACTCCTGATTATTCAAACAATCATATTAAATTATACATTTGCGATATCTCCTGACTGTAATTTCCCTCCTGATCATAAATTACTAATGGCGGCAAGATTTCCGGCGTCTTGCTCCTTTCTTTTTCTCCCTCAAATAGGAATAATTTGGCTTTTTCATCTAAACGCGAATGAACAAAACGTATTTTGCCAGCAGTTATTTTACCCGCAGAAGTAATTTGTATGACTTCCTGCAATCTATCACAGGTGTGGATCAAACATAGTTTCCCTCCCGGTACTAGTATATATTTTGCTGCAGCAATTATTTGTTGCAGGTCAACTAAAATCTCGTGCCTGGCAATAGCCTGCTCCTGATTTTGGCTCAATCGCCCGTTGCCTTTTTTCCAGAAGGGGGGATTACAAACAACCAGCTGCGCACAAGCTGGCGTCAAAATTTTCTCAATTTCTTTTATATCACCTTGTAAAAGTTTTATTTGTTTCTGTAATCTGTTGTATTTTATACTGCGCTCTGCTCTTTCCAGCATTTCTGTCTGAATTTCAATTCCAATAATTTTTAGTTCAGGTTGGCGAAAAGTTAACAAATGAGGAATAATCGCATGTCCGGTACCTAAATCAACTGCAGTTGCAATTCCACTTAAATCAGGGAAATAAGCCAATAAAACCGCATCCAAAGAAAAGCGGTATCCGCTTAAAGGTTGAATTAAGCTCATACCACCGATAATTAAATCATCCAGGCTTTCAGTCCGTGTATCAATAATATTGGTAGGTTCTGACACATTTTTACTCCCTGCTCATAAAAGCTATACAAAAGAGACACTCGCCCTCTCTTGGTTGCCCATAGGCCACAGGACAAATATGAAAACCTTCTTTATAAATACTACCCAAATTTTCATACCCTTCTGCTCGCAGTAAAATCGTGCTATTTCCCCTCGGCTGGCTATCCTCTTTCTGAGTTTTTTCTTTTTCTAAATCCCTGACTCGTTGTTTTAAGTCTCCAATTTCAATAGTCAATTCCCGTATTATCATTTTCAAATCCTGTACTGTTTTCTCCATTTTTGTTCCCCTTTGTTCTCTTGGGTTCATAAAGTTCTGATTCAAATTTGAGACAGCACATTAATCTTCCACATATACCAGATATTTTTGTGGGATTAAGCGACAAGTTCTGTTCTTTCGCCATACGAATAGATACTGGTTCAAACTCTCCTAAAAAACCATTACAGCAAAGAACCCTCCCACAAGCACCTATTCCCCCCAGCATTTTAGCCTCATCCCTAACTCCTATCTGACGCAGCTCAATTCTGGTTTTAAAAATTGCTGCCAAATCCTTAACTAATTCACGGAAATCGACCCGACCTTCGGCGGTAAAATAAAATATAATTTTGCCCATATCAAACGTATATTCAGCGTCAATAAGCCGCATTGGCAACTGATGCTCCCTGACTTTTTGCGAACAAATAACCAGAGCTTCCTGCTCTTTTTCTTTATTAGCCCGATAGAGTTTCTGATCAGCCTCATTTGCCCGGCGCAACACTTTTTTCAGCGGCATTACCAGTGATTCCTGGCTGATTTCTTTTCTGCCTAATGCCACAATCCCAAACTCAATTCCCCGAATTGTCTCCACTACTACTTCATCGCCAGGTGCTAAATCTATATTTTCACTGTCAAAATAATATATTTTCCCGGCCGGTTTAAATCTTATTCCTGCTACCCATGTCAATCTGATGACCTCCCCTTTTCGACCCTAATGTTATTATATCAGTCTTGCAGAGCTTCCCATATGGTCCAACATATATTGATATTAATAGTTAATGGATTAACATTACTGCGATAAAGCTCACGCAGTTCAGCAATTTCCCTGATAGCTTTTTTTATTCTAATCTCGTTTAGTTTTTTTGTTGCTGCAGCTATTAGAATATTTTCAGGTATGACCAGCAAATGTTCCTGCCTGGTGGTTTGGTATATATAAATATCCCTTAATACTGTTTCCACCATGCTGCTGATTAGATCCGCATCAAGTTCCATTATTTCCGCTGAATTATATACTTCAATTATTTCTCCGACAGCCAAGCCGGTAACAATATTTCTGGCAATATCCCACCTGGCTGTAAAGTCATCTTCACCAGCATACCGGATTGCATTGCTTATATTTCCCCCTGCCAGGCGTGATGCCCGATAAGCCTTTTCAGGTTCCACACCTCGTTCAAGCAACATTTTTTCGATAGTCTGTTCATTCACTCCGTAAAATCGAATCACCTGACAACGTGATAAAATGGTCTCTAAAATACGGTTTTCATCTGATACTAATATTATTACAGCATATTCCGGCGGTTCCTCAAGAATTTTTAATAAGGAATTAGCTGCTTCATTTCTCATCAGATGAGCATCGCGGATAATAACTACCCGCCGCGTTGCCCGGTAAGGTTTGAGAGCCAGCCACGGTCCAATTTCACCTATTATCTGCTCTATCATTATAACTGTTTTGTCAGCTCTTTTTTCTATTATTAACAAATCCGGGTGCATATTATCTCTTAAAAATAAATGGGCTTCCTTATCACTTTGGCTGATTATACTCTCAGCAAAAGCTTTTGCAGTATGCATTTTGCCAATTCCTGCCGTACCGATAAAAATATAGGCATGACTGATAGCACCTGTTTCCAGGCTTTTGCCTAATATTTTCACAGCTTGCTCCTGGCCTGCTACACTACTAAGATACTTCATTTTTTCCCCATCTGGCAGTTATCAGGTCTCTGACATACTGCACTGCCTCTCTTTTTACCGCCTCAATTTCTTTTTGAGCTATTATTATTTTGATTCGTTCATCTTCTTCTCCTGCTAAAAACAGATAACCTTTTCTTACTCTTTCCTGAAAATCGCTGCCTTCCTTTTCCAGTCTGTCAGGTATATCAGTTTTTTTACGTTTTTGCGCTTCCTGGGACGCAATATCCAAAAGCAGCGTGAGATCTGGCTTTAAGCCTCCGGTACATAAATAATTTAGTTCCTGCAGAAATATTAAATCAAGTCCGCGTCCGAACCCTTGATAAGCAATAGTTGAATCCATGAAACGATCAGCAATTACTATATTATTATTAAGTAATGCAGGCTTAATTACTTCTTCAACTAATTGTGCCCGGGCAGCAGCATATAATATCGCTTCCGTTTCCGGAGCGATACCTTCATTCTTTATATCTAAAAGCAGTTCACGAATTTTTTCCGAGATAAATGTCCCCCCCGGTTCCCGAACACATACAACCTGATACTCAGGTAATAAGCTATTTTGAATATATTCAATTAAAGTAGATTTGCCACTGCCGTCTATGCCTTCCAGGCTAATAAAAATTCCTTTGGCCATAATTAATAATTATTTTCCTTCCCTTTTTAAATTTAAAGTTCAATTACGTTTATATAGTTCAACTCCGGATCCGTAAGTCCCTGCACAGTTGTTTTGCTTCCTTTAATATACTGCAAATAATCAAAAATTGGCGGACTAATAGTTTCCCCCGGTAAAAGGCAGGGAATTCCCGGGGGATATACTGCCACCATTTCTCCTGCTATATGCCCTTGGCATTCGCTGAATTTGACTTTACGCTTAGGGGCAAAAAAGGCCTGGCGGGGGGATAACATAACTTCAGTCCAAGGAGGAATTTCGATCGGTTTTGTGGGTCTTGAACCAATAAAATATTTACCCGCTATTGACTTTAGAGCCTGATACAGCTTATCCCATTCTTCTGCCCGATGGAATAAGGACATCATGGCCAGAATTATTTTTTCCTCGGCTAATTCAATCTGAATATTATGCTCTGAGCGCAATAAGCTGGCTAGCATAAATCCATTCAATGCTGGATTTTCTATGCTAATTAAAACTTTAAGCGGGTCGACTCCAGTTACCCCCGGAAAAGCAAATAATTCATCGTTAAGGCATTTTAATCCTTGAATATTATTTATCCTTTTTTTATATTGCCGGGATAAAAGCAGGCTTTGTTCCAACATGCTTTCTCCGTTGGAGATCATAAACTCCCGGGCCAGATCCAGCGAAGCTAAAATCGGATAAGAGGGGCTGGTTGTAGTAAGCAGGCTGAATGACGACTCAATTTTGAACCAGGGAGCTTGTGAACCACAGTGCAATACAGCCCCTTGATTCAATACCGGCAAGGTTTTATGTAAACCATTAACAACTGCATCAGCACCACTTTTTAAAGCTGCAGGCGGATACTCAGGGTGAAAAGGAAAATGTCCTCCATGCGCTTCATCTACATAAAGCAACTTGCCATATTCTTTGGTAATCTGTGCTATAGTTGTGACATCACTGGTGGTTCCATAATAACTGGGACTGGTAATAAAAACGGCTTCTGCCCGGGGATAATTATCTAAATGTCTTTTAATTTCCTGCGGCATTACCGAAAGTGCTATACCTAAATTTTTTTCTATCTGAGGAGGTATATAGACCGGCCAAACACCCGACAGAATCATTCCGCCATAAAATGATCGATGTGCATTGCGCGGCACTAAAATATTAGCATCAGGGGTTAAACTTAAAAAAAGCGCATGTATGCCTGATGTAGCCCCATTTACCAAAAAGAGGCTGTTTTCAGCACCATAAGCACTGGCCAATAATATTCGTGCTTCCAATATAGCTTGCCGAGGTAAATGTAAATCGTCAAGTCCCGGCACTTCTGTTACATCCAGACTGGCTACGGCCTGTAAATCTTCCACCAAGCCTTGTCCTCCTATATGGCCTGGCATATGAAAGCGGCTGTTATTTTCCTTAATATATGCTTTTATAGTCGTATAAACCGGTGTCTTGTTCAAAATTGATTACCTCGTCATCAGGAAATACTTTGCTAATTAGGTTAACTAAATACCTGTTATAAATAATTGTAGCTTAAAAGCTGACAGTGGTAAAAACTTATCAAGGCACCTTATTTTATAATGGCTTTAATTTTCTCCTTAATTTCTTCATATAGGGGTGATTCTACTCTAAGACTTGCCATTTCTTCTTCACAATAATGACAAATAAAACCTTTTTTTATTCTTATACCACCACGAATGCCATTTTTCGGCACCCGCTGGCATATGGAGCAAATCGGCAGCAATTTTATGTCGCTGCCACTATTATCATTGGCTCTTTTTAATGCCATCAGTATACCTCGCTTCATTTTTTATCGTGATTAAAATATGCCCGAATAATCAGAAAGGTTACTCTTATCGCAATAAAAAGTTCCGGTAATTTAATCGCTATCTTAATCAGGCTTCATCGTCTATAACTGAAAGCTGATGATTCAATTTCTCCCAATCCCTTATGGATTCTTCCAGTTTCTGCAATATCATTTGATATTGACGAGGTAACTCCCTGGAGCCATTGTCATCCTGGTAAGTCACATGCTCAGATAAGATCTTCTCCAAGTGTTGCTGTTGCTCTTCCATAGCAGTAATATTTTCCTCCAAATGATTAATAGCACGTATCAATTGCCGCCGAACTTTTTCACGCTCTTTCTGCTTAAGACGCAGTTGCTGCTCATATGATATTTTTTTTTGTATGGCAGGCTTATGTAGCTCAGCATCCCTTTGCTCAATCAGTCTTTTTTCTGCATAATAACTATAATTCCCCCAGTAACGGATTACCTTCCCTTTCTCCAAAACCAAAGTCTGGTCTGCAATATAATCAATAAAATAACGGTCATGGGACACAAACAAAATCGTGCCGGGATAGTCTCTGAGCATGGAAGCAACAGCCTGGCGGCTGTCAAGATCCAGATGATTGGTAGGTTCGTCTAAAACCAGAAAGTTGTCCCCTGATAATATCAATTTTAATAAAGCCAGCCTACCTTGTTCACCACCGCTTAACGCATCGATTTTTTTAAATACATCCTCTCCGCTGAAGAGCATGCTTCCCAGATAAAGCCGGGCCTCTTCAATAGTCACAGAAAAATTATCCATGATTTCATCCAGGACGGTTCCATTTCGATTAAGGGTGTCATGTTCCTGCGAAAAATATCCTATGTCAACCTGACTGCCACGGTTGACACAACCTTCATCAGCATTAAGTTGTCCGACAATAATCTTGATCATGGTAGTTTTGCCGCTGCCATTAGCTCCAATTAAGGCCAGTTTTTCACCTTTTCTAATCTGTAAATCCACCTTATCTAATAGGGCCTTCCCCGAGTAGTATTTGCTGACCGTTTCAAACTGTATAACTTCCTGCCCGCTTTCTCGCTTCAATTGAATAGTTCTTTTGCCGATAGCAGCATTTTGCTCCGGTGCTTCCAACCTTTCAATTCTATTCAATTGAGATTTACGTCCTCTGGCCTGTTTAGATTTAACCCCTGCCTTATAACGTCTTACAAAAGCTTCCGTCGCCTCAATCTTCTCCTGCTGCTTGTCATAGGCACGCTGGCAAGCAATATCCATAGCTTGTCTTTTCTCAATATAAGCAGAATAGTTGCCGAAAAAGCTTTGCAATCTTCCCCCTCTAATTTCTGCCACATGATTAGCAATCTTATCCAGGAACATGCGATCATGGGAAACGATAAGCACTGTTCCCGGGTAGCTGCTCAAATAGCCTTCCAACCATTCTACAGCTGGCATATCCAAGTGATTTGTTGGTTCGTCCAGAAGGAGCATCTCTGAATTCTGCACCAATAACCGCCCCAAATGAATTCGAGTTTTTTCCCCTCCGCTGAAAAATCCCAGTGGTTTATAAAAATCTTCTTCTCTAAATCCAAGACCCAACAGAACTTTTTTGGCCTGGCTTTCACAGTTATACCCTTCAGCCTGTTCGTAAATGGCAGTTTCTCTGGCGTAATCATCCATCAGTTTTTGCAGCTTTTCTCCGCTTAAATTTGCCATTTGTTTTTCCATATCCAGCATTTGCCGGCGAATTTGCAGAATATCAGTAAAGCTTGACATTACTGCATCCCAAACCAGCATATCTGGTGGTTGTTCACTTATTTGTTCCAGATAGCCAATTGTTATATCTGCTTTTTTAATGATTTCACCAATATCCGGTTCAATTTGGCCGGTAATGCATCGGAGTAAGGTTGTTTTTCCGCTGCCATTGCTGCCAATGAGTGCCATTCTATCTCCCTCATTAACGCTTAGGGAAATATCTTTAAATAGCTCTTTGTTCCCGAATGACTTGGCAATCTTATGCAATTGCAATATTGTCATAACTACCACCTGTAATATTATTCATTATTATCCTGCCTTTATTCTACACAATTTGTTGTGTTTATGCTTAAAAGCTGTCTGTTTTAAACGCTTTATATCCAAGCAAAAAAGGAAACTTCCTCAGGTGATTAAACCTGAAAAATTCCCTTAATTGTTTTTATCTGTGGATTTACTTATTCTTTGGTTCGCGGAAAAATCTTGACCGTTTCTCCTCCCTGCCCTTTTACCAAAACCCGGGCAAATTCGGCAGCGCCCTGAGAAGTCAAAGCGGCTGCTTCTTCCGTACTATTTTTGTGGCAAAGCTTTATCCATGGACCATCATCAAAAAATACAACGTCAGGATCACAGCAGTTACCAAGTTGTAGTTTAGTTTCCACCGCCTCTGAACTATCATTTTGTACTAAAAAGGTAATCATTTTTCTTGGCCCCAATGGTATTGCCCGGGATTCAATAACTGGACATCCAAAACGCGGGACTTTTAATTCCTCACATTCATATATATCCATTACTCCATTTATATATTCAATCCGTAATTGCGGCCATGTACTGCTATTCGGCCAATTTTTACTTCTGAATGCATCCAGTGAATTGACTGCTTCATTGCCAATGAGTATAAGGCCATTGTTCGGAATTGAACCATCGTACCACCCATTGGCCAAACAGGTAATATCCATTTTCACTTTGCATAGTGATGTCTGCTCCTGAATAATCATTTGTCCATCAACATGATTATCAAAGGCAGGACAGTTGTTCCAAGTCACCTCACATTGGCACCAGTTGTTTAATAATCGGTGGGCAGTAACCTCAATACAGTTTTCAACTTCATTGTGATATAAATAAAGCAATAATTCAGCCTTTACAATGGTACTGGCAGCTGGGACAGATTTTAAATCAAAAAAAAGCACTGATCTGTACCTGTCACCTTCCTGCAGATAGCGGCTGACATATAATGAATCATGATCGCCAAAATTAGCATCTGGATACCATTCAGCAATATAAACATTCATCTTGGGCAACAAAGTGATAGTAGCCATACATGCACCTCCCTATCCTTTATAGCATTATACGAAAATGTTGCCAGATGGTGTTGCCATTCCGTGATTATTCTCTTTAACCAGAACCCGGGAATATCCCGGGTTCCTACGTTAAAAACTAATACTCGTCGCAATCCCAGTCCAGAGGGCCTACTGCCAGGGCATTTATGGCTGGATTATTGATGGCGGTGCAATCTACCCCTTCGCTTTCGACATTGGTCAGCTCAACAGTATAGTATGCACATCCCGGACAGGCATCGCATTCACACCAGGTAAATCCGAAGGAATCTACCGTTTCAAACTCATCATTATCATCGAAATCTCTTTCGAAGTTCCACGTTGCCAGCGGTATTTTATAACCCCCTACATAAACCTTGCTTAATTGGAAAGTCAGGCGAAGATCATCTTCATCATTTTCTCTGAAAACGATAATGCAGGAAAAATCAACCTTTACATTAGCTTTTTTTAGTTCCGAAGTATTTAATGCTACACTTGCAATTACATAAGGGTTAAACAGTTGAGAATTATTTTCGCTGTGCGATGGAATAATCAAGCCACTTCCAGTACCGCAGCCTAGAATTGTCTGGTTTATTTCAGGACGGGGACGAGGACTTGGATAGCATTCTCTGCATCCATCTTCCTTATAATGAGTCATTTTTATACCTCCTGTTTTTTTACTTAAAAGCTCTGATGCCAGAATAAACAACAATATATTTTAATTTTGTCTGGCTAATCGCTTTTCTAATACAGTTTATTAAGCTGATTGAATATATGTTACATTCTTTGACAATATTGCCAAAATAAATTACTGAATATATATTGTGGTTACTGTGGTAAATAATTAGCCAAAGCAAGTGCTATTTTCTTATGTTTTTAGATCAAATAAAAGAGAAAATCACCTTCAGCAAGTATCGCCAAAGGTGATTTATAAATTAAAGTCTTTAATCAAATATTAAGATTAGTCTCCGTCAATAAGATTACCAATAGTACCAAGAAGTGACCCTTCTTCTTTACGTCCCCCAGACCCGGCCTGACTCATGATACGATCTGCCAGTCGGTTGAAGGGCAATGACTGTAGCCATACCTTCCCTGGGCCTCTTAATGTGGCAAAAAACAATCCTTCTCCGCCGAAAAAGACTGATTTTATACCTTTAACCAATTCTATATCATAATTAACTGTTTTAGTCAGAGCCACCAGACAACCAGTATCCACGCGCAAAACTTCCCCGGCACCTAATTCTTTCTGATATATAGTGCCTCCTGCATGAACAAAAGCCCAACCATCACCTTCCAGCTTCTGCATAATAAATCCTTCTCCGCCGAAAAAACCCACTCCCAACTTACGCTTAAAGTCTATTCCCACCGCTACTCCCTTGGCAGCACACAGAAACGCGTCCTTCTGGCATATAACTTTGCCGTTGTACTGTTTGAGATCAAGTGCAACGATTTTGCCGGGATACGGTGCAGCAAAGGAAACTTTCTTTTTGTCCCGCCCCTGATTAGAGAAAACTGTCATGAACAAACTCTCGCCGGTTATAAGGCGTTTACCGGCCGAAAACAGTTTGCCTGTCAATCCGCCGCCGGAGCCTTTATCAGAACCATCACCAAAAATGGTTTCCATTTGTATGCCTGTTTCCATATACATCATACTACCGGCTTCAGCAATTATACTTTCGCCAGGATCAAGTTCGATCTCTACAAACTGCATTTCATTACCGTAAACTACATAATCGATTTCGTGGGCCATTATCGTCTCCTCCTTAGATGATTAATCGGGGTTGTTTCCTCTATCCCCTGTCTAAGCAAATGTGAAATTAGGTATGACTGGCTTGGCTTCTAAATAAATTTGGGCGGCATAGTTTTGGATGAATATCCGGTCATATCAGGAATCGTCTGCAGTCCTTTAGTAATCAATAATTTGGAACTGCCTTCGGCTAAAATGATGCCCTTTTCATTTTCTACCAGAACGTGGGACAGGCAAATGGTACGTCCGATTTTGATCCTTTCCCCCCTGGCAATAATTGTCCCTCCGGTCACCGAAGCCAAGTTGTTGACATTGACATCCATCGAAATCAACCCCACATTTTCCGGCAGTTCCGAATAGGGCGCCCAATAAGCAGCGGTATCAATAATGGAAGAATATACCCCCCCCTGGATGGCAGCATAGGGAGAAAGATGCTTGTTTTCGAGGGTGATTTTCACGACTGAGTAACCAATTCCCATATCATCAATTGCCATGGATAGGTTTTGAAAAAAAGGAGCGCTATTGATCATTCTGATCAATTCTCGGATATGCATACGATTTAGTTCCATTAAACCACAAATTCCTTTCACAATTTTACTAACAATTTCATTATGTCATTTTACCCTATAGCGCGGCAACCAAAAACATTACATAATTCCTGGCAATTTCCTAAATTGTTCGAAGATGCGAACATGGTAATACCCGCAGAGTGCAACCTACTCCTGGACGACAACATCTCGTCCAGTGTCGATTTATCGAATGTGTTAGCCTGAGGATCGCCCGATGGTTGACGATGTTTCAACAAGTGCCAGTAAATAGAAGTTCGAAGACCTGACTACCATCTGAGCCAACGATGTCTTGGCAAGTGCCGGTGAATAAAAGGTCGAAGACCTGACTACCGGCGCAGCCGGCGTACCCGGCTGGTGCCGTCAAATAGAAGCCATAGGCTGACTGGCGGCGCCCACAGTGGGAGAGTAGAAACAAAAAAGACTTCGCATATCACAAAGTCTTCTTTAATAAAAAGATTAATTCCTGGCAACGACCTACTCTCCCACAAGTTAATGCAGTACCATCGGCGCAGGAGAGCTTAACTGCCGTGTTCGGGATGGGAACGGGTGTGGCCTCTCCGCTATAATTACCAGGAAAT
>Ga0116170_10000158_pt1 | contig 68000 bp, 66 predicted proteins | sample AD_JPNHW1_MetaG_FD_89797 | JGI IMG/M metagenome (GOLD analysis project Ga0116170, IMG submission 89797) | Active sludge microbial communities of municipal wastewater-treating anaerobic digesters from Japan - AD_JPNHW1_MetaG | ecosystem: Engineered > Bioreactor > Anaerobic > Digestate | place... | reverse complement strand
GGTCGGGGTCAGCGTGATCGCGGGGTATTATCAATATCGGAAATTGCTCAACCTGTCGAAAGCCATTGCGGCAGCAAAGGACAGGCCGTTCTATGTGATCGGAGGGCATGGTCCCTCTCCCGACCCGGAATTCTTCTTAAAAAGAACCGGGGCCGATTGCGCCGTGTTAGGCGAAGGGGAAGCAACTGTCCGCGAACTTTTCCAGGCGTTGGTCAATAAGCAGCCTTTAAAGAACATCGCCGGGATCGCCTATCGCGAAGGGGAGAACGTTTTCGTGAATCAAAGGCGCGATCTGATCCAAGACGTCGACAGCATTCCGTTCCCTGCGTACCACCTCTTTCCCATGCATTATTACCGGCTGGTCCGTGCGGCGCACACAACAAACCGTGATTTTGTCATGCCCGTCCTTTCAGGCCGCGGCTGTACCTTTAAATGCAATTTTTGTTATCGCATGGATGACGGTTTTCGCCCGAGAAGCACCGAGTCCATTATCGAAGAGATTAAACTGCTTCAACGCGATTACGGTATTACCTTTATTTCGTTCTCGGATGAACTCTTAATGTCATCGGTCGCGCGAACCATTTCCCTTTGCGAAAGCATGATCAAACATGACCTTAAGATCCGTTGGGATTGCAATGGCCGCCTCAATTATGCCACCCCCGATGTTCTCAAGATCATGAAACGTGCCGGCTGTGTCTTTATTAACTATGGGATCGAGGCGATGGATAATCAGATCCTGAAGAACATGCACAAAGCCTTGACCGTGGAACAGATTATCAAGGGGATCGAAGCGACTTTAGCGGAAGGGATGAGCCCGGGTTTTAATATCATTTTCGGCAATATCGGCGAAAGCCGGGAAACATTGCAAAAGGGCGTTGAGTTTCTTCTTAAATATGACGATGGCGCCCAAATGCGTACCATTCGGCCCGTGACACCTTATCCCGGCTCGCCTCTCTATTACGAAGCGATTCGGCGCGGCCTTTTGAAAGACATTGAGGATTTTTACGAGAATAAACATCTCAACTCGGACTTACTGGCGGTCAATTTCACGAACATGACGGATCAAGAATTCCATGCGGCGCTCTATGAAGCTAATTCCCGCCTGATGACGAATTACTTTGAGAAAAAACTCCGATCTCACATCGAGCAGGCGAGACAACTCTATCTGGAACATGACGTTTCTTTTCGGGGCTTTCGCCACACTTAAGGCCTCAACGATAAAAAAATGATTACTTCGCTTATTGTTTTATCCACATCCGAGCAGCTCAACACCTATCTGCTTCACGAAGAGCTAAGAACATCGCAGGTCTTTTGTGATAATGAGGCGCTTTTTCCTGAGCTGACCGCACGAGGGATCGCTTTTCAACTGGTCGACGAATTCATTCTGCGCGAGCAATGGACCGCGATCAATGCCTGGGGCTGCGGCCGATCCGGTCGTTGGCTCGCTGCATCCCGAAGCGCGACACCCCCTGGATCTCCCGATGTCCTTCCGGGGATCCATCTTTATTTTTCCTGTTTTTTGATCGCTGCGGCAAAGAACAGGGCTTATGCCAACTGGATACTGGAAAAAGTTAAGCCCGCCCGCGTTTTTGTATTTGAAGACAGGCGTCAGGTTTCTTACCCCGATTTTTCCGGCAATGATTATTTGAATTATTTTTTAAAAGAGATCGCTCTAAGTCAGAAGATCGAGGTCCGATCGCTCCAAGCTCACTGCCCGGCCACTGTTCCAGTCAAAGCAAAACACGGCATTTATGCGCTCGCCCGCACGGTCTATAAAAAGCTCCTTACGCTTTACCTAAAACTATTTCAAAGTATTTCGGGGAAGTATTTTTTGGTTTATGGCGCTTTGCGGCACTTAGAGACCACGGCCGTTTATCTTCATGAGAAGAAGATCCCGATCCTCATTTATGATCACGAATTTCATGATGAGTTTTTCCGCTTCGCCGCCCGGCTTCAGGTCCCTTACCTAACGGCAGACATGCTTCCGACACCTGTTATGAACGCAGTTCGAGAAATGGCGAAGTCCTTACAGTATCAATTCGAATCAAAACTAACGATCGCTCGTCGCGAAAAACTTTTCGAGTACCAGAATTATGAATTCTGCGATTTCATCGACAAGAAGATCGTTTCGACCATGGAGGCCTATTTCTATCGAGCTGCCGTTGAGTGGCTCCGTTGCGGGCAGATGTTAAAGAGACTTTCGCTAACCGGTTGCCTGGTCGAGGAGGATTTCGGAGCCCGGGCAAATTTTTGCGAATATTTAAAGCATGCGAACGTTCCGATGTTTTGCATCTCTCACGGCCATGGAGGTTTTGAATTCGAGCCCAAGAAAGAAGAACAAACATTCTGGCAATCCACGACTTTCGTCAACTCGGAGCATGAAAAGATTAAAATGTATATTTCCCGCGGTTGGAATGGGGAGGGGATCAGGGTTTCGGGGACGCCTCGTTATGATCAACTCTATCAGAAGCTTCAGAACCGCCGCGTGAAGCCCCTTCCCAAAAAGATCCTTTACTGCGCAGGAAGCCTGGCCGCAAGTTCGCCGGACACGCCGGGCTATTTGGGTGTCGACATGGTGGCCTATCGCTCTTACCAGATCAAAGCATTCCAAGCCTTTCTAAAAGCCGCTGAAGGTCTTCCTTTTGAGATCCTGGTTAAATCCCATTATGATTCCGATGATCACCGCTGGGAACAACTGCGGGCCGACATTCCGTCGCAGTGCAACGTCCGCATATTAAAACACTCTCAGGACTTTCATAGCCTTCTTATCCAATCGCATGCAATGATCCTGCCCTGTTTATCCACAAGTCTTATTGAGGCGGCCTTATGCCGGATCCCGGTGCTTTTCATGGATCTTAATACCCAAAATAACCGGACAGTGATCGAATTCGCTTTCCATGGCTTATGCCAATACATCGATTCGACCGATCATCTCCGTAATGCCCTTGAAAAGATCGCCGCGGAGACGGACGCTCCCGCAGAACATTCAGGACAAAATGACCCTTTTCGAGAATATTATCTCGGAAACAATTTTGGAAAAGCGACGCAAACAACAGGCGACATTATTTTAGATCGCTTGCGCCAAGACCTTAGCCGCACGGGCACTCAAGGGACATTGCAACGATGAGCTCTCAAAAAGTCATTCATCAAGCCGGATGGTACGCCGCAGCCTATACCGCCACACAATTCGTGACCATGACCGCTGCGGTATTAACGCGCCGGTTCTTAGGACCGGTACAAGTAGGGGTGTGGGCCCTGGTTCAGATCCTTTTATCTTACGCATCATACTCGACACTTGGCCTAGCAAATGCGCTGCCCCGAGAAATCCCATTTCGCCTCGGGAAGGGAGAAACAGAGACCGCTGCAAGGATTAAGCAGACGGCATTCGAGTTCGTCATGCTGATGGCATTCCTTTTGGCTCTCGGAATTTCTCTCTACGCCTTTATCAATCGCGCACGGATCAGCCACGAACTGTTCTGGGGACTCCTGTTCGCGAGCGCTCTTGTCATTCTTCAGCAGCTGAACAATTGCATGATCACGCTTTTACGATGCTTCATGAACTTCGGACTCGCGAGCAAACAGATGTTCCTGTCCGCGATCATGAACGCGCTCTTGATCGCTTTCTTGAGTTACCGTTTTTGTTTATACGGTTTCATGTGGGCAATGTGCCTAAGCTTCATTTTTAACGTCGGTTACATTTTTTACCATGAAAAGGTCCTCTTCCGTTTTCCGATTCGCATTAAGCTGGATCTTTCTCTGATCCGGGATTTGATGGGGTACGGCTTCCCGCTGATGCTTTTGGCGCTCGGGGAGACCTTTCTTTATACTTTTGACCGCATCGTGATTTCCCGTTATCGCGGGCTTGAATTGCTTGGGATCTATAGCATCGCGACCATGGTCAATGGATTCATCTACAGCTTTCCAAACAGCGTCGGGGTCGTATTACTGCCCAAGGTCGCTGAAAAATTCGGCCGGACCGAAAATCGTCACGATCTCAAAGGTTACCTTGAAGAATCCAATTACATATTTTGTGTTCTCATGCCGCTCCTGATCGGCATGGCCTGGTTCCTGCTGCCGCCATTCATTCATTGGGTGCTCCCAAAATTCGCGAACGGGATCGTGGCCATGAAGTGGCTTGTTCTATGTTCCTTTTTCACGGCCATCGCGCAAGCTTATAGCAACTTTATTGTCGTGATACGCAAACAAATGTTCTTATTTCCCGCAACGTTCCTCACCATGGCGTTATCGGCCGGCGCCAATCTTTGGGCGGTTCACACGGCGGGCGGCATCACCTCGGTCGCTCAGATACAAATCTTGGTCTTCGCGTTTAACTTCACGCTCTTATTTTTTTTATCGAATTTCTTTCTTGGATTCTCCGCGGCTGCGGTCCGGCAATATCTCATGGTTTTCGTGAAATTTCTCTGGTTGTTATGCTTGCTCTTCATCCTTTCAAAGTATGTTCGTTTATCCCAACCGCTCGGCCAGGGGTTGCTTCGCACGTTGATCCTTATCGTTGCCTACGCTCCGTTCCTCATTCAGATCGAGAAAAAATACAATCTGATCCGGCTTTTTTTAAACCGGCTGAAAACCACGGACTCTCCCCATGAATAACGCATCCATCGGACAACGGCGCGCGCCCGCAAAAGAAAAACCAACGATCATTCTTGTAGCTTTTTACGATATTGATTCATTTCCGGTCTGCACTCTCCATTCCGTGCTCAAGAAAACGGGCTGGGATGTCAGGTCCTTTTTCTTTAAAAAATTGAATCCGAACAACACTATGACTTTCCCCAGCGAATCCGAAATGGATTGTTTCGTCAGCGCCATTAAAGCCGCTCAACCCCTGTTCGTAGGTATGAGCGTCCGTTCCACTCATTTCGAGCTTGCTTCGGAATTATCTCGAAGGATCCGGCAAGAGACCGGAGCCGTTGTCCTCTGGGGCGGGGTTCATGCCACCATCCGGCCGGATCAAAGCATTCAACATGCGGATATTGTCTGCGTAGGAGAAGGGGAAGATGCGATCGTGGAATTGGCGGCAAGGTTGCATCAACACGCGCCTATCGATGACATCAAGAATCTTTGGATAAATAAAAATGGCACGATCATTAAAAATGACCTGCGTCCCTTGATCCAAGATCTGGACCGCCTTCCGTTCCCGGATTTTACCTCCGCTGACAAATACCTCTTTGAAGACGGAAAGATCAAAGCGTATCCAAGCGAAAAAAAGACCTATTGGATCATGACTTCGCGGGGCTGTCCCTACAGCTGCTCTTATTGCTGTAATAACGTTCTGCGTAAAGTCTATAAGGACAAGGGACCGTATGTCCGCCGCCGCAGCGTTGACAATGTTCTTGCAGAACTGACTTTGGCAAAATCGCTCTTTCCGGGACTGTCATTTTTGGCGTTCGAAGACGATGTCTTCGCCATGAACTTGGAATGGTTAAAAGCCTTTACCCCTGAATACAAGAAGCAGATCGGCCTACCATTTTTCTGTTATTGCTATCCCAGCGTCGTATCCGCCCCGCTCATTGAACTGCTTAAAGATGCCGGCGCAACTAGCATGACCATGGGCATTCAATCCGGATCCTCTTTCATCCGCCGGGAATGTTATGGCCGCCGCGAGTCTAACGAGGACATTATCAATGCCGCTCGGATCCTGAATCGTTTTGGCATCCAATGTTCCTATGACATCATCCTTGATAGTAAACTTGAATCCGAGGCAGACCAACAAGCGACTTTCGACCTGGTATCAAAACTTCCGCGGCCCTTCCACTTACATACGCACACGCTAACGCATTTTCCTGAAACGGATCTCACCAAAATGCTTTTAAGCAAGAAACTGATTGGAGAGGAAGAAGTCGAAGATCGGCAACAGAAGTCTTACGAGCGTTGGACGCCCAAACTTGATTTAAAGCGCTCGAAGCAGAGTTTGTACTGGGATAATCTTTATTATCTCTTCGAGATCGATTTCATCTCAACCGAACGCATTTTACAGATCGCAAAGGTCCGTTTTTTTAAAGACCATCCGCATATACTCACCCTGGTGCTTTTGCTCAGCCGCAAGATCGCAGTCATGGTCTATTTTGCTTTTCGAGCGGTTCGTTTTATCTTCCGGCGATTGAAGCTATTATTCAAAAATGAGAAAGAAGCGGCGTTATGAATGGGAATGCGCGATCCGAAATCATAAAGGCGCCTCTCATCTCGATCGCGATGGCTGTCTATAACGGTTCTCGCTTTCTTGAAGAACAACTTCAAAGCATCCTAGGGCAGGATCATGTTTCCTGGGAACTGGTGGCGGTCGACGATGCTTCGACCGATGGCAGTTTTGAATTGCTTCAAAAATTCGCTGCAACGGACCCAAGGATCAAGGTCCGCCGCAATGAAATCAAAAAAGGCATCGTTGGAAATTTCCTCCAAGCATTATCTCTATGCCAAGGGGAGCTCATTTGTTATGCGGACCAGGACGATGTTTGGATGTCCAAAAAGCTTTCGGTTCTGGCTGCATTGATGCGTGCCCCTAACGTGATGCTCGCTTATTCCGACCTTGAGGTCTGCGATTCAAACCTTCGGACCCTTCATGCGTCTTTCTGGCGCATGGCAGGGATCCGCCCTCGCAGGGGAGGCCCTTGGGGAGAATTCGCCCTATTGAGAAATATTATCCCCGGCTGCTGTATGATGTTCCGCAAGGAGATCCGCGATCTTCTTATAAAATTGTTGCCCCATAGCACGTTCATACATGATCACATGGCCTTCGTCCTTGCCGCTACTCGCGGAAAGATCGATTTTTCAAACCAACGCCTCGTTCGATACCGCCAACATGCCGCCAATAATATTGGGGCCTTTTATCCTTCCTTTGCCGATTTTGAGAGGGCGGCGAGTCAGCTGAAAAATGAGCTCGCGCTATTGAAGCCATGTCTCGGTGCGGATTTTCCAAGAGTGGAACAATTCTTCACTTCCATCGAGAAAAAATCGTTCTTAAAGCGTTTATCTTTATTGCGCGTCTATTTATGGCTTCGCAAAGATACACTTTTTGATAAATGCCTGGGCCTTGCGGAATGTTTCTTCCCTGATTTGTATCAATGGTGCCGGAGGTTGCGTGAACATCGCCCCATGTAAGATCTGCGGCAACGAAGATTTCGATTTCCTTTTCGATGGAAAAGACCGGATGCATTACCTCCCGGGATCGTTCAAGCTTTATCAATGCCGTAAATGCCGTTTGATCTTTCTCTATCCGCCGTTAACAGGGAAAGCGCTGGAACAATATTATCCCAAGGACTACTACTCCTATGATAACTCCCGCCGCGCGGAACCTGTCAAAAGCCGCCGGCAAAAGATCTTCCATTTTTTAAAGCATCCTATCGAAGCATGTAACTGCCTTTTGTATTCAAAGTTCCTTGATCTTAACCGCCCGCTCGACACGCCCCGCGATTGCCGGCTTTTAGATGTGGGGTGCGGGGACGGAAGGTTCCTGCTCGAAAAATTCGAGTCCGGTTGCTTTTGTTTTGGGAACGATATCAGTCGCGCCGCTTTAGATCGGCTACACAGCAGGCAACCGGCGATCGAAACGCGGTGCGGGGACCTATGGGATGTGAACTATCCCGACGATTTTTTTGATGTCATCAATATGTCACATGTCATTGAACATGTGCCTGATGTCAACCGGTTGCTCGCGGAAGCGCATCGAGTCCTCAAAAAAGGAGGCGTTCTGCGGATCCAAGTTCCGAACGCCGCTTCTTTTACGTTCATGATCTTCAGAAAATATTGGATGCCCCTGGAAGTACCTCGCCATGTTTATGCGTTTTCCGTGCAGAACCTTAAAACACTTTTCAAAAAGACCGGTTTTGATGTAGTCTGCTCGCGGACAGCGGAAGGTTCATTCACTTTTTTTGCTAGCATCATTTTTGTTCTCGGCGCTTTCTTTCGCCGCAAGATCGATTTCATGCAGTGCGAACGCATTTGGAACAGCGAGATCTTGAAAATGCTATTTTTTCCCTATGCCTGGTTCGTTAATACGTTACATCGTGGCGATACCGCGGAATTCCTTTTAACCAAGACTTAATCCTTGGATGACAAATGGAGGTTTTATGAAGACCCCATCCGTTGCAGTGCTGATACCTTGTTATAACGAGGCCCTCACGATCGGAAAAGTGGTTAAAGATTTTCAAAAAGAGCTGCCGGAAGCTACTATTTATGTTTTTGATAACAACAGCACCGATGATTCGGCGACCCTCGCGGCCAAGGCCGGAGCGACGGTATTCCATGAGAAGAAACAGGGGAAGGGGTTTGTCGTCGCCACGATGCTGAACACCATCGCGGCCGACTATTATGTCATGGTCGACGGGGATGACACTTATCCGGCAGACAATGCCCGCAAACTTCTCGAGCCTCTTTTTTTGAACCGCGCCGATATGACCGTCGGTCAGCGCCTGTCTACTTACACGATGACGGCCTTCCGCCCCTTACATGTTTTTGGTAACCGTCTCGTCGTCAATTTGATCAATTTGATTTTTGGCTCCAAATTATCGGATGTCATGTCAGGATACCGCGCATTTACGCGCGAAGTCGCGCTCGCTTTACCCGTCGTGGCAACGGGTTTCGATCTCGAGACTGAAATGACGCTTCAATTGCTCTATCGGCATTGCATTATTCAAGAAGTGCCGATCCCCTATAAAGAGAGACCGGAGGGCAGCAGTTCAAAGTTAAGCACGTTCCGCGATGGCATCCGGGTTCTCGTAAAGATCCTCGGGATATTCAAAGCTTACAAACCGCTGACATTTTTCGGCACTCTCGCGATCCTGGCTTTGTTTGCCGGCGTTTTTGCTCATAGTCATGTGGTCTTGGGCGTTTTAAGCGGATCGCAGAACATCGGTCTTTTTAACATGATCACGTCTGCCGCGAGCATTTTAGCCTGTCTCATTCTCATTTCCGCTGGAACGATCATCCACACATTGAATTTTCGTATTCTTGAAATGACCAGCGTGCTTACAAAGACCTGCCAACAAACGAAGATCGGACAACCACTGACCGGCGAAAAGGACCGCTCATGAACTCTTCCGTTCAGGAGACGTGGGATCTGAAAGGCAGGTCCGTTCTGCTGATCAATCCGGCTTGGAATATTCAGGTTAAAAGCATCTGGGCCAAAGTCGCGAGCTGTTATCCTTCGATCGGGCTGGCTTTGATCGCCGCATCGCTTGAAAAATATGGGGCCGAAGTCCGCATCATGGACCTTCAAGCTGATCCATCCGTTTACGAAAATATCTCATCGGAAAAAGCGCCGGACTTTGTCGGGATCACGACCACGACTGTGATGGCAAAAAGCGCTTATGCGATCTCAAAGCGCATACGTTCTCTTTGGCCGGACACTCGGATCGTTTTTGGCGGCGTCCATCCGACCCTGGCTCCTGAAGAGGTGCTGCGGGAAAGCGCTGCTGATTTTGTGATCCGGGGAGAAGGGGAGCATAGCGTCGTAAAACTTCTCGCGGGCTTGGATAAGATCAACGTCAAAGGCCTTTCGATGCTTGAAAACGACCAATATTGGGAACATCCGGAGGTCGATGAAATCAAAGACCTCGATTCTCTGCCTTTCCCAAGCTATCATTTGCTTCCCATGCATCGTTACCATCCGCCGCTCGGAGGCGCTTTGAGAGAACCGAGCATTTCGATCTTTTCAAGCCGCGGCTGTCCGGGCCGCTGCACCTATTGCCACAGCTCTCTTAGCAAACACATGCGCTACCGCAGTCCACAAAATATTGTCGACGAGATCGCCCTGTTGCAACAGCGTTTCGGGATCAAGGAGATCGGTTTTTATGATGACACCTTTGCTTCGGATCCGGCCCGCGTGCGCACGTTCTGTTCTCTTTTAGAAAAAAATAGGATCAACGTGACTTGGACCTGCATGTCGCGGATCAATTATGCGGATCCGGAAACGCTCAAGGTAATGGCAAAAGTGGGTTGCCATATGATCTGCTACGGCGTGGAAAGCGCAAATCTCGACGTCTTACGGAATATCCGTAAAGGCATCAATCTGAACCAGGTGCGGCCTGTCGTAGAAATGACGCAAAAAGCCGGCATCCGAACGCGACTTTCCTTTATGTACGGGAATCCGGGTGAAACTCCGGAGACAATGAAACAGACATTGGAATTTGCAATGAGCGCCAAACCCGATCTTGTACAGTTCAATATCACCACGCCTTACCCGGGAACCGAAATGTTTAAGTGGGCAGACACTCACGGGTACCTCACGACCAAGGACTGGGCTCAATATGATTTTTATAACGTTATCATGAAATTGCCCACGGTCACCGCGCAGCAGATCCATGATTTTTACTGTTATAGCTATAAGAAGTTCTATCAAAATCCGGCATTTCTCTTAAGACAGCTCATGTATCTCCTTAAGCATCCCTTGTTTTGCTGGCGCATGTTCGTCACGGTATTAAAGAGTCTAAGACGCCTGCTGAACTTGTCGCTTTATTACGGAAAAACCCTGAAGCACTAGGCCCGATGAAAACCCAAAAGAACGAAGCGACGGATCAAGTCACGAAGGATGCCTGGAAAAAGAACTGGCAGGACATTCCCATGGAGAAGATTCTCGAGATCTTTTTCTATGAGCGCGTTCAAAAACAAATGGAGATCTTTCTGCGTGTTCTTCCTAAAGGGGAAAAGATCCTGGAAGGCGGCTGCGGGCTTGCGCCTTATTTGATCCGCTTGAGGCAACTCGGGTTCGATGTGGAAGGCATTGATTACAATGAGGATCCCATCGCCAAAGTACTGGCCTATGACCCGTCACTTCCGGTTAAGGTCGGGGATGTCACGGCCATCCCTTATCCGGACGCCTATTTCGGCGGATATATTTCTCTGGGCGTCATTGAACACTTTACGGCGGGCCCCCAACAAGCGATCCGGGAAGCACATCGGGTTTTGAAACCCGGCGCCGTTTTCGTGGTCGCGGTACCTCAAAATCATCTCTTCATGAAGCTCATGGCACCGCTTCGCTGGTTAAAGCGTAATCAAGTTCTGCGCAAGTTATTCGGCCGGCCGGCGGACTCTCATTATTGGGAACAATATTTTCATCGGAATGAACTTCGCGCGGTCCTCGAAAAAGAGGGATTTGATGTTCAAGAGATCAATCCCTTGGATCATGCGGCCGCGGTCATCTCTTTTTCAAATATCTTTCGAGATAAAACAACTTTCGATGAGGCGAATCGGGTAGGATTGGCGATCGGGCGCTGGTGCGAAAAATACATGCCATGGGCAACCGCGGCTCAGATCCAATTCGTTTGCTACAAAAGAACCTGATAGAACAACGCAAAAGGGGAAAGGAGAACGGTCCAACCATTGGCAGTATTCTGACCTTGCCCCAGCATCATGAAGTTGTTAGAATTCCCTGTTTGTTCGCGCAAGAATTAGCATAAAGCAGCATATTACACGAAGGGTTAAAAATGGCCTCTAAAAGCTCTCATTGGAAAAACAAAAATGTTCTTGTTACAGGTGCGGATGGATTCATGGGGTCCCATCTGACTGAAAAGTTGCTTCAGTTAGGCGCGCGCGTTGCGGTGTTGGTGCGCGGTTCCTCCGTCAGTGGAACGTATAAATACGAATTAAAGAATATCGCCCATCTTAAGCCGCAACTCTCCCGGATCATCGCGGTGAACATTTCAAGTAATGATACGGTGTCCTTGGTCAAAAAACTTAATCCGGAGGTCATTTTTCATCTGGCCGCGGATGCTTACGTCCCTTACTCGTTCGATCATCCCTTTGAAGTGATGGCCACGAATCTGCACGGTACAATGAATATTCTGCACGCCGCCATGCGATGCAGCCGTTTAGAACGCGTCGTCTGCACTTCTTCCAGCGAGATCTATGGCACGGCTCAAAAGCCCTCCATCAATGAGGAACATCCTCTTAATCCGACATCCCCTTATGCGGCGTCAAAGGTCGCGGCCGATCGCGTCGCATTTTCCTATCATTTAACCTATGGTCTTCCCGTGGCGATCATACGTCCTTTCAATACTTACGGACCGAGACACACTTATGACGTGATTCCTAAATTCATCGATCTTGCAGTCAAAGGTCAGCCGATCACGATCTATGGCAGTGGGGAGCAGAGCCGGGATTTCACTTATGTGGATGATATGATCCGCGCGTTCCTTGTCATGGGAGAACACAAAGCGGCGATCGGACGCGCTGTTAACTTCGGTACCGGAACCCATATCAATATCAATCGGATCGCGGAACTGATCACTTCCCTAAGCGGCAGCAGCTCAAAGATCGCGCACATTAAAAAGCGCATGTCTGAAGTTCAAAAACTCCTCTGCGACCCGCGTCTTGCTTCCAAGCTTTTCGGCTGGAAAGCGGAGATCGGCATACGGGAAGGTCTCAAGAGAAATATCGAATGGCATCTTCAAAATCGCGTCAAAGCCTAATAGCGCCATCCGCGCTGATCCATCCGACGGCCAAGGTCGGGTCACGCACCAAGATCTGGGCCTTTTGCCAAGTTGCCGAGCATGCCTCCATCGGCACGGATTGCATACTCGGTAACGGTGTTTACATCGATCGCCACGTTAAGATAGGCGATCACGTTCGCATCCATAACAAAGCGTTGCTCTATCACGGCGTTGTTATTGAAAATGACGTCTTCATCGGTCCGGCAACGGTTTTTACGAATGATCCTTGGCCGCGCAGCGGATCGACGCGTGATCTAAAAGGCGTTTCTTGGATCGTAGGAAAAGGAGCCGTCATTGGGGCAAACGTTACCGTACTTCCGGATGTATCGATCGGCAAGTACGCCACGATCGGCGCCGGCGCAGTTGTTACCAAGAATGTGCCGCCCCACACTTTGGTTTATGGAAATCCCGCAAGATTTAAAGGTTATACCTGCACCTGCGGCTACAGATCACTGACGAAGACCCCCAAAAAACGGTGTCCGCAATGCAAAACGCTCTGGCCTTCACTTCGGGGCTTTTGTAAAAAGAAAGGCTAACATGATGTCCTCGCATAGTTTTTCAACGGTGACGGCGCCGACAGTTCATAAAGCATTTCAGTGGCTGCTTGAATCCGGCATTCAAGTCCGATCCCAAGATCCGAAAACGGAGGGAGGCGTTTGCTCCTGGTATGACTTAAAGACGAAGTCGTATCCTTTTATTTACGCTGAGATCACCGGCTATGCCGTGAATGCTTTTCTTTTTTATTATCGCCGGACCCAAAACGAGAAACATTTATCAGCCGCCATTCGTGCGGGCCAATGGCTCATTGAGAACCGCGACGCAACGACGGAGCTGGTCTTAACGCGACAATGGCTGAGCAATACGTCCGAGGCCTACTACGATGATTGTTTTTTTGTTTTTGACCAATGGGTCATCGTCTATGGTCTCGCAAATCTTTCTGCCGTCTCGGGTGAAAAACGTTTTCTGAATGCTGCGGTCTCCATTGCCGATTTTCTATTACGCCATACGAAAAAACCGGACGGTTTTTTCGAACCTTTGTATGACTGTAAAGAAAAAAAAAGCAAGGCTTTCAACGATAAGTGGTCCCGGCAATCCGGGTCCTTTCATGCTAAAGCCCTGATGTCGTTAGCGCTTTTATTTAAGCTGACGGGGGCGGCCGTCTATCGCAAAGCCGCCGACCAGCTCCTTACAAAGACCCTTTCGATCCAAACTTCGGACGGTCGCTTTATCACACAAGATAACGAGCAGAACACTCATCTGCATCCTTTTATCTACACCTTAGAAGGGCTTGTATCCTATGGGCTTTCAGACAACCGTGCCGTGGTTTGGCCCGCCGTTGAGCGCGGCATGAAATGGATCCTTGAACGTCAAAATCCGGACGGCTCTCTTTATTGCTTTTTTCGGAACGGACGTTTTCAACCTTCGATCCGCGTCGACACTCTCGCGCAGGCAATTCGCATCGGGACCGTGTGCCTGTCCCGTGGCCTTTTAACCGGATTTGAGAATGCCCTCGACCGTTTACGAACAAAGATGAATTCCTACCAAATGACAGAAGGGCCACAGACCGGAGGGTTCCTCTACGGAACTGAGGAGAATGGAGCGGTCCATGAGCATGTAAATGCCTGGGTCACGATGTTCGCAGCCCAAGCCATGTGCATCCAAGATGAACTCCGGAACTCGCAAGCGCCTTACGACATGTCTTTTTTTATCTGATCAAAGGTGCCCATGAGAAAAAAGATCCTTATCGCGTTTGGGACACGACCTGAAGCCATAAAATTCGTCCCCCTGATCCACGCCTTAAATAACTCCCGCGAATTTGAGACCCATGTCTGCCTCACGGGGCAACATCGCCAGATGGTCGATCAAGTGATCCGGTTTTTTAAGATCAAAGTTGATGAGGATCTGCACCTTATGCGCACCAACCAGACCCTTGCCTATGTGAGCGGAAGGGTCATTACCCGTTTTGGCGAGATCATTCGCCGCCGGGATCCAGACCTTGTCTTCGTGCAAGGAGACACCGCGACCGCTCTCATGGTCGGAATTGCCTGTTTTTACGCCCGCAAACCTTTGGCCCACCTGGAAGCAGGCCTTCGAACTTTTAATAAATTTCAACCCTTTCCGGAAGAAATGAACCGCTCTTTGTTATCCCATATCGCCGACATTCATTTCACGCCTACGCGGACGCCGACCCGCAATCTTTTAAAAGAACGGATTCCTGCGCAAGACATCTATCAGGTGGGGAACACGGTCGTGGATACGGTCTCATTGGCCTCAAAATATATTCATCCGCAGTATCCGATATTCCGTGAACTTGATCCCCAAAAACGCATTCTTTTTGTGACGGCGCATCGGCGTGAAAGCTTCGGGCAAGGCCTGAACGGAATCTTTCATGCCATCAAAAAGATCGCGCAGCGATTCCCGGATGTCGAGATCGTCTATCCGGTACATCTGAATCCCAATGTCTTCAAACCCGCACACCAGATCCTGGGTGGAATACAACGCGTGCATTTGACCCGTCCGCTGACTTATGAGGAAACGTTTTGGATGCTGCGGCATTGCTACCTTGTTCTAACGGATTCCGGCGGGATCCAGGAAGAAGCCCCGTCTTTTCAAAAACCCGTTCTCGTGCTTCGAAATGTGACGGAACGGACTGAGGGGATCCATAGCGGGGTGGCTCGATTGGTGGGGACAGATACGGTTACGATCGTGAGAGAAACGACCCAACTATTAGTAAAGCCGCAAACCTACGCCCAAATGAGGTCCAAGACGCTCACAAATCCTTACGGCGATGGGAAAGCCTGCGAGAGGATTCTGCGCATCATTTCGAAATACCTTGATGGCAAGTCCTTATCCTTGAAGGCCAAACGAAAGATCGAATTCCAAAACAATGACTAAGGCCGAGGATATCTCAGTCGCGTTTTATGTTTACCCGACAGCCTTCCAATCTCCGGGGGGCGGGGAGATCCTCCTGCTTAAAACAAAAGAATTCCTCGAAAAAGAAGGGGCCCGCATCAAATTATTCGATCCGTGGCATGATCAGCTTGAAAACTTCGATATTCTTCACACTTTCGGTTCCGTCAAGGATGCGCTTCCCATGATGCAGGCGGCAAAGCGCGCCGGGATCAAGAATGTGCTTTCAACGATCTGTTGGTACAATTTGCAATCAGCGATCCACATTCATGGGTCCATCGCCAAACGCAGCGGCGCCATCCTTCGCCACGCCGCAAAGTCGCTTTTCCCAATGATCCCGTCATCCCGAAAACACATGATGGAACTCGCGGATCTGTTATTACCGAACTCGAGGAGTGAAGCGGCCCAGCTTCAACGTTATTTTGGGATCCCCAAAGACAAGATCACGGTGATCCCCAATGCCGTAGATCCGATCTTTGAAAGCGCGAAGCCTGATCTATTCATTAACAAGTTCGGCTTTAAGGATTTTATCCTCTGCGTGGGGCGCATTGAACCGCGAAAGAATCAGTTGGGCATGGTTCGGGCCCTCAATGGCTCCGCGCTCGATCTCGTGTTGATCGGAGATCCGGTTAAGGCCTATCCGGATTATTACAAGGCATGCCGTGATGCGGCCGGACCGAATATCCATTTCGTGGGTGGACTTCCTCACGATTCAGAGCTTCTTCGTTCCGCTTATGCGGCTTGCAACGTGTTTCTTCTCGCCAGTTGGCTCGAGACACCAGGGCTAGCCGCGCTCGAAGCGGGACTTGCCGGCGCAAAAGTCGTGATCACTCGTGAAGGCGCCACTCAGGAATATTTTTCGGATTACGCAGACTATGTGAACCCAGCGGATCCCCATGATATCCGCCGCAAGGTGGAAGCGGCTTTCAGCCGGCCACGCTCTACCTCCTTACGAACGCATATTCGCGAAAACTTTTTATGGCATCAGGTCGCAAAAAAAAACCTCGAATCCTATCGTCTCCTGTTGCAAAATACGACTCTATGAAGATCAGCATTGTCGCTCCGGTTTACAATGAAGAGGAATGCCTCGAGGAATTTTTCCGTAAAACACTCGCGGTCGCCAAGACACTCGAAGAAGAGGTTGAGTGGATCTTTGTCGACGATGGGTCTCATGACCGCTCCCCTGAGATCCTTAACGGGCTTCATCGTGAAGACTCCCGCGTCAAAGTCCTTGTGTTTTCGAGAAATTTCGGTCATCAGCCGGCCATTAAAGCGGGGATCGACCATGCCACCGGCGATGCTGTGATCACGATCGATGCCGACCTTCAAGATCCTCCAGAAGCGATCCCCGACATGATCGCCAAATGGAAAGAAGGATTCGATGTCGTGTATGCCGTTCGCGCCGAAAGAAAAGGGGAAAGCTTTTTTAAGAAAACTACAGCATCGCTGTATTACCGGCTGATGAAACGTCTGACTCATATCGATATGCCCCTTGATACGGGCGATTTTCGTCTGATCTCAAGGCCCGTGGCCGATGTATTGAAACAAATGACCGAAAAACGGCCTTTTCTTCGGGGGCTCATCAGCTGGCTGGGCTTCCGCCAAACGGGAATTTTGATCACGCGCGAAGCCCGCTTCGCCGGAAAAACCAAGTTTTCTCTTTTAAAAATGCTCCAGTTCGCATGGAGCGGCATCACGCATTTTTCCTTTTTCCCGATGCATGTCGCCACTTGGATCGGCCTTTTAACGTTCGTCTATTGCACCATCGAACTTATCCACACGCTTTACGTCTCGCTCGTTCTCAAGATTGCGGTTCCCGGCTGGGCATCGCTCATGGTCGCCATTCTTTTCTTGGGCAGCGTGCAACTCATCACACTCGGCATCTTGGGAAGCTATCTCGCCAGAAATTATGACGAATCGCGGAACCGGCCTCTCTATCTGATACAGAAAAAAGAAGGTTTTTGACCCCGATGCCCCCCTCGAACGACTCCGTGGTCCAGCGTGAAAAGGAATTCCATAATCAGTTGGCCCAAGGGATGGATATCGCTTCGCTCTTAGTGCGGGAATCCTTCGAATCGCCTACCGCCGTGGAAAACCGCTTTGCGCTCGAAAGCATGGGACCGATCCAGGGAAAAAAGATCCTGGATCTCGGCTGCGGGGCAGGCGAGGCCGCGGTCTATTTTGCTCTTCAGGGGGCACAGGTGGAAGGTTGTGACGTTGCCGAAGAGTTATTGGTTCTGGCCAAACAATTAGCCCTTAACTACGGCGTCGCCCCCCAATTTTCCGTAGCGTCTTCGAGCGCACTCCCGTATCCCGATGGTCACTTTGATTTTGTTTTTGGAAACGGCGTACTCCATCATGTGGATCTACCGGCGACCGCCCGGGAAGTCCGGCGTGTTTTAAAGCCGGGCGGGAAAGCTTTTTTCATTGAACCCTTGCCCTACAACCCCGTCATTCACATCTATCGCGCCATGGCGTCCAAAGTCCGCTCTGCCGATGAGTGCCCCTTGAGCTTCAAACAACTCAGCGATTTCGCCTCCTTTTTTTTCTCGTCCCGCCACCGGGAATTCTGGCTTTTTAGCTTAGGGATCTTTCTCCACTTCTTTTTTATTCGCCGGTGGCATCCCTCCAAGGTGCGGTACTGGAAAAAGGTCATCGAGGCAGGCGAAGAATATCGCGGTCTTTTCCAAAAGCTGCAGCGTATGGATGATCTTTGTCTTAAATATGTTCCTTTTTCCAATTACCTTTGCTGGAACACGGTCCTGCAGGTTCAAAAATGATCGCGGCCTTCATGGATTCGCATGCGATTTATGAAGGTCTCCGTAAAGCGTTCCTTTGGGGTTTGCGGGTCCGTCCCATCTCGGAGGCACTTGAGCTCAAAGCCGATGAAAAGCTCCTGGACGCCGGTTGTGGGTTCGGAGTTTTTGTAAGGCACGCCAGTCACTGTGATTACACGGGGATCGATATCGATGATACGCGGATCCAGTGGGCAAAAAGCAAGATCGGGGAGACTCCTCATCGGCGCTTCTTGACAAGCGGCATCACTCGAACGCCATTCGCGTCAAAATCGTTCGACACCGCCTTAGGTTATGGTTTGCTTCACCATCTCACGGACAACGACGCAAAAACCGCGGTGGCGGAACTTAGTCGCATTGTGAAAAACAAGATCGTTTTTTCCGAGCCGGTTTATTCGCGATATCACTGGATCAACAATCTATTATGCAAAATGGATCAAGGGCCGTTCGTCCGCACCCAAGAGGCCTATCTGGTGCTTTGCGAAACCGCTCTAAAGATTACAAAGACCCGCTTTTTTTATTCGCGTAACGGACTGGCAAAATATCTTTTGATCACCGCCACACCCAAAGGGGCCGCATGATCCTCCACTACCTCTATCAGTATGTGAAGTTCGGTAAATTCACGACATTTTTTCTAATCGTCATGGGCGGGATCCTGCTGTTCCGATTATTGCCCAAGAGCCGCTTCACCATCTCAAAATGGGCCGCTTTCCTGCTCATCTTTATCCTGGGGCTGTCCCTGCGGATCGGATGGCTCCATTATTCCGCACACACTCCCATGAGCCATTGGAACGCCGGGCACATGCTCGAAAATGATTGGATCAATGTTCAAGCGATCGAATTAGCCCAGAATGGCACATGGTTTCATGGGCCCGATGGCCTGCCCTCCGGACGGAGGCCCATCGGTTACCCGATGTTTCTCGCCTTATTTTATAAACTGTTTGGCGTGCATTTGGGAGTGGTCTGGACTTTGAACCTCATTCTGTATGGAATTACGTTTTATTTTCTTTTTCAGATCGCCTGCATGATCTTCAATGAAAATATTGCTTTGATCTCCGGTTTCTTGTTCGCCATTTATCCCATGTCCGTTTACAGCATTAAATTGATCACGGATGAACATTTATTCCTTCCTTTTTTTTACGGGGGGCTCTGGATGCTATGCAGCATCTTGAAGGGGAGAAAGATCTGTTTGGATTGGCTGTGGCTTGGTCTCATCTTTGGATATGCGACCATGATACGGACACACACCATCTTCATGCCATTTGTCGTGGGCTTCACTTTCTGGCTTTTAAAACGCCCTCTTCGGGAAGTTCTTGGAAAACTGTTGCTCGTGGCGCTCGTCATGCAACTCATCAATCTTCCTTGGCTCGTCCGCAATTACAAGGTTTGGAAGACGCCGGTACTTTATACGGCGACCGCGTATTATATTTATCCGCAAATGAATTCGACCGCAGGCCCCGAGGGCGGCGGCCACATTCCGCTAAAGGGGGAACCGGGTTATTCCGCGGAATTGGACGCTGCATTTCGATCGGGGAACGAAGGGAAGATGCATCAGATCGCCGGACGTGAAATGAAAAAATGGATACGGGAACATCCTTTATCGTTCCTTCAACTTGGGACGGCTCGATTACTCGATTTCATGTGCTTCAACCGGAAGAGCGGGATCTGGGCCCTTTGGTATGAGTATTATCCCGGTTCTTTTGATTCGCGGCGCCCCCTGCCTGACAAGCTTAGAAAATCTTTGGAAGAGTACGCCTTTGCTTTTTACTATATCGTTTTTTTCTCTTCTTTAATTGCCATGATGCTTCTCGTGAGACAACATAAAGCCTTATCGCCAATCACAAGGAATTGTCTTTGTGTTCTCGGGCTGTGTTTTCTTTTTTGGTTCGCGGAGCATATGGTGATCTATCCAGACAGAAAATATCGTTTTCCGCTGGAACCTTTGATGCTAATCACTACGGCGTATTTTTTTTATCATTTGAAATGGCCAAGTTTGTTGACATCATGGTGGATGAAAGCTTTTCCTTCCCGTCGCACAACCATCAAGAGCGTGTAGCATGCAGGCAGGATTCAAGTATTGGCTTTGCGTTATCGCGCTTTTGATTTTCATCGGGATCCAAGCAATTTATGCCGCCTATGAAACCAGCCAGACCGTGGATGAGACATACTACAATGGAAGCGCATATCCAATGGTCCGTTACAACAATTACGAATTTCTTGGAGAACATCCGCCCTTTCTAATTCAATTAGGAGCCTTACCGCTCCTCTTATTGCAACCCGCTTTTCCCATCCAAAACTATGTGCGCCTTTTGGGGACCAACAGTGTCGATATTTCGCGGACCGGGGCCATGTTCCTTTACAAAGTGGGGAACACGCCTCGGCAGATCCTTTTTTGGGAGCGGGTCCCTATCATTTTATTAACGTTGCTACTTGCCGTTGGTATTTTTTGCCTTTGCGGGGAGCTTTTTGGTGCCTGGGGCGCTTTTCTTTCGCTCGCTTTGTTTTCCTTTGACCCCAACATGATCGCCCATGGAAGCTTGTACACGACTGATATGGGGCTTGCGGTTTTCTATTTTTTTGCTATTTACGCGAGCAAGCGATTTTTTGACGAACCGTCCGGTAGGCGCGCTGTTTGGGTTGGTGTGGCATGCGGTGCTGCTTTTGTGTCCAAGATAAGCAGTCTGGTTCTGATTCCGGTCATTGCCTGTCTATTTGTAATCTATTATTTTGACACTGTGAAAAATTCTTCGCTCCCGCCATTACCTCTGCAGTTTGAGAAATGGATCCTGGGCATTTCCCTTTTTCTTGTTGCTAACGCGATCGGAGAGAAACAAGCGATGGTTCTATTCGGTCCGTTTTGTGTGTTCGCTGTTTATCTTTTTGCGAGGGATCTTGCGTTTATCCGCAGTTCTAGTGTTGCGCGCATTTTTTTTCGGGCGACTATGCTTGGCGGCGCCTTGCTTTGTATTGTTTTTTCATGGAAGCTGAAGAAGAAATACAGCGTTTCGCTGGCGGCTTTTCTGATGTTTGGAAGCTTTATTGCTTTGACAATAGCAGCGTTTTTTGCAAGGTTCCCGTCAGAGGATAGCCGCGTCCGTTTGGTGAAATGCTTTTTGACGGTATTTGTGCTGGCGGCGCTTTTTATCGTGTTGGATTATACGGATATCGTTTATAAGTTTTATCGCTTAATCGGGTTTGGTAATTATATGAAGCCGCTCGGAATTGTGCTCTCGCACTCTGCGGGCGGTCATGGAGCCTGCGTGGAGGGCTCGTTCGTGACATGCGACTGGCGCTATTTTCCTGCTCTCATGGCGATAAAGACCCCGTTTTTGACGTTGATTCTTTCGGTGATTGGAGCCATTGCTCTGCTCTACTCCAAACGATCAATTCTGGTCAAATCTCTGGTTCTTCTGCCGGCCATATTCTTTTTGGGTGCCGCTATCCCGAACAAGATTCATATCGGACTGCGCCATATCCTTCCTGTTTATCCGTTTCTGTTCCTTCTTGCAGGCTACGCTGGATCGCTGATAAAACAAATACAACATACTGTTCTTCGAAGGTGTGTTTTTGTTTTACTGGCTATCTTTATCGTTGAGACGGCGGCGCGTACGGTTGCGGCGGCACCGGATTATTTAGCATTTTTTAATGAATTTGTTGGCGGCGCGGAGCAAGGAGCCAAGTTTGTCGCGGATTCCAATATCAACTGGGGACAAGACAACGGACGTCTTGCCGAGTTCGTGATCGCGAAAAAAATTCCAATGATCAAAATCGCGTCCGAGGCTGAAAACGGGGACGTCTATAACTATTACGGGATGCCTTGGATGAGGATGGAGAAGAACGATTTTGTTTCTCCACGGCCCGGTTATTATGCGCTGGGCATACGATGTTATGTGGAGCAGCAGCGTTCTTCGGAGTCCTGGTTTAAGAACAGGCCTCCGGAATTTCGCGTGGGAAAAACTTTTTTTATTTTCAGGGTTCCGGTTAGATAGGGGAAATCTATGCGCAACGGATTGCTTAAGATAACAGCTTTTCGGATGGGGGAGGCACTGTTGCTTTTTTTGCTCGGGTTTTATTTCGGGGTCGCTACTTTTTGTCCGGGGATATGGTCGGCAGTGTTTGATGCAATTCCTAAAATTTATAAGCGATCTTTAAATTTTACGGCGTCCGGAGCTGCGGTCTTAGGACTTTTGCTGTTTGAATGGGCCAGGCGGGACGCTTTCATCAATGCGCGGTGTGTTTGGGGCCGTATGGTCGAAAGCATGCGCTCCCGTTCTGTTGCCTGGAGTTTAGGTTTGTTCTCCGGTTTCGGGTTGTGGTGGGCGGTCTCCAGTTGCCTCCGCCTTGAGGCCATGGATGCCGGTTTCGACATGGCGATTTTCACACAGGCCATCTGGAATACAACTCAGGGGGACTGGTTCTATTCGAGCATCAAGGGAGGTATCAGCCTTTTGGGAGATCATTTTGCGCCGATCCTTGCGGTATTTGCGATCCCATACAGGGTCTGGCCGCATCCCGAGTTTTTGCTTGGGATGCAGGCTTTGGCGGCGGCATCCTGTGTGTTTCCGCTGGCGAGATTCGTCCGGAAGACCGGACAATCGCCCGCTTGGGCGATCCTGTGCTGTATTTGCTTTGCGCTTTACTCTCCCGTAAGGAACTCTGTCCGTTTTGACTTTCATCCGGAAGTTCTTGCCATGCCGCTTCTGTTCTGGGCGTTTTGCTTTCTGGAAGAGAAAAGAACTCTCCTTTCGTCCGTTTTCTTGGCTCTTGCACTGGCAGCCAAAGAGAATATTGCGACCGTTGCTTTTGCTTTCGGGGTTTATGCGTGTCTGAAAAAGGACAGATCCCTCGGTTTTGGGGCCTTCTGGATCGTGTTTTCTGCGGTCTATTTCTACGCCGTTGTCCATTGGATCATTCCCGTGTTGTCCGGGGCCCCTTATTTTTATCTTTCCGGAAATTTTACCGAATGGCTTTGCCTGGGGTGGAAGCCTTTGAGCAGGCATGTTATTAACGTAACGACCTTGTCGTATGTTGCGAAGGTGTACGGACCGCTTGCGTTTACCAGTTTTTTTGCGCCGTTGCAGTTGATGTTGACGTTGCCGACTTTGGCACAGAATATCTTGTCGCGCAGCATCACGACGCGTTCTCTTTATTTTCAGTATACGGCGACCCTGACGCCTTTCGTGTTCATCGCGTCCGTCGCCGCGATGGCTAAGATCCGAAAGTTTCGTCGCTATTGGGCTTATTTGATCCTTTTGACCTCTGTTTTTCTAAGCGGAGTTTCTGAAGCGTATCCGATCCGCCGTAACTGGATTGCGATTACGCCTCATACTGTTATGGTCCGGGAAAAGCTGCGGAGCCTTCCTGCGGAGGCGTCGCTCCGGACTCATGAGTTCTATGCTCCTCATGCGGCGAACCGCAAGGAGCTTCATATATTTGAAAATGATCATCCGAAGGAAGGTGGCTCCTGGAAGGCTCGCCATACCGATCTCGTGGCGATTGATCGAGGGCTTTTAAAAGGATCTCCGGAGGCGGCTCTTGACGAACTTCGGGCATCCGGTTACGCGGTTTCCTTTGAGCAGGACGGATTTTATATTCTGAAGAGAGCCGCAAACAGTAGGCAATAGAGCTCTTAGCTGATGGCCTAAAAGTACGAGAAACCGGGTTGCAGTAAGGATGGGGCAAACGTATGCAATGTCCTAGGATCGCTAGATGCGCTGCAAGAAGCTGGCTGATCTGCAAAGGGATATTGAAACGCTCGCGGGGGAGTGGAAGCTGTCGCCGGAGCATGAGTTGACGTACAAAGAGCGGGACACGGGCGGCGGGACAAGGGCCACGACACTTGCACCAATGCGCAAGTGCGATGCCGTCGCTTTTCAAAGATTGCCGCGTACGGTATCGAAAGAAGCGGAGTTCAAGGCGCAGATCGTGGCGGTGGAACCGGATGCGTTGGTGGTGTCGGTTACGGTTGACGAGGACCAAAAAAGAAAAACGACTGGACTTGTAAAGCTTGCGGGTAAGTGGGAACTGGATGACAAGAACCGGATCACGTTTACGGTCGGGACACGGGCTACGATCCAGGGGCCAGGCAAAGAGCGCGGTCCTTCTGTTCTAACGTTCGAGGGGGCGTGGGAAGTTAACGAGCACCACGAAGTCGTCTATTCTTTTACCACAAAGTCAGTTGTTGAGGGCGCCGGAAAAAAAAGGCACCGTGTTACAAGAGTCACTCAGGGGCTTGTTTTTAAAGGTGAATGGGATGTCTCCGACGAGAACAAGCTGACATATCTCATCGGGATCGACAGCGATTCCGCGTTCCGGTTCCGTGGGACATTCGAGAGTTCGCATATTCTTGCGAAAGAGGGGGAGATCCGCTATCAAGTGGGGCTGGAATATAAGACTTCACGCGGCGCGAAGAAGCGTTTGACGCAGACGATCGTTCTGTTCGGGAAGGGAAGCTTTCGGACGATCTTGCGCTTTCATTTGAGATCGAATACGCGGACGGCAGAAGGTCCGAGATCAGGGTTGGCGCGGACCTTGACCTGAAAAAGCTTATCACAAAGGCCACCGATGACGACCCCAAGGAGACCGGGGCTCTTTCTTTTGAAACCCAGCCTCGGAATGATGTGCGGGCTCTTCTCCCTGATGAAATCTCGGTCAACCTTATCAGCCGCACGGGAAAGCCGCTAGGCCTGGAGCTCGTCCTAACGAAGGAGCTTTTTGGCGGTGACGCGCAGCTTTTTCTGAGGTTCGTCCGGACCGTAGATGAAGCGCGCGGGGAATTCGGGATTAAGATCCCGTGGTAGGTCTTGCCCCAAACCCCAACGGTTTGGGACGGCTTCGTACCTGCGCCTGTGCGCAGGTGCCACGCCGCGGAAAGAATTGATTTCTCCTACGGCAAAGCGGGATTTTTGACAATCCCGTCCGAGCCGAGGCGGGAATACGGATACCGTGGTAACGGACGGAAGCCCATAGCTTATAGCTCATAGCTTATGGCTTATAATAGCCCGCAGACTGTGGCCGCCATCGCTTGACAGGGTTTATGGATCATGTAATACTTTATATGGACGATGTATTACATAAAAAGGAGTTTTCTATGAAACGAAAAAACCTAACTTCCGTTCAGTTGAGACCCAAGATCGCAAAAATGGTCGCGACTCTCATGAGTCGGGAAGGGATGACAAGGACCGAGATCATCAACGAAGCTCTTCGCCGGTTTCTTCTTGAGCGGGAATTTCAAGGTGTCCGGGAAAAACTCATTCCCTACGCCCAGACCAAAGGCATTTACACCGGAAACGATGTGGACCAGGTTTTGGGTTCATGAGAGTCGTTTTTGATGCCAATGTCCTTCTCTCAGCTTTTTTGACGCGGGACGGTATTGCCCAACAGCTTTTTGTCAGGGTTTTGGCGGATCATGAAACCCTTGTTTCGGAGTACATCCTCCGGGAAGCCGTGGAAAAATTGTCCGGAAAGTTAAAAATCCCGGAACGGGAAGTCGAAGTTTTTGCTCGTTATATCCGAGCTCGCATGACCGTGATTGACCCTTCGGAAAAGGCAGGCCCCATTGATTTTGAGGACCCTAAGGATATTCCCATCCTCCGTTTGCTAGAGGCCGGCGGCGTTCATTATTTTGTTACGGGTGACAAAAAACTCCTTGGGCTCAAAAAGCACAAACAGACCCTTATCTTGTCCCTTCGCGAAGCGTTCGAGCTTCTATGATACAAACATTTTTTAGATCCAGGATCTTTCGAAGAAAGGTTCTGGGCTAAAGCTGCTCGCGCCGCGGTGAGCCTAGCCTGCAACAAAGGCGGGACTACACCTGTCGGCAGGCCAGCGTAAGGCGGGCAGGCAGGAACTTTAACGAGAGGCGTTTCTCAAGGCGACAACCGCTTCACCTGCCACGCATCGTCAGTGTGATGAGCCGCGCTTACGATGCGTGAAGGGGAGATCGGGGAGTATGACGAAACAACCCACAACGACAGATCAATATCGCCATGTGCGAAAGGCCGTTGCGGCCGAGTTTGCGGCCGGTGCCGAGCGATTGCGGCACTCCTACCGCGAAGAAGTCGTTCGCACGGTATGGAACATCGGAAAGATCCTTCGCGGGCCTCTCGGGCTTCTGGATAAACCGGACACCCGCAATGCCGCGCTCGTTGCAAGGCTTTCGCGGGATTTCGAGCGGCCGGATTCCTTTTTCTATGACGCGGCGAAATTTCACCGGGTCTATCCCCAAAAACCGCCTCTCGCGCTCAGCTGGTCCCACTACGCTCAGCTGATCCGTCTCCAGGACCCGAGAAAACGGCTTCTCCTCGAGCAAAAAGCCCTCTCCCAGAGCATTAATACCAAAGACTTCCGGGCGCTTACCCGTCTCGGCCCGAGGCAGGTCCCGGCACCGCTCCTGGGACAAAAGGCTGTTCTTGCCGTCACGCGCGGCCGCTTGTATTATTACCGCGTCACACGAGCGCTTGCGAAGAACTGGGCCCTTCTCAATCTCGGGTTCGGGATCGAGCGGGAGGTCCGGTGCGGCCGCATTGCTTGTCTTCATTCGGGGATGATCATGCGCTCCGTAAGGAAAGACGAAACGTACACCGGCAAGATATCCCCGTTTGACAAGGACCGGCTCTATACCTATGCTGCCACGCTTGTTCGCGTGATCGACGGAGACACGCTGGTCGCGCGCGTTGACCTGGGCTTCAGGACCTGGATCACCGAGACCTTTCGCTTGCGAGGGATCGACGCGCCGGAAGTGACCTCCGCGCTGGGACACAAGGCGAAGGTCAATGTGCGGGAAAGGCTCCGCCTCTCGGTCTGTCTTGTGATCAAGACTTACAAACAGGAAAAGTACGGCCGGTATTTGGCGGATGTGTTCTATCTGAGGGGATGCAGCGATCGTGAAAAGGTCCTTCGCGAAGGGGCTTTTTTGAACCAGGCGTTGCTGAAGGAAGGGCTTGCGGTGCCGTATGAGGGTGAAGGAGCACCGGTTTGTGAAACCGGGTCTTGATGATTTTTATAAGGACTGATTGATCATGAAAGCACGGATCGTGATACTCAATTATAACGGGGAAGAGATGCTGGCGAAGTGTTTGCCGAGCATCGCGGAGGCGGTTCGCGCGGCAAAAACTCCGACTACGGTCACGATTTTAGACAATTTGAGTACGGACCAAAGCGAAGCGTATGTCCGGAAGAATTTCCCTGAGATGGATTTCGTGCGGGCGTCCGAGAATCTAGTGCTCTGTTCTTATAACGATTATCTCAAGACGATCTCCGAGCCTATTGCGATCCTCCTTAATAATGATATCCGGGTCGATCCGGGGTTTATTGACCCGCTTGTTAAAAAGTTCAGCGAAGATCCCCAGATGTTTCTCGTTGCGCCGCGCGTCCATAGTTTTGACGGACGGTCCATCGAAGGGGTTGACTCCCGCTTTGCGATCCGTTTCGGCATGGTGTGGTGTTCCGCGCGTTATCCGGGGTATGAAGCTCACTCCATGGTCCCGTCGAGGACTTCGGTTTCCGGATTTGGGGCGTTTGCGCGCGAGAAGTTCCTCGCATTGGGCGGTTATGATCGGTGTTATCTTCCTGGCATCTTGGAGGATCTTGATCTTTGTTACAGGGCGGCGGGGGCGGGATATCATCTGTGTTATGAACCCCAGAGCCTGGTATTCCATATGGGGCAGGCGAGTTTTAAAAAAGCATTTTCAGATCTCCGGCGGGAAACCCTTGCCTACCGCAACACTTTTATTTTTATGTGGAAGAATTTTCACAGTCCAAAATTCCGGCTTGCGCATATTTTCTGGTTGCCTTTCCGGGTGGTCTGGGCGCTCCTGTGCGGACGAATGGGGTTTGTTTTGGGGCTCTGGGAGGCGATCCAGCGTGCATTTATGATTCGTCATCCTGAGGCTCGCGGAGACGGGCGAAGCCTGGCTGCCGGACAGGCAGGGATATCTTCTCAAGATTCTTCGCTTCGCTCAGAATGACAAAGAAGGCATTATGAGCTTGACGGCCATTGTATTAACAAAAAACGAGGAGCGGAATATCGGAGATTGCCTGGCGGCGCTCTCTTTCTCGGACGAGCTTCTCGTGGTGGATTCCGGAAGCACCGATAAAACGCGTGAGATCGCGCGCAGTTGCGGAGCTTCGGTGATCGAACATCCGATGAAAGATTTTGCAGATCAGCGGAATTTTGCGATGGAGCAGGCGAAAGGGGATTGGGTGCTGTTTGTCGATGCCGACGAACGCGTGACGCCGGAATTGGCGGATGAGATAAAAAATGCATTAAGAGAGCGTTCCTCTGTCTCGGACAACCTTCGAGGCGTGATTCCGGAGGCGCGGAACTTGACCGCAGAGAGTGAACAAAGCTGCCCGGCTGATCCCGCTGCGATATTATGCGTTTATGCCATCCCCCGCCGGACCTATTTTTTTGGGAGGCCTCTCTTTTTTTGTGATGCTAGGGGGGATGCGCCGATAAGGTTGCTTCCGCGTTGGTATGTTTCTTGGACGCAGCCGGTCCATGAGAAAATTAGAACAGATCTCCCATGCCGTTCTTTGAAAAATCTTCTTTTCCATTACAGTACGCGCGATCTTGACCATTATCGGGAGAAGGTCGCAGCTTACATCCCTCTGGAGCTAGAAGCCATGCGGAAGAAAGGCCGGCGGCCGTCACTGGCCAAAGTCCTTTTTGTGCCTCCCGCCAAATTCGTTCAGCTTTATTTCTGGAAGTTGGGTGTTTTAGATGGTGTTGCGGGTTTTCAATATGCTATTCTTTCTGCCTATTACACTTTTGTAAAACACTGGCGGTACTGGAGACATGAATAGTGTCTCCCCGACAACACCCGGTATTCCTGCGGAAGCAGGCGTGTTTTGCTCTGAAGCAGAAAATAAATTATGAGAAACATTCGAAATCCTGATTTTGAGTCTTCCGCGGTCATCTCGCTATGTGTTCTTTGGGTCAGCACAACGTTCGCGATCGCTTTGATGGAGATCGCTTTGGTGGGTGCGTTGGTGTTATGGGGGCTCGGCAAATGGTCTGCCACCCGGAAACAACACCCGGTGTTGGATCTCGGGGGTGCGAAGGTAAACGCCGGGTGTAGCGTGGGTGGCAAAGACCGGTTGATGTGGGGATCGCTGGCGGTATTCTGTTTGATCGTGCTGCTGTCGTTCTTCTTTTCGGAATATCCCAAGCAAAGCTTTCGGGGGATCTTCAAGATTGCCAAGCCGATCCTTGTTTTTATTATGGCGGCGAGCTTGTTTCGAACCGGAAAGGCGCAGAGCCGTTTTGACGTTGCTTTTTTGATCACCTTCCTCATCGTAACGCTCGATTCCTCAGTCCAATATGCTTTCGGTCGGGATGTCCTTCGCGGGTTTCCCGCCCAAGCTTCGAGCGCGGGGCTTCGTCTTGTCGGTCCTTTCGGCGATTTCGGGAAGATGGGCGCTTATCTCATTCTCATTATCCCTGTTTTTTTGCTGCAAGGCTGGTCCAAGCCCGTAACTAAGGGGATGCGTCGAGATTCACTTTACGCGTTACTCCTCGCTGCGGCTGGTTTCGTGTTGCTCTATTTGACGAGGTGCCGAGGTCCCGTTCTGGCGCTCGTTGTCAGTTTTTTTGCGCTGGCTCTGTATAAACGGTGGTTCAAGGCTATCGGGATCGGCTTTTTGCTTTTCCTTGCTATCCTTGCTATAACGCCTCGGGGGATGATCATCCATTTGGACGCGGAATCTAAAGAGCAGTCCATTATTGAGCGACTTGAGCTCGCAAAACGCGCGTTTGATGTGATCAAGGCGCGCCCGTGGCTTGGTACAGGGATCAATACGTATAACGTTGCTCATGAGAAGTACGATACGACCCAAAATTGGCGGGTCCGCGGGTATTATGCCCACAACGGTTATCTTCAGCTCGCGGCGGAGATCGGGATCCCGGGGATCTTCTTTTTTATTCTGTTCCTTATCCTTTTCTTCAAGCGGGGGCTTCGCGAGGCGAAGGCGGCACGGGGTTCCCCGGAGGAATTGGAGCAGCTGGGGATCCTGACAGGGCTTCTCGCGTTCCTGCTTTACGCAATGGCAGATACCAACCTTCAAAGTCCGCAGTCGCTCATGAGTTTCTGGTTCATGGCCGGGGTATTGATGGCGAGGCAGAAACCACAGCTCCCATGAGTGAGATCGACTTTATCATTTCCGTCAAAGATCAACTGGATTACACCCGCCGGTGCATCGAAAGCATCTTCCGGAATGTTTCCCGGAAGATCCGTCTTATTCTGATCGATGACGCGAGCGCGGACGGGACGCCGGAATATTTTGACGGGCTGAAAAGATCCTGTCCTGCGAATGTTGCGATCACCGTCATCCGGCACGATGTCAATCAGGGGTATCTGAAAAGCATCAATGAGGGGCTGAGCCATTCGGACGCGCCCCACGTTATTTTTTCGAATAATGACGTGGAGGTTTTTCCCGGAGCGGTGGAAGAAATGATCGCCGTGGCGAATCTGGATCCGCGGATCGGCCTTGTCAATCCCAACTCCAACGAATTCGATATCCCGAAGGAGGATTTTGCGCGGACCAAGGAGCTCAAGGGGCGGCGGATCGAATCGTTCCACGCCGCGGGTTTTTTCATGATGGTGAAACGGGAGGTGATTCGGCGCATCGGCGGATTTGATGAGATCTTCAGCCCCGGGTATTTCGAAGAGATGGATTACTCCGAGCGGGGACGGGTCGCCGGATTCAGTTGTGTCATCGCTTTGGGCGCCTATGTGTTTCACTACGGATCGCGGACCTTTTTACCCGAAGACAAACAGCGGCTCTGGGACATCAACGAGAGGGTCTTTGTGAAGCGCTGGCGAGGGGATCAGTGGTTTGCTTATGTGGCGGATCAGCGTTCTTTCTCGGACCCGGGATCAAGAAAAAATATACTGGGCCAGATCCTCCGGCTCATCCGGGATGAAAAAGCTTATTTCTATGTTTATCTTGATGCGGGCCTTGCCGGATACCTGGACGATCTTCATGTGGGGATCCGTCCGAAAGAAACGCCGCTCATTTTTGGATTTTTCTCATTGCTCCTGAAATGTATCCGTTCCGCGCGGCGTAAAAAGCCGATCTCAAGGATCTATGTTTCGGACCGGTTTTTGTTCCGGGTATTTCGTTCGCTCCGGGGACTTTTTGGAGCGGAGGTCGTTTTGCTTCCCCGTTAGGCGGGAGGCTTCAAAGAAAATCTCCCCCGACCCCTGTTTGTAAAAGAGGGGAACCGTAACGTTGACGCGATTTTAACTTTCTAAGTCTGTTATTATTTCGCGTTCCCGAACCTTAACAGCAGGTGTTGAAAGCTAAAACGATACGATGAGCATTCTCGGAATTTCAGCTTTTTATCACGACGGCCCAAACTTTTGATTTCTTTTTTTTTAAAGGACAGTTTGGGCAGCCCTGGCTACCTGTTGCGTTTTTATAAAAGCCAGGGTAGCGCGGCTTATAGAAAGCATATTCGATCAGGAGGAAAGTTTTGAATATTTTAGGGATTTCAGCTTTTTATCACGATAGCGCCGCGTGTCTCGTGCGAGACGGGGAGATCGTGGCCGCGGCGCAGGAAGAGCGCTTCACGCGCAAGAAACACGACTTCCGCTTTCCGGATCACGCGATCGAATGCTGCCTGAAAAAAGGCGGCATCACGGCGGCCGAGCTCGATGTGGTCGCGTTCTACGACAAGCCGTTCCTCAAATTCGAGCGGATCCTCGAAACGTACCTGGCTTACGCGCCGCACGGTCTTCTCTCGTTCCTTCAGGCCCTGCCGCTTTGGATCAAGCAGAAGCTCTGGATGAAGGATCATATCCAGGAAGCGCTCAAGGGCTTCAAAGGCAAGATCATTTTTCCGGAGCACCACCAATCCCACGCCGCGTCCGCGTTCTTTCCGTCGCCTTTTCAGGAGGCGGCGTTCATTACCATGGACGGCGTCGGGGAATGGGCCACGACGAGCTACGGGGTCGGAACCGGGAACCGTCTCGAGATCCTGGCCGACATCCGTTTCCCGCATTCGCTCGGGCTCCTTTATTCGGCATTCACCTATTACATCGGGTTCAAGGTCAATTCCGGCGAGTACAAGGTGATGGGGCTCGCGCCGTACGGGAAGCCCGTTTTCAAAGACCTGATCCTGAAGGAGCTGATCGATCTGAAAGAAGACGGTTCGTTCAAACTGAACATGAAATACTTCGACTACGGAGCCGGTCTCCGGATGACGAACGCGAAATTCCACAAGCTTTTCGGGGCGCCGCCGCGTAAGCCCGAATCCCGCGTTACGCAGCGCGAGATGGACCTTGCGCGTTCGATCCAGGAGGTCACCGAAGAGGTCATGCTCCGGATCACCCGCCATGTCCATCAAGCGACGGGCCAGAAGAATCTTTGCCTTGCCGGGGGCGTGGCGCTCAATTGTGTCGGCAACGGCCGCATCCTCCACGAGGGTCCGTTCGAGAATCTCTGGATCCAGCCGGCGTCAGGGGATGCCGGGGGAGCGCTCGGTGCCGCGCTTTTCGGGTGGTATCAGTACCTCGGGAATCCCCGGGCGACGGACGGGCACACGGACAGCATGCGTGGTTCTTATCTCGGGTCGGAGTGTTCCCAGGCGGAGATCGGGGAATTTTTGGAGAAGAACAAGATCCCGCATGTGTTGCTGAAAGACGAGGCTGTTCCTGAAGCGATCGCGGATATTATCGCGCAGGAAAAAGTGGTCGGGTGGTTCCAGGGCGCCATGGAGTTCGGACCCCGGGCTCTCGGCGGCCGCTCGATCCTCGGCGATGCCCGTTCTCCCAAGATGCAGGAACAGATGAACCTCAAGATCAAATTCCGGGAAAGTTTCCGGCCTTTCGCGCCTTCCGTTATCGCGGAGCGCGTGTCGGATTATTTCGAAATGACGACCGAAAGCCCGTACATGCTTTTGGTGGCGCCGGTCCAGAAAAAATGGCGCCGCGAGATGACGGAGAAAGAAAAGAAGCTCGAAGGGATCGAGCTCCTGAACGTCAAACGCTCGGAGATCCCGGCGGTCACTCACGTGGACTATTCCGCCCGGGTGCAGACGATCACGGAGAAACAGAACCCCGGGTTCTACCGGCTCCTCAAAAAGTTCGGCGAGAAATACGGCTGTCCCGTCATGATCAACACTTCGTTCAACGTTCGGGGGGAGCCGATCGTTTGTACACCCGAGGATGCGTTCCGCTGTTTTATGCGGACGAAGATGGATTATCTGATCCTCGGGAACTTTCTTTTGGCCAAAGACCAGCAGAAGGCTTTGGATAAAGACAGCGACTGGATGAAGGAATTCGAACTCGATTGACGTGCAAGAATTGCACGTCAATCGCGCACAACGTTCTACGCACAACGCGCAACGAATTAGTCCCAGGTTTTACGTTGTGCGTTGCCCGTTGAGCGTTGCGCGAGAAAGATAACATGGTCATTGAAGAGATCAAAAAAATAGAAAGCACGCCTAAAAAGCTCCGGGAGTTCGGGCTTCTGGTCGGCGGGGTGTTCCTTGCGATCGGCGGACTGCTGTGGTGGCGCGGGCGGGCCCATTATCTTTACTTTGTGTTTCCCGGAGCTTGTCTTGCCGCGGCCGGGGCAGTGTGTCCCGGAGTCCTGAAGCCGCTTCAAAAGGCCTGGATGACGCTCGCGGTGCTGATGGGGTGGGTGATGACCCGCGTTCTGATGACCTTGCTTTTTTATATCGCGATCACTCCTATCGGTTTGATCATGCGCCTGACGGGGAAGGACATCCTCGATATGCGGCTTGAGCCCCGCAAACCAAGCTATTGGAACCTCCGCAAGAAAATCCCGCATTCTCCCGCGGATTACGAAAAGCAATTTTAAAAGCCGGTTCACGCGCATCGGGCCAAGGGCCACGAAAGAAGGTCAGGGGGCACGTGCGGCGGGCCTCGGTCCACGTGGCCCGGAGATCGTGGCCCGTGGTACGAAAAGGCCTATTCCTTCCACCCTTTCTTCACTCATGTGTGCTTATCGCGGCATCACAGAATGAGGAGAGAAGTGGGTGTATAGTTTCATGTATAGTTTCTTCCTAAACCGCTAAAACTATCTATTTGACATTTATGTAGTTTATGGTATAGTTTTTGATATATGACTGAAAACTATATATCTCAGATCCGTGAGATCCTGGGCTCCAAAGCTTACACGCAGTCCGCGCTCGCGGACCGGCTCGGAGTGACCTATGCGGCGCTGAGTCGTTGGTTGAACGCCCGTGCCCGGCCCCACCGGAGGAGGCTTGAAACGATCGCAAAGCTCCACCGGCAGGTGATCGGGTTTCCGGCCCTTTCAGAAAAAGAGATGGCAGGGGTCGACCGGCAAGCGAAGGCTTTGTGCCGAAAGGACCTTTGGAGGTTGATCTCCGGGAACGAAGATCTTCAAAATGAACTCCTGGTAGAGCATACCTACAATTCGACTTCCATTGAGGGAACGACGCTGACCCAAAAAGAGACAGGGCTCGTGATCCTGGAGAAAGGGATCATTCCGGATAAGCCGCTCCTGGAACATCTGGAGGTTGTGAATCACGCGGCGGTCTTACGGAATGTTTTCCGCCAAGGCCATCGTGAACCCCTTACCGAATCTCTCATTCGAACCATGCACGGGAACCTTCTTCAGGGGATCCGTGATGATGCCGGTTCGTATTCAAAATACCCGCGGGTGATCCGCGGGCTTGATATCGAGTTGACCCATCCCAAAGATATTCCGGAGGAACTGAGGCGGTTGCTTTCGGCCTGGAACCGTCCGGCCAGGAAGACGGCGCGGGAGATCGCCTTATTCCATGCAGAGTTTGAGTTGATCCATCCTTTCGGCGACGGGAACGGGAGGCTCGGACGTTTGCTCATGGCCTTGCAGTGTCTTGAGAGGGGTTATCCGCCTGTTATCATCGAAAATGCCCGGAAAGCCGAATATTATGAGGTCCTGGAGTATGCGCAGAAAAAAGCCGAAGGTCCTTTTGCGGTTTTTCTTGTCGAGGAGATGAAGCGTACCGCCGGGATCATTCGCCGGTACGGTTGATGCCTTACCCGAACGTTTGCTCCGCGCATCCGGTTCGGAGCTTGACCCGGTGTTCTCCCGCCGATTACGAGAAGCAATTTTAAAAGCCGGTCCACGCACATCGGGCCAAGGGCCACGAAAGAAAATCAGGGGGCACGTGCGGCGGGCCTCGGTCCACGTGGCCCGGAGATCGTGGCCCGTGGTACGAAAAGGTCTATTCCTTTCATTTTTCATTTGCTAGTATACCTCCCATCGTTACGTTTTATACTGTGCCATCATTCTGATCCCGCCGAAGGCGGGAGAAGAATCTGAAAAAGAGATCCTTCGCTGCGCTCAGGATGACGGTAAGAAAGAGATCCTTCGCTTCGTTCAGGATGACGGTAGGAAAGAGATCCTTCACTTCGTTCAGGATGACGGTAAGAAAGAGATCCTTCGCTTCGTTCAGGATGACGGTAGGAAAGAGATCCTTCACTTCGTTCGGGATGACGGTAAGGAAGAACAAGAGGAAATCTAATGGGGAAGTTAAGTATTTTGAAAGAGTTCTGGGATTTTTTGAAGGTCAGGAAGAAATGGTGGCTGACCCCGATCGTGCTCGTTATGGTGCTTCTCGGCGCTTTGATCGTATTTTCGCAAGGTTCGGCGCTTTCGCCGTTCGTTTACACGCTGTTTTAGACTCAATTTAACACCCGGTGTCGGGTCTCGTGGGTGCGAAGTCAGGTGCCGGGCGTCCTCTGGGGGCTCTGGAGCGATCATGAAAAAATATCTCTTTAAAAGCGCGTGGAAAAGGGCCTCCGCGGCATGTCTGGACGCGGTGGGCGGTCTGTTGTTCTATCCCGTCCGTTCCTCACGGAAACCGATGGACCTTGGGACGATCAAGCGGATCCTGGCTATCCGGTTGGACCACATCGGTGACGTCGTGATGACGCGTCCGGCGATCCGGGCGCTTCATAAAAAATTCCCGCATGCCGCGATCGACCTGCTGGTCTCCGAAGATCTTGCGCCGCTTTTTGCCAGCGCCAAGGAGATCGCGCGCGTGATCCCGGTGCCGAACGGCTGGTTTTCCCGCAAGGCGCCGCTTGGGAACAAGATCCGGGAGTTCTTCCGGCTTTGGGCTCTCCTCAAGAAAGAACGCTACGATCTCGGGCTTGATTTTAGGGGGGACTTCCGCAATATCCTGCTCATGTTCCTTGCCGGGATCCGTTACCGGCTCGGGTATGGCTTGACCGGCGGCGGGTTCTTGCTGACCGAAGATATTCCTTTCGATGCGACGGCGCACCAGATCCTGATCGGGCTGAACCTGCTCCGGTTCTTCCACGTGGCGCAGGACAATAAGCTTTTGCCGTTCGAATACTCGCAGGAGCAGGCCCAGGCGTTCTGGCAGGTGCTCGCGACCGAGCTTCCGACGACGGTCCTCCCTCGCGTGATGGTCCACATGGGGGCGGGGTCGGTGGCGAAACAATGGGGGAATGATAACTTCCGGGCGCTTTTGCAAAAGATCAGCGAGGCCAATCTTGCGCAGATCCTCCTGATTGGTTCGCAGGAGGAGCGTGACGCATTGCCCGACCTGAAGCTCCACGTCCAGAATATTATCGACCTCCGTGGGAAGGCGCGGCTGCAGGATTTGCCGGTGTTGATGGACGCCTGCGATGTTTTTATCGGCAATGATTCCGGTCCCGCGCATATCGCGGCGGCCCAGGGGCTCGAGGTCGTTCTGATCGCGAGCGGCACCAACGATATCCGGTTCTGGCATCCCTGGACCGAGCGGCTCCGGCTTCTTCACTACGACGTGCCGTGTTCGCCGTGCGAGCTCAAGGTCTGTCCGGTCGCGGGGCATCTGTGTCTCGAGAACATTACGGTCGAACAGGTCTTTGACGCGTTCCGCTCCGTGCTGGACCATCTGCAGAAGCCCTGAGCCATGTTTTTATCGTTCGTCATCCCGAGCCCCAAAGAGGGCGAAGGATCTTTCTAGGGAGGCTTCGCTTCGCCCCATATGACGAAGCGGCGCAAGGACATAAAATTTAGGAAAGTTTCATTCGATCGCTGATGCTACATACCATCGGTTTAGACACACGCATGTTGCAGAATACGGGGATCGGGACGTATCTCCGGGGGCTCCTGGACGGGTTCCGTGAAGCGGGGCCGCAGAACCTGGACCTTACGCTTTTCGGACTTCCGTCCGCCTGGAGCTGGCCGCATCAAAAATTCTCCGCGCCGATCTATTCGATCCACGAGCAGGCGTGCTACCCGGGCATGCTCAAACAATGCCGCCTCTGGCATGCCCCGCATTACAACGTTCCCATCGCTAAAGGGAAGACCAAGCTGGTCGTGACGATCCACGATATCATTCACTGGATTTTCCGCGATAAATTCTTTTCGCCGATTCAGGGGTTTTATTCCGGGACCATGCTCCGGAAGGCTGTGTTGCTGGCGGACCAGATCATCGCGGTCTCGAACCATACGAAAAAGGACCTGATCAAGTATTTCCACGCGGAAGACCGGAAGATCACGGTCGTGCCGGAAGGCGTCGACAAACGGTATCACGAGATCAGGCCGGAGGACCTGAAAACGGTTTACGAGAGACTCCGCGCGAAGTACGGGTTGCCGGCGGATTTTTTTCTGTACGTCGGGCTTTTGAAACCGCACAAGAACGTGTTGTGGCTCATCCGGACTTTCCGGAAAATGAAAATGATGGGAAAGGTCCACACGCCGCTTGTGCTGGTGGGCCGAAAGGACAAGAAATATCCTTCCGGGTATGAGGAGCTCCAGAAGCTCGCGTCCACGCCGGACATTATCCATTTGCCGCAGATCGACCAGGATGAACTTATCGTTTTCTACAATCAGGCGCTCGCGCTCATCCATCCGTCGCTTTATGAGGGGTTCGGCCTGACGTTGCTCGAAGCGATGCGGTGTGGCACGCCTGTCCTGGCCGCCAATACGTCCTCGATCCCCGAGGTGGTGGGCGATGCGGCTTACCGCGTGGAGGTGAACGCGGATGCGGACATGATGAAAGCGATCGGCCGGCTCGAGAAGGATGCGGCCTTGCGGGAATCGTACCGCGTGAAGGGGCTTGCGCATTCCCAGCTCTTTAGCTGGAAGGAGACCGCAAAGCGCACCGCCGCCGTCTACGATAAAGTTTTGGCGGGGAAGTAAAGACGCCCGGCGGAATTTTTCTTTCGCTATTTTGAAAACGTAATTTTTATTTCGTCATTCTGATCCCGCCGAAGGCGGGAGAAGAATCTGAAAAAGAGATCCTTCACTCCGCTCAGGATGACGGACGCGGTTGTCCGGGGGAGCGTTAGGCTGAGAGCCAGGGTTTCTTCGTCGTTATTCTGAAGGCGAGCTTTTCTGCCGTTGTTTTGAAAGTGAACTTTTCTTTCGTCGTTTTGAAAATGTAATTTTTATTTCGTCATTCTGAGGGCGGAGCCCGAAGAATCTATGTCCGAATCCGGCGGGTATGTTTATATTTTAACGAATAAGAATAATACCGTTTTGTATACCGGGGTTACGGCGAATCTTAAGAGGCGTGTTTGGGAACATAAGCAAAAAGTAGTCGATGGCTTTTCCAAGAAATATCATTTAGTTAAACTTGTATTTGCGGAACAGCATCCAACCATTGTTTCAGCGATCCAACGGGAAAAACAAATCAAGGGTTGGTTGAGGCGAAAGAAAATAGCGCTTATCAATTCCATGAATGCTGACTGGAGGGATCTTTCGGAGGTGTTATGAGATCCTTCGCTGCGCTCAGGATGACGGACGCGGTTGTTCGGGGAAACGTTAGGCTGAGAGCGGGGTTTCTTTGTCGTTGTTCTGAAGGCGAACTTTTCTTTCGTCATTCTGATCCCGCCGAAGGCGGGAGAAGAATCTGAAAAAGAGATCCTTCGCTGCGCTCAGGATGACGGACGCGGTTGTCCGGGGAGACGTAATTTTTGTTTCGTCATTCTGATCCCGCCGAAGGCGGGAGAAGAATCTGAAAAAGAGATCCTTCGCTGCGCTCAGGATGACGGGCGCGGTTGTTCGGGGAAACGTTAGGCTGAAGACGGGGTTTCTGCCGTTGTTTTGAAAGCGGAATTTTCTTTGTCGTTGTTCTGAAGACGAACTTTTCTTTCGTTATTCTGAAAACGGGATTTTTATTTCGTCATTCTGATTCCGCCGAAGGCGGGAGAAGAATCTGAAAAAGAGATCCTTCGCTCTGCTCAGGATGACGGGCGCGGTTGTTCGGGGAAACATTAGGCTGAGAGCAGGGTTTCTTTTTTGTCATTCTGAGGGCGGAGCCCGAAGAATCTATGTTTGAATCTGGCGGGTTTGTTTCCATTAATCGTTTAGTGTGTATTCATCTATGAAAATCGCTTTGGTCCATGACTGGTTGATCCATATGCGGGGCGGGGAAAAGGTCCTCGATGCGATCGCGGAGCTCTATCCCGACGCCGTGATCTACACGCTTTTCTATGACCGGAAGAAACTCAGCCCGCGCCTCCGGGAGCGGAAGATCCGCGCGTCGTTCCTCCAGTATTTCCCCGGCATTCGATACTATTACCGCTGGCTCCTGCCGATCCTTCCGCTGGCGATCCGCTCGCTCAGGATCGAGGAAGCCGATCTTGTGATCTCGAGTTCCCATTGCGTGGCGAAAGGGATCCGCGTCCCCGCGAAGGCCCGTCATTTCTGCTACTGCCACACGCCGATGCGGTATCTCTGGGGATTTCAGGACGTTTATTTCAGCCGTTATCTTTTTCCGGTCCGGTGGGTGATCGGAGCCGTCCTTCACTGGTTGAAGCAGTGGGATCTGAAGACGAACGAAGCGGTGGACCAATTCATCGCGAATTCGGAATTTATCCGCGCCAGGATCAAGTCGGTTTACGGGCGCGATGCGGTCGTGGTTAATCCGCCGGCCGATACGGAATTCTTCCGGCCGGAGGGGGTCAGGGAGAAATATTATCTTGCGGTTTCGCACTTTGTTCCGTATAAAAGACTCGACGTCGTGATCGAGGCTTTCAACGGCCTGGACCGCAAGCTCGTCGTGATCGGATCCGGTCCGCTGGAGGCCCAGTACGCACGGTTGCGTAAAAGCGGGCAGATCTTTTTTTGGGGCAGTGTAAGCGATGCCGAGCTCCGGAAGGCCTATGCGGGCGCCCAGGCGCTCATTTTTCCGGCGGAAGAGGATTTCGGGATCGTGCCGCTTGAGGCGCAGGCCTGCGGGACGCCGGTGATCGCGTTCCGGAAAGGCGGGGCGCTCGAGACCGTCAAAAGCGGCGTTTTCTTTGACGACCAGACGGCCGGGTCGGCTCGTGAGGCGGTCCACAGGTTTGAGTCGCAGACGTTCGATCCCGCGGAAGTGTCCGGGAGGGTGCAGAGGTTCGGACGGGCGGGTTTTCTGGAGAATATGAAACGGGCGGTGGCGGACGCGCTCGCGCAGGGAGCTGTTTCGAAATGAGATCTTTGCATCAAAGACATCTGATCGTTTGGACGGTCCTGACGGATGCGGGAACGATCGTGCTCAGTTTTGTCCTGGCGTATTACGCCCGGTTCCTGGGCGGTCTTCCGACGGGGCTCGGGGTCCCGCCGCTTGCGGATTATTGGCCCGCGCTTTTCGGGGTCATCCCGGTGTATCTCTGGTTCTTTCGTGAAGCGCGTCTCTACCAGTTGACACGCCATGTCCGCCGCATCGAAGAAATGTTCCTGGTGATCAAGTCGGTCACGTACGCGACGGTCGTCTTGATGGCGCTCACGTTCTTTTACCGGGAATTTTCCTACTCCCGGTTGTACCTGGTGTTCATGTGGCTTTTTTCGTGCGTTTTTGTCAGTGTCGGCCGGTACGGCCTGATCCAGTGGGAATACGTGCGGCGGCTTCAGAAAAAAGATATGATCGAAATGCTCATCATCGGCACGGGGAACCACGCCCGCGATCTGATTCGCTGGACCCGGGCGAACCCGCATTATGGGCAGAATCCGGTCGCGGTGCTCACGGGCGATCCGGAAAGTGTGGGTAAACATTTTGAGGATGTTCCGGTCCTCGGGCGGACGTATCAGTGGGAGGAGATCATTCATAAAATCCAGCCGGACCAGGTGGTCCTTCTGGATCCCGGGTTTTCGCGGGAAATGATCACCGATCTTGTGGCGGCGTGCGAGGATGAATTCATCGAGTTCAAGATGGGCGCGGATATCCACGGCCTGATCGCCAGCAACGTCGGCGTGGAGTACGTCAGCAATATCCCGCTGTTGGGGTTTAAGTCGCTTCCGCTGGATGATCCGTGGAACCGTTTCTGCAAGCGCGCGTTCGATCTGCTTGTGGCGACGGCGATGGCTTTGGCGTTCCTTCCGGTGGGACTCGCCGTGGCGCTTGCCATCCGCCTTGAAGGGAAGGGGCCGCTTTTCTTTTTTCAGGAGCGCGTCGGCCGCGACGGCCGCGTGTTCCGTCTCGTCAAATTCCGGACGATGAAAGTCGACGCGGAAAAAGAGACGGGGCCGGTGTGGGCGAAGCCCGACGACGACCGCCGCACCCAATCGGGGGAATTCCTCCGGCGTTGGAATTTAGACGAGTTCCCGCAGCTCTGGAACGTGATCCGGGGGGAGATGTCTCTGGTCGGGCCGCGGCCGGAGCGGCCGCATTTTGTCGACCAGTTCCGGGAAAGCGTTCCGCGTTACATGGCGCGGCACAAGGTTAAGGCGGGGTTGACCGGATGGGCGCAGGTCCACGGCTTGCGGGGGAACACCTCGATCGAGGAGCGCATCAAATACGACCTTTACTACATGGAAAATTGGTCGTTACTTCTCGATGTCGAGATCTTGATCATGACAGTCTTTGCATTCAAAAACGCGTATTAATCAGCGCATCGCGCGACGGTCAGCGCGCAACGTCCGGGATTGAAGCGGATCCGTTGCCCGTTGTGCGTTGCCCGTTGAACTAACAGAAGGAATTGAAATGGATAAAGCCGCCGTATCGATCGTCATCATTGCCAAGAATGAAGAAAAGCGTTTGCCGGATTGCCTCAAGAGTGCGGCGTTCGCCCGGGAGATCATCGTGCTCGACGACAACAGCACCGACCGCACCCGCGAGCTCGCCACGCAGGCCGGGGCCAAGGTCTTCCAGCGCGCGATGGACATCGAAGGCCGGCACCGCAACTACGCCTACAGCCTCGCGACCCAGCCGTGGGTCTTCAGCCTTGACGCCGACGAGCGTATCACGCCGGAGCTCGCGGCCGAGATCGCGGAGGTCGCCAAGCGCCCGGACGACCAGCATACCTGCTACTGCATGCCGGTGAAGACTTTTATCGGGACGGACTGGATCAAAGGCGGCGGTTATTATCCCGCGCCGAAAACGCGCCTTTTCAAGCGCGGCCAGTTCAAGTATGAAGAAGCCCGCGTCCATCCGAAGATGTTCTATCAGGGCACTTGCGGTTCGCTCAAAGGCGACATCCTTCACTACTCGAGCCCGAGCTGGGAGGCGTGGCTGGCCAAGTTCAATCGCGAGACCGGGCTCGAAGCCGAAAAATGGCTCCGGGACGGCCGCAAGGTCGGGCCCTGGCGCGTGTTCCGTAAAGCGTGCAGCCGCTTCCTGAAATATTATTTCCAGAAGGACGGTATCACGACCGGCTACACCGGGTTCCTGATGTCGTTCCTGCATTCCACGTATCAGATCATCACCTACGCGAAATACCGCGAGATGAAAGAGATCCAAAAACAGCAGGCGGAGAAATAAGGCCGCCGCAGAAGAGGCCGTCCGAGGATTCTCCGGGCGCCCTAATCGAAACGAGAGGTTGAAATGAAAGTCCCGTATTTTGATATCCGACGCCAGCATGACCCGCTCGCGAGCGCGACGCTTGCCGCGCTCGACAAGGTCTATTCCAGCGGGGCCTACATCCTTGGGCCCGCCGTGAAGGAATTCGAGGCGAAGTTCGCCGCGTACACCGGCGTGCCGCACGCGGCCGGGGTTGCGTCCGGGACCGATGCGCTTATCTTCGGGCTCAAAGCGGCCGGGATCAAAAAAGGCGACGAGGTCATCGTGCCGTCCTTCACGTTCACCTCGACCGCGCTGGCGGCCATTCATCTCGGGGCGGTCCCGGTGTTTGCCGATGTCCAGGCGGAGTCCTTCAACCTCGACCCCAAATCCGTCGCCAAAGCCCTGAGCCCCAAGACCCGGGCGATCATTCCGGTCCATCTGTTCGGCCAATGCGCGGACATGGACGCGATCATGGAGATCGCGCGGGCCCATCGACTGAAGGTGATCGAAGACGCCTGCCAGGCCCACGGCGCGACCTGGAAAGGGAAGAAGGCCGGCGCTTTTGGCGACGCGGGCGCGTTCAGTTTTTATCCGACGAAAAATCTTGGCGGGATCGGGGACGGCGGGATGATCACGTCTTTTGACGAGACGATTTTCCGCCACGTTCTACAGTACCGGAACCTCGGTAAGGGACTCGCCGATCCGATGGTCCACGACGAGATCGGCTGGACCAGCCGTCTCGACAGCGTTCAGGCCGCGTTCCTCTCGATCAAGCTCGACCGTCTCGACGTGCTGAACGACGAGCGACGGAAGCTCGCGTTCTCTTTCGAACAGAAGCTCTCGAAAACCCCGCTCCTGTTGCCGCAGGAAGTCCCCGGCGCGATGCATGTTTACCATATTTATGTGGTCCGCGTTCCGGACGGCAAGCGTGACGCGCTGAAAGCGCATTTGGCCGCCGCCGAGATCCCGAGCATGGTCCACTACGCGACGCCCGTTCACCGGCAGCCGGTCATGAAACAATACGCCACCCGCAAAGTTTCGCTTTCCGTGACGGAAAAGCTCAAAGACGAAGTCCTGACGCTTCCGTTCTTTCCCGGGATGAGCGAAGCCGAAGTCGAGGCGGTGGCGCAGGCAGTCAAAAAATTTTATTCATAGGAAAGATCATTTACAGTCGTCATTCTGAGCGAAGCGAAGAATCTTGGGAGATCCTTCGGCTGCGCCTCAGGATGACGGAAATAGGAAAGATCATTTACGGTCGTCATTCTGAGCGAAGCGAAGAATCTTGGGAGATCCTTCGGCTGCGCCTCAGGATGACGGAAATAGGAAAGATCATTTGCAGTCGTCATTCTGGGCGAAGCGAAGAATCTAATGAGAGATCCTTCGGCTGCGCCTCAGGATGACCGAAATAGGAAAGATCATTTACAGTCGTCATTCTGGGCGAAGCGAAGAATCTTGGGAGATCCTTCGACTGCGCCTCAGGATGACGGAAATAGGAAAGATCATTTGCAGTCGTCATTCTGAGCGAAGCGAAGAATCTTGGGAGATCCTTCGGCTGCGCCTCAGGATGACGGAAAAAGGTTGACGCATATGGCAAATCCCTTTCGAAAGATCGTTTTTATCGACCGCGACGGGGTTATCAATATCGACCTCTGGAAATACGTCGAGCGCTGGGATGAGTTCAAATTCGAGCCGACCGCGATCGAAGCCCTCAAGTCCCTGACCGATCACGGATTCGACATCGTGATCATTTCCAACCAGGCCGGCGTCGGAGACGGGGTTTTTTCCGAGACAGCGATGTGGGGCGTTCACGAACGGATGGTCGAGACGCTGAAGAACCACGGGGCCTTTATCTATAGCGCGCAGTATTGCACGCACGGCAAGAACGCGAATTGCGACTGCCGCAAGCCCAAGCCGGGACTTCTGGAACGCGCCGTGGCGGGACTCAAGTTTGATAAGAGCAAGACCTTTTTCGTCGGAGACAAGCTGAGCGATATCGAGGCGGGGAAGAATTTCGGGATCAAAACCATTCTTGTCCGTACCGGGTACGGTGCGAAATCCGAAGCGAAGTTGACACCGGACCTCCGGCCGGACCACATCGTCGAGAATATCGGCGCGGCGGTCCCGGTTATTTTAAAAGCGTAACCCTTGGGCCACGGGCCACGAATTCAGCATTTCGTGGAGCGCAGTACGTGGACCGGAGATCGAAAGAAATGAAAATCGACATCATTCACGCCACGGCAGGAGAAGGCCATCGCAAGATCGCGACCGCGGTCCGGGATGCGTTGGCGCGCCTCAACCGGCCGGATCTCCAGATCCGTCTGATGGATTCGCTCGATCATGTCAGCCCTGCGTTCCAGGCGACCTACACGCCGACCTATAATTGGGCCGTCATGAACGCGCCGGGGATCTGGGGGCTTTTTTATGAGCTTCTGGATCTCGCCTGGTTTTACGCGATCGTCCGGCCGTTTCGCCTTCTCACGAATTCTTTTCACGCGAAGAAACTTCTGAGCGACATTCTCCGCAACCAGCCGGACGTGGTGGTCTCCTGCCATTTTATGCCGCCCGAGATCCTCGGAAGGGCCAAGCTCCGAGGGGAACTCAAGTCGAAAATGATCACCGTGATCACCGATTACTACCCGCACACGTTCTGGGTCAATCCCGGGACCGATCTTTACTGGGTCATGGCGGATGAAACGAAACAGGACTTGATCCGTCGCGGCGTTCCGGCCGAAAAGATCATCGCCGGCGGGATCCCGATCAATCCCATGTTCAAGCCGCAGGGGAAGAAGGAAGCGTTTCTTGCGAAGCATGGCCTTGCGGCGGGACGTTACACGATCCTTCTTACGGCCGGGAGCTTCGGGCTCGGTCCCCAGGAGGCGATTCTCGAAGAGCTCAAGGCGTTTAAGGACAAGGTCCAGTGTTTTGTGGTGTGCGCCCGGAACGAGACTCTTAAAAAACGTCTCGAGGCGAACGCGTATCCTTTTCCCGTCAAAGTATTCGGGTTTATTGATTTTATGCCGGAGCTGATGGAAGCAAGCGATCTCATGGTCGCGAAATCCGGCGGTTCGACCACGACGGAGGCCCTTGCCGAAGGTCTTGTGATGGTCGTGATGACGCCGATCCCCGGGCAGGAGACGCGGAACGCGAAGCTTCTCAAGTCCCGGAACGCCGCGTTCTTTCTTGAAAAGCCTTCCGACATCCGCACCATCGTTCAGAGCATTCTTTCGGACCCCGGGATCATGCAACAAAAGCGCGATGCGGTCAAAGCCCTTGCCCGTCCCGACGCCTCGGAAGATCTCGTTAAAACAATCCTGGGTTCTCTTTAGAGGTTCTATGTCTTCGACCGATCCCTTGCAGTTTTTGAAAGCCCTGAAAGAAGACGGCGTGGAGCAGCTTTACCTCCCCAAGGATGGCGGAAAGGGAAGGGCGGTTGGCGGAAAACAAAAAAAAGAAGCGGTGGCATCCTCCACTCTCTCCCCGTCGCTCTCCGATGCCAAAGACGCCGTTTGGGTACTGCGCGACGAAGTCCTGAAATGTAAAAAGTGCAAAGAACTTGCTTCGACCCGCACCAAGATCGTATTCGGAGCGGGAAATATCCGGGCCAGGCTTGTGTTTGTCGGGGAAGCTCCGGGAGCCGATGAAGACAAGCAGGGGCTTCCGTTCGTGGGACGCGCCGGGCAGCTTCTTACCAAGATCATCGAGGCCATGGGGCTCACCCGCGAGCAGGTCTTTATCTGTAATGTTCTGAAATGTCGCCCGCCGAACAACCGCCCACCCGCGCCTGACGAGGTCGGACATTGCCGGCCGTTCCTCAAACGTCAACTGGAGTTGATCCGACCGTCCGTGATCGTCGCGCTCGGCAATCACGCTTGCCAGGCGCTTCTCGGGACCGACAAAGGGATCTCGCAGCTTCGGGGGAGTTTCCAGGAGTACGAAGGCATTCCGGTGATGTGCACGTATCATCCGGCCTATCTTCTCCGCAGCCCCGGTGAAAAGGGCAAGGTTTGGGAAGACATGAAGAAGGTCATCCAGAAGCTCGATCCGTCCGACGAATGATCCAAACCTTTCAAACCGGGTTTTTTTGTTCAGTATGAGTCGCTCAACCCTCGCGTTAGTCGCCGTGCCGCTTCCCATCGCCACCGAGGCGTTCAGTTACCTGATTCCCGAGGAGCTGCTGCCTCGGGTGATCCCGGGCGTTCGCGTCAATGTGCCGTTCGCGAATCGTGAGATCACGGGATACGTTGTTTCGATCGTGCCGGACGAAGCGGATGCCGGTCCAGGGTCCCCAGTCCCCGAAAAACCCAAAACAGGAAGCGGAGACCGGGTGCCTGTGACCCGCTTAAAATCGATTCTCTCCGTGCTCGATTCCCAACCCGTCCTTTCCGGATCCATGCTCCAGCTCACGAAATGGGTCGGGGAGTATTACGGGTGCAGCTGGGGCGAGGCGATCGAGAACGCCCTGCCGCGTTGGGTTAAATATGGCAAGAAGACCGAAAAGTACATTGAAAAGGCCCAGCGAAAATCCGTTGCGGAAGTGCCCCGGCCCCCCGATTTTACGCTTTCTTCTGAGCAAAAGAAGGCGTTTGAGATCATTCAAAAATCTCTGGAGGCAGGAGGACGGAAGGAGGATGGAGTAAAAAAAGGTTTTACGCCATCCGCCATCCGCCATCCACCATCCGTTCCGATATTGATTTACGGCGTCACCGGAAGCGGGAAAAGCGAACTTTACATCCGTGCGATCCGCGAGACGTTGAAACGCGGCCGCGGCGCCATCTGCATGGTGCCTGAGATCGCGCTGACCGAGCAGCTGCAGCGTTTTTTTGCGGGCCAGTTCGGCGGCGACCTCGAGATCCTTCACAGTAAAATGACGGACAGCGAACGGTTCCTGACGTGGAAGCGCATTGAATTAGGGACTTGCCGCGTCGTGCTCGGGCCCCGCTCGGCGGTGTTTGCGCCCGTTCCGGATCTGGGTCTCATTATCATGGACGAAGAACACGAAGGTTCCTACAAGCAGGAGACGGCGCCGCGCTACCATGCGAGGGACGTCGCCGCCTGGCGCGCGAGGAATGAGGGCGCGCTTTTTTTGATGGGGACCGCAACGCCGTCTTTGGAAAGTATGCGCATGACGGAGCAGGGACGGGTGACCCGGATTGATCTGACGCAGAGGATCGATGATAAGGCGATGCCCAAGGTTGAGGTGATCGACCTCAAGCGGTACCAGGGCGACAAGCGGGCGAGTCATTTGTTTTCGCCGCCGTTGGCGCGTGAGATCGAAACGAACCTCAAGAACGGAGAAGGGACGATGCTTCTTCTCAACAGGCGCGGTTTTTCCACTTCGATCCGTTGTCATGCCTGTAATGAGGTTGAAAAATGCAAGTCGTGCCAGGTGTCGCTCACGTTCCATCAGGAAAAGAACCTCCTGCTTTGTCATTATTGCAACTATCAGAAAAAGGTTCCGGACACGTGTTCGTCCTGCAAGGCGCCGCTTTTACGGTTCATGGGGTTCGGTACGGAAAAGGTGGAAAGCGAGGCCGCGCGGCTTTTCCCGGGGGCCCGGATCGCGCGGATGGATGCCGACACTACGAAACAACGCGACAGCCACGAACGGATCCTCGAACAGTTCCGCGAGCGCAAGATCGACATTTTGATCGGGACACAGATGATCGCCAAAGGGTTCGATTTTCCGCATGTGACGCTGGTCGGGGTCGTGCTCGCGGACGTGGGGCTCCGGCTTCCGGATTTCCGGTCGAGCGAACGGACGTTCCAGCTTCTGACGCAATTTGCCGGGCGCGCGGGGCGCGGTACGAAACCCGGCCGCGTGTTCATCCAGACGTGGATGGCCGACCACCCGAGCATTCTGTGCGCGCAGAGGCATGATTTTCTGGCGTTCTACGCGCATGAAAAAGTATTCCGTGAGGAATTCCGCTATCCGCCGTACTGTTCGTTGGTGAATATCATCGTTCGCGGCGGGGATGAAAAGAAGACGTACCAGTTTGCCCGCGAAGTGCGCGATGGTCTTCGATCCAAGACGGAAGGATCGCGGATGGCGGAGGGCGGAAAAGCCGGCTTGTCATCATCCGCCATCCTCCATTCTCCCTCCGGAGCTGTTGAGATCATCGGTCCCGCGCCGCTGCCGTTTTACAAACTGCGCGGTCATTTCCGCTGGCATGTCATGCTGAAGCTCCCGTTGGCCGCACCGGATGGGACGATGGGGATGAAGGACCGGATCGGAGAGATCTACCGGACTCTCATGAAATTGAAGAAACCCTCCGGCGTCGCGTTCCAGATCGATGTCGATCCGTTGAATATTCTCTAGCCGGAAATCAATCATCCACGAAAGGAAAACCCATGCAGAAATTCAAAGGCGTGACGGTCGTTAAAAAAGCGAATGTTTATTTTGACGGGAAGGTGACGAGCCGGACGGTACTGTTCCCGGACGGTACGAAGAAAACTCTCGGGATCATGATGCCCGGCGATTATGAGTTCGGGACGGCCGCGGCTGAGATCATGGAGATCCTTGCGGGCGAAATGGAAGTCCAGCTTCCGGGCTCTTCGGCTTGGCGGAAGATCAAAGGCGGGGATTCGTTCGAGGTTCCGTCCCATTCCAAATTCAAACTCAAGGTTGCCGGATTAACGGATTATTGCTGCTCGTACTTAAAGTAGCGCAAAGCGCAACGGACAACGATGAGCGTTGCTCGTTGAGCGTTGCGTGCACTGTGTTATAATTCGCTCATGGCTAAACTCAAGATCTGTACTTACCCTGACCTCGTTCTTGCGCGCAAGGCCGCCCCGGTCGTTGATTTCGGGCCGGCGATGCAGCGGCTTTTCGACGAGATGATCGAGACCATGCACGTTTCCGACGGCGTGGGGCTTGCGGCTCCGCAGATCGGGATCTCCCAAAGGATCTTTGTGGCGTGCCCGACGATGCGGCGCGGGGAGGCGTTTGTGATGGTGAATGCCGTGATCGAGAAGGCCGCCGGTTCGGCGACGATGTCGGAAGGTTGTTTGAGCCTTCCCGGGATCTCCGCCGAGATCACGCGCGCGACCGAGATCAAGCTGCTCTACCAGGACCGCCACGGCAAGATGTTCCGGGCCGTGTTGAAAGATTTTTTTGCGCGTGTGGCTCAGCATGAAATGGACCATCTGAACGGGAAGCTTCTCATCGACCATTTTACGGGCGCCAAGCGGAAAGAGCTGATCGAGCGGTACACGGTTCTGAAAGAACAAAAGGGAATGTGATCAGGGCGATCTTATGAAGCTTGTTTTCTTCGGTTCCGACGAATTTTCGATCAAGGCGTTTGAGGCGTGTCTCCACTCCGGTCTTGAGATCGCGCTTGTGATCACGACTCCGGCGCAGAAAAAAGGCCGCGGGCTGAAGCTTGAGCCGAGTGAAATCTCGAACTATTGCAGGGCTAAAAAGCTTCCGGTCGCGGAATTTCAGAAGCTTCGTGCCCCTGAGACCGTCAAAGCGGTCCTGTCGCTTCAGCCGGATGTTTTTGTGGCGGCGTCCTACGGCAAGATCATCCCGCCCGAGCTGTTGGATATTCCGAAATACCGTCTGAATGTCCACCCGTCGTTGATCCCGAAATATCGCGGCGCCGCTCCGATGAACTGGCCGATCCTGAACGGCGATGAGGAAACGGGGGTCAGTATTATCGATATTGCCGAAAAACTTGACGCGGGGGACGTTTATTTCCAGGAGAAATTACCTCTCTCTCCGCGCATTAATGCGGAACGTCTCGCGGCGCAGCTCGCGACGCTTTCTTACGGGGTCCTGAAAAAAGTTCTCGAGCAGGTCAAGAACGGGACCCTTCACGGGACGCCCCAAAACGAAGCGGGGGCCACGTTCGCCCGGCAGCTTGAGAAAAAAGACGGGGAGATCTCATTCGGGTTATCCGCGGAGGAGATCGACCGGAAGGTTCGGGGCTTGCAACCCTGGCCCGGCTGTTATTTCTTTTTCAGAGGTTTGCGCGTCGGATTGCTCGAGGCGGACCTTGCGAAGGAGCCGGCGCCCGCTGAGGGTGCGGGGCTGCCTGCCGGAACGGTTCTCGCGGTCGATAAAGACGGGGGCGTGGCCGTTGCGACGGCGAAGGGAACGCTGAAGCTTTTGCGCGTCAAACCCGAAGGTAAAAAAGAAATGTCTGCGGCGGATTTTGCCCGCGGCCGCCGGATCGATGCCGGGGCCGTTCTCGGTTAGACTATGATCAGGCGATTCGTTTTATTCCTGCTGTTTTGTCTTATCCCGTATTCGGCCTATGCGCTGAATGTTGAGAATCTTCCCGACGCCGATATCGAGATGCGGAAACAGGTGATCTCGAAACTCCAGCCGCTGATCCAGGAGCGTGATGCAAAGGGAGATCTCGCCACGCTTACCTTTGAGGAACTTTACGCTCCGCTCACCAAGGACGAACGAAACTTTCTCAGGCAATTTCGCCATTTGCCCCGCAAAGAAACCGGGATCAAGATCCCCTGGCGCGGTATTTCTTCGGGGGAGAAGGATCTGATGGTGATCAAGGGGCAGAAGGTCAAGGATAAGGTCCGGGTCCGGAAGGAAGGCAAGCTGGTGACCGAGATCGTTGACCGGACGCTTCCGCCGCAATTTCTTCCGCTGACCGTTTATCAGAAATTCTTTGCGATGATGGCCGCGATGGAAAAAGAGATCGGCCGGCGCCTCTACGTGGATTCGGGATACCGGTCAAGCGCCTTCCAGCTTTACCTTTTTGTTTATTATCTCAAGAACCACGACTATTCGGTCAAAGAAACGGTCCGGTTCGTGACGTTGCCGGGTTACAGCGAACACGGTTGCCCGAAGTACCAGGCGGTCGATTTTATCAATGCGGACGGCGTGAACGGCGATCCCAAAGTCGAAGAATTTGAAGCGTTGCCCGAGAACCGGTGGCTGCATGAACACGCGCATGAGTTTGGGTTCGTGCTTTCGTATCCGAAGGATAGTCCGGCCGGGATCACTTACGAGCCCTGGCACTGGCGGTACGATCCCAAAGCCGCGAAAAAGCTTAAACGAAATATCACGGTCAAGAAATCCGGAGATTGAGCTGTTTTGAAAAGTTGTTTTTCCTGAGATCTTCAACAGGGGGCGGCAATGCGATCCGATAAGGGGTTCACTCTCATCGAAGTCCTGGTTGTTGTGGTGATTATCTCGGTGCTCGCAGCGCTCATTGTCCCGAGGATTACCGGGAATGTTAAGCGGGCTCGGCTTGCCGAGGCCATCCAAACGTGCGGGATGATTGCTAGGGCTCAAGTGCGCTACGCGTCGATTTACGGAGCTTTGACGACGGATTTGAGTAAGTTAGATATTACGCTGAAACCTTCGACGGCTTTTCCGGGGGGGAGCTATTATGCTTGGACCTATGATGGTGATTATCAGGGTGCGGTTTGTTTCGGACTTGGGTTTGGCCCGGGCAGGAGCCCGGCGATGGTGGAAACAGACCATAAATTGGGCGTGGATATGATTTATAATAACGGGGCGCCCCAAATCGTCAAATATTGGTGGCGCGAAGACCTTCCTGGACAAATTGGTGGAGGCACTTGCCATTACTCCTTTACGAGCGCATCGGTTTGGGATGACGCACGGTAGACGTGCTCTCCGAAATGGGCGGCGGTCGATTTTATCAATGCGGACGGCGTGAACGGCGATCCCAGAGCCGCAAAAAAACTTAAACGAAATATCGCTGTCAAGAAATCCGGGGATTGAGCTGTTTTGAAAAAATGTTTTTCCTGAGATCTTCAACAGGGGGCGGCAATGCGATCCGATAAGGGGTTCACGTTGATCGAGGTGCTGATCGTCGTGGTCATTATTGCCACCCTCGCGGCCTTAATTGTCCCTCGCGTCACCGGCCATGTTCGGAAGGCCAAGTTGGCAGAGGCCATGGCCGTTTGCGGCATGATCAGCAGAGCCGAGATCCGATATTACAATCTGTACGGGAGTCTGACTTTAGACCTTAGCAAATTGGATATCACGCTTCGACCCTCCTCGGCGTTTCCGGGCTGCAGTTACTACGGCTGGGAGCATGATTCCCCATCAACCCAGATAGGATTTGGTCTTGGATGTGATCCGGGCAACCGGCGCAATGTTCAAGCGCATGTACTGGGCATGAACATGGATGTTATCAATGGCGAGCCCAAAGTCACTCATTTTTGGTGGCGGAGCGACCTCCCGGGGCAGGTCGGTGGCGGAGCTTATTATGCCTCATCCACCGATTGGGATTCTGCTGTTTTTGTGGAAGGTATTTAATCTCCGTTCATATCGCAGATCTTGTCAAAAGGCACGTTGTGAAGCCAAGTCAGGCTGATTCGGCTGTAGATTATCTTGACACTCCGAGGTGCGTGTCTATAATTAGCAAAGTTTTGAAATTTTTATCCCACCGTATTCGGCGGAACGTGTACCCCACGCAAGGATAAAGAATCAATCCCACAGGAGGTAATAACATGGCGTTAAAGGTCGGCATTAATGGTTTTGGGCGTATCGGGCGTTTGGTCTATCAGGCGATTTGTGATCAGGGTCTGCTGGGCAAAGAAATTGACGTGGTCGCGGTCGTGGATATTTCCACGGACGCCGATTATTTTGCGTACCAGCTCAAATACGATTCGGTCCACGGACATTTCAAACATGACGTGAAGACCGAAAAGAGCAACCCCGCTTCCGCAGAAGCCGACACGATCGTCGTGAACGGTTACAAGACCAAATGTGTCATGGCCACCAAGACGCCGGATCAGCTCCCTTGGAAAGCCCTCGGGGTTGATTATGTGATCGAGTCCACCGGTCTTTTCACGGATTCCGAAAAAGCGAAGCTTCACCTGACGGCCGGCGCGAAGAAAGTGGTCATCAGCGCTCCCGGTAAAGGGGAAGTGAAAACTCTCGTGGTCGGCGTCAATGAGAACGAATACGATAGCGCCAAACACAACGTTGTTTCCAACGCATCTTGCACCACGAACTGCCTCGCGCCGCTCGTGCACGTGCTGCTTAAGGAAGGCATCGGGATCGAAACCGGTCTTATGACCACGATCCATTCTTACACTGCGACGCAGAAAACCGTGGACGGTCCTTCGAAGAAGGATTGGCGCGGCGGGCGTGCGGCGGCCATCAATATCATTCCGTCTTCGACGGGTGCCGCGAAGGCCGTCGGTGAAGTGTTGCCTGCGACGAAGGGCAAGCTCACGGGGATGGCGTTCCGCGTTTCGACGCCGGATGTGTCCGTGGTCGATCTTACGGTCCGCACCGTCAAGGACACCTCGATCGAAGAGATCGATGCGCTCCTCAAAAAGGCTTCCCGGTCCTATCTGAAGGGGATCCTCGGCGTGACGGATGAAGAACTCGTTTCCACCGATTTTATCCACGACCAGCGTTCCTCGATCTATGATTCGCTCGCGACGCTTCAGAATAATCTGAAGGGTGAAAAGCGTTTCTTCAAAATCGTTTCCTGGTACGACAATGAATGGGGCTACTCGAACCGCGTGGTCGATCTTCTCCGGTTCATGGCCAAAAAAGACGGCGTAAAATAACGAGTCGCTTAAAGCGACTCGTTATCCTGATCCCGCTAGCGGCGGGAGAAGGATCTTTCTTGAGATTCTTCGCTTTGCTCAGAATGACGAAAAGGGACAAACTATGAAGAAAAAATCGGTCAGAGACATAGACGTTCGCGGTAAACGCGTTCTGATGCGTGTCGATTTCAACGTTCCCATGAACGACGGGGCCGTACAGGATGACACCCGCATCAAAGCCGCGCTTCCGACGATCCGGTATGTTCTGGACCATGGCGCCAAGAGTCTCGTCCTCATGTCGCACCTCGGGGACCCCAAGAAAGACATGCAGAAGGCCAAGGAGAAGGCCGAGAAGACCGGCAAGCCGTTTGACGAAAAAAAATATCTCGAAGCCAAGCACAAGATGGCTCCCGTGGCGGAACGGCTCTCCAAGTTGCTCGGTAAAGAAGTGAAGTTGGCTCCCGCATGCATGGGCCCCGAAACGGATGCGATGGTGAAGGCGATTCCTCCGGGCGGCATCCTGATGCTTGAAAACACCCGGTTCCACAAGGAGGAAACTTCGAAAGATCCGGCGGAACGCGAAAAGATGGGGAAGGCTCTCGCTCAATACGGTGATATTTTCGTTAACGACGCGTTCGGTTCGGCGCACCGGGCCCATGCCTCGACCGAGTCCGTCGCACATTTTCTTCCGGCGGTCGCTGGATTTTTGATGGAGAAGGAGCTGGATTATCTTTTGGATAAAGTAGTCGACAATCCGGAGCGTCCGTTCGTGGCGCTCATCGGCGGAGCGAAAGTTTCCTCCAAGATCGCGGTGCTTGAAAGCCTGCTCGGCAAGGTCGATCGTCTCATCGTCGGCGGCGGGATGGCGTATACGTTCCTGAAAGCGAAGGGGCTTTCGGTCGGGGCATCGCTCGTTGAGGATGACATGCTGGACACGGCGCGGCAGATCCTTCAAAAAGCCTACGAAACCCATATTTATATCTATCTTCCGATCGACCATATCGTGACGACGGAGTTTTCGGTGAATGCCGAGGCTCAACACGTTGCGCGCGGGAACATCGACGCGGACCAGATGGGGATGGATATCGGCCCTCTCACGATCCAGAAGTTCGAAGGCGCACTTAAAGGTGCCAGGACGGTTTTCTGGAACGGACCTGTGGGCGTGTTTGAATTTCCGAAGTTTGCGACCGGCACTATGGCCATGGCCAGAACGATCGCGAGCCTTCCGGATTGCGTGACGGTGATCGGCGGCGGGGACTCCGTGGCTGCGGTGAACCAGTCCGGCGTTGCGGACAAGATCTCCCATATTTCCACCGGCGGCGGCGCTTCGCTTGAGCTGGTGGAGGGGAAAACGCTGCCAGGTGTGGCCGCGCTTCTCGATAAATAACAACCCAGAAAGAACTTTTATGAAGAAAAAACCTTTGATCGCCGGTAACTGGAAAATGTACAAGACTTCTGCGGAGGCGGTCGCACTCGTGCAAACGCTTAAGGCAGGGGTCCACCCGGTCAATAATGTCGGGATCGTGATCTGCCCGCCGTTCACGGCGCTCAGTGAGGTTTCCAAAATTTTGTCTGACACCTCGATCGAGCTCGGTGCCCAAAACATGTATTCCGCACCCGAAGGTGCCTTCACGGGCGAGATCTCGCCGACGATGCTCAAGGATCTCCGTTGCCGCTACGTCATTCTCGGCCATTCCGAGCGGCGCCAGTATTTCAAAGAGGACGATATTTTGATCCACGAAAAGGTCAAGACCGCCCTCAAGTACAGCCTTGTTCCGATCGTTTGTGTCGGGGAAACGCTTGCCGAACGCGAAGCGAAACGCCATTTTGATGTCGTCAAGACACAGTTTGATGAATCGCTCGGACGTCTTGAAAAAGAGGACATTGCGAAAGTCGTTATCGCGTATGAGCCGGTTTGGGCCATTGGGACGGGAAAAACCGCGACCCCCGACCAAGCGGAGCAAATGCATTCTTACATCCGGCGCCTGTTGAACGAACGCTATACGCAGGAAGTCGGCAACAAGATCTACATCCTTTACGGCGGCAGCGTGAAGCCGGATAACACGAAGTCTTTGATGGAAAAACCCAATATTGACGGCGCGCTCGTCGGCGGGGCTTCCCTCAAAGCGGAATCGTTTGTCCAGATCATTCAGGAAGCCCAAACAACTCACGAAGTGGGGATCAATACATGAACGCTCTTGTCGTCAGCATTCACATTATCGTTTGTCTTGTTCTGATCGTCGTTATTTTACTCCAGGCGGGTCGAGGGCAGGGGTTGACCGGCGCGAGTTTTGGCGGGAACGTCCAGTCGCTTTTCGGGACGAAGGCCTCGTCTTTTTTGACCAAGGCTACGAGCATTTGCGCGGTCCTTTTCCTTTTTACCTGTATCGGGCTGAATGTCCTTGAGGTCCGGAAAAGCCGCTCCCTTTTTCAGGCTCCGAAAGACCAGGCTCCGCTTGACGTTAACCAGATCAAGAAAGCGCTTGAGAAGATCAAACAGTCCCAGAAAACCGCGCCCGCTACGGCAGATGCGGCAAAGACTGCGGCGGCCTCGGCGCAGACCGGGACGACTGATGCTGTGAAAGCTGCGGCGGCTGCCGCGCAAGCGACCGCGTCGGCGGTCAAAACGGACGTTGCGGCTGCAGCCAAGGCCGAAGCTCCCAAACAGTAATCCGGGCCCGCGGTCCCTTCCGGGCCTTATGCGGCTTTTATGAACGCTCCCGGGAAAATTTACGCGGATCTTCGATACCTCAAGGGCGTCGGCCCCAAACGTTCTCTCATTTTCCAGAAGATCGGCATCCGGAATGTCCGCGATCTTCTTTATCTTTTTCCCCGCCGCTATGAAGACCGCTCCCGCTTTCTTCCCCTCGATAAGATCCCGCTCGGCGAAGCGGTAACCTGCCGGGGGGAGATCCTCGACGTCAAGTTTAAGCCGATCCGCGGCATGCCGATCCTTGAAGTTCTGATCGGGGATGCAACGGGAACGCTCCGCGCGGTTTGGTTTAATCAGCCTTATCTGCGAAAACAATTTGAAGACGCCCGCGAGATCATCCTGTATGGAAAGAAAGAAGACTACAAAGGGCGCGTTCAGATGGCGAATCCGGAATTCGAGCGGGTGGAGGATCCGGAAGAAGGTTCGATCCATATCGGCAGGATCACGCCGGTTTATCCGCTGACGGAAGGGCTTTTTCAACGCTCGCTCCGCGGCGTCCTGGCGCAGGCCGTCGGGCAATATCTCGACGAAGAGATCTCGGATTCTCTTCTGCCTGCGATCCGCGACGGTCTCGGTTTGATGCCACTTGATCAGGCTGTTCGTGAAATGCATTTTCCTTCCTCCTGGGAGATGTTGGACCGGGCTCGCCGGCGGATCGTTTTCGACGAGTTCTTTTCTTTTGAACTGCAGCTTTTCCTGAAAGTCAAAGTCCTTAAAACACAATACCGGGCGCCGGCTTTTGAAGTCTCTCCAGCGCTTTTCGAAGAATTTCAACGATCGCTTCCTTTTGCCCTCACGCAGTCCCAGGAACAGGCGCTTTCGGATATCCGTGCGGGGCTAACCGGAACGATTCCCATGAACCGGCTTCTGCAGGGAGATGTCGGTAGCGGGAAAACGGTGGTGGCAGCGTTCGCATTCCTGATGGGGCACCGGTCGAACCTTCAATGCGCTTTTTTGATCCCCACGGAGATCTTGGCGGAACAGCATTTCCGCACGCTCCGGACGTTTCTGGAGCCCTTGAACGTTCCGGTGGAACTTTTGACGAAAAGCACCCCGGCCGACCGGCGCGACCGGACCCTTGCCGAGCTCAGACAGGGGAAACTTTCCGTGATCGTCGGGACCCATGCCCTTTTGCAAGATGATGTGAAATTCCGTTCGCTCGGGCTGGTCGTTGTGGATGAGCAGCATAAGTTCGGTGTTCATCAGCGGAATCAACTTCTTCAGCGAACGCCGCGCCCTCATCAGCTTGTTATGACCGCGACGCCTATTCCTCGCACGCTCGCGTTGACCCTTTACGCCGATCTCGATATTTCCACGATGAAAGAAATGCCGAAAGGTCGCCGGCCGATCAAGACGTGGTGGATCACACGAAAAAAACAGCCCGAGGTTTTTGATCACATGCGGAAGCGCCTCCGTGATGGGGAGCAGGCGTATATCGTATTCCCGCTGATCGAGGAGACGGAGAAGACGGACCTTTTGGCCGCGAAAAAGGAATATGAGCGGCTGAAGAAGACCGTTTTCCCGGAATTCAAGCTGGGGCTTGTTCACGGAAAGGTCGAACGAGAGGAGCGTGAGGCCTTGATGCGCGCCTTCGCTCGCGGGGAGATCCGTATTTTGGTTGCGACCTCAGTGATCGAAGTGGGAGTCGATCAGCCGAACGCGACGATGATGATCATTGAGAACGCGGAGCGCTTCGGCCTTGCCCAACTCCACCAGTTGCGCGGACGCATCGGCCGTGGAACGCTCGATTCCGAATGTTTCCTTTTCGGCGAGCCCTCCACCGAGGAGGGGAAGATTCGGTTGAGGCTTCTTACAAAGATCCAGGACGGTTTTCGGATCGCGGACGAAGACATGAAGCTCCGTGGACCGGGGGATCTTTGGGGGACGCGGCAATCGGGCGAGCCGCTTTTCCGGGTCGCGCATCCCGTGCTGGATGAGGCCGTTCTCCTTTTGGCGCGTCAGGAGGCCGAAAAGGTGGTTTCTGTATTGGGTGCGGCGGATGTGAAGCATCCGCCGGAATGGATACAAAAATATCTCGAACAAATGCCGAAAACCGATTAAACTACCTCAATCGCGTATTTTTTTTGCAAAGGGTTGAGAAGAATTACCCAATTTCATCTTGGATGAAATTGAAAAGAATTGGGACGACGTATTCGTATGCGCATCATCAGCGGTAAATTCAAATCCCGGAAGATCGATTTCCCCAAGAACCGTTTGACCCGTCCCATGACGGACCGGACCAAGGAGACCCTTTTCAACATTGTGGGTTCGTTCGTGTTCGGGAAGCACGTTCTGGACCTTTTTGCGGGGTCCGGCAGTCTCGGGCTCGAATCCCTGAGCCGGGGGGCGATGGATGTGACCTTTGTGGACCAGGCTCCCTGGGCGGTGAGCACCATCCGAAAGAATCTGGAGAGTCTTGGGCTTCAATCCCAGGGGACGATCCTCCCGATGGAGATGAATCCGGCGATCCGGAAACTTGAAAAGCAAGGGCAGGGGTTTTCACTTATTTTTGTCGACCCGCCGTTCCAGAAAGGTTTGGTCAAAAAGACGTTGATGCGGCTGGATGCCTCTGATATAGTCCTGCCCTTCGCGCAGGTCGTGGTCGGGCACACACAACACGAGCCCCTTGATCACTCCGAACTCCAGAATCTCAAATGGGTCAGGACCAAAAAGATCGGGCAGGCTTGCCTTTCTTTTTTGTTCCGCCTGGAAGCCTCCAATGAAAAAACGAAAAGCTATATATCCGGGGAGCTTTGATCCGGTCACGTTCGGTCACCTTGATGTGATCGAGCGGGCGCTGGAGCAATTCGACGAGCTGGTGATTTTGGTGGCCGCGAATCCGTCGAAGAAAACCCTTTTTTCGGTCGCGGAGCGTGTTGATTTTTTGAAGCGGGCGCTCAAGCGCCAGCCGCGGGCGAGGGTCGCGGCGTGGCAAGGGTTAACGGTCGATTTTGCCGCGAAGGAGAAGGCTTGCGCGCTGATCCGGGGGCTTCGGGCCACTTCGGATTTTGACTATGAGTTTCAGATGGCGTTGACGAACCGGCAGTTGGCTCCCACGGTCGACACGGTCTTTCTGATGCCGTCGGAATCGCATTTTTATCTTTCGTCGCGGCTGATCAAAGAGATCGCGCAAGTTCGCGGCAATGTCACCGCCTATGTACCGGGGCCCGTTGCCGTAAAGCTGCGGCAGAAATTCTCAATAAAAGGAAATTCTTTTAAAAATGAAATTCATTCTCGCTGATCTTAAGGAAGGCGTTCCGGTCGAGGTTTCGGGGGCTTACGATGCCAAGGCTATCGAAGTCGAATTTCCCGACATGCTTTTCACTGAACCCATCCGTCTTTCCGGTTCGGTTGAGAAAGCGGCGGGGACGCTGCGTTTTCAGGGGCAGTTGTGTACGGCGGTCAAGCGTCATTGCGGCCGTTGCCTGAAGGAAGCCGCGGAAACGATCGACCGCGACTTTGACTGGATCTACGATCTTCATAATAAAGAGGAGATCGAACCGGTCGAGGATGTTCGTGAACTTTTGATCATCGAACATCCCTTGGTGCATTTGTGCCGGGCCGAATGCAAAGGCCTTTGCACGCAATGCGGCAAAGATCTTAACGAAGGGGCTTGCAAATGTAAGGAAATCGGTTATCATTCCACACCAGTTATCATAAAGAAATCGAAGTCGAATAAGGAGAAGAAATAAATGGCAAATCCAAAACGCAGACATTCCAATACGCGGACACAGTTGCGCCGGGCCCATGATCATTTGACCCCGCGGTCCATGTCCCAGTGCCCGAAATGCGGCACCTTTATCCTGCCTCACCGGGTCTGTACCTCTTGCGGTTTTTATAAAGGCAAGCAGGTCATTACGATCAAGGTGAAGTCCAAGGTAAAAGAATAACCATGATCCGCATCGCTCTTGACGGGATGGGCGGGGATTACGCCCCGCAGGTGGTTGTAGAGGGCGCCGTGATGGCGGCCAATGATTTTGAACATCTCGAGATTGTCCTGGTCGGCCAGACCGCGGCACTCAAGCGGGAGCTGAACAAGCACAAGGTCATCGGCGGAAAGATCGTCCTTCATGAGGCGAGCGAGGTTATCGGCATGGGGGAGTCTCCCGTTGCCGCGCTCCGCAAGAAAAAAGATTCTTCCATCGGCGTTTGCATCGATCTGTTGAAGAAAAAAGAATGCGCCGCCGCTGTTTCGGCCGGGAATACCGGTGCCATGGTTGCTGCGGCCACACTCATCCTCGGTTTATTGCCCGGGATCAAGCGTCCCGGCATAGCCATCGCGACTCCGACCTTGCACGGCATGTCGGTCACCACGGACGTGGGCGCCAATCTCAACCCTTCGGCTTACGAGCTCTTCCAGTATGCGATCATGGCCGACGTTTTCGCCAAGAGCATTCTCAAGAAAAAACGTCCGGCAATCGGGCTGCTGAATATTGGAGAAGAGGAAACCAAGGGGACCGAAGTCCTTAAAGAGACTTACAAACTTCTGCGGGAGTCCTCGCTTAATTTTATCGGTAACATCGAAGGACGTGACTTTTTTACCGGGAAAGCCGATTGCATTATCTGTGACGGTTTCGTGGGAAATGTCGTTTTAAAAATGATCGAAAGCATTCTCGAAACCTCCGTGGCGCTTATCGGCCGCGAGCTCCGAAAAAATCTTTTTACATCGCTTGCGGCCTGGCTTCTGAAGCCGGCGCTTTCTTCTATCAAAAAAGCGACAGACTACGAGAAGGCCGGCGGGGCGCCACTTCTCGGTGTGGACGGAAATATCATCATCAGCCACGGCATTTCGTCCGCGCTCGCTATCCGCAATGCTATCCGCGTTGCCGGAGAACTGGTTACCACGCGCGTTAACGCGCAGATCTTGGAAGCCATCACCCCGTATTTGAATCAAGCGGGTCCTGCCGTTGTATCGACTCCGACTCCAAAAATGAACAGTTGATCCCTGGGTAACAGGAAAGGAATCATGACTGCACCCTATCGTGCCGCCATTTCGGGGCTCGGCGCGTATCTGCCGGAAAAAATTTTGAAAAATTCCGATCTCGAGAAAATGGTCGAGACGACCGACGAATGGATCCGGACCCGTACGGGCATCCGTGAACGGCATATCGCGGCGGCGGAGCAGGCCACGAGCGATCTCGCGTTACCGGCCGCTCAGGAAGCGCTCCGAAACGCCGGATTGACTCCGCGGGATCTGGGTCTCATCATTGTCGCGACGACCTCTCCGGATATGGTTTTTCCTTCGGCGGCTTGTTATCTTCAGACGAAGCTCGGGGCTTCCTGCGGCGCCTTTGACTTGGCCGCGGCCTGTTCGGGTTTTGTTTACGCGCTTTCGGTCGCGGAAGGATTCGTCAAATCCGGTATTCATCAGCATGTGTTGGTCGTCGGGGCGGAGACGATCTCCCGGTTCATCAATTGGAAAGATCGCAGTACCTGCGTTCTGTTCGGGGACGGTGCGGGCGCGGCGGTCGTTTCGCGTTCATTGGACGGGCACGGAATCTTGGCTTCGTGTCTCGGCGCGGATGGGGCCCAGAGCGAGATCCTCCAGATTCCCGCCGGCGGCTCCAGGATGCCTCCCAGCAGTGAAAGCATTGCCAACGGGCAACATTATATTCGCATGGACGGTCCGTCGCTTTTCAAGATCGCGGTTAAGACGATGGATCAAGCCGTTCGCGATGTTCTTAAACGCGAAAATCTTGAAGTGAAGGACATTCACTGCTTGATTCCTCATCAGGCGAACCACCGGATATTGCAGGCCGTGGCGGACCGTCTCGAGATCGCGTCTGACCGGGTCTACATCAATGTGGACCGGTACGGCAATATGTCGAGCGCTTCCACGGTCATCGGACTTTATGAAGCTGTCAAAAGCGGGGTGGTTAAGAAAGGGGACTACGTTGTCCTCGTTGCTTTTGGCGGAGGCCTCACTTGGGGCGCAACCTTGATTCAATGGTGAGTGGATGAAACCTCTCGGATTTCTTTTTCCCGGACAGGGCGCGCAATTCGTCGGCATGGGGAAGGATCTTTTTGAACAAAGTCCTGCCGCCCAGCAAATCTACAAACAGGCCGATCAGATCCTCGGTTATTCCATCAGCCAGATCTGTTTTTCGGGTCCTGAGTCCGAGCTGACACGGACGCTTTATGCTCAGGCCGGGATCCTTGTGACGAGCCTTGCGGCGTTGGCGGCGTTGCGGGAGAAATGTCCCGGTTTGAAGCCCTCGCTCGTGGCAGGGCTTAGCCTCGGAGAATTTACGGCGTTGGCAGCCTCCGGCGCTCTTTCGTTCGAAGACGCGCTGAAGCTTGTCCAGGTCCGCGCGGAGGCGATGGAGTCTGCGGCAAAAAATAATCCGGGTACCATGGCTTCCATTATGGGGCTGGATGTCGAAAAATGTTTTGAAGTCGCCCGCGAAGCGGGTTGTGAAGTCGCGAACCTGAATACGCCGGATCAGACGGTTCTTTCCGGGACGCTTGCTTCCATCGAAAAAGCGTGTCCGATTGCGGAAGCGAAGGGAGCGAAGCGTGCGATGCCGCTCAAGGTCGGCGGGGCGTTCCATTCCTCTTTGATGGGGGAAGCCAAGGCGAAATTGGAAGCCGCGTTGAAAAACACAATGATCCGCGAGCCGGAATGTGTTTTTATCCCGAATGTGACCGCGGAAAAAGTTTCAAATCCTGATGACATCCGCGCTTTGTTGGCGCGCCAGCTGACGAGTTCGGTTCAGTGGGTCCGTACCATGGCCGCGGTTAAGGCTGAGGGGCTTTTGACGCACCTTGAGCTTGGGCCGGGGAAAGTTCTCAAAGGCCTCGCACGAAAATGTCAGCCGGAACTCGAAGTGTTTTCATTCGGGACGATGGCGGATCTTAAGAATCTCGAATCCCTGAACCTTTTTATCAACGCTTAGGAGGAATTTCTATGATGCTCAAAGATAAAGTTGCGCTTGTCACCGGTGCCGGCCGTGGGATCGGTCAGTCGATCGCTCTTGCGATGGCTAAAGAGGGTGCCAAACTGGTCCTTTCGGACCTAAAAAAGGAATTTTTGACCGAGACGGAAGGCAAGATCAAGGCGCTTCCGGGCGGTTCGTGCGTTTTGACGCAAGCCAATGTGGCGAATGGGGATGAAGTGAGCGAAGTTGTCAAGATTGCGCTTGACACGTATGAACGCGTAGATATACTCGTCAACGTTGCGGGCATCACGAAGGACGGACTGCTCGCAATGATGTCCGAGCAGGATTGGGACGATGTTCTTTCAATCAATTTGAAGAGTTCGTTCTTGTTCACGAAGGCGTGTGCAAGGCCGATGATGAAGCAACGGTGCGGTGCCATCGTCAATATCGCGTCGATCATCGGGATCGCCGGCAATGCCGGTCAGGCTAATTACGCCGCTTCCAAAGGCGGGATGATCGCGCTGACCAAGAGCACGGCGAAGGAACTTGCCAAGCGGAATATCCGGGCGAATGCAATTGCTCCGGGGTTTATCAAGACCAAGATGACCGATAAACTTCCGCCGGACCTTGTGGAAAAGATGAAACAGCAGATTGGCTTGGGGCGACTCGGCGAGCCTCAAGATGTAGCGAATGTTGCCGTATTTCTTGCATCGGACGCATCAGCTTACGTCACCGGACAGACGATCGTCGTGGATGGCGGACTCGTTCTCTGATGCGTGTTTTAAATCATTAAAGGAGGAATCGATGGGCGTTCAAGAGAAGATCACGGAAATTATTGTTGAACAGTTGGGCGTGAAGGCTGAGGAAGTCGTGCTGGAAGCATCTTTCGTGGATGATCTCGGCGCGGATTCTTTGGATACGGTCGAGTTGGTCATGGCGTTCGAAGAAGAATTCGGCGCTGAGATCCCGGATGAAGATGCCGAGAAGATCCAGACCGTCGGAGACGCCGTAAAATATATCGAAGAGAAAACGGCGCAGAAGTAAGCGCCGTTCTTTTCTCACTTCAATTTAACTCTCACCAAAGGCAAATATCTAATCATGCGTCGTGTAGTCGTTACGGGTGTTGGTTTGGTTACACCTCTGGCCAACACCGCCGAAGAAACCTGGCAGGGCTTTCTGAAGGGTCGGAGCGGGACGGGGCTTCTGACCCAAATCGATCCGACGCCCTTTAATTCCAAGGTTGCCGCGGAAGTGAATGGTTTTGAGCCCACCAAGTATCTCACGCTGAAAGAGATCAAGAAGACGGACCGTTTTGTCCAGTTCGGTGTTGCCAGCGCCAAAATGGCGATGGCAGATGCCAAACTTGATATGTCCACGGAAGATCCTCATCGCATCGGTATTTTGGTCGGTTCCGGGATCGGCGGCCTCCGGGTCATCGAAGAACAGCACCGCCTCATGATGGAGCGCGGCGCGGATCGTATTTCTCCGTTTCTGATCCCGATGTTGATCGTCAATATGGCTCCGGGGCAGATCTCGATCGCTCTGGGGCTTAAAGGGCCGAGCAACTGCGTAGCGACGGCGTGCGCAACCGGTTCAAATGCGATCGGCGATGCTTTCAAGATCATCCAGCGAGGTGAGGCCGATGTCATGTTCGCCGGAGGTACGGAATCTTGTATCACCAACCTCGGGTTCGGAGGCTTTGACGCCATGAAGGCGTTGAGTACGCATAACGAAGCTCCCGAGACGGCCTCCCGTCCTTTTGATAAGACCCGTTGCGGGTTTGTGATGGGTGAGGGTTGCGGGATCATGATCCTTGAGGAACTTGAGCACGCGAAAAAACGCGGGGCGAGGATCTACGCGGAAATGGCCGGATACGGAATGACGTCGGACGCGAGCCATATCACGGCGCCCGATCCGAGTGGGGAAGGCGCGGCGCGTTGTATGGTCATCGCGATGAAAGACGCGGGCATCCGTCCGGAAGATGTTGACTATATCAATGCTCACGGAACCTCGACACCGCTGAATGATAAAGTCGAGACCCTGGCCATCAAAAAAGCTCTTGGCGAATCCGTCGCGCGTAAAGTCCGGATCAGCTCCACGAAGTCCATGGTCGGACATCTTCTCGGTGCCGCCGGAGCGGTCGAAGGTGTTGTGTGTTGTCTTGCGATCCGGGACCAAATCGTTCCGCCCACCATCAATTACAAACACCCGGATCCTGATTGTGACCTGAATTACGTTCCGAACGAAGCTCAAGCCTGCCGCGTCCGCGTTACATTGTCGAACTCGCTCGGTTTTGGGGGCCATAATGCCTGTATCGCGTTCAAAGCGTATCAGGACTAATCCCTCGATCTTTTCCCTTCAGACACTACCCCTATCTGCCGATTTATATAGCAAAAGCGAGCTTCTTCTAAGAGGGGCTCTCACTGTGGAAGACGGGGATCATGCGTCTTAAAAAACTCGAGATTCTGGGTTTTAAATCCTTCGCGGACAAGACCGAAATTCTTTTCGATTCCGGCGTCACTTGCATCGTCGGTCCCAATGGTTGCGGTAAGAGCAATGTGTCGGACTCGATTCGATGGGTCCTCGGCGAGCGCAGCGCCAAGCTTCTCCGTGGCAGCACCATGGAAGATGTTATTTTTAACGGCACCGAAGTCCGCAAGCCGCTCGCCTTCGCCGAGGTTTCGCTGACGATCGATAACGCCGATCGTGGCATGCCAATCGAATACAACGAAGTCACCCTCACCCGTCGCCTTTACCGAACCGGCGAAAGCGAATACTTTCTCAATAAGACCCTCTGCCGGCTCAAAGATATCCAGGATCTGATCCTGGATACCGGGATCGGTTCCTCTTCCTATTCCATGATCGAGCAGGGGCGCATTGATTACATTTTGAGGGCGGATCCGGAAGAGCGGAGGTTCTTGATCGAGGAAGCGGCCGGGATCGCAAAATACAAGGTCAAAAAGGATGAATCCATCCGCAAGCTCGAGCGCACGGAGGAAAATCTTAAGCGATTGAACGACATCGTGTTCGAGGTTCAGAAGAACATTCAGTACGCCGAGCGCCAAGCTAAACGAGCCGAGCGGTATAAACAGGAGCTTGAAAAACTTAAACAACTTGAAATCAAGAGAGCTTTTTTCCAGAAGCAGCAGCTCGAGCAGAAAAAGGTCGAACTGGAACAAAGTTTTCAGATCAAAAAGGATGAGCTGCAGCGACTCGATGAACAGATCCGTGCCGGGCATCAATCGGTCGAGGACCAGGAGAACCGGGTTCGCGGGATCGGTCAGCGCTGTCGCGTCAAGGAAGGTGAGCGGTACCAAGCCCTTTCTCAGATCGAAACCAACGAACAAAAGCTTCAGTTTGTCCGCGACAAACGCGTTGAGCTTGCCCAGCAACGGGGGCAACTGCTTCAGGAACAGGATCAGCTCCAACTAGGAATCGAAGCCAGCAGGGTCAAAAAAGAAGAGATCCGTGCGCTCATTCAGTCGCAAGCGATTGAAAGTGCCGCGATCCAGACGAAACTTACGGAAGTGTCGCAGCAGCTTCAGCATCAGGAATCCGTGATCCAGGAAGTCAAGAGCGCACTGGAAGCCGCACGCCAAGAATTCTTCCAGGCGGCACAAACAACCACCCGCGCGCGCAACGAATATCACCGTTGTAAAGTTCTGAGCGAGAACCTTGAAGTCCAATGCCGCAAAGAAGAGTCCAACACGGCCCGTTTTAACGAACAGATCGCTGCTTGGGAAGAAAAACTTGGCGCATGTCTGCGGGACCTCGAAGCGAAAAACACGGAGCTTCAGGGGGTTCTCGCAAACGAGCAAGAATTGCAGTCCCGCGAAGGGGCGATGGACCAGGCGTTGGCCGAACTGCGTCGAAGCGTCCACGATATCCGGCTGACGGTCCGCGAGAAAGAATCGCGGCTTCACACCCTCACGGAGATGGAGCAGGCGAGTTGGGCCTCGTTCCAGGAATTCCTGAACGAAGCATCGCAACAGTTGCCCGGGTTGGTGCGGAGCTTGAAAGAAGTTCTCAAGGTCCAGGAGGGTTACGAGTGGACCG
>Ga0116170_10000157_pt1 | contig 68050 bp, 56 predicted proteins | sample AD_JPNHW1_MetaG_FD_89797 | JGI IMG/M metagenome (GOLD analysis project Ga0116170, IMG submission 89797) | Active sludge microbial communities of municipal wastewater-treating anaerobic digesters from Japan - AD_JPNHW1_MetaG | ecosystem: Engineered > Bioreactor > Anaerobic > Digestate | place... | reverse complement strand
TGTTGGATGACGGCTTCCGTTTATGCCGGAAAGGCGGAGCTGACGACCTACTATCCCGCGCCGTACGGGGAGTATTCAACGCTCAACGCAACAAACAGTCTCATTGTGCCCAAAAAGACCACGGCGGAACGAGATGCTATTACCACGAGCTCGACGCCTCCGCTTACCCAGGGCATGGTGATCTTTAATACTTCGAAAAACCAGTTGGAAACCTATGTCGACAGTTCGGTGGGCTGGAGGGCCTCGGCAGCGCCGGAGGATTGGACAGCGGCAACACTTACGGGTAGCTGGCCTAACGCGCAGAAGCTTAGCACGTCATATGGCGTAAGTTATTTTCGCGATGGAAGCGGGATCGTTCACTTGAAAGGCACTTTGAATATTCCGTCTGATAGTGTGGGGTTTGGGTATCAGATATTTCAGTTGCCGGTCGGTTACCGGCCCATGAAAAATGCGGGGGGGATGTTCTATCTTCCCGTTGGCGGTATGAGGTGTTTGTCTCCTTGCACTTTTGAATATGCCGTAATATATATCAACGGTGGAACTGGATGGGTCTATACAGCGGACACGCCGACAATCCCTTTGAGTGGTTCCAAGATGGCCTTCATTATTCTAGACGGTGTTTCATTCAGGGGTGATCAATAGAGGATCAAGAGACAATTATGTTATGGGCGGATGGATGCTTTAAATATTCCCATTTGGGAAAATGCGGAAAACGGACTGAATCTTAAAAATAATGGGGAGGTTTTATGGTCATTGCATCGGATATTCGGGTAGGCAATGTGATCCGCATTGACGGGAAACTTTGCAAGGTCCTGACGCAGGAGATCCGGGGGACCGGGAAGTTCGGCAAGAGCGCGATGCTGAAGCTCAAGAGCCTCGAGGACGGTCATGTGATCGAGAAAAAAATGTCGGCGGACGCGAACGCGGAGGAAGTGGACGTCCATGTCGTGAAGATGCAGTATCTTTACCGTGAAGGCGATCAGTTCATTTTTATGAACATGGAAAATTATGAGCAGTTCCCCATTTCGGCGCAAGCGGTCGGCAAGCACGAGGTGTTTCTCAAGGAGAATGAGGTTATCGAGGTCCTCTTCGGGGAAGGGAAGGCCCTGAACATCGCTTTTCCCAAGATCGTCGAACTTAAGGTAGTTAGCACGTCCAAGGGGCAAAACTCCGCGAATTACAAGGAGGCCGAGTTGGAGAACGGGCTGATGGTCCTTGTGCCGCAATTCATCAGCGAAGGCGAAAAGATCCGCCTTAACACCGACGACTTGAGCTATCTGGATCGCGTGTCCGTCAAAAGCATGTCCTGAGGGAGCGAATTTTAAATTTCAAATCAGGCTTCAGGGAGTGACTATGAAAATAAATTTTCCGGTTGTCTTTACCGTCGCGTTGTTATTTCTTTTTTGCCCCGGAGCGGCACAAGGGGGGGGATCTATGCAAAAGATCACGGTCACAAGCGCTGCGTTCGGTGACGGGGAGATGATCCCTTTGGACCACACCCGCGATGGGGCGGAGATCTCCCCGCCGCTTGAATGGGCGGGAGTCCCGGGGAATGCGAAGAGTCTTGCGCTTATTTCAGAGGATCCTGACGCGCCCTCCGGAGATTGGGTCCATTGGGTGGTTTACGACATGCCGCCGGATTTAAGCAGTCTTCCTTCCGGGGTTCCGGCTTCGGAAAAAATTTCCGAGGGAGGGACGCAGGGGAGGACGGATTTCGGGACGATCGGTTACGGCGGGCCGTGTCCGCCAAGCGGGAAACACCGGTATTTTTTCAAACTCTACGCCCTGGATATTATGACCGGTCTTAAACCTGGCGCTACGAAACAGGAATTATTACAGGCGATGCGCGGGCATGTCCTTGCCGAAGGCAAACTGACCGGAACTTATCAAAGGGCCTGATACGGGTTTCGAGGAGAGGTTACTTTGACGGAAGATTCCAAGTTCGCGCGAAAAAAGAGGATCCTTGCCATCGATGACGATGGGCTTGTCCGGAAGTCCCTGGAGATCCTCCTTAAAGAAGCGGGATACGAACCTGTCATGGCCGGCGGCGGTGCCGAGGCGCTCGGATTTTTGCCGCAAAGGCACTTTGACCTGGTCATCACGGACATCCGGATGCCCGTGATCGACGGGTTACAGGTTCTTGGGGCGGTCCGCGATTATTGCGGGCAAATGAAAAGGCCTCAAATCCCGGTGATCGTATTGACGGCCTATAACGACGAGCGTGTGAAGGAATCCGCGGTCCGGATGGGGGCCCGGGATTTTATCCTGAAACCGTTCCGGATCGAGGAATTTCTCAAGACCCTCGAGCGGAACCTCGCTGCCTGCTCCGCGTAGCGGCCGATTGCATTGCTTTTTTGAATAAGGTATCATTATCCTATGAAATCAAACGATCTGGATTTTGAGATCTCTTTTCTGGAAGGGGTTCTCGAGAAGCGTCCCAATTATGTCCATGCCCTCGTGCCTTTGGCCGAGGCTTATACCCGTCGTGGTTTGTACGAAAAGGGGCTCGAGATCGACAAGCGGCTCGCCGGCCTTTGTCAGGATGATCCCATCGTGTTCTACAATCTGGCGTGCAGCTACGCGCTGTCCGGCTATACCGCCAAGTCCCTGACGGCCCTGAAACGCGCGGTTCGTCTCGGGTTCTGGGACATTGCGCATCTCGAGAAGGACTCCGACCTGAAATCTCTCCATGAATATGCGCCGTTCCGGAAGTGGCTTTCCACCTTTTCTGCACCGTCCCAAAAATAAAGGTTTTTTCCAGTCTCTATGAACTCTTCCGCGGCAGAATCCAGCAAAATCAAGATCCCGAACATTGCCGCCAGGAACGGCCGGAAACTTCTCCGGTTCCTCGAGAAGAAGAAGGATTCCATTTCACCGCTTCTTATCGTGACGCATGATTACCCCGATCCGGACGCTATCGCGACGGCGATGGCCTTGCAATACATTGCGGAGCGCGCTTACGGGATCAAGTCCCGCATCGTGTACAAGGGGATCATCGGTCGCGTCGAAAACCGCGCCATGGTGAATTTTTTGAGGATCCCGATCCATAAGATCCGCCCTTCGGATATCCGGAAATATGACCACGCGGCATTGATCGATACGCAGCCTGAGTTCGAGAACAACCCCTACCCGCGTAACCGGAAGGTCACGATGGTCATTGACCAGCATCCCTACGTGAAGAAGCCTTTCGCGGAACTTGCGATCATTGATACTGAATGCGGGGCGACCAGCGTGATCCTGACGCAGGCGCTCCTTTTAAGCGGCCTGGAGATCCCCCGGCGCATCGCGACCGCGCTTGCCTACGGCATTTTGTCCGATACGTTGAACCTTTATCGTGCGCACCGGGCCGACATCATCCAGACGTACCTGGACATTCTGCCGCTCTGCGACATGCGGGCTCTGATCCGGATCCAGAATCCTCCCAAATCCAAAAAGTTCTTTAGCACGCTCAACCGAGGCCTTCAGGGCGCGCGCGCGTTCCGGGGAGTGATCGTGTCCCATCTCGGAGAGGTCGAGCATCCGGACCTTGTTTCCGAGATCGCGGACTTTCTCCTCACTTACAAGGGGATGGAACGGTCGCTATGTACGGGCCGGTATAAGGATAAACTTCACGTTTCTTTGCGCAGCAACCGGCCGACGGACGAAACGCCGGAGATTTTGCGCGATATTTTTGATGACCGCAAGGAGGCCGGTGGACACGATATGGTCGCGGGAGGGAGTTTTCATGTGACCGGAAAAGATAATGGAGACAGCAGATGGCAGGAGGCGGAAAATACGCTTGTTACGCGGCTTTTGAAGCGCTTCCGTCTTCCCATGAAGGCGGATTTTTACGCGCCGTTCCTTCAAGGAAAGCCCCGGCCAAGTTTTTTATAGAAGAATCCCCGCAGATGGTTATAATGACCCCGCGTTGACAAGAAGCTTCAGAAAAGACAACATGTAACCGTTCCCTTATACGATGAACTTTATTAAAGCCCAAAGATCTTTCGTGCTGTTTTTTTTGGTCGGGATTGCGGTCCTGTCCCAGGACATTCCCGCGTTTGCGGGCCGGGAGGATGCTCTTCCCGAGGGCGCTTCCGCAGGCGTGGTGGACGCCAAGATCCGCAAAGATTCCGAGGACGCGCTTTTCGCGCCCAAGCCTGTCTCGGACGTTGGGATCGAAGAGGAAAAAGCCCCGGAACAAAAGCTCACGGGCCCTTCTTTTTATGTTCAACGGTTCATTCTTGAAGGGGACCTTCTGCTCAAGCGCGAGGAGTATGAACCGCTTCTGAAGAAGTTCGAAGGCCGGGAGATCAAATTCCAGGAACTTCAGACGCTCATCAACGCCCTCGAACAGCTGTTCCGCGCCAAGGGATACATTGCCGTCGTTCTTCTTCCGCCCCAGAAAATGGAAAAACCCGAGATCCGGCTGAAGGTCGTGGTGTCCCGGATGGGAAAACTTCACGTTGAGAACAACCGTTACTACAGCGCCTGGCGGACGAGCGCCTACTGGAAGATCCGGACGGGGGAGATGCTTCACTACGATAAGATCCGGCAGAACGTTCTCGATATGAATGAGAATTCCGACCGGATGGTGAAACCCATTCTCAAGGCCGGCAAGGACAAGGGGACGACGGATGTCATTCTGAACGTCGAGGACCATCTGCCGCTGCACGCGGGTTTTTCCTATGATAATCAGGGCGTGAAGCTTACCGGGAAGGATCGTCCGGGGTTCACGGTCCGGAACAATAACATCCTTGGCCTGGACGACATTTTCCTGATCGGGACGACCTTCGGAACGGATTTCGGCGCCCTCTATCTTTATTACCTTGTCCCGATCTCGAATGTCGGAACGAAATTGATCTTGAGCTACAGCCACGCCCAAGTGAATCCCAAAAAAGAATACGCGATTTACGGGATCAACGGGCTCTCCGATACCTTCAGCATTGCGGTCCAGCAGCGCGTGATCCGGACCGACAAGTATTCCGGGAACGTGCAGATCGGATTTGATTTCAAGGAAAAGACCACCGAGACCCAGAACGTGACGACCGTTTGGGACAATGAACGCGTGCTCTCTCTCAAGGGCGATTTCCAGGCGCGCGACAAGTGGGGTGGTTGGAGCCTCAGCCCGGGCGTTTCGTTCGGGATGCCGACCCGCGGCGACGGATGGCCGCTTGCCGGCGGCGGAGGGGAACACGATTTCATCAAGTTTAACTACGATCTGACCCGTTTGCAGGTCATGCCGTTCAGGACGAAGCTTCTTTGGGATCTCCAGGGGCAGATGACCTACAACGAATTGCTTCCCCAGGAACAGATGTTTCTCGGCGGCGCGAAATCGGTCCGCGGTTATCCGGAAAGCGACTACGGCGCCGATCAAGCGATCCAGTCGCGCTTGGATTATTTGCTGCCGGTTTATGGGATGCCCGACCACTGGAAGCTTCCTTATGATACAATCCCCTTGAAGGATCAGGTGTCGGTGATCGGTTTTTGGGATATGGGGTACGGAAGGATCCACGACCCGTCCAATACGGAGGAGCGGAAGGATTTTTTGATGGGCGTTGGCGGCGGATTTGAAGTAAAATTCCGCACCAACATCACCGGACGTTTCGAGTGGGGGGTCCCGCTGGGCGACAAGCCGATTACGGAATCGGGGAAGTCCCAGATGCATTTCACTTTCTCGGTCAATTACTAGGGGTTCCCGAATTTTTCAGAGGAGGTACGGGTGGTTCCGGGATCTCATAAAAAAAGGAGAGCAACAATGAAGAAGGCATTACTAATCGTGATCGGAGTGATCGTTGTCCTCGGCGTGATCTGCGCCCTGACCTTTGGCGGAGTTTATAACAGTCTTGTTACAAAAGAAGAAGGTGTGAATAGTGCCTGGGCGCAGGTGGAGAGCGTTTACCAGCGCCGCGCAGACCTCGTGCCGAACCTTGTCGAGACCGTTAAGGGCTATGCGGCCCATGAGAAATCCACGCTCCAGGATGTGGTCAATGCTCGGGCGAAGCTCGGACAGATGAACACTTCCCCGGCGGTCATCAACGATCCCAACATGCTTGCGAAGTTCCAAGAGGCGCAGACTCAGTTGAGTTCGGCAATCGGCCGCCTCCTTGTGGTTGTGGAACAATATCCCGATCTTAAGGCGAGCCAGAATTTCCTCGCTCTCCAGACCCAACTCGAAGGGACCGAGAACCGGATCACAGTCGAGCGGATGCGCTTCAACGAAGCTGCTCAGCAGTTTAACGCTTTCCGCCGCCAGTTTCCGAATGTAGTGGTCGCCAATGTGACGGGTTTTAAGAACAAAGCCTATTTTCAGGCGGCCGAGGACGCAAAAACCACTCCGCTCGTCAAATTTTAGTCGATGGTCGGGGGAAAGAAACAGGTTTTGCCGCGAGAGCAACGGTCAACGCGCAACGCACAACGGAGTTGTTTTGGGTCTGTGGCGTTGCGCGTTGTGCTTTGTGCGCGTGGCATGAAAAAGACCGTTGGCTTTTTTTCGATTTTCCTCCTCTTATTTCTTCCTGTCGTTTCCGCGCTTCAGATTCCCCGAAGCCCTGACGGCTATGTGACCGACAAGGCCGGTCTTTTGTCTCCCGCCGCCCGGGCGCGTCTTGAGGAGACGCTGAAGACGTTCGAAGATCAGACGTCGAACCAGGTCGTCGTGGCGACGTTCCCGTCCCTGGAAGGCGCATCTCTCGAAGATTTTTCGATCCACCTTGCCGAAGCCTGGAAGGCCGGGCAAAAAGGCAGGGACAACGGGGTTATTTTTCTGATTTTCAAGAATGATCGCAAGATCCGGATTGAGGTCGGTTACGGGCTCGAAGGGGTTCTGACGGACGCGACTTCGGGGCAGATCATCCGCGGGGTCGTGGCGCCTTATTTTCGCAAGAACGATTACGAGGGAGGGATCCTGGCGGGAACGAATGCGATCATGCAGGCTACGCAGGGCGAATTCAAGGGAGTCCCTTCCAAAGAGTCCGGTGCGGGCGCGGCGAAAATACTGTTCCTTCTCTGTCTTTTGATCATTTTTCACGGCTGGGTGCGCGGTGGCGCTTACCGTGTGGGAAAGCGCGGCGGACGTTACGGAGGGTTTTGGGCCGGAGGCGGTTCCGGCGGTGGTTTTGGCGGCGGCGGTTTCAGCGGCGGAGGCGGCGGCTTCGGCGGCGGCGGAGCATCCGGAGGCTGGTGATGTCTATGGGAAGCGGAGCGGTCCTGATTTCTTTGACTTTGAAAATAAATAAAGATCAGGTCGGCGGAACGTCGGGAGGTTTTTAAATGAGACTTAATTATCCGGTATTCTTTTTCTCAAAAAAAGAAAAAGAGAAGATCCTTGTGGCGATCCGGGAGGCCGAAAAGAACACTTCCGGTGAGGTCCGGGTTCATTTGGAATACAAGACCCGCGGGCCTGTCTATGCCCAAGCCCAGAAGGTTTTTCAGAAGATCGGGATGACGAAAACGGCGCAACGGAACGGGGTTTTGATCTTTCTTGCAACCCATGACAGAAAGTTCGCGGTTCTCGGGGATACGGGTATTAACGAAAAGGTCCCTGAAGGTTTCTGGAACGACGTTGTTTTGATCATGGAGTCCCATTTCAGGGAGAACAAATTTGCCGAGGGGATCGCCGAGGCGGCGGTTCGGATCGGTGAAAAACTCAGGGAATATTTTCCTTACCGGGTCGGCGACAAGAACGAGCTTCCGGACGGCATCTCCTACTAAGCGGGTTCCCGTGAATATCCACGACTCTTGGGAAAAGGCGTTGAAGGCCACGGAGATTATCCGGCCCCGCGTTCAGCCGCTTGCTACGTTCGAAGCCACGCAGATCCCCTACATTTTTCTTGCGGAATCCGCCGTTAATCGGGGCGATACCGTCGTGCGTAAAGGGGCGGTGACGGTGGAGAAACCTTCGATCATTTTGCCGCCGAACCTGCCGCAATTCGAGGGGTTCGAGTTCGAGAAACATTTTTCAGGGATCGAGGATTATCTCACCACCTTCTTGCTTGTCCGCGGTATTCGCTTTCCTTCCATGAAATATGAGAATAAAATAGCGTCGCTTGATATTCGGGAGGAAAAATTGCCGCGGGCAGTCGAATTCTTTTCCCGGATGCTCGAGCGGGAGGAGAATGTTTCTTCGGGGCTTGTCATCGGTCCGGAGGATTGCTGGCAGTTCTCGGTTCTGATCTTTGTTTGCAGCCAGGTCGTCCGTTCCGCCGAAGGGGATATCCGGAAGCTTTTCGACAGGTTCCGGGACAACGGGTCTTGATAATGAGTAAAATAGATTATTCTTCATTTCTTGCTTCCGCATGCGGGGGCGTTTGGAAAAAAGTCGGCGCGAAACGTCGCGCCGGCGTGACCACGCCGCTTTTCTCTATTTATTCCGCAAAGAGTACCGGCATCGGCGAGATCCCCGATCTCAAGGGGCTCATCGACTGGTGCAAGACGGCCGGCCTTTCGATCATCCAGCTTCTTCCGCTCAACGATGTGGGGTTCGATTTCCGTCCCTACGACGCCCAAAGCAGCATGGCGCTCGATCCGATGTATCTTTCTTTGACGGAGCTCTCCGGGCGTGATCCGGGGCTTGATGAAAAAGAGATCCGTACGCTTCGCGGCCAGTTCCCGGCCGGGAAAGGCTGCGTCAATTACGGGATCAAAAAAGCCAAGCTGGAATTCCTGCGCGCTGTTTTTGACGCGATGCCGGATCTTAAGAAGAATAAAAAGTTCCAGACCTATCTTAAGATGCACCGGGAATGGCTGGAGGATTACGCGGTTTACAAAACCCTGAAGGACAGGTTCGGGAACGCGGGCTGGATGGATTGGCCGCGGGAGTTTAAGGACAAGGATCCGGAGGCTATTGAAGCGTTCAAGAAAGCGAACGCCGGGACCGTGCTTTTTTATCAGTGGCTTCAATGGCAGCTTTTCGAACAATTTTCCTCGGTTAAAAAGTATGCCGCCAGGAACGGCGTGTTTCTGATGGGCGATATGCCGTTTCTCGTTTCTCGCGATAGCGCGGATGTTTGGGCGCGTCAGGATTATTTCAAGCTCGATCTTTCCTCTGGAGCGCCGTCCGACCTTTATTTTTCGCAAGGACAGCGGTGGGGGATGCCGCCCTACCACTGGGAACGCATTGCCTCCGACGGTTATATGTATGTCCGGCGCAAGATGGGATACGCTGAAAATTTCTTCGACCTGTACCGGATCGATCATTTTGTCGGGATGTTCCGGCTGTGGACGATCCGGCTTGACGAACCTTCCGAGCATGCGGGTCTGTACGGCCGGTTTGATCCTCAGGATGAGCCTCTATGGAAAGAACACGGAAAAAAGATCCTCGACGTTATGCTTGAAAGCGCCGCGATGCTGCCGTGCGCCGAAGACCTCGGCGTGGTTCCGAAATGTTCGTATGAGATCCTCGAGGAATACAAGATCCCCGGGTCCGATGTTCAGCGGTGGGTACGCAACTGGGGCAAGGATTACCGGTTCAAATCCGGCGACGCTTATCGCGAGAATTCGATGGCCATGCTCTCCACACATGACACGAGCGCTTTTTGCGCCTGGTGGGAGAATGAGGCCGGGACGGTGGACGAATGGTTCTTTCGGAAGAAATGCGAAGAAAAAGGGGTGCCTTTTGATGCCGTGAAGGGGAGGCTTTTCGATCTGGCGCACTCCAAATATGGAAGGCTCCGCTGGCGGGATGAGATCGAAAGCGTCGGGATGCTTCTTGCGATCGTCGAGCGTAGCGGGGATGAGGTCTGGCATTTGGTGGACGCGTACCGGAGCACTTACGGCGAGCGGGAACTTTATTGGGAACACGTCGGGATGAAAGGCAGGCCCGAGAAGAAGGTTTCTCCGGTTTTTATGCGGAAGGCGCTTGAGAGCGTTAATCAGACTCGATCTATTTTTACGTTGCAGATCTTGCAGGACTGGCTTTCTCTTGCGGAGTTCAGGGGGCGGGATTCCTGGGAATATCGCATCAATGTTCCGGGGACCATGGAGGCACGGAACTGGTCGCTCGTCGCGCCGTTCTCTCTGGAGGCGATGCAAAAGCTCCCCGTGAATAAAATGATCCGCCAGATCGCGGTGGATTCCAAGCGGAGCGTTCCGTTAAAACCGGCAAAATAACAGAAAATCACAGGGATCCAAAACTATGAAGATCAATTTTCGTTCCATCCGGGTCGGAATTCTTTTGACGGCGCTTCTCGTGACATCGGTCCTGGTGCTGCGCCAACACCGGCAGGTCCCCGCAACGAAGGTTCCCGCGGCTCCGGTGGCGGCCGTTCCTTTTGCGCCTTTGGCGAAGGTCAAGGGGCCCGACAACGCTCCGGTGAAGATCGTCGAATACAGCGATTTTGAATGTCCATCCTGTCGTGTCGTTCAGGAGTACGTGACCGAACTTTTCAAGAATTATCCCGGCCAGATCCAGCTTACCTTCCGGCATTTTCCGCTTACTTCGCATAAATGGTCGGCTTACGCGCATCAGGCCGCGGAGTGCATGAACCTCCAGGGGAAATTCTGGCCGTATCACGACATCCTTTACGGAAAACAGAACCAGTGGTCGGTCGCATTGACGCCGCCTCTTGAGTTTTTGACGCAATCCGCGCAGGGACTTGGCGCCAACATGGACCTTTTTGCGGGATGTATGGCGGATGTGGCCGTGACGCGCGAAATCTACGCTGAAAAAGAGACGGGGACGGTGGTGCAGGTCAACGCGACGCCGACCTTTTTTATCGGGGAGGAGCGTTTCGTAGGCCCCAAAGAGGTGAAAGAGCGGATGGAAAATGCGATTCGCAAGATCGTCGGGCTTCCGGCGAAGCCTGTCGTCGTGGAGCCTTCTACGCCGGCGCCGGCAGCGCCGTTGGCGCAAGTGGCGGCTATTCCAAGTGCCGCGGGAGAGAAAAAACCGTGATGCAGGAAAAGTCCTACAAAATCCTTTTTCTCGGACGGATGTTCCTCGGCCTCGTCTTTGCTTACTCCGGATACACCAAGCTCATGGAACCGGTGGAAAATTTTCAGGGCGCCATGGCGGCTTATGAGATCATTCCTTATGGGGTGATCCCGTTGCTTGCCCGTATTATCCCTTGGATCGAATTTGTTTTCGGTGTTTTTCTTCTTGTTGGATATATGCCCCGGGTCAGTGCCGCGGTTCTTGCCATGATGTCGTGGAGTTTTGTCCTGCTGATCCTTGCGACGCGGTTTATGACAGGGGCTCTCCCCGCCGACTGCGGTTGTTTTGGCGAGGGGAGTCTGCTTCATTTTAGTCCGGTTCAGGTCGTTTGCATGGATCTTATCAATGTGTTCGTCGGTATCCGCTTGGCGCTCCTCAAAGACCATCCCTTCAGTTTCTCCGCTTTCTTCAAATAAAAAAAGATACCCTTTCTTCCCTTGTTGGATTTGCGCTCGGGCTTTGAGCCTGACGTTCAAATGCCGCCATAAGTGGCTGTAAATAAATATGTTATCCCCTCATATGCAGCTAGAGGATATAGCTAATTATAGCAGTAAGATAAAATAATCATCTCGCAGGACAAAAAAAGTTATTCGAAGACAGCGTCTGCTATTAATGATCAATGAAGTCATAAGAAGTTTCAACTAAATCTATTGCGCAAGCACATCAAAGATGTTAACTGTTTCGTAAGCTGATTATATAGCTTAGAGCCACAGGGGCGATGGAGATCAGTCAAATGAATCGAAAGCGTGAAGCAGTTTCGTCAAGTCAGTGGACATGCAGTGCTCCGCTTGCTCAAACCTGCCTGGAATCTTACTTCTGCGACATAAAGTCTGCATTCGGTCTCGCAAGCTGGAATCCCCAGGGTGAGGTAATGATCCTGATCCAGAATTTATTTTCCGCTCCCGGACGAATTCGCCAGAATCCCGGTAATGGCCGCAAGCGGGGGAAAAAATCATGAAAAAAAATTATAACAAAAAACGAGACGTTGCCCGGAGTGCGGTAGTCAATTTTGAGTTGGAGGTAAGCGGCCATCTTGTTTGTGTGCAACGCGCTGCGGATGAAAACGTTTGCGGGCGCGATCAGAAGCGACCGGTTTTTCAGAGGATCATTAACGAATTGACGTAGAGGGATTTTTCCTACCAACGCCCCGGGGGCAGTAAAGCCGGTCGCGAAAGCGGCAGGCATGCCAGCCTCCGGGGTCCTGCCTTGTTCTCGATCATATTAAAGGAAAAACGGGGTGAGCGAGATATCGCTATGCGAGGCGGCCGTCTTGGTGTGTCTTTGGTATCATTCCGGGAGCGAGGTGACGTTAAATTTCCTTTAATGACCTGCCCCCAAAAACTAGACCGCCTGAAGATGGAAAAAATCGGCTTTTTTAGGGGCCTGCTTTTGCTGTCTGGCAAATTCTTCGGGTGTCAGGTTCCCGGTGGCTCGATTAAATTTGACCCGTCCGCAGGAGCGTCGTGAACTGATCCCAAAAGCCTCGCAGAGCTTTATTATCAGCTCCCGTTTCCTTGCGGGCTTCAGAACTTTTTTGAAAGCACCTCCTGGAGCATATGCTTATCCATGCTCAGGTCTGCAACAAGTTTTTTAAGGCGTCAATTCTCGTCTTCAAGGTTTTTGAGTCGGCGCAGCTCGGAAATCCCCATCCCCGCATATTTTTTCTTCCACTTGTAAAACGGGGCGCTTGAAACACCCATTTCCCGGAAGATTTCATCGGCGCTGACACCGAATTCATGGCGCTTCAAAGCGTAGGCGATCTGCTCTTCTGTGAACCGTTTTTTCATGGCTTTCTCCCGTTTTGGAGGGCCCTGGTTTAGCAAATTTCTCTACCTCAAAACGGTCCACTTTTCGGAGAGCATGTCAAGATTTCCTTAAGAGAGAAGTTAATAAAAAAATTTTGGCAGCCATGACTTACATCAAAAAATATCGGGAGCCATGACAGTCCAATTCACCATGGAGAAAAAGAAAATAGAGAATTGGGCAGTCCCAATACCGATTAATCGAAGCGAAGCGGAGATTGGGGCAGCCCAAATTAACCTTACATTTTTAAATGAAGAATTTGGGCAGGGAGGGAATTGAACCCCCGACACAGGGATTTTCAGTCCCTTGCTCTACCGACTGAGCTACCTGCCCATAAAGGAAAGACGTCAGGAAGGGCGACATTATAGGGGCAACGCTTGCCCGAAGTCAAAAACTTTCCAGGTCTTTCACCCCAGGTAAGATCCGGTCTTAATTGGACGAGGTGGGGTCTTGATCTCTCAGGCTTTGATTGTCAACGCGTCCTCTTCTGGGTACAATCCTCCCATGAAATATGCCATCGGTGTTGATATCGGCGGGACCAAGATTTCCGTGACGCTCGGGACGTCTTCCGGGAAGATCCTGGCTTGCTGCGAGATCGCTACGCAAACCGGCAGGAGGACACCGGCCTGCATCAAAGAACTCACCAAAACCCTCGCCATTTTTATCAAGGAATCAGGTGTTTCTCGAAAAAAGATCCTCGGGATCGGTGTCGGTTGTCCCGGCGCCGTGAATTCCCGAAAGGGAACGCTGCCGCGTTCCCCGAATCTTCCCGGGTGGGCGGGTCTTCCGCTGAAAAAGATCCTGTTCGGGACGACGGGGCTTCCCGTTTTTCTCGGCAATGACGCAAATGCCGCGGCGCTCGGGGAGGGTTTGTTCGGCGCGGGGAAGGATTCGAAGAACTTTATTTATATGACGGTCAGCACCGGCGTCGGCGGCGGCCTTGTGATCAACGGACAGCTTTATGAAGGCTCCGGTTTTGTCGCGGGTGAGGTCGGACATATCAGTATTGTTCCCGACGGGAAAAAATGTCTTTGCGGGCAGCGGGGTTGTCTCGAAGCGTACGCTTCCGGCACGGCGATCGGGAATTATGTTCGTGAGAGGATGACCCGGCACAACACGTCGATCTCGAAATTTTTTCCGAAAAATAAAAAATTCAATGCCCGGGAAGTGGGTATGGCGGCGCGCGAAGGGGACAAGCTTTCCATCGAAAGTTACAAACAGGCCGGTTACTACCTTGGGATCGGCATCGCCAATCTTTTGAATATTATAAATCCCGAAAAGGTTTTGATCGGCGGCGGCGTTCTAAAATCGGCTCATCCGGTTTTTTGGACGACTATGATGCGAAGCGCGAGGCAGCACGCCTGGCCCGAAGCCTTCCGGACCGTCAGGATTCTCCGTTCTCGGCTCAAAGGCCATGTCGGGGATCTCGGCGCGCTGGCGCTAGTTTTTAAAAACTCGCTTCCAGTTTGAAAAAGGGCGATCTTCCGGGAGGGTTTTAAAAAAAAACGCGCCCGGCAGGGGTCGAACCTGCAACCCTCAGCTCCGAAGGCTGATGCTCTATCCAGTTGAGCTACGGGCGCAAACCACGTTAATTTTTCTTTTGATCAAAGCTTGTTTGCGCCAGCACCGTGGTGCGGGCGCTTCAGAAGGTCCATCGTATCCCGAACCTTTGTCTTAGCGCAAGAATGAATTTGGACAAGGAGTGAATGAAAAAGACATTTGTCCGTTTATTGACCGTTAGCTTGCTCTGCTCCGGTTGCGCTTCGACCACGGAACGGGGGCTTGATGCGCCGCCGCCCGCGGCGCATTTATCCGCAGAACAGAAAGTCGGTGAACAGATCCACCGTGAGATCCTCGCGTCTTTCCACCCTTACACCGATCTCAGGGTTGTTCGGTATGTGAATGATACCGGTCATAGCCTTGCGGTCCATGCGAAGCGCCAGGATATCGATTATAAGATCACGATCCTTTACAGTGAAAAAGTCTATGCGACTTCCGCACCGGGTGGGTACGTGTATATCACGACCGGGATGCTGAATTTTCTCCAGAACGAAGCCGAACTCGCGGCGGTACTTGCCCACGAGATCGCCCATCAGCAGTATGTGGACCCGAGGTTCGCCCGGCATGACGACGCGATCAATCTCGCGGCGCAGGCGGGCTCCGCGATTGGGCCGATGTTCGGACCGTTGGGTTCTTTGGGGGCTTTGGGGCTTGTTTTGCTGCAGGCCTATAATGAAAGTTCCCACAAGACCCCGGAAGAGAGGCTTTTAGAGAGCGACAAAGTTGCTCTGCAGTACCTTCTGAAAGCGGGGTACGACCCGCAGGCGCTTCTAGATGTCCAGGAACACTTTCTCAAGGCGGGGGAGAAGATGACGCCGTACTTCTATGATTATTACCAGTCGCGGCCGATCACTGAGGCGCGGATGGCCGCCATGAAAAAAGAGTTCCAAAAACTTCCCCTCATGGATAAAGACCTCACGATGGATCCCGTGGAATATCAGGATGTCACCAAAGGTGTTCGTGAGATCTACCGGACCGTTTCCTAGGAAGATGAAACCGCTTCTTGTAAAACCACCCTTTCTTCAGTACAATACCCGCTCTTAAATGTCTTGTTTCACGCGCCCTTAGCTCAGTTGGTAGAGCAAGTGACTCTTAATCACTGGGTCGAAGGTTCGACTCCTTCAGGGCGCACCAAATTGTAAAGGTTGGGTGCGGCGCCGTGGCGGCATTAGGTAGGCCGTTTGCGGTGACCGCAACGATCTTTTAGGGTTCCTATGCGGTCGTGGCGGAATTGGCAGACGCGCAGGACTTAGGATCCTGTACCGCAAGGTGTGGGGGTTCAAGTCCCTCCGGCCGCACTTTTTCTCAATGAAAAAGTACTGCATCGTGACGACTTATGGGAAGTCGTCACGATGATGAAGATGAGGGACTTGAAGGGAACCCTGCAAGCACTTATGACAAAGGTCATAAGTGCAGGGTGGGTGGCCGACCTGAAGCGAGCATGTGAGCGGAAGGCGCCACGTCCCTCCTGCCGCAGGAGTTATGTTTTTGGGTTTACGGCGTGGAAAGGAGATTTTCCCGCTGAGTTTGACAAAGGGAAGGCTTGCTTTTAGAATACCCCCCTTCTTCGGCATGTTGAAGTCTCACCCATAAGCGAGTGTAGCATAGTGGTAATGCTCTGCCTTGCCAAGGCAGCTACGAGGGTTCGATTCCCTCCACTCGCTCCACTTGTTCCTAATGAACAAGTGCTGCGCTGTGGCGGTTTATGGATAGCCGTCTGTGGCGCTGCATTTCACCTAATATAGAAAAGGCGGTCGTTGTGGCGTCTAAAAATAAAAGAGATGAAGAAACCTTCCCTGAAACCGGGTCCCAAGAAGTTCAAGGGTCCCCCCTCAAGATCAAAGTACAGGACGGCGATGTTTGCGAAAAGATCCTGACGATCGAGATCGCGAAAGACAAAATCCAGGAAGAATTCGAGGCGTTCTATAAGGCGGTCGCTCCGCGCGCCAAAGTTCCGGGATTCCGTCCCGGGAAGGTTCCGCAGGACGTCCTTGTCATGCACTACGAGAAGGAGGCGAACGATTCTGTGCTTGAGCACCTTCTTTCGGATTCGCTTCCCCGGGCGCTTCGCGAAAAGGTCCTTCAGCCTTTGACCACCCCTGAGATCAATGATATCCAGTTCACGAAAGAAAAACTCGTCTACAAGGCCAAGGTCGAGATCCGGCCCAAGGTCAAGCTCAACCGCGTGACGGGGCTGAGTGCCAAAAAAGAAAAGCCGGAAGTGAAGGCCGAGGAGATTGAGAAGGCGCTCAAGCAGGTCCAGGAAATGCACGCTCAGTACAAGGCGGTTGAGGGGCGCGCGGCGAAGATCGGGGACTTTTTGATCGCGGACTATGTTTGTACGATCGACGGCAAGGAAGTGGAGAAGCGCAACGACGATTGGATGGAGTTGAAAGGGGATGAATACCTGAAGGGTTTTTCCGCACAATTGGTCGGCGTGAACCCGGGCGATGAAAAAGAAGTTCAAATCACGTTTCCCCAGGACGTTGCGGATAAAAAAGCGGCCGGTAAAACCGCTACCTTCAAAGTTAAGGTCAAAGAGATCAAAGAAAAGAACCTTCCCGCGCTCGACGATGAGCTTGCGAAACAGGCGGGGGAGTATAAGGATTTCAGCGATCTTAAACAGAAGGTCACTCAGGATATTGAAAAGCGTCTCGTTGAGGAAAAGGAAGCGGCCTTTGAGCGGGAATTGTTGAATGACCTTGTCAAACAGAACAAGATCGATATTCCGGCAGGGCTTCTGAAACGCCGGGCCGAACATCTGATCGATCAGGCCCGCCAACGGTTCCTTTACCAAGGGGGTACCGAGGACCTTTTCGATAAGGAAAAAGAGAAAATGCTCAAGGATTTTGAAGCGGAAGCCCGCCGGCAGATCCATGTCGCATTCCTTCTGGACGAGATCGCCGAGGCCCACAAAGTGACGGCGGACGAAGCAGACTTGAAAAAGAAGTTTGAGGCGTTAAGCGCCCAGTACCGCCAGCCGCAGGAGACCGTAGAAAAGTATTATCAAGAGCATCAAGAAGCGCTAGAATCTCTCCTCGGTCAGGTCCGGAACGAGAAGGTTATCGAATTCCTTAAGCAGAACGCAAAAATTAAATAAGCGCGGAGCTTGCGTCAGCGCAGGCCGCGTTTTCATCAAGGAGGCAGCAATGAGCTATTTGGTTCCGATGGTGATTGAGACGACCGGGCGTGGCGAACGTGCTTATGATATCTACTCCCGGCTTTTAAAAGACCGCATTGTATTCATCGGAACGCCGATCGATGATTTGATCGCCAATATGATCATCGCTCAGATCCTTTTCCTGAACATGGAAGATCCCACCAAAGATATCAGCGTCTACATCAATTCGCCGGGCGGGTCCGTTACGGCGGGTCTTGCGATCTACGACACCATGCAGTTCGTTCGGTGTGATGTCGCGACTTATTGTCTCGGCCAGGCGGCCAGCATGGGCGCGGTTCTTCTCGCGGCGGGAACCAAGGGCAAACGCTATGCGCTGCCGAATGCCCGCGTGATGATCCATCAGCCCTGGGGCGGGACGCAGGGGACGGCCTCCGACATTCACATCCAGGCCAAAGAAATTTTAAAGATCAAAGAACAACTCAACAAGATTCTCGCGAACCATGCGGGGAAAACGGTCGAGCAGATCGAAAAAGATTCCGACCGCGATTTCTTCATGTCCGCGCAGGAAGCCAAAGATTACGGTCTCGTCGATAACGTTGTCACTTCACGCATGGAGGCTCCAAAGCAATGAGCAAACCCACGATCCTTTTGACCCCCGGTCCTACCCCTGTTCCCGAAATTACCCGCAAGGTGATGGCAGAACCGATTTTTCATCATCGCACGCCGAAATACCGCAAGATCTTCGGGGATGTTTCCGAGCGTCTTAAAAAGGTTTTCCTGACCAAGAACCCCGTTTATACCTTTGCGGGTTCCGGGAGTCTCGCGATGGAAGCGGCGTTGGTCAATTTTCACTCCGCCGGGGATAAAGTTCTTGTCGTGGAGAACGGGAAATTTGCCGAACGTTTTACCTTGATCGCGAAGGCTTTCGGGCTCAGTCCGATCAGCCTGAAAGTTCCGTACGGCGAAGCGGTTCGTCCCTCCCAGATCGAAGAGGCCTTCAAAAAAGATCCGGACATCAAAGCGGTTTGCGTGCAGCTTTGCGAGACTTCGACCGCGGTCCTGAGCGATATCAAGGCGATCGGCGCGATCGTCGCCAAGACGGGCGCGCTTTTGATCGTGGACGCCATCTCCGGCCTTGGCGCGGATCGTCTTGAGACCGACAACTGGAACGTCGATCTCGTGATCGCCGGTTCGCAGAAGGCGCTGATGCTTCCTCCGGGACTCGCGTTCCTGAGCGTGAGCGAAAAGGCAAAAGCACGTATGGCGACCGCCAAGCTGCCGCGTTTCTATTATGACCTGAAGTATTACGAAAAATCCCTCAAGGACAGCGATACCCCTTGGACCCCGGCGCTGACGCTTGTGATCGGGCTACAGAAATCACTCGACTTGATCGAACGAGAAGGGATTGAGAATATCTTCAAGCGGTGCGCCGCGAACGCGACGTTCACGCGTGAATCCCTCCAGAAACTGGGTCTCAAGCTTTTCTCGAAAGCTCCTTCCTCAACCGTGACGGCTGCGTGCCTTCCGGAAGGGATCAACGGAGAAAAACTTTGTGAGATTATGCGCGACCAGAAAGGCGTCGCCATCGCGGGCGGGCAGGGGGACCAGATGAAAGGCAAAGTGGTCCGGATCTGTCACATGGGCGCCATTACCAAGGCGGATATCGAAGTGGGCCTTCATGTTCTGGCTGAAACGCTTAAAGAAATGAAGTCGTCTTCCGATTCCTGTTGTTGCTGCAAATAGCGGGATTCGCGAGCGTTCACGGCATCATTTCAAAAGAGGAGAAGTTAATATGAAAGTTCTGGTATCGGATCCGTTGGGGCAAGGCGGGATGGACATTTTCCGTAAGGAAAAGAATATCCAGGTCGACGAGAAGGTCGGGCTTAAACCCGAAGAACTCATCAAGATCATCGGGGACTATGACGCTCTCGTGGTGCGCAGTGCGACCAAAGTCACCAAGGAAGTCATTGAGGCCGGTAAGAAACTTCGCGTGATCGGCCGCGCGGGCGTCGGGGTCGACAATGTCGATCTTGAGGCCGCGACGAAACAGGGCATCATTGTGATGAACACGCCGGAAGGGAACACCATTTCGACGGCGGAGCTCAGTTTTTCCATGTTGATGGCCGTGGCGCGCAATATCCCACAGGCCGACGCCCATGTCAAAAAAGGCGAATGGAAGCGCAATAAATTCCAGGGCTCGGAACTCAACGGAAAAACGCTCGGGATCGTCGGTTTCGGCCGCATCGGCCGCGAGGTCGCCAAGCGCGCGAACGCCTTCAACATGAAGGTCATGGTGTTCGATCCGTTCATTTCCAAAGAAGCCGTGAAGGAATGGCCCGTTGAGTTTGTGGACGTGCCGTCGCTTCTCAAGAGCTCGGATTTCATTACGTTCCACACGCCGCTCACTAACGAGACCCGGAACATTTTGAACCGGGAAACGTTCAAGCTTTGCAAAAAGGGCATGCGTATCGTCAATTGCGCCCGTGGGGGAATCGTGGATGAGGCCGCGTTGGCTGAAGCGATCCAGAGCGGACAGATCGCCGGGGCCGCGTTCGATGTGTTCGTGAACGAACCGCCGGCGGCGGACAATCCGCTTCTGAAATTGCCCCAGTTTATCTGCACGCCGCATGTCGGTGCCGTGACCGCGGAAGCGCAGGAGAATGTGGCCGTGGATGTCGCGAAACAGGTGATCGACGCTTTGAACGATCGCGCTATTCGCAATGCCGTGAACCTTCCGAACCTTGATCCGGATACGCTGAAAGGGCTCAAACCCTGGCTCGTGCTTGCGGAAAAGATCGGGATGCTTTACACCCAGCTTTTCGAGGGGAGTATCAAGAAGGTGGAGATTCGCTACGGCGGTGACCCGACCCGTTTTAAGACGGCGGCGCTTACGATCGCCACCCTCAAGGGACTGCTTAAGCCGATCTGCGGGGACACCGTGAATTTCGTGAACGCGCCTGCGATCGCGAAACAACGCGGGATCACGGTCACGGAAGGTTACAGCACCGAGACTGGAGATTTTGCCAGCTTTATTGATGTCGAAGTGACGCAGGGCAAGGAAGTTCATCGTATCATGGGCACGCTTTTCAGCAATCAGCTTCCGCGCATCGTTCGTATCAATGAGTTCATGATTGATGTGGAGCCGGAAGGGTGGGTCCTTTTCGTGAGAAATCAGGACCTCCCGGGCGTGGTCGGGACCATCGGGACCGTGCTTGGCAGGAACGGCGTTAATATCGCCGAGATGTCGCTCGGCCGTTTCGGTAAGGGCAAGAAAGCTTTCGCGATGACCGTGATCAACACGGACAGTGAAGTTCCGGCGAAGGTTCTGGCTCAGATCAAGAAGACCAAGTCCGTGCTCGACGTCAAAGTCGTGAAGTTCTAATTTTTAAAGGACAGTCCCTCCGGGGTAGAAAGGGGCTGTCCTTTTTATTGTTCCGTTCCAAAATCTGAATCGAGGAAACCTAACGTGAATCGTATATTGATCGGAGCCCAGTGGGGCGATGAGGGGAAGGGAAAAGTTATCGATATCCTTGCGGCGAAAAGCGACATCGTGGTTCGCTACCAGGGGGGGCCGAACGCCGGACACACCGTCAAGGTGAAGGGTAAGAAATTCGTGCTTCATCTTATTCCCTCGGGGATCCTTCATGCGGGCAAGGTTTGCATTATTGGGAACGGGGTCGTGGTCGATCCTGATGCCCTCTTGACCGAGATCAAGATACTCGAAAAAGAAGGAATCAACGTTCGCCGCGGCCTCCGGGTGTCCGACCAGGCGCATATCATTTTTCCGTATCACAAGATCATGGATCAGCTCCGCGAAGCGGGGCAGAAAAAAGGCAAGGCTATCGGAACGACGAAACGCGGGATCGGGCCCTGCTACGCGGATAAAATGGCGCGGATCGGGATTCGCATCTGTGACCTCAAGTCGCTCAGCTACCTTAAGAAAAGGCTCGCGGACGTGGTCAGGGAACGCAACGAATTTCTGACGAAGATCTATAAAGCCAAACCTATTTCCTTTCGCGAAACTTTTAATTACTGCAAGAAGTTCCGGAAATGGCTTCTGGAACTTGCGATCGATACGCCAAAATATCTTTACGAAGCTTCCAAGGCGGGGAAGAACATTCTTTTTGAAGGGGCGCAGGGGACCCTGCTTGACGTGGATCACGGGACTTATCCTTTTGTGACCTCTTCGAATGCTACGGTCGGCGGGGCGATCACGGGGACCGGGATCAGTCCTACTTTTATCGACCGCGTGGTCGGCGTTGTCAAGGCCTACACCACGCGCGTTGGCGAGGGACCCTTCCCGACGCAGTTCCCGCCCCAATTGCTGAAATATATCCAGACCAAAGGCGAAGAATTCGGTTCCACGACCGGGCGTGCCCGCCGCTGCGGTTGGTTCGATGCCGTCATTGCGCGTCATGCGGTCCGCATCAACGGCCTCGACGGAATGGCTGTCATGAAGCTCGACGTTCTTTCGGGGCTTCCGGAACTCAAGATAGCGACGGCTTACCGGATCAACGGGAAGCTTACCAAGGATTATCCGCACGCGATCAATGAATTCGAGGCGGCAAAGCCGGTTTATGAGACGATGAAGGGATGGCAGGAAGATATCACGGAGGTTTCTAAGTGGAGCGACCTTCCGGTGAACGCCCGCCGTTATCTGAAGCGTCTCGAGGAACTGACCGAAACTCCCATCAAGATCATTTCGGTCGGCAGCCAGCGGCATCAAACGATCTTCTTATAAGGGCATCCACCATGCCGAACGACATCCCGAAACACGTTGCGATCATTATGGATGGCAACGGCCGTTGGGCAAAACGGCAGGGTCTTATGCGGATCAAAGGGCATGAGGTCGGGGTGCAACGCGTGGAAGAGATCATCCGTGTCGCGGACGCCAAAGGGATCCGCTATCTTACCTTCTACGCCTTTTCCAAAGAGAACTGGCAGCGTCCCAAGCAAGAGGTTGAATTTCTCATGGGGCTCCTGTCTCTCTACATCGATTCCAAACTCGACGCCATTATTAAGAACAATATGGTGTTCAACGTTATTGGGGAGGTCCGCGACCTTCCCGATTCCCTCCAGAAAAAGTTGGCGCGGGCCATGGCGGCTTCAGGCAAAAATACGGGCCTCACGGTCACATTCGCCCTGAGCTATTCCGGCCGCAGGGAGATTACGTTGGCATGTCGCAAGATCGCCGAAGAGGTGCGGAAAGGAACGCTTTCCGCGGAAGCTATTACCGAAGAAACGGTCGCGGCGAACCTTTATACGGCCGGTATCCCGGACCCCGAACTTTTGATCCGCACCAGCGGAGAACTCCGGGTCAGCAATTTCCTCCTTTGGCAGATCTCTTACGCGGAACTTTATATCACTCAAAAATTCTGGCCCGAATTCACTGCGGAGGAATTCGATAAGGCGCTCGAGGATTATCAAAAACGGGAACGGCGTTTCGGCCGCACTTGCGCCACGGACGGGAAAACTTTATGAATCAACTTGGGAAAAGGCTGTTGGTCTCGGCGGGGTTCATTTCTTTGGCGGCGCTCACGATCTTTTATGTGCCGCACTGGTTCTTTTTTATTGTGACCGAGGTTTTTATTCTTCTCGGGTTGAACGAGTTCTTTTCCCTCGCCGAACAGAAAGGCCTGATCATTCACCGCGGGTTCGGGTTGTTCTTCGGGGCGGTCCTGCCTTTCACGGCCTATTATTCTCTCCAGCCGACCCTGCTGCTGATGGCGTGCGTCGCGCTTTTTGTTTTTCTTTTCAACCGGCGCTCTCCGGAAAAGACGATCACCAGTGTGGCCGTCAGCATGTTCGGGATCGTGTATGTCGCCTGGTTCTTTGCCTATCTTCTCAAGATTAAGCTGCTTCCGCAGGGATCGGCCTGGGTGTGTTATACGATCTCGATCGTTAAAGCGGGGGATGCCGCGGCTTACTTTGTCGGGAAAAAATTCGGAAAAACGAAATTGCTCGAACATGTAAGCCCGAAAAAATCGATCGAAGGCGCGATCGCGCAGATGGTCGCCACGATCGGACTTTCGCTTGTTTCGACTTTTTATCTCAAAGGCGTTCCTCTTTTCCATCTTTTTGTCCTGGGGACCCTGGTGGGGGCGCTTGCCCTCTTGGGAGATCTCGCGGAAAGTCTCATCAAGCGTGATGCCGGAGTCAAAGATTCCGGGAATATCCCCGGGCTTGGCGGGATGCTGGATGTGATGGACAGCCTTCTCTTTACGATACCGTTCGTGTATTTCTACCTGACCGTGTTCCTCGGCCTCGAAAAATTATGAAGCATCTGACACTTCTCGGCTCTACGGGCTCGGTCGGTGAGAATACTCTCCGCATTGTCCGTATCCATCCCGAACGTTTTACCATCCGGGCTCTCGCGGTCAGAAAGAATACCGACCGTCTTTACGAACAGGCCCAGGAATTCCGTCCCAAGGTGGTTTGTGTTTATGACGCGCAGCGTGCCAAGGCGGCTGCGCCCAGGTTCAAGCGGCTCGGAGTCCGCGTCGTGAGCGGGGACGAAGGGTTGTTGGAAGTGTCGACGCTTTCCGGGATCCAGGAAGTGATTTGCGCGATGGTCGGCGCCGTCGGACTGGCACCGATCTTTGCGGCGGTTCACGCCAAAAAGAACGTTGCGATCGCCAACAAAGAACCGCTTGTGATGGCCGGGAAGCTCCTTCTTGAGCATGCGGCAAAAGCCGGCGTGGCGGTCCTTCCGATCGATAGCGAACATTCGGCGCTCTGGCAATGTCTCGAAAAACAGGATCCCGCCTCGGTCAAAAAACTTATCATCACGTCTTCCGGCGGTCCTTTCCGCGGGTTCCGGGGATCCCTTGCGCGGGTCACTCCGGCGCAGGCGCTCCGCCACCCGAAATGGAAAATGGGGCCGAAGATCACGATCGATTCCGCGACGCTGATGAATAAAGGTCTTGAGGTGATCGAAGCGGCGAACCTTTTCGGTGTTGAAGCGAAGAAGGTCGAAGTGGTGATCCACCCTGAGGCGATCGTTCATGCGCTCGTTGAATTCGTGGATGGGGCGCACTTTGCGCATCTCGGCGTGACGGACATGCGGTTGCCGATCCAGTACGCCATGAGCTATCCCGAGCGGCTTGAGAACCATTTGCCGCATCTGGACCTAGTGCATCTCAAGGCGCTTCATTTTGAGAGACCGGACCTGAAAAGGTTCCCGTGCCTCAAACTCGGCTACGAGGCGAGCAAGATCGGCGGGACGATGCCGGCGGTCCTGAATGCGGCGAACGAGATCGCGGTTCAGGCATTCCTTGAAAAAAGGATCGGTTTTCTCGATATTGCCAGGATCATCGAAAAGACCATGATGAAGCACCCCCTGGTCCGGAAGCCTTCGCTTGCCGGAATTCTTGAAACTGACCAATGGGCCCGCCGGGAGGCGACGGAGATATCATGAATCATTTGCTCGGAGTCATCTTGAATTTGCTGCCGGCGCTGGTGGTGTTCGGCGTTCTCATTATGGTTCACGAGCTCGGCCATTTTATCGCGTGCCGGCTCTCCAAGGTAAAGGTCGAAAAGTTCTCCATCGGTTTCGGTCCCGAACTTTTTCATTGGCAAGCCGGGGAAACCCGCTTTTCATTGTCCGTGCTTCCGCTCGGAGGGTTTGTGAACCCTGCAGGGCAAGAGGCTTCCAAGATCGGTCCGGAAGGTCCGAAGCCCGGCGATTTTTTGGCGGCGTCCGTGGGTTCCCGGATGTTCATTATCGTTTCCGGGGTGGTGATGAATTACGTGCTCGCGTTCGTTCTTTTTGCGGCGGTCTTTATGCTTGGCCGGCCGGTCCCGGGAGCGGTCGTGGGCAGTTTTGTGAAGGATTATCCCGCTGCGACCAGCGGCCTCCAGGTCGGTGACAAGATCCTCAAAGTGAACGATGTTCCCGTCGCGGACTGGAAGGGCATCCTTGAAGGATTCGACAAGACCGTGACGCCGCGCATCAAGCTTGCGATCGAACGCAAGAGCGCGGATGGCGCAGCAAAGAATCTGGTCATCTCGCTCACGCCCAAAGTCGAGCAGACGAAAGATATTTTCGGGAAGCCTTTTACGATGAAACGTGTCGGGATCATGCCCGATCCGAAAGCCTTTATTTCAGAGCAATATGCGTTTTTCCCCGCGTTGGCGAAAGCGTGGGAGCTGGAAGTATTTCACACCGTCCTGACGCACAAGGCGATCTATTATCTCGTGACGGGCCGGCTTTCTCCCAAGAACCTGACCGGGCCTCTCGGGATCATTCAGATCAGCGGGCAGGCCGCGCAGGCAGGGCTCGCGACCCTTTTGCAATTGATGGCTATCCTGAGCGTGTCGCTTGCCGTGATCAATCTTCTGCCGTTCCCGGCATTGGACGGCGGGCATCTGATCTTCCTGTTGGTTGAAGCCGTGACACGCAGGAAAGTCAGCCCCGTGATCCAAGAGAAGGTCGCCACGGCGGGATTCGTGCTTCTGATGGTTCTGATGGTCTTCGTGTTCTACAATGATTTTATGAACATGCCCGCTTTTGCGAAGCTCAGAAATTTCTTGCATCTTAAAGGCGGATAAACCAACTCGAGAATCCTCCGGTTTTTTTGGAGCGGTCTCATAAGAAAAAGGGCTCAACGCGTAACGCTTCACGAGTGCGTTGCCCGTCGCCCATAGGAAGACAACATGCGCTGGACTCAAACGCTTATTCCCAGTCTCAGGAACGTTCCCAAAGATGCCGAGGCCGTGAGCCATCAGCTCGCGCTCCGTGCCGGACTGATCCGTCAGCTTTCCTCCGGGGTTTACAGCTATTTGCCGCTCGGGTTCCGGGCGCTTCTCAAGATCATCGGGATTATTCGCGAGGAGATGAACCGCGCCGGCGCGTCCGAGATCCTGATGCCCGCGCTTCATCCGGCCGAGATCTGGAAAAAATCCGGTCGCTATGAAACGCTCGGGGACGACAAGCTTGCTTTCAAGAACCGCGCGGGCCACGAGTTCGTGCTCGGACCGACGCATGAAGAGGTCGTCACGGACCTGGTGGGAACGAACATTAAATCTTTCCGCGACCTGCCGCTGACGCTTTATCAGATCCAGAATAAATTTCGTGACGAGGCCCGGCCGCGCTTTGGCGTGATCCGTACTAAGGAATTCATCATGAAGGACGCCTACAGTTTCGATACCGGCGAAAAGGGCCTGGATGTCAATTACCGGAAAATGTACGAAGCCTATTACCGGATCTTTACGCGCTGCGGACTGAATTTCCAGGTCGTGAACGCGGATACCGGCATGATGGGCGGGAAGATGAGCCAGGAATTCATGGTGATCTGTCCGTACGGCGAAGACCGCGTCGCAAGTTCCGAAGGCGGTTATCTTGCGAGCCAGGACATTGCCGAACGGGCCAACCCGGGGTTAAAAACTCCCGCGCCGTCAGGTGCCGCCCCCGAAGTTTTTGATACGCCCAATTTGAGAACGATCGATGAGATCACGCGCAAATTCAAGATCAAGGCCTCCCAGATGATCAAAACGCTTATTTATATGGCGGACGGGAAGGCGATCGCGGCTCTTGTGACGGGCGACAGCGAAGCCAACGAAAGCAAACTCCGGAAACTGTTGGGCGCGAAGGAACTTCGCCAGGCGGACGGCGAGGAGATCCGCGAAGCGACGGGCGCTCCCGTCGGGTTTGCCGGACCGGTCGGTCTCAAGATCCCTGTTTATGCGGATTGGGACATCCTCGGGATCGCCGATGCGGTGACCGGGGCCAACGAAAAAGATAAACATCTCAAGCATGTGACGATCGGACGGGATTTTACACCCACGGCCACGGGAGACATTCGTTTCGTTAAGGACGGCGATCTTTCGCCGGACGGGAAAGGTGCGCTCAAACTTACGACGAGCATGGAGATCGGCCATATCTTTAAGCTCGGAACGCGTTATACCGAATCGATCGGGGCGTATTTTCTCGATGAAAAAGGCGAGCGCAAGTCTGCGATCATGGGCTGCTACGGGATCGGCGTGAACCGCATTCTTGCGGCCACGATCGAACAACATCACGATGCCAAGGGGATCCAGTGGCCGGCGGCCATCGCGCCGTTCGCGGTCGAGATCATCACCGTGAATCATGCCGAGCCCAAGGTCCGCGAGGCGGCCGAAAAGATCTACGCGGAACTCATCGCGGCCGGGATCGAAGTGCTGTTCGATGACCGTGACGAACGGGCCGGCGTGAAATTCAACGACGCGGATCTGGTGGGTATTCCCAAACAGATCGTGGTCGGCGAACGCAACCTCGCACAGGGGAACGTCGAGATCAAAGACCGCAAGACCGGCATCACTCAGGCGGTTTCTCTGGATGCGTTGTTAAAAGATCGCAGCGTTTTGAATTCCTGAATCGTAACTCCACAAAGGAGGTCGCTATGGGTATGTTTTTCTTGATCGCGGCAGGGCTGCTGGTCGTTCTCGTTCTTTCGAGCATCAAATTCGTCCGTCCGACGAATCGTTTATTGATCGAAAGGTTCGGAAAGTACAACCGGTTCGGGGCCCCGGGTCTGAATTTCGTCATACCCGTGATCGAGGGCGCCGTGTGGGTCAATATCACCGAGCAGATGGTGGAAGCGTCCAAGCAGGAGATCATCACCAATGATAATCTCAACGCGAGCGTGGATGCGCAGATCTATTTCAAGATCAAATCCGATGAGGAATCGGTGATCCAATCCCAGTACAACGTTCAGAACGTCCATTGGCAGATCGTGTCGCTCGCGAGGACCACGCTGCGCAGCATTATCGGTACCATGACCCTCAAGTCCGCCAACAGCGAACGCAACAAGATCAACACCGAATTGCAACGGGTGCTTAAAAGCGAGACCCTGAATTGGGGCATCGAGATCGTCCGGGCCGAGCTCAAGGAGATCGATCCTCCGGCGGACGTGCAGGAGACCATGAACAAGATCGTCAAGGCCGAGAACGAAAAACTTTCGGCCGTGGACTATGCGACGGCTCTTGAGACCAAGGCGGACGGGGAACGCCGCGCGGCGATCAAGGCGGCGGAAGGCGTGAAGCAGGCCAATATTTTGAGAGCTGAAGGAGAGGCCGAGGCGATCCGCCTTGTGAATGAGGCCGCCAACAAATATTTTACGGGGAATGCGCAGGTCCTTCGCAAGCTCGAAGCGATCGAAAAATCGCTACAGCAGAACGCGAAGATCGTTGTCCCCGCGGAAAGCAATCTTGTGAATGTGATCGGCAAACTTGCGGGGATCGAATAAAAAGGTCTCGACCGAAACAAGGCGAGCAAGCCCGTCTTCGATCGTTGCTTCCCTGAAGCCCATTGAATGGGATGGAGGATGGCGGATGACGGATGGAGTAAAAGCCGGTTTTGCGCCCTCCTGGAATAAGAAATTCATCCATATCGATATGGATGCGTTCTTTGCTGCGGTTGAGCAACGAGATAACCCCGCGCTCAAAGGCAAACCCGTGATCGTGGGCGGCGATCCCAAAAGCCGCAGCGTCGTCAGTACCTGCTCCTATGAAGCCCGCAAGTTCGGCGTCCATTCTGCGATGCCGACCGCACAGGCGAAGCGGCTTTGCCCCGACGGGATTTTCATTCATCCCCATTTCGAAAAATACACCGAGGCGTCCCGGCATGTGATGTCCATCCTCCGGGCTTACACGCCGCTAGTCGAGCAGGGTTCCCTTGATGAAGCTTATCTGGATGTGACGGAGAATCTGTTACGTCTCGAAGACCCTGTCGCGCTCGCAAAGCTCATCAAACAGCATATTTTTGCGGTGACGAAGCTTTCGGCTTCCGCGGGGGTTGCGCCCAATATGTTCCTCGCGAAGATCGCCTCCGATATGAAAAAACCCGACGGTCTTACCGTCGTATCCCCTGACAAAGTACGGGAATTCCTGAAGGACCTCTCGGTCAGGAAGATCCCCGGCGTCGGACCCAAGACCGAAGAGACGCTGCACCGGATGGGGATCAAGGTCTGCGGCGACCTTTGGGATGCTGATGTGAAAAAGCTTTGCGAGAAACTCGGGAAATGGGGGCTCGGGCTTTATCAGATGGCGCGGGGCGAAGACGGTCGGGAGGTGAATCCTTTTTGGGAGCGGACGCAGCTGAGCGCGGAAGAGACTTTCTCGAAAGATATGACCGATCTGCCGTGGCTCAAAAGGAAACTCGGGCGGATCGCGGAGAATATCTTTCACGATCTTCAGCAGGAAAACCTGACGGGACGCACGATCGTTCTTAAAGTGAAATACCACGATTTCGAGCAGATCACGCGCTCGAAGACGCTCGCGGCGCCTCCCAGGGATTGGCAGGAGATCCACGAAGTGGCCTGTGAGCTTCTCAAGCAAAAGACCCGCGCCGGAAAAAAACCGGTCCGGTTGCTCGGACTCGGCGTAAGCGGGTTGAAAGGCAAAGACGAGATCCCGTCGGCGGTGCAGAAAGAACTCTTTTAAATAACGGGAAGCCGTATTGCGGGAGATTACCGTGGTGCAGCAACCGAGGGGGCGTCCCTTGGCGGCGTATTTAACGCAGATTGCGCGGCGGCAAGATTTGTTTTTGCGGATTCATTTTCCGGGGCGAGTCCCGAGGCTTGTGCGAACGCCTTCACGGCATTTGGGATATCCCCCGAATTCATCAAAGCGGCGCCCAGACCGCTGTAACCGTTCGCGTTTCCAGGATTTAATGCGACCGCGCGCCGGAACGCCTGAACGGCCTTGGGCGCATCCTTTCCGAGAAGGTACGCTTCTCCCAGGTCCTGGTAGACCTGCGCTTCGTACGCCGGATTAAAATTTCCCGTTCTGAATTCAAAAGAAGTGTATTTCCGTTTCTGATAATCGGGGTGTGATTGGAGACGGCCCGCTTTTTCCAAAAAACGGATCGCTTCCGCCGGTTGATTTTTCCGGAGATAAACGTTCCCGATGCGATAGTAGCAAAGCGCCTGCGTGAAAACGGGGGCGTCCGTCGCGGCGTTTTCAAAAGCCCGCACGGCTTCTTCGTAGTCGTTTTTTTTCAGGTAAGCGCGGCCGAGATTTTGATAGGCCTCAGAATAGTCCGTTTTGATCGCGATAGCGGTTTCGAACAAGGCAATCGCTTTTTCCAGGGCGGCGGGATTTTTTGATTCGAGCAGCACTTCGCCGAGATTATTGCAGGCGAAAGGAGATTCCGGGTCCTGGAGCAGGAGTTGTCGCCAGAGGACGAAAGAATTTTTATAATTTCCGGTCAGATGAAAGCTGAGCGCAGCAAGGTAAACAATAGCTGCGGCGAAGATGCTCCTTTTGAAAAAAAGAGAGGGTTCCCAGCCCCGTTTTTCCAATTCCGTGGAAACTTTTTCGGACAAGAAGGAGCCCGTCGAACAAAGCAGGAGCAGGATCGTCGGGGCGGAGAAGTAGCTGAAATGGTCGGCGACATACGAAAAGCGCATCCAACAAACATCCAGAAATCCAAGGACCGGGAAAAGGGAGATTCCGTAAAAGCAAAGAAGGGCGAAGGCCCCGCGGCCCAGCGGACGGTGTTTCCACCCAAGTAAGGCGTACAGGCCTAGAACCCCCAGCGGGAAAAACCAGGCGCTGACAGCCGTGGGAGTGAGGATCCATTTCGGATAAAAAGTCATAAATTTGAACGGAAGAAGGATCTGCCGGAGGTAAAAGAAAAAGATCCTTCCCGCGAGAAGGATCCTTTCCAAGAAAGAAAAGGAAAGGCTGCCTTGAGCTCCGGCGGCGGTCGCTTCAAAGTGAACGGTGGCTGTCGCGCTTATTCCGGCAAGGATGAACAGGGGCATTGTCAGAAGGATGTCCCGTTTTGTGATGGAGCCGTGTCTCCACCAGGCGTAAAGCAGCGGGACCGTCGCGAAACAGAGGGCGGTCGCCTTGCTCAAAAAGGCCGCGGTGAAAAGAAGGAGCATGATCGTGTAATCTTTTTTTCGGCGGGTTGTCTCGAATTTGAGGAGAGCATGGCACGAAAGCATAAAAAAGAAAAAACTCAGCAGGGTCTTTTGTTCTACGATCCATGCGACCGTTTCAACTTGGATCGGGTGAATGGCGAAGAGTAATGCGGCCAGGCCCGCCAGACGTGGGGCCCATTTCCGGAAAAAGCCGAAAAGAAGCAAGGCGTTCAGAATATGCAGAAGTAAATTAACGGTGTGATAACCCCACGGGGCATTGCCCCATAGTTTATGCTCCATCCAGAAAGCGGACAGGGTTACCGGATAAAGGATTGTATTGGCCAGATAAAAAGGTGTTTTGGGAGAAAACCAGATGTCTTTAAGACCCGCCCAGGAAGTGACGACCGGATTTTGATATAAATAGTCTTTGTCATCCCAAACAAAACCGTTGGTCAGGGATCCTCCGTAAATGAGGATCGCGAGGCCGACGATGGCCAAGGGCCACAGGAGATCTTTCGAAGAAAGTTTTTCGCTCAAAGTTTGTCCCGGGGAGAAAGAATCTCTAGTTGCGAATTCCAAGTGAAATATTATACTAGCCACTCCTATGGGACAAACTTTATTTGAAAAAATATGGAATGCACATGTTGTGAAGACGTTCCCCGACGGAACGGCCCTTCTTTACATTGACCGCCAACTGGTCCACGAAGTGACGAGCCCACAGGCTTTTGAGGGGCTCCGTCTGGCCGGGCGTAAAGTCCGCTGCCCCGAGCGAACGTTTGCGACGATGGACCACAACGTTCCTACGACCGACCGGTTTAATATCAAAGATCCTATCGCGAAGGCCCAGATCGACGCCATCGGCAAGAACTGCAAAGATTTCGGCGTTACTCTTTTTGATCTTCATAGCGACAAGCAGGGGGTGATCCATATCATCGGGCCGGAGCTCGGGATCACTTTGCCGGGACAAACGATCGTTTGCGGGGATTCCCACACCGCGACGCACGGAGCGTTCGGGGCGATCGCGTTCGGGATCGGGACCTCCGAGGTCGAACATGTCCTCGCGACCCAGTGCCTTCACCAGAAAAAGCCGAAGACTTTCAAGGTCGAGTTTACGGGCCGCGTTCAGTCGCCGGTCAGCGCGAAAGATATGGTCCTCAAATTGATCGGGATGATCGGAACGGCCGGAGCGACCGGTTGCGCGATCGAATTCTGCGGTGAAGCGATCCGAGCTCTTTCCATGGAAGGCCGTTTGACGGTCTGCAACATGGCGATCGAGGCCGGAGCTCGTGCCGGCATGATCGCGCCGGATGAAACGACGTTCCAATATATCGTGGAAGGGTGCCGGCCGTACGCGCCGAAGGGCAAAGATCTCGAACGGCTTATCGCTTACTGGAAAACGCTCGCGACGGATCCTGGCGCGAAATTCGACAAAGAACTCACGATCGACGCGTCGAAGATCGCCCCGCAGGTGACGTGGGGAACAAGTCCCGGGATGGTGACGGATGTCGACGGGCGCGTGCCGGCGCCGGATCAGGTTTCCGGATATGGCAAAACGGATGTTGAAAAGGCGCTCGCTTACATGGGGTTGAAATCCGGAACGCCCATGACGGACATCCGGATCGATACGGTTTTCATCGGAAGCTGCACCAACGGCCGGATCGAAGATTTCCGTGCGGCCGCAAAATATCTGAAGGGGCAGAAGGTCGCCCAAGGTGTGCGCGCGCTTGCGGTGCCCGGTTCGCAACAGGTCAAGCGGCAGGCCGAAGCGGAAGGTCTGGACAAAATATTCAAGAACGCGGGTTTTGAATGGCGCGAGTCGGGGTGCAGCATGTGTCTTGCCATGAACCCGGACCAGCTGAAGCCCGGGGAGCGCTGCGCGTCCACGTCGAACCGTAATTTCGAGGGTCGCCAGGGGAAAGACGGCCGGACGCATCTTGTAAGCGCTGAAATGGCCGCTGCTGCGGCTATCGCAGGGCACTTTGTCGATGTCAGAAAAGTGAAGGTGAATCCGTGAAAGCATTCGAGAATTTCAGGGGAGGGGTTCTGCCGCTGGATCGCGCGAACGTGGATACTGATGCGATCATCCCGAAGCAGTTCCTGAAATCTATTCAACGGACCGGATTTGAAGGCGCGCTTTTTTCGGACTGGCGCTATTTGCCGGACGGAAAGCCGAACCCGGCGTTTGTCCTTAATCAGGAAGATTTCCAGAATGCCACGATCCTTGTGGCCCGGAATAACTTTGGCTGCGGGTCGAGTCGCGAGCACGCGGTCTGGGCGATTTGCCAATACGGATTCCGTGTTGTGATCGCTCCGTGGGCCGGAGAGGACAAGGGCCGTGTCCCGGGATTCGCGGACATTTTTAGGAACAACAGTGTGAAGAACGGGTTGCTGACGGTTGAGTTGGCACCCGCCGAAGTTGACTGGATCCTCCGGGCCGCCCAAGAAGAGCCGGGTCTCGAGGCCACGATCCACCTTGCGGATCAAACGGTAACATTGCATCATTCGGTCGAGGACAAAGTCTTCCGTTTCGAGATCGACGCCCACGTCAAGGAGCGGTTTCTCCAGGGCCTTGATGATATCGGGATCACGCTCAAAGACGAATCCGCGATCACCGCATTTGAGAAAAAACAGGGTTTTTGACCCCGGGGCGACTGGCCCCCGTCGGACCTTCCGCCGGACATCGTAAGTTCAATCCCACTTTTCAATTAAGAAAACCCCCGAACCGGTCGAAGATTAAACGTCTCTCGATGTGTCCAGGTTCTGCGTGCGTTTTGACGCGGGGGCCTGGCGATTCTCAAACCCGGGGCAAATGTGTCATGGAAACGCTCAAGGAAGAACAAGTCGAGTTCGGGAACAGCAACGGCCGGAATATTTCGTTTTCCAAGGGTTCTCCGAAAATTTTTGATCTTGTAAAGTTTTTTACCACGACCCGGTCCTCCTCGGATGCCGCCGGAGTCCTTCCCGAGGTCAGGAAATGGGTCGCACTTGAGGAACGGATCATCCACGATTATCGCGGCCGCTCCGTCGTCTCGGATGTCGCCGAAGTTCTTCCCGAGGTCAGGAAATGGGTTGCACTTGAGGAACGGATCGTCCACGACTATGGCGGCCGCTCCATCCCGGATGCCGCCGGAGTCCTTCCCGAGGTCAAGAAATGGGTCGCTCTCGAGGAACGGATCATTCACAACTATCACGAAAAGGAAGCCGCTCCCGAAGTGGTCCGTCCGGTTCCGTCCAGGAGATCGTTTTCCGGAATCGCCCCAAGGACGGTATTGCCGGAACGGGTCGTTCCGAAAATTCGCGTAAAGATCAGACCCCCGGTTAAGGAGGCTCCCAGGACTTCTCAGCAAAGCATCGCTTATTCGGCGGTTTTTAAAAAAGAAACTGCCCCCTCGGTTTCAAAGGCTTCAAGTCGGGGAAGGTCGCTTCTTTTGATCGCCGGATGGTTGGCGGCGGGTTTCGTGGTGTCTTTGCTCGCGGGCGAGATCTCATCCCATAGGGAAACGTCGCTCAAATTCGCGCAGGTTTGGGGGGAACACAAACAGCTTGAGAAATTCTATAACGAGCTTCAGGCGACCCTCAGCGACCGTGAAAGTGAAGTCCGGCGATTGAACGGTCAGGTCCGTGATCTGACGGGAGAACTCAGGGCCGTGCAGCAAAAGATGCTGCTTTCCGGTTCCAAAGAGAGCGCTTACCGGGAGGAATTGGTGAGAGTGACCGCGCACTACGAGGCACAGCTCGAAGCGACCCGGGGACTTCTCCGAAACCAGGAGAATCTGATCCGGACGCTCCAGTCCCAGGCAAGCTCGATGAAGAACCAAATCGGCAAGAAAGATCTTGCGGCGGCCATTGCTCCGGTGCTCGAAAGGCTTGAGATCCGTCCTGAAATGCGCGAACTTCCTTCTTCGGAGACAGCCGTCGGAACCCCGCTGTCCGGGACCTCCGTTCAGGGCCGGGTGATTATGGTCAATGCACAGTACCACTTTGTTATAGTGGATATCGGTTCGGACCAGGGGGTCCGGGAAGGGCGTACTGCAGAGATCTTTCGCAACGGAGTCAAGTGGACCTCCGGGAAGGTGGAACGGGTCTATCCGTCCATGTCGACGGTGACGGTGTTGGACAGTAGCGCCTCGAGCGATCTCCGGGAAGGGGATATCGTTTCCCTCTCTTAAAAACCGGTAACGAGAATCAGCGACCATGGCCAAAGGCATCGGTGTTTACGTAGGACAAAATGAGGTCATAGTGGTTTCTGTGACCCGTACGGTGGCCGGTCCTCAAATCAAAAGTTTTGCCGTAGAACCTCTCAATCCCGAAGCCCCGCAGGAACCGGCGGTCGGTAAGGAAGCCCACAAGTACAGGAAGCTCAGCCGGGAAGCCCAAGCGGTCTACCGGGCCATGGCGAAGATCCAGGAACCGGGAGCCTACGCGAACGTCGCAGTGAGTCCCTCGCTGGTCGTCACGCGTCATTTTCTCATGCCTTCCGTTTCCAAAAAAGAGGAGGCCGCCGCGGTCCGTTTTGAGGCCAGCCGTTACGTCCCTTTCAAATTGACTGAATCCGTTCTTGATTATCGGGCGGAACCGACCCATAAGAACGTTGTTTCGGTGACGGTTACGGCGATCCGCGAAGAGATCCTCGAAACATGCCTCAGTGACTTACGTTCCGCGGGTACGCACGTCCTGATGGTCGAGCCGGTTTATTGTTCGGTGGCCCGAGTTTTCGGATCGTTGAATATGGTCTCGCGCGTCAAAACCTGCGGGTTTGTGGTCGTCCAGTCGGACGGGAACGTCAATGTGACGTTTGCTTCCAAGGGGATCGTATACCTTTCCCGCGATTTTCTTCTGGCGGGAAATCACGAAGAAGACCGGCAGCGTTTTTATGAGGAACTCAAGGCTTCCATCGACTATTTCTATAAGTTGACCGGAGGGGATGTCGTCACGCAGATCTTCCTGACGGGCCGGGGCGATCTGAAACTTTGGGTGGAATATCTGGAGCATTCGTTCAACTACGCTATCCGGTTCGATCTCGCGGCTTTTCCGAATGAAAAAAACGTTACTCCCGATGTGTTGAGCTCGATCCTTGTGGCCTACGGCCTGGCTCTGAGAGACCTTGGTTATAAATCTCCGCTGGGGGATAGTAAGCTTCTGCCGAAAATGGAACGCCTTTCAAAACCGGAGAAACTTTATTCCTTAACTGCGGTTCTTTGCCTCGCGGTTCTTTTTGTTTTTTTTCTGATCCGTTTTGCCGTGTTCCAGCCCTACCTGGCCCATTTGGAGAATGAGTCCGAAAAATTGATCGGGCCCGTGGTTCAGAAAGATGCCGAGTTTTCCTCGAAGAGCGCCGAGGATCTCCGGATGCAGCGGGACCTTCTCAATAAGCGTACCCTGGAGCTTAAAAAATTCTTTAACCGGAGAATGCTGACGGACGGGTTCTTTGCCGATATCGCCCGGGGTCTTCCGCAGTCCGTCTGGTTGGATCAGATCGCACTTGATGATGTATCTTCCCAGAGCGGGCCAGGGAAAAAGCGTCTTAGTATCCAGGGCGTGTGTTTTCTGGGAAGCGCGGAGAGAGAGACCGCGGTTATCAATGCCTGGGTGAAGTCTTTTAGCCAAAAGGCGGCTTTTGCGGAACGCTTCCAAGAAGCCAAATTGGAAGATATTAAACGTGAAAAATTCGGAACGCGGGATGTGACCCATTTCCAGATCGTTTGTGAGTAAAAGGATGTTTTTATGATCGAGCTGAAGATCCGGGAGCGGCAAAAAGAGATCGCGATCAAGGTCGGCGCGGCGGTCCTTACGGCGGTTGTGGCCTATGTGCTCCTGATCCATCCTATTTTTCAGGAAGTTCGTGTTCTGAATGAAAATCTCCAAAGCGCCCAGGAACGCCTCGACCTTTTCAGCGAGATCGAGATTCTGAAGGGGGATCTGGCGAGCCTGGAGAAATCGCTCCTGACTCTCGCGGACCGCTCCGTGATCCTCGCGAAAATGTCGGATCTGGCCAGCAAAGCCGGATTGGACGTCCAGACGATCGGTCCCCGGACGGAACCGATCGGGGAATATGTGAGGCTCAAGATCGAGATCGATTCGCGGGCCAGATTTTTTTCGGTCGTGAAATTTTTGAAGAGCCTCCGGGAGGCGGACATTTTTTTTGCAATCAATAACTTATCGCTCAACCGTCAGAGTTCCGACTCCCCGCAAGGCCAAGAGAGCCTTCTCAATGCCCGGTTCGGGCTGGAAACCTTATTGAAGCAGCGGGCCAAGAAAAAAAATACAAAATGAAAAAGAAACTTTTTATATTTTTAGCAATCCTGGTTTTTGCCGTTTCCCGCGCCCATGCCGAGGATTCGTCCGAGGCCATGGGGCCTAGGAAGGGGCTCCCGGCGCTTCCCTCGGCGGAAGATCTTAACCAGCTTCCGCATCCCGGCGGAGTTGTTGAGAATCTTAACGAAACACCCGGGATGAACAGCGCTGTCGAAATGGCTCAAAACGAAATGCGTGACCCTTTCAAGGTGACGTTGGCGCCGGAAGCTCCTCCGCCTTCCGTGGACGGGGGTATTACCGGAGTGCAACCCGTCGACGTTAAGGTGTCTCTAGAAGGGATCGGACTGGGGGCCGAAGGCGCTTACGCGGTTCTGAACGGGGATATTTTCTATGAGGGGGAGGAAAAAAAAGGGATCAAACTCGTCGCGGTTCGTAAGACGCAGGTCGATCTTTTGATCAACGGGAACCTTTCGACGTTTTATCTGGCCCCCGAGGAACAGATCCGGAGAGCCCAGGAGCGGCAGGAGAGGAAAAAAGGGAGTAAGGTATCTCCTCCGCCGAGCCGTTAAGCTATACAGGATGTTTTGTTCATTCCGGCGTCACGCCGGTTTATTTTTAGGAATGCACAGAACGGCAGGGGGCGGAATTGCCAGCGGGCCATTCCGACCCTGAAGTCATTTCAGAGAGGGTCATGCGTCGTATGGAAAAAGGCACAAAACAGACCGCAGTCAGAATAATTCTTGGGGCCGCGCTCTGTTTTTGGATCGTTCCGGGGACTCTTTGGGGTCTCGAGGCGGGTCTCAAAAACGCGGAGCCTTCCCTCGCTCCGGCAGTCGCGCCGAACGTCAAAGCGGAAAAAACAGAGGATGGAAAATTCTATCTTGATTTCAAAGACGCGACATTGATCAATGTCCTGAACGTTATTTCTTCCCTGAGCGGTATTAATTTTGTCGCCGGTAAGGAGGTGGCGAGCCGTGAAGTGAATATGACGCTCGATAACGTGACCCTCGAAGATGCCCTTCAGGCGATTGTCCACGGCTGCAACGTCAGTTACGATTTTCTGCCCGGCAAGAGCATTTATCTTTTCAGGGCTTCGGCTGATGCTGCCGACCAGCCGCCGCTTCTCACGCGTGTCTTCAAACTTTATTACGTCAATGTGACCAAGGTCAAAGAGATCAACGCCGGTTCGACCTCGGGGTCGAGTTCCGGTTCCGGCTCGAGTTCAGGCTCAAGCTCCGGTTCGAGTTCCGGATCAAGTACGAGCACAATCGGCGGCGGGCTTACAGGTTCGCAGTCTTCGGATTCCGGGGGATCGGATAGCGAGGGCACGGCGGTCATGAAGGCGATCGAGAAGATCCTTTCCAACAGGGGGCAGGTTTCCGTGGACGACCGTTCCAACAGCCTGATCGTGACGGACTCCGAGGATCGCCTTGATATTATTGAGTCGATCATTGCCCAGCTCGACCGCCCGCTGGACCAGGTCCTTATCAATGTGCTTCTGATCGAAACCTACGACAACCTGGACCGGACGCTGGGGCTGACCTGGGGAGATTCGAACGGTACTTTTGGAACGATCACCGGCGGGAGCCAGGCGACGAGCTGGCCATTTTTCGGGTCGACAGCGGGGGGTTCAGGCTCTGTGGCCGACGGCGGTAACTCTTTCTGGAAAACCACCTATGATATGTTCAAAAATACCGGGAAGCAGTTCAATCCGGCCCATGATTCGGGAGGGGCGATCACCGGAGGATCGCGCAATTTTAATTCTTTTCAGGTTCAGCTGCAGGCCATGGAGAGTGCCTCCAAACTTAAGATCCTGGCCAAGCCTAAGATCCTTGTCCTCGACAATCACCCGGCGCTTGTCAAGATCTCGACGAATCAGGCCATCGGCCAGTTGCAGGCTGTCACGGGCGGGACCAGCGGCTCCGATGTTACGACGAACCAGGCGGAACGCGCCGAAGTCGGGACGATCCTCCGGGTGACGCCGCTGATCAATACCCGCGATCGCATTACGATGACCGTTGAGCCTACGTTCGCCACGGTAGATGAATCGGCGATCACGGTCAGCTCGGATTACAACACCGGCGATCCGACCTTCCGCACGGCCCGGACGACGCTGATGGTCAACGACGGCCAAACGATTGCGTTGGGGGGAATGCTCCTTAGCAACCAATCGAACGGTAACCGCAAGGTCCCGTTCTTCGGGAACATTCCTTTGATCGGGAAGGCCTTTTTCACGAGCAATAATAAGACCTTGCAGGACCGTGAATTGATCCTGTTCGTGACGCCTTATATCATTCGCGATCCCTCAGTCCTTGAAACGCCCGACGTTCCCGACAGCCGTCTCCGTTATGAAAACGAAGTGGCGCCCTTCTATAAAGTGAAACAAAAGGAATGGTACAAACGCCTTGAGAACGGGGAACAGCCCCCGATCAATTACGACAAGTATTTTGATGTCCGCAAAAAACTGATGGATGCCACGCTCGATACGCTGGACCGGAAAGCGGCTGCGGAAAACAAGGCAAAAGGCTGAAAACTGCAGCCCGGCAATCCCAAGTTTGAAGTTCTGGAATTCGTAAGAGTGTTGGCTGTGGCGGCCGCCGGAGAAGGATGATCCGGATCCGTTAGAATTTTTTCCTGAGGGTTGCTTTAGAACTAGGGGGCATCTGTGCGCATCAATACCCTTTTGGGCGAGTTGCTGGTCGAAAAGAAACTGATCACCCGCGATCAGCTTAGCCAAGCCCTTGCGGAACAGCGCAGCTCCCGCGATCCTCTCGGACAGATCCTGATCCGCCTCGGGTTCATTCGCGAGGCCGATCTCCGGGCGGTCCTGACCGAACAGCTCGGCGTTTCCTTTCTTTCCCCGGAGCAGCTCCGCCCCCGCACCGACCAGCGCCTCAAAGAATACGTCCCGAAGGAATTTGCGGTGACGCACCTGATCCTTCCGCTTGAGAGGGTCGGGCGTGTGCTTAAGATCGCGACCGCCAGGGTTCCGGATATTATTTTTCTTGATAACCTCCGCAAAATGACAGGCTTCGACATCCTGACCGTCCTTTCGACCGAGACAGACCTCCGGAAGGCTATCGACGCTTATTACGGCAGTACGGATCTTCAGGAGATCATGTCCTCGTCTGAAGTGGACGATGCGAGCCATGAGTATGTCCAGCCTGACAATGAGGCCAAGGTCGATCTTGAAGCGACGATCGCGGAGGCTGAAAAGGCGCCGGTCGTTAAACTCGTCGATCTGATGATCAAGAAAGCCCTCGATGACCGGGCGAGCGATATCCACATCGAACCGTTCCGGGAAAAGGTCAATGTCCGTTACCGCATTGACGGAGTGCTTTACGAATTGCCGCCTCCGCCCAAGGAACTTCACAATGCGGTCGTGTCGCGCGTCAAGATCCTCGCGAAAATGGACATTGCCGAAAAACGGGTCCCACAGGACGGTTCTTTTTCGCTCAATTACAAAGGCCGCAGGATCGACGTCCGCGTTTCGACCATCCCCATCCTCTTCGGAGAAAAGATCGTCATGCGTATTCTGGACAAACGGACGGACCTTTTGGATATGCAGCTCCTGGGGTTCGAGCCGGAGCAACAAAAACTTTTTGAAGATGCGCTGATGCGTCCCTACGGGCTTATTTTCCTGACCGGCCCGACCGGAAGCGGGAAAAGCACCACGCTCTACGCGGCCCTCAACAAACGGCTTTCTTCCACGATCAACATTTTGACAATCGAAGACCCGGTCGAATACCAGCTCACCGGCGTCAACCAGGTTCAGGTGAAACCCGACATCGGTTTGACGTTCGCCTCGGGTCTCCGCGCGTTCCTTCGCCAGGACCCTGACGTGATCTTGGTGGGAGAGGTCCGCGATCTGGAGACCGCCGAGATCTGCATCCGCGCGTCACTGACGGGCCATCTCGTGCTTTCTACCTTGCACACGAACGACGCCGTGACCGCGGTGACACGTCTGGTCGATATCGGGATCCAGCCGTATTTAGTAGCGGGAAGCCTTGCGCTTGTTGCGGCCCAACGCTTGATCCGTTTGTTGTGCCCGCATTGCAAGGAGCCGTACAAACTCGATCCGAAGGTCCGGGACGACTACGGGTTCAAGGTCGATACGATCTACAAGGCCAAGGGATGCAAGGAATGCCGCGACATCGGCTATTGGGGCCGGGCGGCTATTTATGAAGTGCTGCCGGTTGATGAGGACATCCGCCGCCTGATCAACAAGGACTCGAACCTCGACGCGCTCCGGCGCGTCCAAAAAGAAAAACAGTACACGACCCTCTACCAGAACGGCCTCCGGAAAGTTGAGCGCGGCCAGACGACCCTCGAAGAAGTCCTGAGCGTGGCCTATGAATGAGTCTTTCCGGGGCGCACCCGAACGGAGGGATCCTGAGGCGCGGTTGAGCCAGTTCCATTGCCGTGTCCGGCTACGGGATACCGCGTCGTCTCCGGAAAAGACCATTTTTGTGGACGGGGTCACCATGGACGAGGTGGTCCAGAAGCTGATCGCCCAGAATTATCTCGTGCTTTCGGTCACGAAGGCCGGCGGCAAGGCGGAGCGGTTCCGTAACATTTTTTCGTTTGAGGTCGGCGGAGGCTCGAAGGGAAAGTCGAAGGGGTCTTTTTTGCCTTTCCTTCAGCATGTGTCGACCCGCGAACTTATCTTTTTTGCGATCCAACTCGGCACGTTACTTAGGGCCGGCATCCCGCTTTTGCGCTCTCTCGAGATCATCCGCAACGGCGCTTCCAACGCTTTTTTTCAGACGATCCTGAAGGACCTCCAGAAAAAAGTCTCGGAAGGGGGGACGCTCAGCCACGCCCTTCGGGAATACTCGAATATCTTTCCCTGGATCTGGGTCAATCTTGTCGAAGTCGGCGAGGCGACGGGTAAGCTCCCCGACTGTCTCGAGGAAGTTGCCCATTACCAGGAATCCGCGAGCCGGATCAAGAGCAAGGTCATCACGGCTTTTTTTTATCCGGCCGTTTTGAGCTGCGCGGTGGTGGGCGCTCTCACGTTCCTTCTGGTCTATATCGTTCCGAAGTTCGCGGCGATCTTTACCGCGCAGAAGATGACGCTCCCGGCGATCACGCAGGTGGTCATGGCCGTGAGCGACCTGGTCCGCAACCAGTTCCCGCTCCTGATGGTTTTCGTTGTCGCGTTCGTCACGGGGCTCTTCTACATCCGGAAATCGCCGAAGCTGCGCATTTCCTACGACCTTTTCCGTCTCAGCTTTCCGGTCTTTGGCCCGCTCGTCCTCCAGGTGGCGACGGTCCGTTTCGCGAAATCCCTTTCGACGCTTCTCCGCTCGGGCGTCCAGATCCTCCAGGCGCTCGAGATCACGGGGCGGCTCGTGGAGAACCGGTTCCTCGAAGTTCGCATCACGGAGACCGCGCACGCGGTGAAAGGCGGGCAAGGTCTCGGGGCCCAGCTGGAGGCCAAAAAGGTGTTTCCCGTGTTCATGACCCAGCTTGTGACGATCGGGGAAGAGAGCGGCCAGATCGAGAAATTTCTCGACCTGATCGCTAATTTTTACGAGGAACAGGTCGATACATTTCTTCAACGGCTGACGACGCTGTTGGAGCCGGTCCTTCTGGTCTTTATGGGGGCCGTGATCGGGGTGGTGGTGGTCTCGATGTTCCTTCCGATCATCGAACTGACCACCAAGGGCGGCGCGATGTAACGGCGCCGCTTGCGGCCGGGAAGGCGGGGCGAAAGAAAAATCGCTTCGGATTTTTCAAAGAGCGTACTAGACTAACACAAGGATTTATTGCGGTCCTTGCCAACCAGAAGGAGGATGGACATGAGAAAGGGAACAAAAGGTTTCACTCTTATCGAAGTATTGATCGTGGTGGTCATCATCGCGGTTCTCGCTTCGCTGATCCTGCCGCGCATGACGTCGCAGACGGGACGTGCGGTGATCGCGGAAGGTACGCAGATGCTGGGGGTGATCCGTCGCGCCCAGATCACGTATGCCGACATAACGAATGCGGCCGCGGATACGTATGTCGCTGCCGGAGATACTCTTGGGGGTGCCGCATCGGGCAGTTGGGCGGCGCTGGGTCTCGCGGAATTGCCCGCCAGTTCCCGCTATGAGTATGCGTGCGCTTCAGGCGTGGACGCGACTGCCGCGAGTAAAAACCCGGGAGTTGCAGGTTCTGCCGGAACTTGCACGGCAACGTTGTATGCAAATGGTGCCAACAAGATTACGATCAGTATTTCGCGCGGGACTTTTACATGCGCCGGTTATGCGGCTGCGCAGACAGAGCCGAACACCAGCGGGTGCGTTGGCGCTTAACGGTTATTGCTACGGAACATAGAACGGTTTCAGGTTTTGGCATTGCGTAAGCGTGAGTTCCTCACGCTTACGCAATGTGCTTTTAGTAAAGATCCTGTTTTTCGCCTCGCCATCATAAAGAGGGTGACGCTTTGAAAAAGTTCGTATTTTTTCTCGCCTTATTGGCTCTTGCCGCACTTCTTGCCCTCGGCTGGTTTTGGGGCGCTCCCAAAGAAACGAAAGAAGCGTTCCGCTCCGACATGAACCAGGCGCAGAAGATACTCGCGACGCTCCGCCGGGCACAAACGGCTTACCGGGAATCCCAAAACGCGACTTCCTTTATAGACGTTTCCGCGCTCAAATTTGCCAAAAAAGTCGTTTATTCCGAGGGATGGAACAAGCTCCGCCTTCCGCCCGTCGATCCCCAGGGGAACTTCAATTACCTTTGTTCCGCGGCGCAGGATTTCTGCGAGGCGCGGGAGGTCCGCGACGGCATTCTGACCGGGAACCGTATCCGGATCGTGATGAGTGCGGGGACTTACGCGTGCTTCGGGGGGTATAAATCCGTGACAACGCGCGGTTTTAACGGTGAGCCGCTCGTTGTCGGGTGCAGGGAATAATTCAAGGCCGGATCTCGGGATCCGGGTTTCGGATTTTTTAACGGACGTTCATGTTTCGGAACCGGGGATGGTGAGGACGATGAAAATAACGAAGATGGGTTTTACGCTGGCAGAACTTTTGATGGTGGTCGTGATCATCGGGATCTTCGGCGCGATCGCGCTCCCGCGTTTCTTTCCGCAGCAGGAGAAGGCCAGGGTTTCGGAAGCCATCGGGATCCTGAGCGCGATCCGCCAGGGGGAGCTGGCCTACCGGCTTGAAAATACCGGGTATTTAGCGCAGACCACGGCGACCGATGCCACTGCGACCGCGAAATGGAACCAGATCGGAATGGATAATCCCAACACTACCGCGAACCGTAAGTTTACTTATCTTGTGCAATATACGATCGGCGTTGATAGTTTTAAAGCGCAGGCGACGCGGATGGACGGGGACTATAAGGACAAGTGCATCGTTCTGGACCAGAGCGGGACCTGGTCCGGAAATCATCCCTATGGATCCGGGTATACGGCCAATTTCACTTGTCTTACATAAAAAGTTCGATGACGCCCCTGGCGGAAAGGACGCTCTTATGAAAATACCGGGACGAACCGGAAAAGGTTTTACGCTGGTGGAGATCCTGATCGTGGTGGTGATGATCGGCATTCTGGCGTCGCTTGTGATCCCTCGGTTTACCGGTCATGCCGACCGTGCGAAGGCCGCCGAAGCGATCACCATCATGGGAGCTATTCGCCGCGCCGCGCTAGGCTATTATGACGAGAAAAGGGACTGGCCGACGATCGGGTCCGTGACGACTCCTGCCACCGCGGCAGAAATCCAGACGCAATTGGCGATTACTTTCGGAAGCCCGGCGTCCGGATGGAGTTTTGCTGTCGAGAAGAAAACTTATAACTCGGTGGATGATTGCCTTATCACGGCGAAGCTTAACGCCAGCGACATGATCACCCTGCGTGCCGCGGCGGGGGATTGGTGCGGGATCGGGAACTACAAGCCTAGCGGAAAATTCTGGCCGGCTCTCCACCCGAAAAGCACGGTCGCCCGTAACGGGGAATGCGATCTGACCTGAGCGGTTTGCCGGGAATTTTTTATGACGGGACCCGGGTCCTGTGGGGTCCTGATCTTGAATCGGGTAATGAAACCGGGGACGAGTCATGTCGGATAAAAATGTCCTGATCCTCGAATCCAAGGAAGGGGCGTGGGGGGATTTCCTGAAAGGTTATTTCGGGGACGTCCCCGCCGGGGTGATCGTGGCCGGGGAGGCCGTCCGCGCCTCCGCGGCGTTTGATGAATGGTCGCCGGCGGTTCTGTTCCTCGAGCCGGTTTTCCTCACGCAGGCTTTTCTCCAAAAGCTCCGTGTCCGAAAAAATACGGACCCGTCCTTTCGCGCGTACGGCATCGGCGGAAAATTCCCGGAACAAAAAGAAGCCCTGCTGGACGGGGTGTTTCCGTCCGTGCCGGATGCCGCGGAGTTCGGCAAATGTTTTGTCGAAACCCTGCCTTTGCCCGCGCGGGTGCGGGTCCTTGTAGTCGATGATGAACGGGAGATCGGCGAGATGGTGCGGGATTATTTTGCCGGCCGGAGCGCGCCGTCTTTTGAAGTGGAACACGCGGCGAACGGTGAAAAGGCGCTCGCGGCCATCGCCCGGAAGAGGCCGGACGTCATCATCCTTGATATCAAAATGCCGGTCATGGACGGGCGGGAGTTCTATGCTAGACTGACGTCCGGCAAGGACGCGATTCCGGTGATCATTTTCTTTGATTCCGTTTCCGGGGAGGAATTGACCGAGATCCGCCGTTACGGGGATCCCGCGGTTATCGAAAAGGGGTACCAGAGGAGTTCGCTTCCGGCGTTGATGACGCTCGTCAAAAAACTGGTTTGCTTTGGCCATTAGCGCAGGCTGAAAACCGGGGAGTTCATCGCCAAACAGGAGGTTGCAATGTCCAGGCATACATTTTTTTTCTTCCTCATGGTTTTGTCGGGTGCGATCGTTTCCCCCGATGCTTTTGCGGGGAAGGTGGAGCTGACCACGTATTATCCCGCGCCGTACGGGGAGTATAAGAATTTAAAATCCACCGAAGACGCGTCTTTTGCCACGACGTCGGGGACGGTCAAGGTAGGGTCATTCCTTGAAATGACCAGCCCCAGCACTGACACGAACTTTTATCTCCGCAACACGGATGGTACCGCTCAACAGCGTATTGCCTTGGGAGACGCTGCCGGCGGTGTGGGTCAGGGGCTTGCCATCCAGGGGAGTACCAACTCGGGGGGCAGTTGGCAAAGCTGCGCGTACTTTTCCACGATGACGGGAGATCTTTCCTCGACTTTTTACGGGCCGGTCAATGTCGGAACCGCCGGTGCGCCCGGGACGGTTAACGCTGGCAGCTTTCTTTATTTTTCCGATGCGCGGCTCAAAGAGAATGTCGTACCCGTTTCGGACGCTCTGGAGAAGATCGAGCGTTTGACCGGAGTGAATTTTGTTTTCAAGAACAACCCCGGGGTGAAGCGGCTCGGTCTTATCGCCCAGGACGTCGAGCCGGTAGTGCCTGAGATCGTTAGCACCCAGGCGGACGGGATGAAGAGCGTGGATTACGCGGCCTTGACGGGCCTTTTGATCGAAGGGATGAAGGCGCAGCAGCGGGAGATCGACGCCTTGAAAGAGCGGGTCGCGAAGCTCGAAGCTCCGGAACATCCTTCGGACGTCTGAAAAAAATAAGGGACCCAGGGTGAGAAAAAAATCAGTGCGAGCATTTTTGAGGGGAGTTTTTGCCGGCGTCATTTTCGGGTTATTTTCTGTTTTCCCCGCGGCGTGGGCGGCGGACCAGGTGATCGACGATACGGCTACCGGGCAGCGGCCGGACGGGGTGGAGGTAAATGAAAGCTCGCCTGCATCGATCACGGTCCATTCCCGCCCGTGCAAGAGGGTGGTCGTCACGGGGGCTTCCCGCGTTTTTGTTCCGCTTAAGACCCAGGCCGAGTGGGACGCTTTTCTCTTACATCATCCCGCCGGGGTGGTGACTCTTTCCGATTGCACGGGGGGATGCGTTTGCATGACCGCGGCGGATTGTACCGAAAAGCTGAATGGCACGGTGTGTGGAACGGTGATGCTTGGGGCGGATCTGACCGATGCGATCACGTTTACCAACAGCATGGCCAGCAAAACCTTTAACGGACAAAACCATACGATCGGGGCCCTGACGGGAACGGGGAATGCCATCGCGATACAAAATTTTCAGTGTTCCGCGGGAATTATGTTAACAGGAAATTCCGCCACGATCTCGGGCAATACGGTTCGCGGACATGCTTCCGGCAACGAGTATTCGATCGTATGCCTTATCGGAAATAATTCTACAATTTCAGGGAATTCGGTCTCGGGCGGGACCTACGGCATTTTTGCGCAGGGGGCCGAGAATAGCGTCACAAATAACGATCTCAATGGCGGTGGCATTGTAGCGTGGGGTGGCAGCAATATTCAGGTCGGGAACAACCACGTAATCGATGTTATCGGTCAAGGGGATGCAATTGCGGTCAGCGATAACGCCATCGGGGCAAAAATATTTTCAAATGTTATTGAGAGGGCGGACAGCATTGGAATCATAGTCGCTAATTCTTCCACTGCCGAGGTGACCGGTAATACCATTCTGGAAAGCGGGCTTGGCATCTGGATCAATAATTCCGGTCCCATGCCGAGTACGGCCACGCTCACGGGCAATACCGTCTGTTCTTCTCTGAATTATGATATTTATTATTTTGGTTGGAGCGATTCGGGCAATAACACCTGTACTAAGATCGTGACCCAATCCAGCGGGCCATACCTTCAATGCACTAACGCATGTTCTACTCCTTCCTGTACGGGGACTTTGCCTACGAATGTAAGTCCGGCCTGTCTGTACGATTATCGGGGTTTGACCAGTTCGTTAAATTGGCAACTGGTTCCCGCATGTACGGATGCACGCAAATGCGAAAAGTCTTGTAAGGCTCCTGGATTCAAGTACTACAACGGCGAGTGCTGGCCAAATTGTTCTGGAAACCCGCCCGCCAATTCTCATTTCTGTAATATGTATGGATATGATCCGGCGAAGCCCTATACGCTTCTTGCGCCGGAACATGGTTGTTTTTCCTCCGACGCGGCTTGTTCCGTGCGTTGCAATACCGGGTACAACGCCGTCGGGGGCGTATGCGTGAAGCAATAAGGTATTTTAGAAATGATAAAATTTCGCGGCCGCCTTATTTAAAATAATATTAACATCGTTTTATTTAAAGAAACTTTGATCCATGCGCTTCTTTCGCCGATTTTCGTTATCCAAGGCTTTGTGTTGTGGGATAAGTGCCTTGCTTTTGGGGATCTTCCCGTCCGCTTCTTTTGCTGGTCCCGAGACGATCGATCCGGCCCGTGACGAATTCCTGAACACCGTCCAGGAACGCGCGTTCCGGTTCTTCGAGCAGGAGGTCAACCTTCATAACGGACTTCTTCATGACAGTTCGCCGAACTGCGAAGGGGCGGCTGGCAACACGGCGGCCAGCATCGCGGGCGTCGGGTTCGCGCTTTCGGCGTATCCGGTGGCGGTCGAACGGGGATGGATGAGCCGCGCCAAGGCGATCGCCCTGACGGAGCGGACGCTCCGATTCTTTCTCAATGAGGCCCCGCAGGAAAAAGGTTTTTTTTATCACTTCCTCAATGTTGAGACCGGCGAGCGCGCGAACCATTCGGAGCTTTCCCCGATCGATACGGCGCTCTTTCTCGCGGGCGCGCTTTTTGCCGCGGAATATTTTGACGATCCGAAGCTCCGCGAGCTCGCGGGCGCGATCTACGGGCGCGTGGATTTTCCCTGGATGATGAATGGCGGAAAAACTCTCGCGCTTGCCTGGAGCCCTGAAACGGGTTTTAGCCGTCAGCGCTGGGAGCGTTTCGACGAATCGCTCTTGCTCTATGTCCTTGCCATCGGGTCTCCGGCGCATCCTATCCCCGCGGAAAGCTGGCGCGAGATCCAGCGTCCGGTTGGCAGTTACCGGGATATCCGTCTGATCCAGATGCCGCCGCTTTTCACGCACCAGTACCCGCATATCTGGCTTGATCTTCGCGGCAAAAATGACGGGCTCGCGGATTATTTTCAGAACTCGGTGAATGCCACGCTTGCGAACCGGGCGTTCTGCATCGACCAGGCTTCCCAGGTGGCGGGGTATGGGCCGGACGTTTGGGGGCTTTCTGCTTCGGAAGGTCCCGGCGGCTACCGGGCGTACGGAGCGCCGCCCGGATGGTCGGTGATCCATGATGGGACCGTTGCGCCGACGGCGTGCGGAAGTTCGATCGTTTTCACTCCGGAAGAATCGATCGCGTGCCTGGAACATATTTACGCGAAATATAAGGGCGAGATGTGGGGACCGTACGGTTTTTCCGACGCGATGAACCCGGGGAAGCGATGGTTCAGCCAGAACGTTCTGGCGATCGACCAGGGGCCGCTTCTCCTGATGATCGAGAATTACCGGAGCGGGCTCCTGTGGAAGGTCATGAACCGGTATGAACCGGTGCAAAAGGCGCTTGCGAAGATCGGTTTCAGGCCGGGGACGATCGCGCTTCCGTGGCCCGATCCGCCGGTCTATCATGCGCCGTTCGTCCCTCAGGGGATCCGGCCCGACGGCTTTCTGAAAGACTGGCCCAGGACCCAGGTGATCGTGTTGGACCCGAAGGACCACAAAGAGTTCGGGGATTTTAAAGGGCCGGAGGATCTCGGCGCCTCGGTCCGTTTTGCGTGGGACCGGGAGTATCTTTATTTCGTGGCCAAGGTTGCGGACAATGAGGTCGTGGCCAAACGGTCCGGCAAGAGTATCTGGCGGGACGATATGTTCGAACTTTTCGTGGACCCGGAGGGCGACGGGTTTTTCTGGAACGATCCGCGCGATTTTCAGCTCGGGTTCCGGCCGGGGAAGGATGATCAGGAGATCGCGAGTTGGTCATGGTTTCAGGGGGGCGAGGATCCTTCACAGAACAAGAAGACGGTTGCGAAAAGTTATTCGGACGAGAAAGGATATATCATCGAGGGCGCGATCCGGTGGGACCTGTTGGGGATCGTGCCCGCGGCCGGCGTGACGGTCCGGGCCAGTCCCGCAGTCCATGACATCGACAAAAGAGGGATCGACGGGAAACTCGTGTGGTTTTTCCGTAATGAGGAGAAGTTTCAGAGGTATGTTCTCGGAAGGATCATGCTCGACAAGGAAGGGAGCCAGACGAATGCACACACCGCAAAAAAGCAAAGTCGCTGAACCGAAAATTTCTCCAAGGATCAATGTCGGCGCAACTATCCGCCGGCTGCGGGATGAACGGGGCCTCAAAGGGGTCGAGCTTTGCCGTCGCGCAAAGGGGCTGGATCCGAAGACGCTGACGGCGCTTGAGAAAGGGCGCATCAGGAATCCTTCCATCGCCACTCTGCAGGCGGTCGCGGAAGGGTTCGGTATGACCGTGAGCGATCTTTTCCGCCAAGCGGAGCTTCAGACGCCGGAATTTTTCTCTATGGGAACGCAAAAAGGGCTCTACAAGATCGATTTTCCGGCCAAGGGGATGCAGCTTATTTCCTTTACGCCGCTCGCGGAGGATCTTTTTTGCGGGAAGATGATCGTAGACGGACAGAAGGGGTTTGACGAGAAACTGCTCGGACACGTGGGGGCGTTTTTTATCATGGTTCTCGTGGGCCAATTCGAGGGGAACATCGAAGGTCGGAAAGTTTCCCTCCGGGAGGGGGATAATCTCTTTTTCTGTGGCGGAATGAAATTCCGTCTGCTGAATACGCTCCAGCGAAATTCCGTGTTTCTTCTGGTCACCGCCCCGTCCTGCTTGAAGGCCCGTCGTTTTTCAGCCCCCGCGAGGGTTGTCTAGCGCGCGAGCTTTGGCGGGAGGGTGTCCGGGGTGGTTTTTTCTGCGTCAAGGGTTCATCGTCCACGGTCGATAAAATAAGGCCAGTGCAAATTGTGCCTGGCCATGTTAAAATGCGGTCGCTAAAACACTTATGAAAAGAAATCGCCGGATATTTTTCGTTGTATTTTTTTTCCTGATCCTGTCTCCCGTTCTTTCGGGAGCGGAGGGAGTTCCGTCCCCGCAACCGGGGATCATTTCCGTCTCTTCTGAAGGCGCTCCGCCTACGCCGGGATTAAGTCCCGCCTCCTCTACAGAAAAAACCACTACGATGGTTTCCGGTCCGGTGCTTGCCGGTGCGCCTGCCGCGGGGGTCGAAGATCCCAAGCCGACCCGGAAGGATCCGGAGGAAGTAAAAAAGGCCAAGGAAGGGAAAGCGGACAAGGAGGCGAAAAAAGAGAAGAGGAAAAAAGAAAAGAAAGCCAAAAAAGAAGAGAAGGGGCTGAGCGCTGCGGAACAGGCCCAGAAGGAAGCCCTCGAGAAAGTTGTCGAGGAGCAGGTTGAGGCGCTTCGGCAGGAACGTATCAGCGAAATGCCTTATCTCGACCGTGTTTATATCCGCGCAAGCATCACCCCCCTGAAGATCCAGAAGAAGGAGGAATTCCTCCAGAGCGGCCCGAAGGATCTGAGGGACCTTATTATCCGCGCGAAGTCGGTCCATACTCAGGCTAAGGCCATGCATGAAAACATCGCTTTGTACAACCGGCGGATGCTTTATGCCCTCCGCAAGCTTTTTCCGGAAATGACGGCTAATATGAACGGCCGCGAGGGGAACCTGAGCGGTAACACGTTCGTCGGAAAAGACTGGCATTTGTCGTTGCGCCAGCCGGTTTTTGACGGCGGGATCCTTTGGAACACGTTCCTCCAGGAAAAATCGGGACTTGAGGCCGCCAGGAAGCAATACGATAAAACGATCTCCGAGCTTGTCTTCGATCTTTCCAAAGCCTACTTCGAATATCAGCGCACGCTACAGACTGTCGAAGAGCACAAGCGAGCGGTCCAGGATATGAAGCGGTTTGCGGAAATGTCGGAGGAAAAATTCAAGCAAAAACTGATCTCCGAGATCGAACAGTTAAACGTCCAGTCCTCTTACAGCCAGATGCAGTTCGACCTTGAGGCTTCCGAGCAGGAACTGGAGATCGCGAAGCTGGACATGCAGAAACATTTGGATCTTTCGGTCAACGATAACGTGACGCTCCAGCGGGTTTATGACAAGGCCGATCTTGTGGCGGCCCAAGGCGGGACGGGAGCCTTACCTCCTGTGCCGGACGCTTCCTCCAAAGACCTTGTGCCGGTGTTCAAGGACGAGATCAAAGCTCCCGAACTTGTCCGTCTGATCGATCTCTCATACGCCAATCGTCCGGAGCTCCAGATCGAGGCTGCGCGGCTCCAGGCAACGCGTCTCGGGGAGAGGATCCGCTGGGGAGAATTCCTGCCGAAAGCATTTTTGACCGGAGAGTGGGGGGCGCTCGGAGAAGCTTACCGGTATCAAGGGTATACTTCAGCGAATAGCAATGTGGATAATTATGACGAACCCGCGCTGAAGAAGGAGTGGCGGTTGCTTCTCGAAATGAACTGGAACCTCGGCGGAAACAAGGTCAATTACACGTACGAAAATGATCACAAGGCTCCTTCGATCACGCAGTATCTGTACGGGCAGGGGACGCATATCACCAAGAACGGGGTGACGATCGGCGTGCTTGACGGGCTCGATGCCTTTATCAACGTGAAACAGGCCGAGGTTGAAAAATTGAACCAGGTGGTTGAACTCGAAAAGGCCGAAAAACAGGTTCTCCAGGACGTCAAACAGGCTTATTATGACTATCAAAAAGCGGTCATCCAGGTCCGGTCCACCGTCAAGCGAATGCAATATCGGGAACGTCTTCGTGATTTTTCGAAGCACCGGTTGAGCCGCAAAGAGATCGAGATCTCGGAATACATGCAGACCGAAGCGGACCTCGTGCGGGAACAGTCGGAACTTCACAGGGCGCTGAAAGATTATTTTACGGCCAAGGCGGCGATGAACCATGCCGTCGGTATCCAGGATTTTCTGGGGATCGAAAGTCCCCACCGGTTGCAAAAGTAAGGTTCGCGGCGAACAGGCGGTTCTTTATTTACCGGAGAATGCGGTTTTAGTTTAATCGTTTTTATCGTTTCTCAAGATCGAAAGCGGAGTTCACTATGAATGATATGAAAAACGGCGGGCAGCCCGGAAACGCGGGACAAAAACTCAACATCAAGCATCCCTCCGGAGGGCCGGTCCGGATGCCGTCGCTGCCAGGGGGCGATTGGTTTTCCAGGAACAAAAAAAGGGTCGTGATCATCGGGGTGGTGCTCGGATTGATCGCCGCTTTCTTTGTCGCGCAGACGGTCGCCAAGCATTTCAAAAAGGGGAAACCTTCCCTGGCGGATACCATGAAACAGCAGCAACAGGCGGCGAAGGACGCTCCGGTCGCGGTCAAAGGTTTCAAAGTCGGCCGGTTTAATTACGAGGATTCTCTGAACGTTCTCGGAACGATCAAAGGAGCGCTCGAGCTCAAGCTCAGTTTTGAGATCCCCGGCATGATCAGCTCGATCAATTATAAGGCCGGAGAAAAATACGAGGAAGGGGCCCTTCTTGTTTCGCTGAGGCAGGACGACATCCTGCTCCGGATCAAGCGCGCTCAGGCCGCGTTCAATAAAGCCGAGGCGCAGGCGAAGGTTGCGGAGAATGAAGTTGCGGAGAACGAGAAGCTCCTGAAGATGGGGGCGATCCCGGAGTCCACGCTGGAGAAAAAGAAACTGGAGATGGACGCGGCAAAATACGAGGCCGAAGCGCAGCGCCTTGAAATGAAGGCCAATGAGGCGATGCTTGAAAAATCGAACCTTTATGCCCCGTCGCTTGGGATGCTCGGGGAGGTTAATGTCGAAGAGGGGGAGACGATCAGCCAGAGCACCCTGATCGGGACGCACATCAATGTCGAGTTTGTTTATGCCGAATTCGGGATCGTGGAACGGGACGTGCAGAAGATCTCCTTGGGCCAGAAGGCCAAGGTGTTCGTCGATGCGTATCCGGACAAGACCTTCGACGGTGTGATCGAGAACATCGCGCCGCAGATCACCGGGACCAGCAGGACTTCGACGGCCAAAGTGCGCGTCGAAAATCCGGAAGGGCTTTTGATGCCGGGGATGTTCGCCCGGGTGCGGGTCCTTCTTTACAGCAAGAAAGACGCTCTGGTCGTCCCCACGGATGCGATCCAGGGCGGCGAGGGAGAAAAATTCGTCTATGTGATCAAGCCTATCGAGGCCGCTAAGGCGGAAGTAGCCCCGGTCCCCGGAGGCATCCAGGGAGGGTTGCCCATGCTGGCTTCCGCGGCCCTTGCTCCGAAGAAACCGGAGAAGGCTTCGAAACCTGGAAAAGTCGAGATGACCGGTAAAACGGGGAAGGATGGGAAGCCGGGGGATGAAAAACAACCGAAGAAGATCGAAGAAAGCACCGTCGAGAAAAGGCCCGTGACCATCGGGTACACCCGTACGGATTATTCCCAGATCGACGCCGGTCTTTCCGAAGGAGAGCTGGTCGTGATGACCGGGTTCGAGAGACTGGAGGATGGCAAGAAGATCCGTTTGATCGAGACCCAAGAAGCAGAACTCTAGCCCATGAGTTTACCGGAATTCTCCATCAAGAAAAAAGTCACCGTTTACATGGTGACGGCACTGTTGACCTTGATGGGAGTTCTTTCGTTCATCAAGCTCCCCCAGGAGCTTTTCCCGCCGATCACATTCCCTCAGATCACCGTTGTCACGGATTATTCCAATGCCGCGCCGGAAGAGATCGAAACGCTGATCACCCGCGTGGTCGAGGAAGCGATTGGTTCCGTGGCGGGTCTGAAGCGCATCGAGTCGGTTTCCCGCGAGGGACGGAGCACGATTACCGCGTCCTTTAACTGGGGGCAAGATATCGATTTTGCCGCGCTGGCCGTTCGCGAGAAGATCGATCTTATCAAGGAAAGGCTTCCCAAAGAAGCCTCTGACCCGGTGGTCTTGAAATTCGACCCGCTTTCGAAGCCCGTCTTGATGCTTTCCATTACAGGCGCCGAGCTGCCGCTGGTCCGTCTCAAACTTTTGACGGAAAAAATGCTCAAAGACCGCCTTGAAAAAGTCGAAGGGGTGGCGTCCGTCACTCTCTCGGGCGGCGTGAACCGCGAGATCCTCGTGAATATCGATCAGCCCCGGCTCCAGGCCAACCATCTGTCGCTTCTTGAAGTGGTGGACTCGCTGGACGAAGCGAACATTTCTTATCCCGCCGGGAGCATCAAGAAAGGTCTTTATGAATATCTGATCCGGACCGTAGGGGATTTCCGTTCCCCGACCGAGATCGGGTATGCCGTGGTCGGGGTCGATAATGTCGAGAAAATCCGCCGTGAAGAGACCAGTTTTGTGGAGCGTGATTCCGGTGAAGGTCCCCGGGCTACGATCGAGAAACTCCGCGACGAGGTCGGGAAGAAGATGCTCGAAAAAAGGCTCGTCCTTGTCAACGACATCGGGAAGGTCGTGGACGGGCTTGCGGAAAAAACGAGTATTTCGCGCTTTAACGGGGACTCGAATATCTCCCTTGCGATTCAGAAACAATCGAACGCCAATACCATCAAGCTGGTCGACAAGCTCAAAAAAGAGCTCGAGTTCATCGAGGAAGACCTGACAACGCGCGGGATCCATTACAAGATCATTTATGACCATTCCGTTTTCATTCGGAGCAGTCTGGAAGATCTCAGGAACCAGGCTGCGATGGGGAGCGTCTTCGCTCTGATTTCGCTGTACCTTTTTTTGAGAAGTTTTGCCATGGCGTTCCTTGTTGTTCTGTCAGTTCCCACATCTATCCTGGGGGTTTTCCTGATGATGGCCATGGGTGGGATCACGCTCAACATGATGTCCCTCGGCGGTCTCGCGCTCGCGATCGGTATGATCACCGACACCAGTATCGTGGTTCTCGAGAACGTGTTCCGGAAACGCCAGGAAGGTGCTAGCCCCGAGCAGGGCGCGATCGACGGTGCGAGCGAAGTGACCTGGCCGGTCATTTCGTCGAATCTGACTTCGATCGCGGTGTTTTTTCCGCTCATCGTGTTCGTCCCCGGTGTGGCGGGCCAGTTTTTCAAGGACCTGTCGTGGGCGATCATTTTTTCGCAGATCGTTTCAACGTTTATTCCGTTGACGCTTATTACGCTCGTTTCACTTTACGTGTTCGTTCCCCAGAAGGATTACGAGCCTCTTAGTTTGACCGGTCCTCTTGACCGGTACATTGAGGGGCTTCCGACTCCCCGGGCGCAGAACCTGGCGATGGTCGGGATCCTTTGCGTGGCTTTTATAGTATTGGCGTCCACTTTTCCGGTCGCTGCGACGATGGACTTTGAAGTATTGCCCAAGATCGACCAGGGCCAGTTCTACGCCAAGGTTGATATGCCGCTCGGGACCCGGCTCCAGGTGACGGATGAATTTTGCAAAAAGCTCGAAGGATTCATCAAGGCGGAGCCCGAGGTGAAGGATGTTGCGGTCGCGATCGGCAGCGAAAAAAGCTCGAAAGGTGAGATCAAGGTGGAGACGCTCCGTCCGTCCCAGGCGATGGTGATCGTAAGTTTGAACGAGAAGAGGAAACGCAATTCGTCGCAGGTGATCGCTTCGATCGCTGAAAGCATGAAAAGTCTCGACCTGGACAAGAAAAACATCCGCGTCGAGATCGCGCTTCAGGGAAGCGAATTTGCCGTCGCGGGGTCCTCCATTAAGCCGATCATTCTCGAGGCGAAGGGATATGATTTTAAGACGATGGAATCTTTCGTCAACCATCTCAAGGCCCTTCTGGCAGAGATTCCGGGAGTCATTAATATCGATTCCGATATCGGAGAAAAGACCCCGGAGACGAAGCTTGAGATCAATAAAAAGCGCGCGGCTCTTTACGGGGTTACGGCGATGGACATTTCCCTGACGGCGAAGGCGGCGATCGAAGGGGTCGTGGCCACGGAATATCGCGAAGCCGGCCGTGAAGTGGATGTGCGGGTCCGGTTAAATGAGGATGACCGCGGCGATATCAACAATCTCAACAACCTTTTGCTATATTCAAAAACGCTCGATATCCATGTCCCGCTCAAAGAAGTCGCCCTTGTCGAAAAAGGCGAAGGCCCCAGCGAGATCAAACGTTCTGACCAGGAAAGGACGGTCACGGTTTCCGCGGACATTTCAAAGGCCCGCCAGGATAAGGCTGTTTTGGCGGACGTTCAGAAAATGCTGGCCGGGCTGAAGGTCCCGGACGATATCCCGCAGGATTTCCAGGTCAAACTTTCCGGGAAAGCCAAGGAATTAAGCGAGAATTTCGGCAGCGTCGCGTTCGCGTTCATCCTGGCGATCATGCTTGTCTATATGATCATGGCAGCTCAGTTCGAGTCGTTCCTGCAACCCCTCATTATCATGGTCACTGTGCCGCTTTCTTTCGGCGGCGCGATCGTGGCCCTTAAAATAACGGGAAATTCCTTGAACGTCATTTCGTTGCTGGGGTTGGTGCTGTTGGGCGGTGTGGTGGTCAATAACGGGATCGTGCTCATGGAGTATATCAACCAGCTCCGCTCGGAGGGGATGGAGATGGTCAAGGCGGTATGGCTTGCGGTCCGGACGCGCACCCGTCCCGTGTTGATGTCTTCCACGACGACGATTCTCGGCATGTTGCCCGTGGCCGTGGGCCTCGGCAGCGGCGGCCCGGCGATCCTTTCGCCTCTTGCCGTTACCGCAATGGGCGGTCTTTTCTCTTCGACGATCCTGACGCTGATCGTACTGCCGTGTCTTTATATTCTGGTCATGCGTTTCGTCGAATCTTTCTACGGCACTGAGGAAGAAGCGGCCCCGGAGCCGGATACCGCTTCCTAAAAAATATGGGCATACCCAGTTTTGCGCTGAAACGGCCGGTTTTCGTGGTCATCGTTTTTGCTGCCGTCATGGTGATCGGCCTTATCTCCCTGATGCGGCTTAAGGTCGAACTTTACCAGGGCCAGAGCCAGAGCATTATCAGTATCGTCGTCCGCGCCCGCGGCGGTCTTCCGTCTGAGGACGTTGAGAAGATGATCACCAAGCCCATCGAAGAGGCCGTGGCCACCGTGAGCCACATGAAGAGCCTTTACTCGAGTTCCCGCGAGGCGGAATCGCGCGTGACGATGGAATTCGAGCCGGGGACGAACATGAATTTCGCCTCTCTCGAGATCCGCGAAAAATTCGCGCGCGTCCGGCCCATCCTTCCCAAGGAGATCGAAAAACCCGTGATCGCCAATTACGACGATGCCCAGGCGGCGATCATGGTGTTTGCGGTCACTTCCTCGAACCTGAACCCGGAGCAGATTCGCGAGATGGTGGACATCAAGCTCAAGCCGGTCATCAGCCGCGTCGATGGCGTGGCCAGCGTGGAAGTTTACGGGGGCCGTGAGCGCAAGATCCTGGTTGAACTGGATCGCGACAAGATGGTTGCCTACAACATTGCGATCGAGCGGGTCATGGACGTTCTTGGACAGAGTAATATCAACCTCCTTGCGGGGAACGTAGAATCCGGTAAATACGAGTTCGCGATCCGGACGATGGGGGCTTTTCTTACTGTTGCCGATGTCGGCGACATCGGCGTGAAGGCGACCCGCCAAGGCTCGATCATCCCCCTGAAAGAGATCGCGACGATCAAGGATTCCTATCTCGAGGCTACCGACCAGGCGCGGTTGAATCTGGAGCAGAACGTTACGGTCTACGTTAAAAAGGCGAGCCTTGCCAATACCCTCGACGTGGCCGCGACCTTGAGCACGGCGCTGGATGCTTTCGAAGAAGAACACAAGGAAAACATCAAAGTAGTCCTGGTCAACGATCGCGCCGATACGATCCGGCGCGCGATCGGGGACGTGAAGGAAGCCCTTTATCTGGGTCTTTTTTTTACGATGGCGGTTATCTATCTTTTTATCCGTAACTGGGTGCTTTCCGCCATCATTCTCGTGGTGATCCCATGCTCTCTTGTCGCGACTTTTATTTTTATGGCGGCCTGCAACATCAGCATCAATGTAATGACCTTGAGCGGGCTGTCCCTTGCCGTCGGGATCCTTATCGATACCGCGGTCGTGATCATGGAGAATATTTTTTCCAAGAAGGAGCAGGGGGTCCCCGACACCCAGGCGATCCGCGACGGCGCCGAAGAAGTCTGGCTTCCGCTGTTGACCTCGCTCCTTACGATGCTGGTGGTATTCCTGCCGATCATTTTTATCGACAAAACCATCCAGATCACCTACGGCGGGTTCGCTTTTACGATCTGCGTGTCCCTGATCGCGTCCTTCTTTTCGGCGCTCATGCTTATCCCGATGCTGATCCGGCAGTTCGGGGTCGCGGCACTTCATTCGCACGGGAAAGGCGGCAACACGGCATTTATGGAAAAAGCGAGAGCCAAGTATATCAGTGCCATCCACTGGTGCATCCGACGGCGATGGCTGGTGGTCCCGATCGTTATGACGATGTGTGCCTTTTCGCTTTACATCCTGTTCGTCAAGACGCCGATGGACTGGCCCTCCACGTTTGAGGAGAATGAGTTCGCGGTCGTGACATTCCCGTTGGCCGGCGCACGGCTCGAATCGAACGATGAGGCCATGGCGAAGATCGAGGAACTGCTTTCCAAAATCCCGGACGTGACGCTGTTCTCGACGACGGTGTCGAAAGACGACCTCCGGCTTTTTGTGCGCCTCAAACCCGCCCGTAAGCGTCAATTCTCCAAAGAAGAGATCATGAAACTGATCGATGAAAAGGGGAATGCTGCCATCAAGGAGATCCATTCGGATTACAGTCTCATCGTGGATGAAGGCGCAGGCTCCTCCGAATCCAAGAAGCTTGTGGTGAATATTTATGGACAGGACGGTGACGAGCTTGAAAAGCTGGCAAAGGAATTTGCGAACCGGATGTCCAAGGTGGAAGGGCTTTCGAACCTCGTGATGACGGATCTTCGCAAGCGTCCGGAATACTCCCTCGTCGTTGACAAGGGCAAGGCGGCGATGTACGGGTTGAGCGTCAAGTCGGTCGCCGACAGCATGCACGCGCAGGTCCGCGGGATGCGGCCGACCAAGTTCCATGAACTCTCGAAGGGCGAGGAGATCGAGACCATTACCCGGTTGCAAGCGATCTACCGGCAAAAACTCGACGATCTTGGGCAGATCTATATTGAGACCAAAGAGAACCGCCAAATCCCGATCAGTGAGATTGCGAATTTCCACCCTTCGACGGGCCCGCAGACCATCGACCGTAAGGAAAAGCACCGGTACGTGTTCGTCAAGGGGGACGTCAAGCGGCCGATCGAGATGATCGCGATCGACGTGAAAAAAGCTGTTTCCGACGTTAAATTGCCAGATGACTATTACTGGCGATTCGGCGGCGGGTATGAGGAACTGATGGAAAGCAAATCCCAGTTGGCTCTGGCGCTTGTGATCACGATCTTTCTCGTCTATATGGTCATGGCCTGTCTTTTTGAGAATTACCTTTATCCGCTCCTTATCATGATCAAGATCCTTCTTAATTTTATCGGGATCTGCATCGCCCTGCGATGGCCGGAACTCGTTCGTTGGCCTCTCTTGCAGGTGGGCATTCCGGAAGAGGCGCTCACATGGCTGCCGCTCCCGAAACCTAAAAGCACGCAGGTTTTTATCGGTATGATCATGCTTGCGGGATATTCCGTGAATGCGGCGATCCTTCTGGTGGATCACGCGCTGCATTTGCCCGAAACCCAGTCCAAGGAAGATCGCTTTGTCCAGGCAGGCGTGGACCGGCTTCGCCCTATCTTGATGACGGCCTTTGCGGCGATCCTCGGATTTCTGCCGATGTCGCTCAACCTTGGACAGGCGAGCGATCTGTGGTCGCCTTTGGCGATCACGATCATTGGCGGGCTTATCAGCTCAACCATTCTTATTCTTTTTGTTCTTCCCGCGCTTGTCATGATCACCGAGGATCTCCGGAAATCTCCGGGAGCGATTTTTGGGGGGATTTCCGGCTGGGCGCGGCGTCTGTTTTCGCTTTTTACAAAAAAAGGGTTTCAGAGTCCTTAATATTCCAACAGCACGATCAACGTCCGCCCTCGCGGGGCGGTGACAGGAGATAGATCATGGACAGCACAGGCGTTTCCAAGGCAGTAACGCAACCGAGACCTTACAAAAGGCAGATGAGAAACATCATCATTCACCGGCCGATGCAGCGGGAGTTCTCGTTTGTACTGATCGCGCTTTTTATGATCTCTTCCGCGGCCGTGGCGTGGGTGATCCATCAGACGATCAACTCCGCGGTTTTTGGCGGGGCCTTCTCATTCGGGAAAGTGAACCCGGTCGAAATTCTTTCTGATGTGAGCTACAAGATCATCATCCGGGTTACGCTTGTGTTGATCATGACGCTTTTGATCATCGGTGTCTATGGAGTCACGTTCCTTCACCGTGTCGCCGGTCCGGTGTATCGTTTTCGCCAGACATTGCTTAAAATTAATCGCGGCGAAATGCCCGCTGACATCAAGCTCCGCGAGGGAGATTTCTTTCATGAAATGGCCCAGGATATTAACATTATCCTGAAGCGTTTCCGGGCCGAAAAAGAAAAAGTCGGGGAGCTTAAGACTAAGATCGACGAACTTCAGCGGAGCACTCCTTCAGGTGAGACGCGTCAAAAGGCTGATGAGATGAAGGTCATTGTCGATTCATTTACGAAGATTTGAAGCCCGAGAGGGTTTGCTCTGGGGCTGGTTCTTTCTCGTAATGCTCTCTTCTTGATTCGTCTTTCTTGTGCTGTTGCGGTTTTTCAACTGGGCTACGGAATGAAAATTTCAAAAAAGGTTGTGAGAGTTGTTGAATATGAAAAAGTTTTAATAATGAGAATTTGTCAAAGGAGATAGTTTTTGCTAGTCGAACTTTTCTTGTAAATACTTTTATAACTGTGTATACTTCGTGCTGACCCTCGCCAAGAAGTACAAATCCATGAAAGGAGCAATTTGAAAATGAAGAAGCTGAATTTGGTTTTTGTGTTGGCGCTTGTTGCGCTGATGGCTCTCAGTTCCGGTGTCGCAATGGCTGCCGAAGCTGCCGCTACGGGCAATGAGTTGATGATCGCGGATTTTGACACCGGGGACAAGCCGAACAACATCGGCGGTGATTTCGGTGGATGGGACAAGGACCCCAATGATGAATCGCAGGGGACCCAGATGTCCTTTGATACGGATGATGCCAAGGGAACGGCCGGCGGTTATTCGATCCGGTTGGATTATGACGTAGATTCCCCGAATCCGGCGTACAACGGTTTCTGGATGAAACTGAATGGCGAGGATGCAACTCCTTACAATACCCTGAACCTCTATGTTAAGGGTGATGCGAAGGTCGGTTACACCAAGCGTTTCAAGATCGAGCTCAAGGATATGACGAACAAGCCTTCCGCTTACATCGTGAGCGGCGTTACGGATCAGTGGCAGAAGATCTCCATCCCGTTCGAGAAGTTTCGCAGGATCGAGAACTGGAACTCCCTGAACGAGATCGTGGTCGTGTTCGATGATATCAATTCGAGCCCGAAGACCGGCGCGATCCTGATCGACGATATTTCTCTGTCGAAGGAATAAGCGTTCCGTTCTGAAGCAGTTGATTTGAAATAGCCCCGCTGTAAAAAGCGGGGCTATTTTTTTGTCTTCATGCAGTCTTCAAGATTTCCGCCGTTTTTTCCTTCCCGGAAAGTCCTAAGTATTTGATCCCCCTCGACTTAAAAGAATCCGGTTCCGGCCGATAAACTTAAGACAGACGGAGACTGCTTACGGACTTCTCTAGGGCGGGTTTTCCCTGTCCGCAGGGGTGGCTCGTCTGTCGGGGGATGCTCGGCTACGGACATTTTGGGTGTGGGGCGGTTCCCTGCGGGCGACGCGGTTAAGAGAAGGGAAATTGATGAAAAAAATAGCGATCGTAAACGGTGTCCGGACGCCTTTTATCAAGGCGTGGGACGCGTTTGACGATATTCCGGCCCAGGGGCTCGGAGTTCTTTGCGTGAAGGAACTTCTGAAACAAACCGGCCTCGACGGCCGTTTGGTCGATGAGGTGGTTTTGGGTTGCGTGGGACAGCCAGTTGAGGCTGCGAACGTGGCTCGCGTTGTGAGCCTTCTTGCCGGGATCCCTCAGGAGAAGCGCGCCTGTACCGTGAGCCGGAACTGTGCTTCGGGTTTTGAATCCGTCATTATTGCGGCCGAAAAGATCCGGTGCGGGTCGGATGAGGTCGTGATCGCGGGCGGGGCGGAATCCATGTCGAATATGCCGATGCTTTTCCGAAAAGAGGCGGCAACGCTCTTCCGCAACCTTTCTAAGGCAAAAACCCTTTCCGAAAAATTCAAGATCCTGATCCGGATGCGCCCGCGACACTTCGCGCCGGTTTCCTCGCTCGTTCTGGGCCTGACCGACCCCGTCTGCGGCCTGGCCATGGGGCAGACCGCAGAGATGCTTGCCAAAGAGTTTGCGATTTCCCGGGAAGAACAGGACAGGTTCGCGCTCGAGAGCCATCGCCGCGCCGCCGCAGCAAAAAGAAAACTGCACGAAGAAACCATGGATGTTTTTATTTCTTCTGATCGTAGGGGATGCGTCCGGGAGGATAACGGTATCCGTGAAAATCAGACCCTTGCAGCTCTGACAAATCTGAAGCCGATCTTTGAAAAAAAGACGGGAACGGTGACGGCCGGCAACGCTTCCCAGATCAGCGACGGTGCCTGCGCGCTGTTACTGATGAGTGAGGAAAAAGCCAAGAGCCTCGGTTGCGAAGTGCTCGGGACTTTAAGAGATCACCTGTCGGTCGGCCTTGAGCCGTCCCGGATGGGGCTCGGGCCCGCGTTGGCGATTTCAAGGATCCTGGAACGGAATTCCCTGAAGCTCGATGATATCGACCTTTTTGAGATCAACGAAGCCTTTGCCGTTCAGGTTTTGGCGTGCCTGCGGGCGCTGGCCTGTCCGGAATTTGCCAAACGGAATTTTTCTTCGGGAGCTCCGGTGGGAATGATCCCCCGGGAGATATTGAACGTGAACGGTGGGGCCATCGCCCTCGGCCATCCGGTCGGGACCAGCGGTGCAAGGCTCATCCTGACTTGCCTGAAGGAAATGAAACGTCGCTCTCTGAAGCGCGGACTTGTATCGGCGTGTGTCGGAGGCGGGCAAGGAACAGCGCTTATTTTGGAAAGAGGATCGTGACGGAGAGGATTTCGCAGGGGAGAGTTTAGTGTAACCAGCACGGAGACTTCTGATGGTGCATCCGGAAGGGGAATTTGTCATATCGACGAGCCGCGTTCTGCCGGCCAAGCGCTGGCAGGTTCTGCGTCTTCTGACGCGCGTCGAGGATTACCCCGCGCATCTTCCGGAGATCAAGGAATGTCAGGTTCTCTCCCGTACCCGTACCGAATCCCTGACTTTCTGGAAAATCGAAATGGGAAGCCTCCCGGTCGTCTGGAAGGAGGAGGCTTTTTTTGATTACCGGCATTTTACGATCAATTTCAATGCCGTGGAAGGCGACCTTGAAAGATTTTCCGGGGTTTGGAAACTTCACGAGCATCCGCTTGGCGGGACCGAGATCTTCATAGAAGCGACGGTCAAGATCGGTATTCCGATCCTTGAGCAGGCGATGGGCGGGGTCCTGGCCGATAAGGTTCTTCAATATTTCGAGCGGCTGTTGCAGGTCTTCGAGGAGCTTTTGACTGCCCAAAGTTACCGGCGGCGCGGTAGCCGGCACGTGCGGCAGGTCGGTGGATTCGGCGTGATCGGGCATCCCTACAATTACGAACACCTCGTCCGCTACTTCCAGTCGTACAAGAAAGATAGTCACCTTCCGTCGCGCGAATTCCTGACCAAGATCTTCGAGTTGACACCTTCGTATGTTTCTTACGACATCCGGGAATTCCGTGCCGCAAGCGGCAAAACGACGGATGGGGCGTTCATCGCCTGCAATATCATTCCCGAAATGCTCGGTCTCGACATCGAGAAAGTCGTGGGCAAAGTCGTGGAGTCCTGCAAAGTCGCGGAAAAACTCGGTCTCGGGGTGGTGGCGCTCGGCGGGTTCACGTCGATCGCGGGAGAACGGTACGGTGAGGAATTCCTGAAGCGTATTCATATTCCGGTCACGACCGGCAACACGCTTACGGCCGCGCTCGCGGTGGAAGGCGTCTTGAAAGCGGCACGGCTCAGGGAATTGGATCTTTCAAAAGTCAAGGCAACGGTGATCGGCGGCTCCGGAGATATCGGAAGCGCTTGCGCGCGCGCCCTGGTCCAGCAGGTCAAAGAGGTCACGATCACCGGAAGGACGCCGAGGAATATCGATGCGATGGTGAAAAACCTTCAGAAGGGCGCGCGTGCGAAGGTCCGCGGCAGCCGCAATAATGACGACGCGGTCAAGGACGCGGACATCGTGATCGCTGCGGCCAGCGCGGCGCACTCGATCGTCGACATCGAGAAGTTCAAACCGGGCGCGATCATCTGCGATGTCGGGTATCCCAAGAACATCGCTTATGCCGACACCGACCGGACGGACATTTTGATCTTCGCCGGCGGGATATGCTCGCTTCCCTGTGAGTTTAATGCGGGCTTCGATGTCGGGCTTCCTTCCCCGAAAGTTCTTTACGGATGTTTTTCGGAAGCGATCGTTCTGGCGCTTGAAGAGCGATTTGAAAATTATTCCTGGGGCAAGGGGAATATTTCGCTTGAGAAAATGGCGGAAATCCTCGCTCTGGCCCGTAAAAACGGGTTCGAGATCGCGCCTTTTTTCTGGGGACATCGGCAGGTCAGCGACGAAGAGATCCGGGCAAGCAGGATCTCCGCATCTTGATCCGTCCGGCAGTTTAAGCGCGGACGGGTCCGGAGTTTTTTTCAAGTTCGGGAGAACATCACCGCAGGGGTTTCTTGAAAAATGAAAGTTCTGGTCACGGGAGGTACGGGTTTTATCGGTTCGACGCTGGTCCGGCATCTGATCGCTGCCGGCCATCAGGTGCGGGTCCTGGTACGGCAAAGGAAAGACAGTTTCCTTCTGGAAAACCTGAACATCGAGGTCGTGAACGGTGACGTAACCCACATCCAGTCTGTCGAAAAGGCGGTTCAGGGTTGCGATGTTGTGTTCAATCTCGCATCGCTCTACGCGTTCTATCCCTTCTGGGTGAAAGATCCCAAGACGATTTACAGGATCAATGTCCAGGGGACGGTCCATATGCTGGAGGCCTCCCTGAAGTATCATGTCAAAAAATTTATCCATACCAGCACCATCGCGACGCTGAGCGCACGGCCCGACGGCAAACCGGCCGACGAGTCTTCGGGATTTGAACCGCGCGGCGCGAGCCACTATGCCCGTTCAAAATACATCGCCGAAGAAAAGGTTTTCGAATTTGTTGCCAAGGGTCTTCCGGCGGTTATCCTGAATCCCGGGATCGTGATCGGAGAGCGGGACCATAAACCCACTCCTTCCGGAGATGTGATCGTCAAGTTCCTGAACGGAAGTTATCCCGGCTATTTTGATACGCGCTGGTCGGTGGCGGATGCCGATGATGTGGCCCTGGCGCATATTGCCGCCATGGAGCGCGGGCGGAACGGCGAGCGGTACATTCTTTGCGATAACGAGCACTATACCTTGCAGGATGTATTCCAGCTTTTGGAGAAGATTACCGGTATCAGGGCCCCGCGATTCAAAATCCCATATTGGTTTTTGCTGGGTTTTACTTATCTTGACGAGGCGCTTTCACACATCCTGTTCCGGAAGAGACCTCTGATGCCCACCGAGGGTGTCAAATTTTGCAAAATGACCGCAGTGTACGATAATTCCAAAGCGGTCCGCGATTTGGGTTACCGGCCCACGCCGTTTGAGGAAACGCTCCGGAAAGCGGTTTCCTGGTACCGCAAAAACGCTTACGTCGAACCCCGGGGGATTTTTCGTATCAAAGCTCACGGGTCGCCGGTCGTGCGCTTCATCATGCAAAGTCTCCGGATGAGTCATTTTACGGACAAATTGAACCTTGGGACGCTCGGGTTTTTTGGCGCCGTGAAATTCCTGGGACTGTTGCGTAAGGCCGGGGCGGGGCGAGGGACGGACGGCTGGCGCAAAGTGACGGAGTGTTATTTGCGGACAGAGCAGTCGAAATTCGTTTTGGCGGTATTCGGTCTTGATCTTTGGTCGGATTTGAAGGAATCCCATGAAACGACGTTGGCGGCGGCGAAGCAACATTGCCGGCAGCGGCTGGCGCAATTTCTGAAAACCTATCCGGTTTTCTACAATCAGCTTCAATGGGGTGCTTTTGATGCAAAGCCTCAGGCGAAAAGGTTCCTGGACCTCGTTGAGGCCGATTTCGACGGGGAAGGACGACTGCTGCGTCTTGTGCCTTATCTGGATGCGGATACCGATCCGGGACAGCTCGGAAAATTGCCGCCGTCGGTGCAAGACTTACTGATCCGGGGGATCCTCGAAATATATAATGCAACCAAAGACCTCGAGGATAAAGAGCGGCCGCTCATTTTTAAAAAAAAGTTGGATTTCTGGCTTTCAGAACATCCTGCTGCGGTTCCCGGAGAGTGCAAAGGTCAGGCCTGCGCCTACGTCGAGCGCATCATCAGCGCGGTCTTTTTTCGGTTCGAGGGGTTGCCGTCCAGTGCTTCTTCCCCGAGGTCCGGTCGCTTTCAGGCGCCTTCGTTCATCAAGACCAAGCATCCCGGTTTCGGTATTTTGAATGTCGCATGCCGGTTGTCGGAGGATCTTCTCGG
>Ga0116170_10000155_pt1 | contig 68271 bp, 55 predicted proteins | sample AD_JPNHW1_MetaG_FD_89797 | JGI IMG/M metagenome (GOLD analysis project Ga0116170, IMG submission 89797) | Active sludge microbial communities of municipal wastewater-treating anaerobic digesters from Japan - AD_JPNHW1_MetaG | ecosystem: Engineered > Bioreactor > Anaerobic > Digestate | place... | reverse complement strand
TTTCCCGAACCGCTGTTTGCGGCGTATGCGCGGCCTGTGGGGATCACGCTGGCATTTTGTACGGCGGCGCTGATGGTATGGCCCATCGTGGCGCTGACCATATACAAAACGCGAAAAAGACGTTTGGAAAAACGAATGGGGACTGGAAACAGATGAGTGAGATCAATCAAACGGTGCGCATTCTGGCGCTGGAATCCAGCTGTGATGAAACCGCCGCCGCCGTGGTGGAAAACGGACGGCGGGTGCTGAGTAACGTGATTTTTTCACAGGTGGATGTGCATGCCCTGTACGGGGGCGTGGTGCCGGAGATCGCCAGCCGCGCGCATGTGGATGCGTGCGATCGCGTGATTGACCGTGCCCTTGCGGACGCGGGTATGGCGCTTGCCGACGTGGACGCGCTGGCGGTTACCTACGGACCTGGGCTGGTGGGTGCGCTGCTGACCGGAGTGAGCTGCATGAAGGGCCTCAGCTACGCTACGGGCCTGCCGCTGGTGCCTGTTAACCATATCGAAGGGCATGTAAGTGCCAATTTTGTGAGCACACCCACGCTGACCCCGCCGTTCGTATGTCTGGTTGCCAGCGGGGGACACAGCCACCTGATCCGCGTGGAGGATTACGGGCAGTATACCCTGCTGGGGCAAACGGTGGATGACGCGGCGGGCGAGGCGTTTGATAAGGGCGCGCGTGTGCTGGGGCTGCCGTATCCCGGCGGGCCGCAGCTGAGCCACATGGCAGAAACGGGCGACGATACGTACCTTAAACTGCCCCGTCCGAACCCGGAGGGCAAGTACGACTTCAGCTTCTCCGGATTGAAGACCGCATTTATTAACGCCTGTCACCGGATGGAGCAAAGCGGCATGCCACTGCCCCGGGCCGATCTGGCGGCATCCTACCAGAAGGCGATTGTGGACAGCCTGTGTGAAAAGGCGGTGCTGGCGCTTACGGACAGCGGCCTGTCCACCCTGTGCCTCGCGGGCGGGGTGAGCGCAAACCGGCTGCTGCGGTCACAAATGACGGAACTTGCACAAAAGCATGGCTTCACCCTGTGCATGCCGGAGATCGGTCTGTGTACCGATAATGCCGTGATGATTGGCAGCGCCGCGTATTACCGCTACCGAAACGGCGTACGCGCCGATCTGTCGCTGAACGCTGTGCCCTCGTTGCCGCTGTTATAGTCTATTTATCCCATGGTGTAATATGAAACCTTCACGCTTCGATCCCGTGGCGGTCTTACCTGCTGACTGCGGCGCACAGGCTCGGCGCGGCCCCTTTGCGCTTTCGCCTACGTTTCCCGTCGCTTAACAGAACCGCTGCGTTCCTTAATGAATTTGGATTTGAATCGTATAAAATTGCTTGTGGGAAGCGCTTCGATGATTGACCTGTCGAGGCGGGCAATGATACAATAAGGCATTAAGATTTGTGCGTACAATTCGGCGTCCCTGTTGGAAAGAGGAGAGGCCATGAACATCACCGAACGCTATACGCGGGAAACGGCACGGGATTACGCGTTGAGAATGCTGAAACGCAATATCGCCTCGCTGGAACTCGCACCGGGTACGATGCTGAGCGAAAACGAACTGTCTGCCGCGCTGGGGCTGAGCCGCACGCCGATCCGTGAAGCGCTGATTGAGTTAGCCAAAACGCGCATTGTGGAAATATTGCCGCAACGGGGCAGCCGAATTGCCCTGATTGATTGCAACATGGTAGAGGAAAGCCGCTTTCTCAGGCAGGTACTGGAAAAAGCGATCATCGAGCTGGCCTGCGAACAGGCGTCCGCGCTGGATTTCTCGGTAGCGGAAGCGAATGTGAAGCTGCAGCAGTTTTATTTGGAGAACCAATTACCGGAAAAGCTGATGGAACTGGACGATGATTTTCACCGGGAGTTTTACAGGCTGACAAACCGTTTGCAGACTTATCACCTGCAGGAGAGCATGGCGCTTCACTTTGACCGGGTGCGCAGTCTGAGCCTTGCGACCGTGAAGGATATTAAGATTGTGGCTGACCATGAGGCAATTCTGCGCGCGGTGCGCGCCGGAGAGAAAGAGGAAGCCGCCGCATTGGTCGTGAAGCATCTGAACCGTTATAAGGTAGATGAAGAGGCGATTCGGGAGCAGTACGCATCGTACTTTACCGCCTGAACCGAAGGTTGAAAGCGACGGGCTGAAACGATCGGTAAACAGCGACCCGTCTGCTTCAGGGTGGAAACACGGCTACTGGCGAAACGTGCAGGACATTCCCCGATTATTGATATTCTTCGGACCGATTTGAATTTGGAGAATGTGAGAAGAGCCATGCGTTTCGTATTGCTTTTAAGGGGAATTAACGTCGGGGGTAAGAACAAAGTCCCCATGCCAGCGTTGAAACAGGCTTTATCGGACGCTGGTTTTACAGAGGTAATCACGTTGCTGCAAAGCGGCAACGTCGTACTGGAAAGCCCTTGTTCAGAAGAAGAGACACTGTCTGTGGCGCGGAAAGCCTTTGCCGAACGCTTCGGCTTCTCTTGTGGGATGTTGATCCGGGAAAGCGCGCAGTTTAATGCGCTGCTTGGGGAGAAGCCTTTTTCCATGGAAGAAATCGAGCGAGCTGAAGCGGCGGACCCGGCTGTGGAACACCGGTACGTGTACTTTCTCCCCTGCATGCCGGACAGAACAAGGCTTGCCGCGCTGCCGGAGGACGGAGACCGGATCTTTCTCGGAGTACGGGAAATCCACCTGTTGTGCGCACAGAGCATCCGGCTGTCCAGAACCGCGGCAAGGCTGACCGCCGCCTTCCCGGACGCTACGGTACGCAACTGGAACACCGTAGAGAAAATCGCTGAAATCATAAGATAAAAAACATCCCCTTCCGGGCATTTCGCCGCCGGGAAGGGGATGTTTCTTAGGTGATTAGAATGTACTGCCGGTGGAAAACAGATAATACAGATAATAACCGGCCGAGTACAGGTGCCATACCAGCAGCATGAACGCCGCCAGAAAGAGCGTCGAACGGAGCCGCAGTGCTTGCCGTTCTCTGCGGTAGGCCGTGGATGCTACCGTGCCTTCTCCCGCCGCTCGCATAAGGCGGGTCTGATCATCGCGGAATTCGGCGACCGCCGTTATAAACTTTGGCAGTACGATGACCCACAGCATAAAGGCGGTGCTCATGCTGGCCCAGTTGAAATTACCATGGTTCAGCCGCAGGCCGGTTTCGCGGAAGAACGTCGCTTCCAGAACGCTGAAGAAAGCCATCCAAAGTATCAGTGTCAGCCCGGCATCCCGGAAAAGGCCTTTCTTCCGGCAGCAGAGCAGGGCGAAAAGCGGGAAAGCCGCCATCATCAACATATTCCGAAGCGCGCTCCAGGCGTCTGCCCAGGTTGCGCCGAACTCAACTCCGCTGGTATAGGGCACGACGACCCCTGTGTAGTACAGGTATTGAAGCATAAAGTAAGCGACAGCCGGAACAAATGCCAGAATGATCTGGAAAAAGTAACGGCTGTTTTTTGGGTGCCGGATCCATTGAACGAGGAAGAAAGCTGCCGCCGCGGGGATCAGCGCCTGCATGAAGGTGGGTTTGCACGCGAGGCTGAGCATCAGCAGCGCCGCCAGTGTGACCACCTTGCGCCAGGGCAGGGTGGTTTGAGCGCCGGTCTGCGGCAGGCGACATTCAAAATCATACCAGCAGTGCAGGGTATAAGGTATGCAAAGCATTGCGGTAACCAGCACGGCCAGTTGCGTGGGGTTGTGCCATACGGTAGGGGAACCGATGCCGTGGTACACTTGCGGGTTCACGCCGGGAATACGGATAGGGGTAACAAACATCAGGAGCAGACCGATGACCGTAACAGCGGACGGGGACAGCCGATTTTCCCCCGTCACCCAAAGATACCGGCATACCAGCACAAAAAGCAATGCTTTGCAAAGCGCGCATACCACAGCCGCGGCCCAGGAAAGGGGCACGCCCAGCTGAAACAGCGCGGCGACGAAGATGTGCCATAACGGGTAGGCCAAACGGCTGGTTATGCTGTGCGGGTCTCCAAAATTAAACTGGCTGGCGATTACGGCGTGTTTGTACAGGTCGCTTTGTATATTGGAGAACTCCCACAGATACACGTACAGGGAAAACGCGGTCAGAACGGCCAGCGCAAGCCAGCGGAACCAGCCGAAAGAACGTGGCTCTCCGCGCCGGCGCAGGTCGCGGTCGATTTGAACGGCGTCAAACGTCATGCAGGGTAATGCCTCCTTACGGATGATGGGACGGAATAAGCTATCATACCATAAAACGCGCGCCGGGGCAAACGGCGCGGTCAGAGGTGTGTTTCCTCCGGGGAGGTTTGCGCCTCCTCGCGTTCCAGGGTTTCCAGCTCCCGGCGCTCCTCCGGGCCCAGCGCGGAACGGTGGCGGCGCAGATGATCCCGCCTGCGCTGTCTGCGGCGGGCAAGCTCCGCTTTTTCTTCCTGATACAGCCCGTCCATGCGCTGCATCAGTTCACTTACGATGCGCAGTTTTTCCTCGGTGGCGGGTGTATCCGGGTTGTACTCCACGGCCCGGCCAAAAGTGAGCGTGCGCAGGTGCTTGCTGGCGTATATCGGCAAAAAAACCGCCCGCTTATGGGTTTTCTGGTAATAGGCGGGGGCGATCATCGCAAAACCGGTGTACAGGTCGCCGACACCCTCGCTCACGTAGCCCTTCTGCCCGGGGGCTTCGGCCTCGCCGCGTTCGGGAAAAACAAGGATGTTATCGCCAGCCTGCATGGCTTCGATGGTCAGGCGGAAGGTCTTCAGCAGTTCCCGGGGATTGCCGCGGTAAACGGGTATGGCCTCCAGACTGTTGAACACCCACAGGCATACCGGGCAGATCAGGCGCGTGAGCGGCATCTTCAGAAAATTCGGGAGCCACTTCTGCCGGACCAGCGTGTTTTCGTAGATATAGCGGACGATCACGTCCTTTTCCATCATGCTGGAGATACACCAGGGGCGAAAACTGATGGGCACGTACAGGTTGGTAACGACCGGACCGTACAGTTCGCCATGATTGCATACCAGAACCAGTTGGCCTTCCTCGTACCCCGCCGTGTTTTCCAGCCCGCGTACCCGATGGTAATACAGGGGGCGCAGCAGCAGCACAATCAGTTTGACGCCGAAGCGGTTTTTATGCTTTTTCACCACCACGTCGTCCAGCTGCTTTTTCAGCGCCGGGTTGGGGTCGTCGTCCTGCAGGGTCAGGAAACGGCGGAGTTTTTCGAAGTGCCGGTTGTTCATCGGGAAGTGGAGCACGCTCAGGATAGCGCTTGCCAGCAGCAGGAGCGGCGGTACGACCATCAGCGGGCGGAAGCTGCGCAACAGAATGGAAAAATCCAGCGTGTTCCAGGCGTAACCAGCAGCGGGCAGGCAAAGAATCGCCAGCAGCACCAGCGCCACCAGTTGCCCCAACAGAATGGCGAGTTCGGTAAACACGGAACGGATCCGGTCATAGCCCCGAAGATGGTTTTGCAGACCGTATTCGGCCACCTCGGTCATCTCGCGCTCCATCTGCGCCAGGCAGGTAACGGAAACGGAGAGGCCGCTGGTGCAAAGCCCAAGGGTGAGATAGCTGAGCAGAAGGTTTGGCATACTGCTTAACTGTCGGTAAAACAGCACCAGACCGTAAACCCACAGGAACAACCCAAATAGTAGCAATTGAAGGATCGCTGGTTTGCGGCGTTTGAGATGCGCAAGCAGAAAGTCCGTTGCTTCTCGCAGGATGATGGTGCAGCCGACGGTGAGCGCCAGACAGGTGATGATCTCTTCCGAGGTAATGCCGATGAAGGTGTATACCATCACCAGCGTAACCTGCAGCGCCATCAGGATCAGCATATGGATTCGCTGGTAGGCGTTATAGGCGTTCAGGGAACGCAGTTCCACCGCCATATGCTCCACGGTTTCAGGGTCGGCGTCGTCCGGATCGCGCTCCATTGCGATTACGTCGCGTTCCCGCCAGAACGTATAACACTCCAAAAGAACGCTCAGCCCATAGCCTCCGAGCGTTTGCCAGGTGGCCGGGTCAGGCAGGGAGGAGAAAAACAGAAGGGCCGCAATCCCCGCAGGCACAATCTGAAGTGCGGAGAACAGCAGCAAAAACGCTGTGCGGCCGATCCGCCTGCGTACCCGAAAAGCAACGAGCCTGCGACCGAGAATCGCGCGCATGGTGAGAAACAGGACTACCGCAAACAAAGCCCATACGGCGGGCGAAGCACTGAAAATTGGGAAAATCGCGAATATCGCGAGCGAAAACAGCAGCATCAGCACCAGTAAAAGAGTGCCGACGATGCGCATACGGCGTGGGAGATATTTCCGGTTGCTGCCCAGAAACGTTTGTGTATAGGTGGTGGCGACGGCTCCCGACATGAACAGCGCGCCGCCTAAAACAGGCAGAAGTCCGTAGGCGCTGCTGACCGACATGGAATACAGATAATTGTACAACGTACTCAGCGACATCATTACCAGCATCACTCGCCGTGAGCTTGCCCAGGTTCTGCGGCTGTCTCCATGTTGCAAAGTCCTGTCGCTCCTTCTGCTGTGACGCTTGTGATCGGCTTTCCGTAAGCACTATTCTACCACACAGCAGGGCGGGTAAGCAACCACGGGAGGCGGATGGCGCCGTAATGCGCAAACGTAACAAAACGCCCCGCCGGGGAGGAATCCCGAGCGGGGCGGGGAAGTGTTGACAGGGAGGTTACGATTCCTCCGGGCGAATCCCCTGACGAAAACCGGCCAGCAACTCGTCGATCTGTTCGCCGAGAGCCCGGTTTACGTCAAACCGCAGGGGAGCGGCTACGTGGAAAACATGGGCGGCGGTGTCGATCCGTACCGGCCAGAAAGCGAGACTCTTGCCGGTAACCCGCGCATACGCGGGAGCAATCTGCATGAAGCCGCGATTCAGTTCCATCTGATGCGTCCCAAAACCGGAGGGCTGCTCCGGAAAGATGACCAGATGTTCTCCGGACTGCAGCACTTTCAGGCTTTCACGCAGGGTGCGGATCACCCTTGCGTCGTGATAAACCGGTACGGTGGGCGTGGTTCGCAGGATGGGCGGCAGGATGGCGGCCGCCAGATAGGGGAGCGTGCGGTTGAATAGCGGCGCCAGCCGGGATTCCGGTTTCCACCAGTAATCCTGCCGCACATAGGCGGGTACTTCGCGGGCGCTGATCACCTGCGCGTTCATCCATGGATGCAATTGATCCGCCAGTGGGAAGGAAGCGCAGATATGGATGGGTCCCATTGCGCCAGCGTGGTTGCAGATAAAAACCGAAGGTTCTCCGGTGAAAGGCGTTTCCCACTCTACGCTCATCCGGTGTGCGCACACGCGCACTACGCCGCGCAGGAAGCGATAGGATTTTTTCAGCGCCATGGTACGCCCCGTTTCTGTATTGTTTTGCGGTTGCTTTTCCTTTATATCATATCGCCGCTTCGCTGTCCATAGGCGGGCGCGGCGGCACGGAATTGTAACACAAAGATTAGAAACGTGTAACGGCTACACCCTGCGGGGAGGCTATAATACTACAGGTACAATCTGTTGGGGGTTACGATATGCGGCGAAACCAGAGCTATTACATTTTTGCCCCGGAGAAAACGAAACGCCGCGGGCCGGGCTGCCTGTTTTTACTGCTTTCCGTCCTTTTTGCGGCGGTTGTGCTTTGTTTACTGACCAATGCGGCGATGAACCGTAAAACGAATCTGTTGACCGAAAAAGTTCGGATTATGTCGCTGGATAAAAAACTGGAAAATTTTACGCTTCTGGAAGTGACCGATCTGCACGGTGACGAGCGTGGGCTGGACGCCGAGATGTGGAAAAATCTGCTGTATGGAAAAAGTTTTTCCGCCGTCACCATGACGGGTGATATGGTGGGAAAAGACGGCGATTACACCCCGTTGGTTTCGCTTATTAAAATTCTGCGGCAGATTAAGGCGGACGTGCCGATTTATTTCATTGCGGGCGACGAGGACCCTGCGCCGGTGCAAAGCGATCTGCACGGGAACCGCGAGGTATTGGCGGATTGGGTACGTGCGGCGCAGGAGGCAGGCGGCATCTATCTGGATCGCCCGGTAAACCAGGCGGTGGGGAAGATGATGGTCTGGTTCACCCCGGAGTACCTGTACAGCGTGGATATTGCGGGAATGCAGGAAAGCCTGACACGGCAAAAAACGGATATGGAAACCCAGGGACAGCAGTATGAGGCGGAGGGCGGCGCGAGCTACCGTGCGCTCTGCTACCGGCTGGATGCGATTACAGCCTGTGCTGCCGCGATGAAAACCATGAACAAGAACGATCTGCAGATTGGTTTGACCCATGTGCCGCTGGAAGCGGACTATGTGCGCGAGATGGTGGAATGGGCGGACGAGACGGCCGTGTTCAGCTTCCGCCGCCTGTCGCTGGTACTGGCGGGACATTACTGCGGCGGCCAGTGGCGGTTGGGCGGGCTGGGCCCGCTTTACGTGCCGGATAAAGGGTGGATGATTGGCGACGATGGCATTTTTGGGATGCAACGCATCAACAGTCTGAACCAGTACATTGGCGGCGGACTGTCTGCCAGCAGTATTTATCCGATGCCAGGCCGGCTGCTGAACACCCCGAGCGTTACGCTGCTCAGTTATACGGCAAAAATCGAATAGCGGAGCGTACACTTGACGCGCGTTCCGTGAAACGATACAATGAATTGACTTTGCGTGCGTATGATTGCTTTGATTATACCGCCCTTATTCCTTCGCGCGCGAGGCCGATTTCTCGGCACGGTTTTTCTCGCGTGCGGCGTGCTTTGCCATACCGTGGAAATTCGCGTGCTGGATTGAAAGGACGGATTTCCATGTTTGGACATCGCCATGAAGGCCGCCGCGTGAAGCACTTAGACCCGATTATCCAGATGACGCCGTACCTGATGCCCACGCGCGTAGACGCGATGGTTTTTCTGCAGCACGACGTGGAGTACGAACCCCTGATGCGCTATATTGCCGCGAAGTGGCGCGACGAGGGGGTAAAAATCACTTTTCTGGAAGTGATTATCGCAAGCTACGTACGCGCGATCTCCCAGGTGCCGGAAGTGAACCGTTTTATTATGAACAAACAGTTTTACAACCGTAAGGAACTGACTGTTTCCATGACCATCCTGATGGACACCCCGGATGGGAGCCTGCAGGAGAACGTGATCAAGGTGAAATATGACCCAAGCGATACGATATACGATGTGGCGGCGCGGCTGGTGCAAAAGATCGAAGCCAATCGCAAGCCGGAGACGCCGGGTTTCTCCGTTAAGCTTGCGTCCTTTGCGCTAAAAATACCGGGACTGGCGACACTGCTCGCTGGAACCGTAAAACTGCTGGATCGGTATGGCCTTTGCCCGGGGTTGCTGATTGACGAGCTGCCTTTCCATACGGGGATGTTTATCACCAATAACGCGTCAATCGGCCTGCACAGCGTGTTCCACCATATCTACAATTTCGGCAACACCAGCATGTTCTTTGGCCTGGGCACGCCGGAGCGCGGCTATACGGTGGATGCGAAAGGAAACCCCAAACGATGGTGCACTCTGCCGATCGGCATCACGGTGGACGAGCGCGTATGCGGCGGAGCTGTGTTCGCCAAACTGTTTACCCAGATGAAACGCTGCCTGAAGAATCCGGAGTTGCTGGATACGCCGCCGGAAAAGGTGTATTACAACGAGGGCGCGGAATACCATGTTCCCAAGCCGGCAGGGGTTCATCAGCCGGTAACGGCGAAAGCGGCCGTTTGAACCCGTTCCTTCGTATATGGATACAGACAAAAGGACGAAGCGCTGATCGGCTCCGTCCTTTTTTATGGGTCAATCCCTGTTTGAGGTTTATAATTCTCTGGGTTTGATCATCTTCAGGGTTTCCTGAAAACGTTTCTGAGCGGGCGTGCCCTCCAGCTTCTCCCTGGGTGGGAACTGTCGGTCGAACTCCGCAACCCGGTCGGGATCCAACTGGTCGAAAACGGGGGATTCCACAAAACGGCCCGCTGCGTCGGCCAGTGCGCCTTCCCAAAGCTCGTAGGCCTGTAAAGGTGCCAGATACTGGTTTTGCGGCGTGCCAATGCGGTAGGTTTCCGCCGGGACAAATCCATATCGGCTGTAATAAGCGGGATCGCCATAAATGAGGATTGCGCGCGCGCCGGATTCACGTGCCTGCTGTTGCGTGGAACGGATCAGCCGTCCGCCGATGCCAAGCCGTTGCACATCCGGGTGCACCGCAAGCGGGCCGAAGGAGAGAACAGGGACTTCTCCGCCCTTGTCCAGCAGGATGTGAGCGTGGGTATACAGGATGCTGCCGACGATGCGTCCGCCCGCTTCGGCCAACAGGTCCAACCCGGGAACAAAGTCGGGAGAATGCCGCAGCAGATGGGCCAGATAGTGTTCGCTGCAGCCAGGCCCGTACTGGTTCCAGAATGCGTCGCGGATGACGCTTTCGACCTCGCGTTCGTCGGACGGCTCTTCAAGCCGGAGGGTAACAGTTTCAGGGTTCATTGGCGAACCTCCTTCCAGAAGGGGACAAAAAACGGCCGCTCATTCAGAACGGCCGTTTTGTGGATTCACTCTCATCAGTCCAGCAGCATCATCACAATGCTGAGACCTACGAACAAACCGGTGCAAATCTTGGTAACCAGCGCCAGTTTGGCGTCCATACCGCGTGCCTTGTTCTTGCCGAAAAAGGTCTCCGCAGCGCCGCTTACCGCACCGATGCCGGTACGTTCGCTGCTCTGCATCAAAACGGTTACGATCATCACAATCGCCGAGAGCATCAGTAGAATGCCAACAATCCATTGGGCTACGGACATACGCTCACAACCTCCTTGAGGATTCGTAGGATTATCTTACCATCAAACCCCCGGAAAAGCAATACATTCCGAAAAAATGGATGGCAGAAACCGATTTACAGATGAATGCGCCGGGTCATGGGGATCAGCAGCAGGCCGATCACCACACCGCTGAGTCCCTGCAGGGTGTTGCCCAGTACGCTTGCGGTGGCGGCCACAAGGCCATAACCAAGCACAAGCCATTCCGCCAGAAAATATCCGCCGACCATCACGGCTTCGGCGGCGATCAGGCCCAGCACCTTCAGCCATTCATGTTTTGTTTTCAGGACCAGCACCGCAACGGCGGCTACCGCGCCCTTGATGAGGAAGGTGGGCAGCAGGTACATGGCGTAGCCACCCATCAGGTCTGCCAGCATGCTGCCCACTGCGGCTGCGGGTACGGCAGCCCAACCCAGCATGGACGCTGCCAGAAGAATAAAACCATCGCCGAGATGGACATAGCCGTTGGTCATCGCCATCGGAAGCTTAACGAAGTAGGTCGCCACGAAGATCAGCGCGGCCATCATCCCACTCAGCGCAATTCGGGTGGTGGCTGTGGCAGCGCGACGATCACGGTTTTCCGCAGGCATGGGAAAGCCCCCTCGATTGTAGATTGAGGATACAGGCAAACGCCGCCCTTTCGCATTACAGCGGGCGGCGTTTACACCAGGTTGGATCAGGCTTCCAACGAAGCCAGATGTTCCCGAAGGGTTTTCAGGTGTTTGTCTTCTTCCAGCGCGATGCCTGTCAGCATTTCGCTTGCGTGCGGATCGTTGCTTTGCTCGGAGAATCCCCGATACGTTGCCGCTGCGGTTTGTTCCGCGTTGGCCGCGAAGGAGAGCATGCTGCGTTCATCCTGAAGCAACCCCTGCCGAACGGCGCCCATCAGACCACCGTCGAACAGCACGGATGAGGCGACCGCAGACAGCGCCAGCTGTTCTTCCACCGAAGCTTCCAGCCCGGTGTACAGTTCCTGAAACTGGAGCAGGTGCTGTTTTTCGTCTGCCAGCATCGAAGCAAGGTGGGCGCGAAGGGGTTCCTTCTCCCGTCCCAGGCTGCTGAGCAGCATCAGCGAGCGTTCGTAAAGCTGGATTGCGCCGCGTTCCATTTCACAGGCGACGAAAAGGGCTTCCTGGGCGGAATTGATCTTCATGTCGCAATCCTTTCCATATGCTTTCCACTACTTTTCCATAGAATTGACTGAAAGAACGTGGAAAACGAGAAACCTTATCTCATAAGGGATAGGGACTGATCGCGTGGAAAACTCAGGCCTTTTGGGCCAGATGATCGTTCAGTTTTTCCACAAGGTTGTGAACATCCACACCGTGGGCGGCGGAAGCCTGTTCCAGCGATTCGGATGTGGCGAAGGGGCAGCTCAGGCAGGTCATGCCGAACTGCATAAACACGCTTGCGGTGGTGCTGTCCAGTTTGAGCACCTCGCTGATTGCCATATTCTTGTTTACGTTTGCCATTGTTTTTTCCTCACTTTCAGGTGCGGAGCCTTGGCTCCGCAAATATCTTACCATCGGGTATGGGGCCTTGTCAACGGATTCCCATTAAAAACATACCCAAATGGTAGGGTATTGAATCGGGAGGCGTGACTCATTGGAGAATGGAGAACATATCCACCTGACTGGTTTCCGGCAGCCCCTCCAGCGCGCCCTGCGCCCGCAGCATATCCGTGATGCTGGCGCCCAGATGTGCGCGCATCCGCAGGTCCTCCACCGACAGGAAGGGCGTGCTCCGCGCTTCCAGAATACCGTCCGCCGCCGCTTCGGGGAAGCCGTTGATGGACAGATACGGGCAGCGCAGATTGCCGTTCTCTGGCAGAAACTTTTTCTTGTCGCTGTGGTACAGGTCCGCGGGCAGCAAACGGATACCGCGCTCCTGCATTTCCAGGATCATATGCAGGGCGTTTTGCTCCAGCTTTTCCTTGGGATTCAATTTTTCGTCCTTCGCGTCGTACTCTTTTAAACGGTCGCGCAGCGAGGCGTTGGAGAGGATCATGGTGCCTGCGTCAAACCCGTCGGCGCGGATGGTGAAATAGGCGGCGTAATAGGCAAGGGGGCGATACACCTTATACCACGCTACGCGTAAACCCATGGTGACATAGGCGACCGCGTGCCCGCGCGGGAACATGTACTTGATTTTTTTGCAGCTGTCGATGGCCCACTGCGGTACGTCATGGGCCAGCATTTCCTGTTCCATTTCCGGTTTGAGGCCCTTGCCCTTACGAACGCTTTCCATGATATCGAAGCTCATTTTGTTGGGCACGCCCTTGGCAATGAGGAAATTCATGATGTCGTCACGGGTACAGAAGCATTGGGGCAGTTTGGCGGTGCCGCTGTCAATCAGGTCTTTGGCGTTGCCCAGCCATACGTCGGTGCCGTGGCTCAGGCCGGAGATGCGTACCAGTTCTTCCATGGTGGCGGGGCGGGTGTCCAGCAGCATTCCCTGCACGAACTGGGTGCCGAATTCCGGAATGCCCAGCGTGCCCGTGGGGCTCATGATCTGATCCTGCGTAACGCCCAGCGCGTCCGGGCTGGTAAACAGGCTCATTACCTTAGGGTCGTCCAGAGGGATTTCCTTGAAGTTGACGCCGGTCAGTTCTTCCAGCCGGTGCATCATGGTGGGGTCGTCGTGGCCCAGACAGTCCAGCTTGACCAGAATATCGTGCATGGAACGGAAGTCGTAGTGGGTGGTAAGGGTGTCGCCCTCAATGTCGTCGGCGGGATGCTGGATGGCGGTGAACTGGCAGATGTCAAATTCCTTGGGCAGTACCACAATGCCGCCCGGATGCTGGCCCGTGGTGCGTTTTACGCCCATGCAGCCCGCCGCCAGCCGCTCCTTGTGGGCGCGTCCGGCGCGGATGCCGCGTTCTTCCAGATACTTGGCGGCGAAACCGTAGGCGGTTTTTTCCGCCAGACCGCTGATGGTGCCTGCGCGGTACACGTAGCCCTTGCCGAACAGCTCCTCGATATAGGCGTGCGCACGGGGCTGGTATTCGCCGGAGAAGTTGAGGTCAATATCCGGCACTTTATCGCCTTTAAAGCCCAGAAACACTTCAAAGGGGATCGAATAACCATCCTTTTTAAGCGGTTCCCCGCAGAACTCGCAGTTCTGATCCGGCAGGTCCACACCGACCGCGCCCAGCTCCGGCGGGGTGAAGAAAGCTTTGTGGCAGTGATCGCACCGGTAATGCGCGGGCAGCGGGTTTACCTCCGTGATGCCGCACATGGTGGCTACCAGTGAACTGCCCACGCTGCCGCGGGAGCCGACCAGATAGCCATCCGAAAGGGATTTGGCCACCAGCTTCTGCGCGATGGAATACAGAGTGGCAAAACCATACCCGATGATGCTGCCCAGCTCTTTTTTGATGCGCGCGTCAATCAGCTCCGGCAGGGGATCGCCGTACAGTTCGTGCGCGCGGTTCCACGTCATGGTTTCAATATCGTTGGCCGCGTCCGGCCAGAAAGGCTGGAAGGTGTCCTCTCCTTTGGGGTGCTTGGGGAACAGCCGCAGCTCGCCTACCCGGTCGGCGATGGCGCGGGGTGCTTCCACAACCACCTCATGGGCTTTCTTCTCGCCCAGATAGGCAAACTCCGCCAGCATTTCGTCGGTGGTGCGGAAATACAGCGGCGGCTGCTCGTCACAGTCCTCGTATCCCAGGCCGGCTTGCAGAATGGCGCGGTAAACCGCGTCCTGCGGGTCTTTAAAATGCGCGTCGCCGGTGGCGACCACGGGTTTGCCCAACCGTTCGCCCAGTGCGACGATCCGGCGGTTGAAGGCCTGAAGCTGTTCCTCGTCCTTCGCTTCGCCGGTTTTCAGCATGAAATGGTTGTTGGCCAGCGGCATAATCTCCAGATAATCGTAGAAGGCCGCGACGCGGTCCAGTTCATCATCCGGTTTGCCAGCCACGACGGCGCGGAATACCTCGCCCGCCTCGCACGCGCTGCCTACCAGCAGCCCTTCCCGGTATCTGGTAATCAGGTGTCGGGGCATGTTGGGGTGACGGTAGTAATAGTTGACATGACCTTCGCTGACGAGGTGGTTCAGGTTTTCCATGCCCTTCTGGCTGGTACACAGCAGGGTGATGTGATGGGTGTCGCTCATGCTTTCGCCCTGCACAACCCCGTCGATCTCGCTCAGGGTATGGGCACCGCGCTTGGTTAACTCGCCAAACATCGCGGCCAGGCACAGGGCGGTAGCCCCCGCGTCGTGCACGGCGCGGTGTGCGTTCTTCAGCGATACGCCCAGCTGGCGGCACAGCGCGCCCAGTTTATAGCTGCGCTGCCCGGGGTACAGCCTGCGTGCCAGCACCAGCGTATCAACCACGGGGGCGCTGAACGTAACGCCCATCCGCCCGCACTCCGCCCGCAGAAAACCCATATCGAACGGTGCGTTATGCGCGGCGACCGCGTTATCCCCGATAAAATCAAGCAGTTTCCGCACTGCCTCGGCGGGGCTTTCCTTGCCGCTGAGCATAATATCCGTGATGCCGGTAATTTCCGTGATCTTGGGTTTTAACGGTACGCCGGGGTCGCAGAGCAAACTCAGCTCGTCTGTTACCTTGCCGTCCACCAGCCGCACCGCGCCGATCTCGATGATGCGGTCCGCCGTGGGATACAAGCCGGTGGTTTCAAAATCGAACACCACAACGGGGCTGCCAAAGGAACGATCATCCGCTTCCTCTACCAGCGGGATCAGGTCGCACAGGTAGCCCTCCACGCCGGGGATAAATTTGATGTTGTTCTTTTTAGCCGCGCCGAATGCCGCGGGAAATGCCTGTGTAACGCCGTGATCGGTAATCGCCACGGCGGTATGACCCCATTTGGCAGCCTGCGCCACCAGTTCGCCCGCATCGGCGGTCGCGTCCATGGCGCTCATGGTGCTGTGCATGTGCAATTCAATGCGTTTATCGTTTTCCGGGGCCAGATCCTGCCGCTCGCGCTTGGGCATTTGCTGCATATCGCGTACCGCAAGCGACAGATCGCCCACGAACGTATCTTGCCGGCAATCCCCGCGCACGCGCACGCGCAGGCCGTTTTGAATCCCCTGCACCTGTTTTGCGACGCGGTCGCGCTCTTCTTCGGTGGGCGGGGCGGGTGTTTCGCCGAAACCAGCGCGCTTCATGCGATAATTATAAAAGGCTTTGCAGTAGATGGTGGAGGTGTCGTCGCCCACCGAGAAAGTGACCAGCACCGTTTCGCCGCCCTTTAACTCCTTGGGTTCGTTCACACCGATGATTTCACCTTCCACTACGACCACGCCGCTGTCCTCGGCCAGCTCCACAATGGGAACAGGCGGGTCGGCAATCGCGCGGCCCTTCAGCACAGGGCCCTTGGAGGTGCCGGGCTTACGGGGCGCGGCGGATTCGTCGGTACGCCGTGAACGCACCTGTGTTGTTTGATTGGGCGCATCGACTGTGACGGCAACCGTGGAGGCGGGCGTGTCTTTCCATGGGGCGGGGCCTCCGTGCGGCGGCAGGTTGTCGGTCAGTGCCGCGGTATGGGGGTTTCCCGCACGGTTCTCAGCCTGCTCCTGCTCCCTGCGGCGCGCGGTTTCGGCCCGCATCTTTTCCACCCAGGCTTCGCGCTCGCCGCATTTTACCAACGCCACAGGCATTTTGAGTCGGAAAATATCCCATACGGCGCGGGAAAGCTTCTCATCCAGCCCGTTGCGACGGAAAAACGCAATCGCGAAATCATCCGGGCAGGTCAGCAATATGCGGCCCTCGTCCACACTCCAACCCACGTCGTCCAGCCAGGTGCGAAGCGCCGGGCTTTGGCGGCGTAAAAAATCCTTGAGTACCTGCGTATACTGGCTGATGTCCTTCGTAAACGCTTCCGCAAGACCGGGCGAGGCTACGCGAAGCGCGATCTGCATCTTGGGAAACAGCCCGCGCAGGCGGCGTTCCAGCGCCAGAAAATCCACCTCCGGCACCAGCACGTCGCTGAGCAAACTGAAATAGGCCTTGTTATCGGCCTTGCGGTACAGCACGCGCTCCACATGCAGTTTTTCTTTCAGGGGAGGAACGGTTTCTTCCAAAACATGAATCAGTTCGGTCTTGTTCAAAATCGATCCCTCATTGTGCGTTTGGTAGCGGGTAACTACGGTCAGGTTTTTTCCCGGAGCAGGCGCCAGATCCGTTCAATCAGCTGGGCGGCCAGATCGCCCTGCACGCGTTCCGGTGGTTTGCCTTTTTCAAATATCGCGCCGACTGCGTACCCGGAGCCACCTTCGGCCAGCCCGCCGCCCGCCAGACCGATGTCGGCCTCCCGCGCTTCGCCGGGGCCGTTGACCACACAGCCCATGACCGCTACGGTCAGCGGCACGCGCACGCCCGCGAACGCCTGCTTTACCTGCGCGGCGATACCGGGCACATCAATGCTGGTACGGCCGCAGGTGGGGCAGGAAATGACGTTCACATAGTCTTTGCGCAACCCACAGGCTTTTAAAATTTCAAGCGCGGCCGCCACTTCCGGCACAGGATCGCCGGTCAGCGATACGCGGATGGTATCCCCGATGCCGTGTAAAAGGAGGCTTCCGATGCCGACGGCGCTCTTGATATTGCCCTCGCCGGGCAACCCCGCTTCGGTAACGCCCACATGCAGGGGATAATCGGTTTGCTTAGCGGCCAGTTCGTAAGCCGCCACAGTCAGCGGCACGTCGGTCGCCTTGAGGCTTAACACAATATCGGAAAACCCGACGGTTTCCAGCAGCCGGGCGTGGGCTAGAGCGCTATCCAGCATTCCCTGCGCGGTTACGCCGCCGTCGCGGCGAAGTATGTCTTTCTCGATGGAGCCGCTGTTCACACCGATGCGGATCGGTGCATGATGGGCTTTAGCGCAATCGGCCACCAGACGGACTTTTTCGGCGGAACCGATGTTACCGGGGTTGATGCGTACCTTGGCCGCGCCGTTTTCCAGCGCGCCCACCGCAAGATCGGCGCGATAGTGAATATCCGCCACAATCGGCACGGAAGCACCATCCACAATCTGGCGAAAAGCGGGCAGGCAGGCGTCGTCATATACGCTGACACGAACGATGTCCGCCCCGGCGGAGGCCAGCGCATGCACCTGCGCAAGCGTAGCCTGCGCGTCGCGCGTGTCGGTATTGGTCATGCTTTGCACGGTAACAGGCGCGCCGCCGCCGAGGGGAATGCTGTCGATCTTCATGGAGCGGGTAACGGACATGGGATCACTCCTTCTCGCTGGCAATGTAGATGGGGCGGCGTTTGGTTTCCAGATAGGTTTTGCTTAAGTACTGGCCGAGGATGCCGATGCAGAAAAGCTGGATGCCACCCAGCAGCAGGATAATACAGATCATTGCGGGGAAGCCCGCTACCGGATCGCCCCAGAGAATGGTTTTAATAAAAAAATACAGGATCATCACAAATGCCAGCAGACAGAACAGCATTCCCATAATGCTGGCTATCGCCAGCGGCGCGGTGGAGAAGCCGATAATCCCGTCCAGCGAGTATACCAGCAGTTTCCAGAACGACCACTTGGTCTCTCCGGCCACACGCTGTACGTTCTCGAATTCCAGCCACTTGGTTTTATAGCCGACCCAGCTGAAAATGCCCTTGCTGAAACGGCTGACTTCTTTCAGGGACAGGATGGCGTCCACCATGCGACGACTCATCAGGCGAAAATCCCGGGCACCATCCACGACTTCGGTTTTGCTGATGCGGTTAATCAAACGGTAAAACTTGCGGGCGAAAAACGAACGAATTTTCGGCTCGCCTTTGCGAGTGACGCGGCGGGTGGCTACGCAGTCGTATTCGCCGCTTTCCAGGCCTTCCAGCATCTGCCCCAGCAGCGAAGGCGGATCCTGCAGATCCGCGTCCATCACGGCGATATAATCGCCCGTGGCGGCTTCCAGCCCCGCGTACATGGCGGACTCCTTGCCAAAATTGCGGCTGAAGCTGATGTAATGGGCGCGTGGATCCTCCCGCCGAAGCGCCTTGAGGCACGAAAGCGTCGCGTCGTGGCTGCCGTCGTCCACGAACCACCATTCCGGCTCGGCGGGAAGATTGGTGAACGCTTCCCGACATGCCTGATAGAACAGGGGAATTGACTCCTCCTCGTTATAACAGGGAACGATGATGCTGATGCGTTTCATCGAAGGCCTCCGTTTCGTTTGCAGCTTTTACCATAATAGCACGTTTTCTCCGGGAAGAAAAGCCGCCCGACACAGGGAGCGGCAACGAAAACGGCCGCCGGAACCGGGTTCGGCGGCCGTAGAGCACGATATGGATGGATCAGGATGGCGATACTGCCGCGGCGTATGCATCGAAAAATTCTGGGCAGCTCCATGTCCCACAGGCGCTCAGGGTGTCCTGACCTACCATCAGCTGGATCAGCAATCCGTTGTCCAGGCTGATTAAAAGGCTGCGGGTACCGTCCGTACCGGACGCGGCGCTGTCGTACTCGGCGTTGTCCAGCAGGGTTTGCATCAGGCTCTGGGCTGTCGCGGGGTCATCCACAATGCCGCTGTCGGTCAGTTCCATCGCGGTCGCGGTATGGCTGCCGATCAGCGTATCGGCGAGGGATTCGCTGTCCAGAACCGCGGAGCCCGCGAAGCTGACCCGCTGGAAAACCCGAAGACCGCCGTTCACATAGGCCGCTGCCATAGCGCCTTTCATGCCCTGCACCGCATATACGGTATCGCCCGCGAAAACCACGTTGCTGACAATGCCGCCGTTGCTTAACGCGGGTTCCAGCGTATACTCCGTTACCTCACCAAGGCTTTCGCCCAACAGAGAGGTATCCATATCGGTGGGGCTGATGAGCATACGGTATATCGCGCCGTCCGCTATAATCAGCGGATAATTCCCGTTGCGTTCCTGGGCAAACAGATTGCGGTACATGCTTCCTGCCTGGGTTGTGCCGCCAACGCTTACACTGCCTGCGGGCACGTCCATCGCCCGGAGGCTTCCGCCGGACAGGGAAGCCGCATCGCCTCCGGCGGTTCGGCTGCTCATCACCGGTACGCCGGTTACGCTTGCGGGCAACAGATGGGGTACGCCCCACAGGCCCAGCGACAGGCACAACACGATCGCCACGCAGGAGGCTAAAACCGGCCGCCAGCGAATCCGTGGCGCGCGGGTGGGTTCCGTCGCGGCGTTCAGGATTTTGGCATGCAGCCTTTCATCGGCATTCAGCCCGCCCAACTCGCGTCCGGCGATTTCGGGCAAATGTTCCAGCCGATTCATAATGCGTTCCCTCCCTGTAAAATGCTTTCCAGCTTTTTTCGGCCTCTTGAAAGACGGCTGGAAATGGTACCTTCCGGCAACCCGGTAATCTTTGAAATTTCGGTGATGCCGTAATTCTGGTAATAATGCAGTAAAACCACTTCGCGAAACGATGCCGGCAACTGATAAATCGCTTTCATCAGAGCGTCTTCCTCGTCGCGGCGTTCGCTGTCGTCCGGAGCGGGGATCAGTTCGAAAACCGGGCTGCCCAGTACAACCCGTCGGGCCCAGGAACCACGCCACAGATCGCGGCAACGGTTCAGCGCCACTTTCAGCAGCCAGGCCTTTTCATGGCCTTCCTCCAGATCCGGCGCGTTCGTCATCAGGCGGATAAACACGTCCTGACAGACGTCCTCGGCTTTTTGGCGATCCCCCAGGTAGAAGTAGCATACACGAAGCACGTCGGTGGCGTACTTTTCGTACAGCCCCTCGAAATCAGGCATTCCAGAGCCTCCATAGCCGCTGCGGCCCCGCGCGGCGGTCGTTCATCGCTCCAATATTCATAACGCGGCAACGATCCGTTTTCTTGCATCGTTGGCAAAAAAACATCTGCTTTTATGCCCGCTACGCACAGACCCTATTGTAACATTGCAGGGAGCTGCGCGCAAGACGCGGCTTTGCCTTGGAACCACCGCTGTGCTATGATAGAGAGGTACTTACAACAAACAGGGAGGGGCTTTGCCATGCAGCCGGAACTGAATCGGGAACAGGCGCTTACATTACTGAAAAAATACAATCACGAATCTTTCCATCTCAAACACGCGCTGACGGTCGAAGGAGTGATGCGCTGGTACGCCGTGGAACTGGGATTCGGCGAAGAAGCCGATTTCTGGGCAATGGTGGGCCTCCTGCATGACATTGATTTTGAAATGTATCCCGAACAGCATTGCGTGAAAGCCCCGGAACTGCTGGCCGAAGCGGGCGTGGGGGAACGGATGATCCACGCGATCGTTTCCCACGGCTATGGGCTGTGTGCCGACGTGAAACCGGAGCATATGATGGAGAAGGTGCTTTTTGCCACGGATGAACTGACCGGGCTGATCGGCGCGGCGGCGCTGATGCGTCCCTCCAAAAGCGTGATGGATATGGAAACGTCCAGCGTGAAGAAAAAGTTTAAGGATAAAGCATTTGCGGCGGGCTGTTCGCGTGATGTGATCCGGCAGGGCGCGGAAATGCTGGGCTGGGACCTGAACGATCTGTTTGAGAAAACCATCCTTGCTATGCGCGCCTGCGAGGCGGACGTGGAAGCGCAGTTGCGTTAACGAAAAAATCCCCGGAACGCGCCTTGCGCGCGGCCCGGGGACTGGAGGAAGGGAAACCATGAAAGAGTAACGGCGTTCTTTCGCCTGCCGGTGCGATTATGCCACGACAGCTTTGACGTTGACCTCGACATTGCCGCGGGTCGCGTTGGAGTACGGGCATACCTGATGCGCTTCCGCTGCCAGCTCGTCCGCGGTAGCCTGATCTACCCCTTTGAAGAACACCGTGATATCCGCCGCAAGGGCAAAGCCGCCGGCTTCGTTGCGGCCGATGCCGACATCCACGTGTACTTCGGGTGCGTCAATGTTCATGCGTTTTAACTTCAGCACATGCTGCAGCGCGCTGCCAAAGCAGGCGGAGTACCCTGCCGCGAAGAGCTGCTCGGGGTTGAAGCCGACGGCCTTTTTTCCGCCAAGCTCCGGGGGAAGCGCCATCTCGAAGTGGATGGGACTGTTTTCGACTGTAACCTGACCATCACGACCGCCGACGGAAACCGCTTTTGCCTGATACATTATTTTCATAGGAACCTCTCCTTTGAATCACTCGTTGGGGGGATTTTCCCTCCTGATAGTAAGGTGTCCGAAACAGGCAGGGGTTAAACGGAAATTTCGATAAAAACCGCCCGCATCTGGATCCGAATACGTCAAAAACCTTGTGTTTCAAGGCTTCGAGCGCTTGTTCACAAAACATTTACAACCTGTCGGCCCATGCTTTGTTATAATGGGGAGCGGAAACGAGAAAGGGGGCTTGCGCTTGATCGAAGTTCAAAACGTAAGCAAACGGTACGGAAGCGTGGAAGCGCTGCGCAACGTTACCCTGAAGGCTCCTCAAAACGGGGTGCTGGGGTTACTGGGGCAAAATGGCGCGGGTAAGACGACGCTTTTGAATATTATCACCGGTTATCTGGCACCCACCTCCGGCCGGGCTCTGATTGACGGAAATGATCCGTTGCTGGAACCGGAAAAGGCGAAGCGGGATTTGGGCTATCTGCCGGAGCATCCTCCGCTGTACGACGAGATGACGGTAGAGGAATATCTTGGGTTCGTCGCGGCGCTGAAGCAGGTGAAAGGCCGGGGGATACCTGCGCACGTTCGTGAGATCATGCAGAAAACCGGTCTGATGGAAATGCGGGAACGATTGCTGGGACACCTGAGCAAAGGGTACCGTCAGCGCGTGGGGCTGGCACAGGCGCTGTGCGGCGACCCGGACGTGCTGGTATTGGATGAGCCGACCGTGGGGTTGGACCCCAAGCAAATTACCGAGATCCGCGCGCTGATCCGGCGGTTGAGCGCGGGTCGGACAATTGTGTTTTCTTCGCATAATCTGGCGGAGGTCCGGCAACTGTGCGACCGGGTGGTGATCCTGCATCACGGCGAGGTGAAGCTGGACGCGGCGATTGGCGATGTGGGCGAGAACGATACGGTTACGCTGCTTTGCACCGTGCAGGGCAGCGAGAAGCGGCTGGTGGCAAGTATGAGCCATCTGGACGGGGTGCGCGCCGTAAACGTGCAGCCCGGTTCCGGCGAGGATGAGGTTTCCCTGTCCCTGCTGTTTGATAAATCCGCCATGCCGGAAAAGCAGGTGTTTACCCTGTGCAGCGCCATGAGCGCGCCTATCCTGCGCCTGGCCCGCTGCGAGGACGACCTGGAACAGGTCTTTTTAAAGGCGATTTCCGACTGACCCTTTAAAGGGGACTGATCGGTATGCCGACGCGATGAACCCGACCGACGAAGCGCAAAGGAGGAAACTGCTTGCTTACGGTTTTTAAACGTGAGTTTCTGGCCTATTTCCGTACGCCGATCGGCTATGTGTTCATCGGCGTGTTTACAGCGCTGACCGGCGTGATTTTTTACCTGAACAATCTTTCGACGCTGACGGGGGAACTGTTGCCCTTTCTGTCGCAATTGACGCTGCTTACGATGCTTCTGACCCCGGTGCTTACCATGCGCCTGCTGTGTGAGGATCGCCAGCGCCGCACCGACCAGCTGCTTATGACCAGCCCGCTTTCCGTAGGGCGGATCGTGATGGGCAAGTTTCTGGCGGCAGCGGCGGTGATGGGGATCAGCATAGCGCTTACCAACGTGTGCACGCTGGTGATTGGGATTTACGGTACGGTCTACCCCGGCGAATGGTTTGTGGGCTACCTGGGGTTTGTGCTGCAAAGTCTCAGTTTTCTGGCGCTGGATCTTTTTGTGACCGGATTTACGAAAAACCAGGTTTCCGCCGCGGTGGTTGCGTTTGCGGCGAATTTTCTGCTATGGATGATCGACCTGCTTGCCGATAAGGTACCTTCCGGCTGGATGGCGGACACCTTGAACTTTTTAAGCCTGTACAGTCGATATGAACCGTTTGCGATTGGCCAGCTGAGTTTTGCCAGCCTTCTGTACTTTATCTCCTTCACGGCCGTATGCCTTGTGGCGACCATACGGGTGATGGATGCGAGGCGTTTTTCGCAGGGAGGCGAAGCATGAAGAAGCTGATGAGGAAGATCGGACGTTTTTTCGCGGGGATCGGACTTTTTTTCCGGAACCGAGGCAGGACGCTTGTACAAACCCTGCGCAAGCCCAAATGGCGGCACGGCGGTTTCGGAACGGCGCTTGTATGCGGTTTTATCGCGGTATGCGTGCTTTTGAACGTCGCGGTGAAAAGCCTGGAGGATTCCTATGGCTGGAAACTCGATTTCAGCTTTAACGGCTATACCTCTACCGGTGCGGAGACCCAAAAGGTGATCAACACTTTAAAGGACCCCATCAAACTGTATCTGCTCTACAGCAGCGGCGATATGGACAGCCAGCTGAACGAGGTGCTGGAACGCTACCATCGCCTGACTGATCTGATCACGGTGCTCCCCACCGATATTGCCCAAAACCCGGGCATTCTGACCCGGTTTGAGAAAGGGATCACGCAGTCATCCCAGTCCAACTCTGTGGTAGTCAGCTGCGAAGCCACCGACCGTTATAAAGTGCTGACCTACGACGATTTTGTTACCCAGGGATACAATGTGGAAAAGGGCACTTTTGAAATTGCCGGGCTGGCATATGAAAAGAAGCTGACGGAGGCGCTGGTGTATGTAACCCAGACGGACGTGCCGGTGGTGGGCATTCTGCAGGGACATGGGGAGCTTACGCCGGATACACTGACAAACCTGACAGACTTCTTAACCAGCAATAACTACGATCACCGGACCGTGGACCTGCTGGCAGGGGATCAGCTCACCGGCATTGACCTTTTACTGATCGCTGATCCGCAGAAGGATTTTACCACCGATGAACTGACTGCGATTAAGGCGTTTGCGGAGAGTGGCGGCAGCCTGTTTGTGATGCGGGATTATACGGACCCTGCGAATCTGCCCAACTATTTCAGCCTTCTTGCTTATTACGGGGTTGTGCCCATTCCGGGCGTGGTGGTGGCAGGCACGGAAGATACCGGCAGTTATTATGGCGAGCGGATTTACCTGTTGCCGTATTTCAACCAGATGGAACTGACCCAGCCGCTGATCAGCGGCAGTATGGACGTACTGCTGCTGGCGGGCGCCTGCGCATTTGAAACGCCGTCGCAGACGGACAGCGCCCTGTCCGCGGCTACGGTGCTGAAGTCCGGGGCGCATGCGTACATCCGTAACCCATCGTCCAGCGACGATACCTCCATCGATTACCAGGAAGGGGATCGAAAAGGGGAGATGACACTGGCGATCCTGTCCGGTCGGATGCACGCCAACGGTAATGTAAGCCGGATGTTCGCCATCGGCAACAGCTCCGTGTTTACCGACGAATATATGTACCAGCGCACCTTCAACGAAGAGTTTATCGTGCAGCTGATGGGCCAGCTGCTGCCGCAGAAGACCGTTTCGCTGGATATCATGGCGAAATCGGCTTTCCACCCGGGGCTGAAAACGGGCAGCCAGACAGCGGGTATAGCGCTACTGGTATCGCTGCCGCTGCTGCTGCTGCTGGCGTCGGTCCTGGTGCTGCTGCCGCGCCGCAACCGCTGATTTTCACCGCGGCTGGCCGCGAAGAGAGGAGCAATCTTTGGAGCATCCCCAGAAAAAAGTTGAAAAAAAGGAATCGCGACACCGATTGACACGGCGTACACGCAGTATGATCTTTCTCGGGGTGGCTGTGGCAGTCGCGACCGCGCTGGTGCTTCTGCTGCCGACGATTCGGTCGCGCTTTCCCATCCCGGTATCCGCCGACCTGAAAGCGAACCTGAGCTATCAAATGCTGGATACCGGGGATAAGAATGTGCTGGATACGATCACCGTAAGCCACAGCGACGGCGAAATCTACACGCTTCAGTACCGGAACGAGAAACTGTATCTGCAGCAGGCGGATGGGGCGAGCGATCTGGTGAACGAAAGCTATACCGACGACATTGTTTCTTCCGCAACGGAAATTTCCATTGAGGATACCGTAACCGACGATGAAAGCCAGGTGGATGCGAACCTGGCAGATATGGGGTTAAAGCCTCCGGAGATCACGGTAAAGGTCGCCTATACCACGGGCCGGGAGGTTGAGCTGCAAATCGGCGGCAAGGTACCGGAAACAGGGTATTATTACTACCGCTGGTCCGGCAGCAATGGGGTGTATATGTGTGACGCGGGCATCCATGATGCTTTCGCATACACAGCGCAAAACCTTTTACCTGTGGAGCAGCCAGCGCTGGTGCCGGCGCTGATTGATCGGTTATCCATCGATACAAGGGCCGCGGGGCTGATGGAGTGTGCGTTCGTATCCGACGGGACGGGAACGTATCTGGGAACGCTGAAGCAGCCTTATACTTACCCGATGGACAGTGAAGCGGTGACCAGCCTGATGAACGCGCTGAAAAATTTCCGGCTGGGAACGCTGATGGATACGGTCACCCCCACCAACCGGGCGGACTATGGTTTTGACGATCCCACTGCGGTGGTGGAGGTGCATCAGCAGCAGGGAATGACCACCCGGACCGACGCGGACGGTGTAGTACAGTCCGTGCAGAGCGAGGAGCAGAGCATCCACCTCACCTTCGGGGCGGCGGACGGCGATTATTTCTATTTTTGCGAATATGCGGGGAAATGCTACCGCGTCAGCAGTTTTCTGATGACTGCCTTGCTGAAAGCCAAAGCGAACGACATGCTTTCCCACGCCCCTGCGGATATGGGAACCGACAGCCTTTCGTCGGTCGCGGTGCAGCTGGGCGCAGGCACATTGGATATAAAGGCGGTTTACACTCAGAAGGTAACGGAGAATAACGAGGTAGAAAAGGACGACAAAGGAAACGTTGTTTACGACATTGCGGCGACCTGCAATGGCCAGACCATTACCGCCGATGCGTTTACCTCCCTTGTGGAACGTTTAAAGGAAATGACCGTTTCCGGCAGCCTTGGAGAGTCGCAGGTGCCTGCCGGTACGCCCCGCTGGCAGATGACCCTGACGACCACCGGCGGCCAGAGCCGGACGCTGGCGGCGTATCCGATGGATACGTTCAACGATATTCTGGCTGTGGACGGAGTAGCGCTTCAATATCTCAACGCTGAAGCGATCCAGATCGCGCTGGGGGAACTTTACCCGAACTAGACGGTGCGTTTCCCCTTTCAGAGGTTCATCCCATCTGTAATCCAAACAGCCTGCCGGATAACGCGTATGCGAGCCGGCAGGCTGTTTTTCTGCGATATGACGGTTTTGCGGACGGTATTGGCAGAGTTGATATATCAAATAATGAATATTTGGCTCTTATATTGGACAGAAATATTAAGATGTGTTACAATAATATTTGTTATTACTGCGCCGGGATACCATACCGGCCGTTCCACATGAAAAAAACCCCCGCCACCGTTTGAACGGGAATGCTTGCGTGTTATGGATGGGGCTTTTACCATGTGAGAAAATGGATGGGACATCGTTCGATCCGTCTGCGGGAGTGTTTGTCATGGAAAAGCGAATAGTCTGGTGCGATGCGGCCAGAGCAACGGCCATCGTAATGGTTGTGCTGGTGCATTGTGTAGAGAGCGTTTACAACCCGAACCTGATTCTGTCGGCAGGAGACTTTTTCAGCGCCGTGTCTCTGGTAAACCGAGTAACCCTCTTTACAATCGGGCGAGTGGGTGTGCCCCTTTTCCTGATGTTGACCGGATACCTGCTCCTGCCCCGGCATTATGATACACCCGGCGCAATCAGCCGTTTTTACCGCCATAATTTTCTGCATCTGCTGATCATCACAGAAATTTGGACCGTTTTATACATCGGTTATTTCTTTCTGGACTGGCAACAGTTCTCGTGGCAGTCTTCCCTGCGCTATCTGCTGTTTCTGGAAAAAGTACCCCTTTCCCATATGTGGTATATGCCGGTCATCCTGAGCCTGTACCTGTCATTGCCGCTCGTCGCCATTGCGCTTCAGCGCTGTCGGGCGCGTTACGTTGCGCCGGTACTGTGTTTTGTGTTGTTCACGGGTTTTCTGGTGCCGACGCTGGCTGATACGCTGCAATGTTTCAGGATTGATTTTCCGGTATCGTTCCAGGGTGTGACAGACTGGAACGGGGGAACCTATGGGTTGTACCTGGTATTGGGATACTACCTGGGCAGTAAAGAAGCGCTACGAAAGGTATCCAAACAGGCGCTGTGGCTGACAGCCCTGGGCTGCCTGCTGCTGGCCGACGGGGTACAGGCTGTTTCCTACCCCTTTGGTTCCTGGGCCTACCGGATCACATACACCCATCCGCTGATCCTTGTGCTGTCCATTGCTGTTTTTGAACTGTTCCGCAGGAGTACTGTTAAACCGTCGGTAAAATGCGCAAAGAGCCTTGAAATGCTTTCAAGGCTCAGTTTAGGGGTGTTCTTTATCCACAATCCGGTGCTGATCAAATTATTATCACTGGTCGATTGGAGCAGTATGAGCCGCGAACTGGCGCTCCCTCTCCTGCTGGTGGCAACCCTTGCCATCAGTTACGGGGTAAGCGGACTGCTTTTCCTGTTCAAGCCTTTCCGACGGTGGCTGTTAAAAGCATAACCCCGTACCGCGTATGCAGTGTGCGCTTTCGGGATTTATTCCCGGCCCCGAATATAGGCGATGATGCTGTCAGCGGCGGCATCCAGCGCCACGCCCGTGGTATTGAGCATGAGATGGTAGTTGCTGCGGTGGCCCCAGTTGCCGTCCGCGAAGAAATTATAGTAGCTCTGGCGTTGTTTATCCACCTTGCGGACGTGATCTTTCGCCTGCTCAAACGTCAGGTTTTCCACCTGCATAATACGCTGAATCCGTGCGGTAACTTCCCCGTACAGAAAAACGCTGATCAGGTTGGGCTGCGCACGAAGCACATAATTGGCGCAGCGGCCTACCAGCACGCACGGCCCCTGCAGCGCTACACGGGCGATTGCCTCAAACTGTGCCAGAAAAATGCGATGGTTCAGCGGCAGTTCGGCTTCGCCGCCCAGCGCATTCACACCGGAAAACAGAGAAAACAGATAGCTGGGCACGGCCTTTTCATCGTTGTTTTCAAACAGTTCTTTGCAGATGCCGCTGTTTTTTGCGGCGAGGGTAAGGAGTTCCTTGTCGTAGAAAGGCACGTTCAGTTTTTGGGCCAGAATTTTGCCAACCTCGCGACCACCACTGCCGTACTCGCGACCGATGGTAATAATTGCCTTCTCTGCGTCCATAAAGTCACTCCCCCGATCTATTCCGTTGTCCGCTCCGTTTTTCTTGTCTTTATTATACAACAGAATCTGTCGAAAAGTAAACCGGGAGTGTATAAACGTTACATCCGGCAAGGGATTGATTCAGCGCTTGCCCGGGGATCAACGAAAGTTCAGTTTTCGTCACGGGCGGTGTCGTCTGTTTTGAGCTTGGTGAATATCATTCGACCGGCGCTGGTCTGAAGCACGGTCGTTACTACGGCGGTCACACTTTCGCCCACATGCTTGCGGCCGTTATCCACCACGATCATGGTACCGTCGTCCAGATAGGCAACGCCCTGACCGGGTTCCTTCCCTTCGCGGGTAATCTGCACAGTCAGTTCTTCGCCAGCCGTCAGCATGGGTTTTACGGCATTTGCGAGATCATTGATGTTCAGCACCCGTATACCGCTTACGCCGGCCACTTTGTTCAGGTTGTAATCATTGGTGACGACAACTCCGTTCAAATCCTTGCAGAGGCGCAACAACTTGACGTCCACCTCGGCCACATCCGGATAATCGGCGTCACTGACAACCACGCTGTTCTTCAATTCTGTCTGCAGCCGGGCCAGCACATCCAGCCCACGGCGACCGCGCGCGCGGCGCAGCCCGTCACCGCTGTCCGCGATATGCCGAAGCTCCGCCAGCACAAACTGCGGGATGACCAGATCCCCCTCCAGAAAACCGGTTTTTACAATGTCAAAAATACGGCCATCAATAATTACGGAGGTGTCCAGCAGTTTGGGCGGAATCCCTTTCCCGAAGGCTTGGGCCGCTTCCGGCTCGTCTGATTCCTCGTCGTCTTCGTCGTCCGTCAGGATGCCCGCGTCGTCCAGAACGCTGTCCAGCGCGCTGTGTTTGCGGCTGCGCAGGCGAAAACGACGGCGTTCGCTTTTACTCTCATGGTAACGCCGAAAGCCGATTTGCAGCCCCAGCGTACCCAGCAGAACATAGGTGATGGCACTCAGGCTGATGGTCAACAGGCTTGCGCCTGCGGAAAGCAATAGCTGATTAATCAGCGCGGCGATAATCAGCCCGGAGATCAACCCGATACCGGACAGGAAAATCTGCTGTGTCGGCATGCTGGACCAGCGCCGCTCCACAGCTGCGCTTAACTGCAAAAGCTGCTGTTGAATACGGCGGGAAGGAAGAAATAATAAAAGCCCGCCCAGAAAACATAACACAAGATACAACGTTGCCACGCCGTACGGTTCCAGAAAAAAGGATGGGTAGGTGCGGCGCAGCACAGGCAGCACAAGCGCGGCGACCAACGCGCCCACGCCAACGCCCACCAGTGTAATCAGCAGCCGGAGCACCCGCTCGATCGTTTTATTTTTTGCCATCGGAGGATCCCTTCTTTACTGTGAACTAATGCGCTACGGCCAGCGCCTGCATCAGCGTGTCAACGCCGGTCAGCCGCGCGCCGTCGATATGGGTGAGGCTCTTCAGGTTTTGTTTGGGCAACAGAATATCCGCAAAGCCGAGGCGAACGCATTCCGCCACACGGCGTTCCGCCTGCGCGATGGGGCGCACTTCGCCGCAAAGGCCGATTTCACCCATCACGCATAACGACTGCGGAAGCTGGAAATTCTCCAGGCTGGAGGCAACGGCCAGGCATACCGCCAGGTCGGCGGCGGGATCGTCCAGTTCCAGTCCGCCCGCGACGCTTACGTACACATCCTGATCAAACAGCTTTTTCCCCGCGCGTTTTTCCATGACCGCCAATAATAACGCCACGCGGCTGGAATCCACACCGCCGACCGTGCGCCGGGGAATGGCGTAGAAACTGTGCGCGGCCAACGCCTGCAAGTCGCACAGGATTGGGCGGCTGCCCTGCATGGCACAAAACACCACGCTGCCGCTGGCGCCCCGCGCGCGCTGGCTGAGCAGCGACTCGCTGGGATTGGCTACCGGCATTACGCCGTTCTTGACCATTTCAAACACGCCCAGCTCATTAATACTGCCGAACCGGTTTTTAACCGCCCGAAGCAGCCGGTATTCGTGCTGGCGGTCCCCCTCAAAACTGAGTACGGTGTCCACCATGTGCTCCAGAACCCTTGGGCCTGCCAGACTGCCTTCCTTGGTGACATGGCCGACCAGAAAAACGGAGGTTTCGCTGGTCTTCGCATACCGGATGATGGACGCGGCGCTTTGCCGCACCTGGGACACGGAACCCGGCGCGCTGGCGCTGCCGTCGCTGACCATGGTCTGGATGCTGTCGATAATCAGCACGTCCGGGCCGATGGCTTCGCATTTGGCCAGAATGCTTTCCACTCCGTTTTCCGCCAGCACCAGCAAACGGTCCTGTGGTACGGCCAGCCGGTTGGCGCGCAGCTTGAGCTGACGAAGGCTTTCTTCTCCGCTTACATAAAGAACCCGGCGGTTTTTGCTCAACTCCGCGGCCACCTGCATCAGCAGGGTGCTTTTCCCTACGCCCGGATCGCCGCCCAGCAGCGTTACGCTGCCCTGCACCAGCCCTCCGCCAAGCACGCGATCCAGTTCCTCGTTGCCGGTAGAGGCGCGTGTTTCCTGCGTTTCTTTTACCTGCATAAGCAGCATGGCTTCGGCGCCCGCGGTCTGGTAGCGGGCGGACTTTTCGGCTGTCCTGCCGGATGCGGTGGCAGGCGCGATGTGCTGCTGCTCCTCAAAGGTATTCCATTCGCCGCAATCCGGGCAGCAACCCAGCCAGCGTGGGGTTTCATAGCCACAGGAAGAGCAGACGAATATTGTTTTGTCTTTAGCCAAAAGGGTTCCTTTCCGGCTTCCCGGACGTCTGCCTGCCGAGCGATCTTCCCGGGCGGCAAGCCGGACAACGCGGCCAGCGGGAGCCTGTGATGGAGATCAGGCGGATAAAAAGGTATACAAAATCAGTATAACACGAAACCGGAAAAAAGCGACCCGTTTGTGCGGGATTCCGTAGCGTAAAGACAACTTACCGTGTGCTCAGGGTTGCCTGCGGGCAATCACCAGCAGCTGCAGCTCCCGATCGTCAGCGGGTTTGCCATCATAAGTGGAGAAAGTCTTTTCCATACACATCCCGCGCGCCGTTTCAGAAAGTCCACCTGTTGTTCAGTCTGTTCTACCCAGGACTGCTGTTTAACGTCCAGCGACCATGCGTGGCTGTACCAGTCCGGTGGATTGGATTTCATTCGGGGTCCCCTTTCGCTGTGGAATCGTGGGTTTCAGCAGACGGCATAGCTTTGGACGCGGCATAGGCTACGACTGCCTGCGCCGCCCGGATGTTCATACCTTCGACAGCCTTCAGTGTCTCCACATCGGCGGCAAGAATGGCGGGGAGGCTACCGAAAGCCCGGAGCAGCGCAACCTTCCGCTTTTCACCGATGCCAGGGATGGCGGACAGTTCGCTTGCGATACCCGCTTTGCCGCGCAGCATCCGGTGATGGGTAATGCCAAAGCGGTGGGCTTCGTCGCGCACGCGCTGCACCAGATGCAGGGCGTTGCTGCGTTTGTCCAGTACAATCGGGGTTTCCTGACCCGGCAGGTAAATTTCCTCAAACCGTTTTGCAAGACCGAACATGGGTACGTTGCCCCCCGCGTCGAGCATCGCGCGGTGGGCAAAGGCAAGCTGCTGTGGGCCGCCGTCAATGAGGATCACATCCGGGAAGCGGCTGAAACGGCCGTCGCGCGGATCAAGCCCGGAAGCTTCTCGCTCCTTTTTTTCCTCCAGCCCATGGGTGAAGCGTCTGCCGATCACTTCCGCCATAGAGGCAAAGTCGTTGGCTCCCTCGACGGTTTTGATGCGGAAATGGCGATACTGCTTTTTCGCGGGCATACCGCCGTGAAAGACGACCATCGATGCGACGGACAGTACCCCCTGTGTGTTGGAAATATCATATCCCTCGATACGTTCCGGAAGCGTTGACAGGTCCAGCGCCTTCTGCAGTTCCTGCATGGCCAGCACGGTCTGTGCGTTTTTACTCTGTTCGCTTTGCTGGCGTTTCAGCAGCGCGTCGGCGGCGTTTTTTCGGCAGATACCTACCAGCGCGGCTTTAGCCCCGCGCATGGGTACCAGCAGGTTGACCGCGCCGCCGCGCCGTTCACGCAGCCACAGTTCTAGTTCCTCCCGGTTCTCACCCAGTGTTTCGGCCAGAAGCTCCCGGGGGATGGCGGGGGTATCCTCATAATGCTGGGTAATAAAACCTTCCAGAATATCGCCCGGTTCGTCGCCGCTGGCACCCTCCAGCACATAGGCTTGCCCGCCCTCGATCCGTCCGCCGCGAATATGTAAAAGTTGCACGACGGCGTCGTTCGCATCCGAAGCTACAGCCACCACATCCTGTTCCACATCGCGGGTTTGGATGGCAAGCTGCCGTTCGGTAATTGCCTGCACGTCGGCGATCTTATCCCGGTAGACCGCTGCCTGCTCGTATTCCATTTTGGCGGCGGCTTCAGCCATACGGTCATTCAACTCGCGCAGAATTTCCCGCGCGTCGCCGTTTAAAAAATCAACGGCCCGACGAAGAATATCTTTGTAATCCGCCTCGCTGATGTAACCCGCACAGGGTGCCTTGCATTGTCCGGTCGAATGATAAACGCAGGGACGGTATGGTTTTCCCAGCGGCAGTTTCAGCGCGCAGCGGCGGAGGGGAAAATACCGGCTTAATTCGTTAAGCACCTGGCGAACGGCGGTGGCGCCGATGTAGGGGCCGAGGTACTTATAGCCGTCGTGAGGGTCCAGAGTGCGCGCAACCGTAAGGCGGGGAAAAGGCTCGTTCGGAGAATACCGCAGGTAAGGGTATTGCTTGTCGTCTTTAAGAAGAATATTGTAAAACGGCCGGTGCAGCTTAATCAGGTTGCATTCCAGCGTGAGCGCCTCAAAATTGGTGCGGCAAAGGATGATGTCGAAATCATCCACGCGGGAGACCATGGCCTGCACTTTGGGCGTATGGTTTTCAAAGGCGTGGAAATATTGGCGTACGCGATTTTTCAGGTTTTTGGCCTTGCCGACGTAGATGATCTGCCCCTGACTTTTCATCAGGTAACAGCCGGGGCTGTCCGGCAGGGTTTTAATCTTGTGCTGCAGCGCTTCCGTCATGTCGATCCTTTCCTTCCGAGGGGGTGGAGAACCCGTGTTTGGTTTCACTGTTATTGTATCCTCGCTTTGACCTGCGCGCAAGGGGTGGGAAGATTTTACACGTTCACGCCGAGGCGCAAACTCTCCCGGTGTCTCGTTGCGGGCTTTGTACGCTGTCGGCGCGCCTTGACGCGGAGGAAAACGGTCGATATAATAGAAACGTTTTTGAAACCACATCGAAGGAGAACGCGCGACATGAAAAAATGGGCCGGTCGACTGTTGATTGCCACTCTTAGCCTGATGCTGGCGGGGCAAAACGTTTTTGCTCTGGGTGAGAGTTCGCCCACCTTTGTACCGACAGCGCAACCCAGCCAGACGCCCGAAGCGACGGTGACTGCAACGCCCGAAGTGACTGCAACGCCTGAGGTGGCGGTAGCTCCCGAAGAAACAGATATGCCCGACTCCGGCGCCGAGGAAGAAGCTAACGCCGACGACAGCGTTGTACGTTATACTGCCATTGCCTCCGCGCCGCTGAAAGTACGCCGTGCGCCGGATGATAACTCGGGCGGATGCGGGAGCATAGCCAAAGGCGACGTGGTGTACATTGTCGAAATGGGTGACGAATGGTCGCTGGTGGATATTGGCCGCAACAACGGCTATGTGCGCACCCAGTATCTGAGCGAGATTCACGAGTATGTGAACGGCGCTACCGGCGCTGCGGTAACCGCCGCGCCAGCCGGGGAAGCGACCGTGGCTCCGGACGATCCGACCGACGCAGCCGCCGGGTTCAAAGAGAATTTTGTCGCATACGCCTATAAGGCGGTTGTCGCTAAGAAATCGGCGAGCGCGGATGCCGCCGCTGCTTTCAAAATACCGAAGTACGATAAGGTAACAGTCAGCAGCAACCAGAACGGCGTAAGCTACATCCGATATAACAATTCATACGGTTACGTGCCCACCGCAGCCTTATTCAAGTGGGACCGCATCGACCCGTACGCGGGGGATATCCCGGGATGCGACATCCACGTCGGGCTTGCGTTCGTCAACCACTCCACCGATATCCGCAGTTATGACGAAAAAGGTAACGAGGTGCTTAAAACGATCAACCCCGGTTCCGCTGTGTCTGTGGACACACTGGACAGCCAGGGGCGCTATCCTTTGCCGTACTGGCGCACCACAGGCTATATCGACCAAAGCGACGTGGGTTACTTTATGAAAGCGGTCCCTTGGGCAGACGCGCAGAGCGGAGACCTGATCAGCTGTATGAGCACCTTCTATGCGGTGGGCGTGCATACGCTGCAGTATCAGGGCCGTAACTGGAATATTTATATGGGCTCCAGCTTTATTTCCAATACAGTGGTGCAGCCGGGTGAAACCGTGAATACTTACGACCTGATGGGCCCTTACCGTGCGTCAACCGGGTACCATCACGCCCCGATCATGAGCCAGACGGCGCTGTGGGGATACGGCGGGGGCTGCTGTCAGGTAAACACCACGCTGTATAACCTGCTGATCCAGGTGCCGATTCTGATTAACTGGCGCAAGGTGCACGCGGACGTGGGGATTTACTATTGCCCGGTCGGGTTTGACGCGGCGGTGGGCGGCGGCGACACGACCATGATCTTTACCAACACCCTGCCTTATGCCGTGCGTATCAACTTTTTTATGAGCGACGGCTGCCTTACGGTGGGATTGTTCCGGGTTTAACCCCATAAAAGTGAGCATGGATTCATTAACGCGCGATTCGCTGAAAGCGCACATGCCACAGACAATATCCTGGCAAACTGAGACCGGACGGCAATACGCCGTCCGGTCTGTGGCTTCTGGAAGAGAGTATACACGGCGGAGTGATCTGCGCGCTTCCCAGTGTATCCTGCGATAAGGCCTGTGTGTGTTTACCCCTTCACGCTGCCCGCTGTCATACCGGCCATGAAGGTTTTCTGACAGGCGAGGAAGATCAACACGATCGGTACGATCGCCATGACGGCGCCCGGCATCAGGATATCGTACGCGTTGCCATAGGGGGTGATCGTGGTGCCCATGCCGATGGGAATGGTGAACTTCTCATTGGTATTCAGCACAATCAACGGCCAGAGAAGGTTATTCCAGCTGTTCATGGCGGACAGGATCGCCATTGCCCCGTAAGCGGGGATCATCACCGGAACCATAATGCGGAAGAAGATGCCGTAGTCGGTGCAGCCGTCGATACGCCCCGCCTCAACCAGTTCGATCGGCAGCCCGCTCGCGTATTGCCGGAAGAAAAACACCATAAACGCTGGAACCAGATAAGGGAGGATCACGCCGAAGTAACTGTCCATCAGCTTGATGCGCATCAGCGTGCGGTACATTGGAAGAATCAGAATTTCAAACGGCATCATCAGCAGGATCAGCACCAGAATGTCTACGGCCCTGCGCCCTTTGAAATGGTACATGGCCAGCGCATAACCGACAATCGAAGAGAAGAACAGCCCGACGGAGGTTTGCAGCACCATGATCACGAGGCTGCTCTGATACCATTTCCAGTAGATGCCATCCCGGTAGGTGTTCAGCGCGGCATAATTCGTGAAGGAGGATACACCGGGATCGAACTTAAAACTTAACCCGAGACGGAGAATTTCGGTGCCGGGTTTGAGCGAAGAGAGGAACATAAAGTAAAACGGCATCATCAGCAACGCACCGGCAAGGATAAGAAGCAAGGCGATCAGCACACGGGTGATCGCGTTCTTCCCATTGCCTCTCAGCGATCTCCGCATGCTTTTTCCTCCTTCCTGAAGAAGCCCATCAACGTCAGCTGTACAAGGTTCACACAGCTGACCAGCAACAGCAGCGTGATCCCTACCGCCGATGCGAGGCCCATATTGTTTTTGTAGATGCCCATCATATACATGTACCCAACGATGGTGCGCCCGATCCCGCCGGGGTTGCTTTGCTGCCACAAGGCAACGCTTTCGGTGAACATGGAGAAACCGCCCAGCACGGTAATGGTGATCACGTAGATCAAAACTGGTCGTATACTGGGCAGGGTGATGCTGAAGAAGGAGCGTAACTCACCGGCCCCGTCAATACGCGCCGCCTCGTACAGGTCCTGCGGTATGGCGCGGATTGCGGAGTAGAAATAGATAATATTCACACCCATCCAACGCCAGAGCGTCATCAGCACCAATACGAAGTTGCCGGTTCCGAAGTGGTTCAACCATTCCGTACTCGGCAGGCCCAGCGCGATGCAGACACGATTGGCCAGCGCGGTTTCCAGGCTGCCGAACGCCAGCCGGAAAACGATGCCCGCCACGATGATGGAGGTAAGAGCGGGGATAAAATACAGGGATTTGAAGAAGTTGGGCCACAGCGCGAAGCGACTGCTGAGGATTGCGGCAAAGATCAGGGGTACGGGAATGAGAATCAGAAGATCCCACAGCGTGTAGTTGCCTGTGGTCTGCAACGCCATGAGATAGTTATTGGAAAGCAGCTTTTTATAATTGCTCAGGCCGATGAACGTTGCGGTATTCGGCCCATCGATCTTCTGAAAACTCATGAGGATGGAGGAAACCGTCGGGTAGAGATAGATCAGAAGAAAATAAAGAAGAAAAGGCGCAATCATCACATAAGGCACCACTTTTGGGTCGTTGATACCGGTCAGTTTTCGTTTCCGAACTGTTTTCTGCAAAATGTCAGCCCTCCAAGGCCGCACTGTGCGGCTGATTGATTGGGTTTCAAGCGAAAAACCCCGTGAAAGAATACCTTCCGGGGCGTGATACGATGTTACTTTGCCAGCTTTGAAAGAATGGGCTCCAATCTGCGCCGGGGGCTTTCCCCCGGCGCAGATCGGAAATGAATCAGAGTTTACTTATTGGGCAGCCGCATCACGCAGTTCATCCGCGCAGGTCTTTGCGATGTCCGCGGGAGCCATGCGCTTGACAACCAGATCGTAAGCCATTTCGGACTTTACGATATCGGCAGCGGTGGGGTACAGGTCGGTCAGGCAGGTGGGCGCGACGCTGTCGAGCATTGAGGAGACGACGTCGAAGATGTCATCGCCGAAGTAATCGAAGAACTTGTTGGGCTTGGCGAGGTCTGCCGTGCCGTACACATCCTTGCGGATCGGGTCGAAGCCCAGAATGTACCATTCCTGCAGGTTGCCTTCGTAGCTCAACGTCGCATACGCGAGGAAGTCTTTGGCGAGATCCAGGTTTTTGCTGGTCTTGATGACCGCGGTGCCGGTGCCGCCCATCTGCGCGGTCTTGTAGCCGCCGTCGGTCCAGGTGGGCATCGGGGCGACCTTGATTTTTCCGGCCAGATCCGGCATATAGTTGGTAAAGCGGGCGGTATACCAGAAGGGCATGATCACGGATGCGCAGTTGCCGGCGTTCATCCAGCCATAGTACTCTTCCTCATGGTGTCCGCCGCCGGGGGCCGCGACCGCGGTACCGGCATCCAGCATGTCACTCATGAATTGCAGGGTGTTAACGACCACCGGATCATCCATGTGGACGTTGTTGTCGGCATCCAGCCAGTCGCCGCCGTGCTGGCTGACGAGCGGGTAGATGCTCCAGGTGTCCTTGACTTCCCAGGTGGTCATGGGCTTGCCGGTCTTTTCCAGAACGACCTTGCCGGCCGCGGCGAAATCATCCCAGGTTTTAATATCTTTGTAGTTAACGCCGGCGGCTTCCAGGATCTCCGTGTTGTAGAACACCACGCAGGCGCCGATGTGGTGGTCAATGCCGTAATACTTGCCGTCGCGGGCGTAGTTGTCAAGGCGCTGCATAACCAGCTTGTCCTTGATGGGTTCCACATACTCGTTCATATCGGCCAGCTGAATGTCGCCCTTGAGGTAGTTGGCGAACATGTTCACTTCGATATCGGAGATGTCGGGCGCGCCTTCGCCGGTCTGCAGAGCGATCGTCAGCTTGTTGTGCATGTCCTCGTATGGATAGCACTGCATGTCGATGTCCAGTTTCGGGCCTTTGGTTTGCGCGTTGTATTCCGCCAGCATTTCTTTGTAGAACTGGAGGTGCAGCTCCTGGAAGGTCCACAGGGTCAGATGTACGGTATCAGAGCTCTCTGCCAATGCGACGCTGCCGCCCAGAAGCAGACAGCAGGCCAGTACAAGAGCAAGAATCTTTTTCACGATTCGTTCCTCCTCCTATATTCTGTTGAGTTAACGTTAACCTATGTTCCTATTCTAATGCATAATTTCCATATTGTCAATGAATTTATAAAATTTACCTGCCTATTGAAAACAATAATGGAAAATGTTACTCTGCTTGCATATTATGAGGGAAACGAGGATCGCTTTTATGACGGATCAACACCGCGCAACCTTACAGGATATTGCCAGAGCCTGCGGCTATTCGGCCAATACGGTGTCGCGCGCGCTGCGAAACGACAACCGCCTGCCGCTGGAGACGCGCAATGTGATTGTGCAAACCGCCTCCGCAATGGGGTATATCCGCAATTCTTCAGCATCAACTTTGCGTTCGGGCACCAGCCGCACGGTTGCCGTGATTGTCAACGACATCAGCAACCCGTACTATTCCAACATGCTCAGTGAAATGGACGCGCTTCTTCAGCAGAAGGATTATCACATTATGATCCTCTGCACACAGGTGAACGATGATCTGGCTGAAAAGATGATCCACATTGCCATCTCCCGGTCGGTGGATGGAATTCTGTTTTTTCCGCATAACAACGCGGGCCATATCGAGTGTATGCAGCGCGCCGGGGTTCCCTTTGTGCTGCTGGACCGGTGGATTAAGGGGGTAACGGTGGATACCGCCCGCTGCGATGATGAAATGGGCGGGCGGCTGGCGGGAGAACACCTTGCCGCGCTGGGCCATCGCAAGATGATTTATCTGGCCGGCCCGAACGTGAACAGTTCCCAGCAGGATCGTCAGGCAGGGCTGATGAGCGCGCTGGAGAAGGCCGGTCTGCCCGCAGACAGCCTGAAAGTAATTCCCTGGAAGCCCTTTTTTCAGAAACCTCAGCCCGGAGAACTTCTGTCTGTACTGGAACCGATTGATTATTCGGCGATGATCACCTATAACGATGAACTGGCATATTACTGCATGAACGACCTCCGTCTGCGCGGCGTGCGGGTGCCGGAGGATGTGTCGATGATCAGCTTTGACCATATCCGCCGGGGGCATGCCTACCTGCCGCCGCTTACCAGCGTTACGGCGGACGGCCCGGGCGTTGCGGAAACCGCGGTGAAGCTTCTGCTGAACCGGATTGATCATCGCGACCTGCCGCCGCAGATTGTTGTGGTCCCGGTACGGATTTATGACGAGGAAACCACGGCGCGTCCGGCGAATAGTTTGAAATAGCAGCGCGGCCTGGAGCTTTATACCTGATTGACATGCCGTGCGCAGGGTGAAAAGGGGGACTCAATTTGCCAAGGCCATTTTCGGTTAACGATCCTTTTCTGTACATCGTGGTCGCCGTGATCCTGCTGCTGGTGCTGGCCCAGTCCATCTTCTTTCTGGTACGCTCGTGGCGGCGCGCGCTGGCGTTGGGCATGCAAAAAAGCACGCTTCGCCGGGTGGTGCGCACCAGCGCCACGTTCACCGTGGTGCCCGCCATCTCCATCCTGATCGGGGTTATCGCCCTGTCCCGCAAACTGGGGCTTCCGCTTCCGTGGCTGCGCCTGTCCGTCATCGGCGCGATTACCTACGAAACGCCCGCCGCTGAAGCCGCCGCCCGCGCCGTTGGCACCACCCTGGGCGATACGGCTACGATGCTGACCGCGCCGCAGTACACAACCATCGCATGGGTGATGACGCTTGGGATTATGGCCGGGGTACTGTTTACCCCGATCCTCTGCAAACGCCTGTTAAGCGGCGTGGACAGGCTGGAGAAGCGGGACCGGCGCTGGAGTGAAATTTTCATGAACGCCCTGTTTATGGGCATGATCTCCGCGTTCCTGGGCATGATCTTCGGCCACGTTACCGAAGGACTGACCGGATGGATTCCCGTGTTTGTGATGCTTGCGTCGGCGGTGATCATGCTCATGGTGGGCGCGTGTGTGAAACTGCTGAAATGGAACTGGCTGACCGACTACGCCCTGTCCATCTCCATGGTGGGGGCGATGGCGCTGGCGATCCCGATTACCAGCTGGGTTACGGGGGTGGTCGCATGAGTAAGCGCGGCGGAAACCTGCCCTATGAGGAGCAGACCCACCTGCTGGGTAAAATCTGGGTGTGGGGAATGGGTATTGTACTTTTAATGTTTCCTGCGGTGGTGTGCCTGTATTATAACGCCTGGCCGGATGGCGCGGGCCTGCTCAAGGGGCTGCTGGCAATCGCGCCTATGTACTGGGCGGTCGGTTTTATCGAGGTGATCACCTATGTGCCCATGCTTGGCGCGGGCGGCAGCTACCTTGCGTTTATCACCGGTAGCCTGACAATGCTCAAGGTGCCCTGCACGCTGGCGGCCTTTGACCGCGCGGGCGTAAAAAGCGGCACACCCGAAGGCGAGGCCGTATCGACTATTGCCGTGGCGGTGTCCAGCATCACAACGCTTCTGATTATCTTTTTAGGCGTGCTGCTGATCGTGCCGCTGACGCCGGTGCTGGATAACCCCGCGCTTTCGCCCGCGTTTAACCAGCTGCTGCCCGCGCTTTTCGGCGGGCTGGGCGTAGCGCTGATCGCGAAGAATTTCAAGATCGCCGTGGCTCCGATTGTGGCGATGGTGGCGCTGTTTGTGGCGGTTCCCTCGCTGGCCAACAGCGCGGCTATCTTTGTGCCCGTGGCGTCGGTGATCGCCATTGTGGCGGCGCGGTGGATGTACAACCGCGGCTGGCTGACCCCGAAGGAAGGCAAGGCATGATGGTTTTATGGATCGTTCTGGGGCTGCTTGCGGTGTTGATTGCGATTGCGCTTTTCCGCGCCGTTCGCTTTCGCCCGATACCGGAGGGGGAGCCGCTGCCCGTACCGGTCGATGTGGATGAAGAGGAGGCCGCCCGCAACCTGGCGGCGCTGGTGCAGTGCCGTACCGTATCCCACGCCGATCCGGCGCTGGATGATGAGCGCGAATTTGACAAACTGGTTGCGCTGTTGCCCACGCTGTTTCCCAATGTTCACCGTGTATGTTTGTTTGAACGCATCGGCAGCCGTGGTCTGCTCTACCACTGGTCGGGGAATGGTGATGGCGCGCCTCTGGTGCTGACCGCGCATTACGATGTGGTGCCCGCCGAGGCGGAGCGCTGGGAGAAGCCGCCGTTCTGCGGGGAAATCGCCGGGGGGATCATCTTTGGGCGTGGCACGCTGGATACCAAATGCACGCTTTCCGCCGCGCTGACCGCGGCGGAAACGATGATTCGAAAAGGGTACACGCCGGAACGGGATGTGTATTTCTGCTTCGCGGGTAACGAGGAAGTGATGGGGTCCGGCGCGTCGCAGATCGTGGATGTGCTGGAAAAACGCGGCGTGAAACCGCTCATGGTGATGGACGAGGGCGGCGCGATTGTGGAAAAGGTGTTTCCGGGGGTAAAACAGCCCTGCGCGCTGATCGGCGTGGCGGAAAAGGGCAGTGTCAACTATCAGGTGGCCGCGCGCTCCAAAGGCGGACACAGCTCCGCGCCGCTTCTTAAAACGCCGGTGGACACCGTGGCTCGGGCCTGCGTGCGCATGGCGGATCACCCTTTTCCGTTCCGCGTAACGCAGCCTGCTCAACTGCTGCTGGACGGTCTGGCGCGGCATTCCAGCTTTTTATACCGGTTGATTTTCGCTAACCTCTGGCTTTTTAGCCCCGCGCTGGATGCGATGTGCCGTAAAAGCGGCGGGGAGATGAACGCGCTGTTCCGTACCACGACGGCCTTTACGGTGCTTCGTGCCGGAGAAAGCGCCAATGTGCTGCCCGCCGAGGCCCAGCTGACGCTGAACGCTCGCGTGCTGCCCGGGGAGACCATCGACGGAACGCTCGCCGCGCTTCGGGACAAGGTGAAGGACCCGAGCGCGGAGGTGAGCCTGCTTAAAGGTCTGCCGCCGTCAGGCTGCTCCGGCATAGACGGGCAGGGATACGCGGCGCTGAAACGCACGATCGGGGAAATTTACCCCGGCGTGCTGGTGTCCCCGTATCTGATGATCGCGTGCAGCGACGCGCGCCATTACGAGCGCATCTGCGCGCATGTGTACCGCTTTTCCGGCATGCCGCTTAACACAGAGGAGCGCCGGATGATCCACGGGGTGAACGAGCAAATTCCCGTGAAAAAGCAGGCGGATACCGTGCGTTTCTATCTCCGGCTGATCACGAACCTTTGCGGGGAAGGGAAACCCGCATAACGACGCGAACAGAAACAAAGGAAACCTTACAAAGCAGGCTTTTGCAGATGCTATGAAAGGCCTGCTTTGTTTTATTTACGAACGATTCAGCGTAAAATCGTCGTAAAATTCCTCTCTATTTCGAAATTTTTCTTGACAGCAACCGCTTTTCTATGGTAAAGTAACCGCAATTCCAGCAAAGGAGCCGACTATGAACCATTTAGCACTGGCCCTAAGCATTATCATTATTACCGTTGTCGTCCTAGTACGGGTTATCGTACGGGAAGACAACGTGATTTTGCGTATGCCAGGGACAGGGAGAATGGTGAAAGCATAACCATAGAGAGTATGCACACACCCCCCGAACCGTGGAATACGGTTCGGGGGGATTTTTTATATCCGGGGAGGGTGCGATATGAAACGAAACGGCGCGCAGATCCTGATGGAAGTGTTTCGGGAGCAGAACGTGGATACGGTTTTCGGGTATCCGGGCGGTGCGGTGCTGAACATTTATGACGAGCTGTACAAGGCGTCCGGGTGGTTAAGGCATGTAATCACCTGCCACGAGCAGGGCGCGGCGCACGCCGCCGACGGGTACGCACGCGCCACCGGCAAGACCGGCGTGGTGCTGGCCACTTCCGGCCCGGGCGCGACCAATCTGGTCACCGGTATCGCCACCGCCTACCTGGACTCTACCCCGCTGGTCGCCATCACGGGCAACGTGGCCTGCCCGCTGATCGGCCGGGACAGCTTTCAGGAGGTGGACATTACCGGCATTACCATGCCGGTGACCAAGCACAACTTTATGGTAAAGGATATTGCGCGTCTGGCGGATACCCTGCGCGAGGCGTTTGCCATCGCCGCGTCCGGCAGGCCGGGCCCGGTGCTGGTGGATATTCCCAAGGATGTGCAGGCCGCCGAGTGCGAATTTACCCCGGCTGCGGAGGAACCCGCGCCCAAACGGAAAATCCCGGACGATGCGGCGGTGAAGCGGGCGGCGGAATTGATCGCCGGGGCAAAGCGGCCGTTCCTGTACGCGGGCGGCGGCGTGGTCAGCGCCGGGGCGGGAAAGGAACTGCTTACGCTGGCGGAAACCATCGGCGCGCCGATCGGAACCAGCATGATGGGGCTTTCCGCCGTGCCCAACGACCATCCGCTGTTTCTGGGCATGACCGGGATGCACGGGCGCTACGCCGCAAGCCTCGCGCTGGACCGGTCGGATTTGATTATCGCGGTGGGCACGCGGTTTTCCGATCGTGCGACGGGCAACAAGCAGGAGTTCTCCAAAGACCACAAGGTGCTGCACATCGACATCGACCCAGCGGAAATCGGTAAAAACATCCCCGCCTACGTGGCGCTGGTGGCGGATGTGAAGCAGGCGCTTGCGGCGCTGAACGCCATCGGGCTGCCGCATTCCGACCCGGCGTGGCTCACGGAAGTGCAGGCGTTGAAAGCCGCGCCGGACAACCGCCTGACCATGGACCCGGACAGGCTGAACCCGGAACTGGTGATCCGCGCGATCAACCGGCGGCTGCCCGAGGACTGCCCGGTGGCGACGGACGTGGGACAGCACCAGATGTGGGTGGCGCAGTATTATAGCTTTGGCAGACCGCGCACCTTCATCACCTCCGGGGGGTTGGGCACCATGGGGTTCGGCATGGGCGCGGCCATGGGCGCGTGTATCGGCACGGGACTTAAAAAGACGGTGCTTTTCACCAGCGACGGCAGTTTCCATATGAACCTGAACGAACTGGCCACCGCTGTGGCCAACCGCCTGCCGCTGGTGGTGGTGGTGCTCAATAACAGTGTTTTGGGCATGGTGCGGCAATGGCAGACCATGTTTTACGGCAAACGGTACTCCAACACCACCCTGAACCGCCCCACGGATTTCTGCCTGCTGGCGCAGGCGTTCGGCGCGCGGGGGATGCGGCTGGAAACGCTGGATAAGCTGGACAGCGTTCTGGATAAGGCGTTCTCGATCCCCGGGCCGGTGGTGGTGGATGTGCGGGTGGACCGCGACGAGATGGTGCTGCCGATGATCCCGCCCAACGGCACCGTGCGGGATATGATTTTAAGGGGGTAAACGCATGGAAAACGGCAAGCTGATCCTGTCGATGCTGGTGCGAAACGAATCCGGCGTGCTCACCCGCATCTCCGGCCTGTTCGCCCGGCGGGGCTTCAATATCGACAGCCTTTCGGTCGGGGAAACGCAGGACGCGCGTGTATCCCGCGTTACCATCCGGGCGGCGGGGGACGCGTACGTGCAAAACCAGCTGGTGTGCCAGCTGGAAAAACTGCACGACGTGCTGGTGGTGGAAGCCATGGACCTACCCCGCGTGGTCGCGCGGGAACTGCTGCTCATCAAGGTACGGGCCGAGCCTGCAACCCGCGGGCAGGCGCTGGACGCGGTAACGGTGTTCCGCGCCAAGGTAATCGACCTCACCCCGGACACCATGACCATGGAGCTGACGGGAGAACAAACCAAGCTGGACGCGTTCATCGCGTTTCTGGCCCCGCTGGGCATTATCGAGCTTTGCCGGACGGGCGTTACGGCCATCGGTCGCGGCGACTATGTGCTTACTAAAAAAGAGGAGGAATAAAACAATGGCAACCATGTATTATGAGAAGGATTGCGACCGTGCTTTTCTGGAGGGCAAGAAAATCGCCGTGATCGGCTACGGCAGTCAGGGCCACGCCCACGCGCTGAACCTGCGGGACAGCGGGTTTGACGTAACGGTGGGGTTATACGAGGGTTCCCAGTCAGCCGTAGCTGCGAAAAAAGCCGGTCTGCCTGTGATGCTCACCCGCGACGCGGTAGCCGCGTGCGATGTGGTGATGGTGCTGGTGAACGACGAAAAGCAGGCGGCGCTTTATAAAAACGACATCGCCCCCGCCCTGAAACCCGGGAAAACCCTTGCCTTCGCTCACGGATTTAACATCCATTTCGGGCAGATTGTGGTGCCCAAAGACGTAGCGGTCATCATGATCGCGCCCAAAGGCCCCGGGCACACCGTACGCAGCCAGTATCTGGAAGGCAAAGGCGTACCCTGCCTGATCGCTGTGGAGCAGGACCCGCGCGGCGACGCCAGGGGTATCGCGCTGGCGTGGGCGGCGGGCATCGGCGGCGCGCGCGCGGGCGTGCTGGAAACCACCTTCCGCGAGGAGACAGAGACCGACCTTTTCGGCGAGCAGGCGGTGCTGTGCGGCGGCGTGACGGCCTTGATGAAAGCGGGCTTCGATACGCTGGTGGAGGCGGGCTATCAGCCGGAAAACGCGTATTTCGAGTGCGTGCACGAGATGAAACTGATTATCGACCTGGTGGTTTCCGGCGGCATGAACTTTATGCGCTACTCCATTTCCGACACCGCCGAATACGGCGATTATATGACCGGTTCCCGTCTGATTACAGAGGAAACGAAGAAGGAAATGAAGAGGGTACTCACCGAGATCCAGAACGGCACCTTCGCCCGCAACTGGATTTTGGAAAATCAGGCCAACCGCCCCGGGTTTAACGCCATGCGCAAGGCCGCGCAGAACACCCTGCTGGAAAAAACGGGCGCCGACCTGCGCGCGAAGATGAGCTGGCAGAAGCCTGCGGAGGAAAACAAATGAACCGTTCCGACGCCGTAAAAACCGGGCCGGAGCGCACGCCTCACCGCTCGCTGCTGAAGGCCTGCGGATTTACCGATGCGCAAATCCGCAAGCCCTTCGTGGGCGTGGTCAACTCCTACTGCGAAATCGTGCCCGGACACACCCACCTGCGGGAAATCGCCCGTGCCGTGAAGGACGGGGTTCTGATGGCGGGCGGAACGCCGTTTGAGTTTAACACGATCGCGGTGTGCGATGGGATCGCCATGGGGCACGAGGGGATGCGTTACTCCCTGTGCACGCGGGAACTGATCGCGGACAGCGTGGAGTGCATGGCTCGCGCCCACGCGTTCGACGCGCTGGTGTTCATCCCCAACTGCGACAAGATTGTGCCGGGGATGCTGATGGCGGCGGCACGACTGAACCTGCCCTGCGTGTTCGTGTCCGGCGGACCGATGCTGTCGCTGAACGGCAGGGATTTAAACAGCGCCTTTGAGGCAGTGGGCGCGTACATGGCCGGAAACATCGACGAAAGCGCGCTGGCCTGCGCGGAAAACGACGCGTGCCCCACCTGCGGTTCCTGCTCCGGCATGTTTACCGCCAACTCCATGAACTGCCTTACCGAGGCGCTGGGCCTGGCGTTGCCGGGCAACGGAACCGTCCCCGCGCCCTACGCGGCGCGCATCCGCCTGGCCAAGGAAGCGGGCACGCAGGTGATGGAATTGTACCGGCAAAACCTGCGCGCGCTGGACATCCTCAACGCGCAGTCCGTGCGCAACGCGCTTACGGTGGATATGGCGCTGGGCTGCTCCACCAATACCGCGCTGCATCTGGCCGCCGTGGCCCACGAGGCGGGCGTGCCCTTCAGCCTTGCGGACATCAACGCCGTAAGCGCCGTTACGCCCAACCTGTGCAAGCTGGCCCCTGCGGGGAAACATCACGTGCAGGATTTACACGAGGCGGGCGGCATCCCCGCGGTGATGGGCGAGCTGAACAAAATGGGCCTGCTGAACGGGGATTGCGCGACCGTGACCGGCCGGACACTGGCCGAGAACCTGACCGGTGTGACCGTGAAGGACGCGTCGGTGATCCGCAGCCGGGAAACGGCGTACGCGCCCGTAGGCGGGCTGGCGGCGCTGTTTGGCAACCTGTGCGAGGACGGCGCGGTGGTGAAGCAAAGCGCTGTGGCCCCGGAAATGCTGACCCATTCCGGCCCGGCGCGTGTATTTGACGGGGAAGAGGCTGCCGTGGCCGCCATCTATGCCGGGCAGATCCGCGCGGGCGACGTGGTGGTGATCCGTTACGAAGGCCCGGCGGGCGGCCCGGGCATGCGCGAAATGCTTAGCCCCACCTCCGCCATCGCGGGTATGGGGCTGGATAAAAGCGTGGCGCTGATTACCGACGGGCGCTTTTCCGGAGCCACGCGGGGCGCGGCCATCGGGCACATCTCGCCGGAAGCCGCCGCGGGCGGGCTGATCGCGCTGGCAGAAGAGGGCGACAGGATTGAGATCGACATCCCGAACAAACGCCTGACCCTTGCGGTGCCGCAAACGGAAATCGACCGCCGCCGCGCGGCGTATACGCCGTCGGAAAGGCCGCCGCTTAACGGCTACCTGAAGCGGTACGCGAAGATGGTATCCTCCGCGGACAAAGGCGCGGTTTTCAAAGACTGACCCGTGCCGGAAGAATTCCGCAAAACAGGGTTGGGATGATTTTTCGTAAGGAGAGCGAACAGCATGCAACAGATTCGCATTTTTGACACCACGCTGCGCGACGGGGAACAGGCCCCCGGATGCAGCATGGACCTGGCGGAAAAAATTGAGATTGCGCAGGCGCTGGAACGCATGAAGGTGGACGTGATCGAGGCGGGCTTCGCCATCGCGTCGCCGGGAGATTTTACCTCGGTGCAGACTATCGCGCGGACGCTCAAAAATTGCACGGTCGCAAGTCTCGCCCGGGCAGTGCCGGGGGATATCGACGCGGCGTGGGAAGCGGTAAAGGACGCGAAAGCCCCGCTGATCCACACCTTTCTGGCCACGTCGCCCACGCACATGCAGTACAAGCTAAAGATGACCGAGCAGGAGGTGCTGGATACCATCGCCTCCATGGTAGCCTACGCGCGCAACCTCGCCCCGGAGGTGGAGTTTTCCGCCGAGGACGCCATGCGCTCCGATCCGGCATTCCTTGCCAAAGCGGTGGATACGGCCATCCGCGCGGGCGCGAAGGTAATCAACATTCCGGATACCGTGGGGTATGCCACCCCCGCCGAAATGGCGGAGATGCTCGGGTATCTGAAAAAGAACGTGGAAAAGATCGACACGGTGACCCTGTCCGTGCACTGCCATAACGATCTGGGACTGGCGGTCGCCAACTCGCTCGCCGCCATTCGGGCGGGCGCGGGGCAGGTGGAAGGCACCATCAACGGCATCGGCGAACGCGCGGGTAACGCGGCGCTGGAAGAACTGGTGATGGCCATTCGCACCCGACCGGACCTGTACCCCGTATCCTGCGGGGTGGACACCACCCGGATTTCGCCGGTGAGCCGCCTGGTATACAGCGTGATCGGCATTAACGCACCCATCAACAAGGCGGTGGTGGGGCAGAACGCTTTCGCGCACGAGGCGGGTATCCACCAGCACGGTGTGATGGCGAACCGCGCCACCTACGAAATTATGACCCCGGAATCCATCGGTCTGGTGCAAAACCGCATGGTGCTGGGCAAGCACAGCGGCCGCCACGCCGTGGAGGAACGCCTGAGCGCGCTGGGGTATACGCTGGAAAAAGACGAGCTGGATAAGCTGTTTGAGCGGTTTAAGGACCTGTGCGACCGGAAAAAGACCATCACGGATTACGATCTGGAGGCGCTGGCGGTACACCGTCTGTCCGGCGTGAGCGCCAAGCCGGGATACAAGCTGGAACGCTTTACTGTAAACAGCGGCAACTACGTTACCTCCAACGCCGTGGTGAGCGTACTCAACAATGGGGAACGCACCGAGGAGGTCGCCATCGGCGACGGCCCCATCGACGCGGCCTTCAACGCCGTGGACAAGCTGATCCCCGCGCCCGCACACTCGCTGGAGGATTACGCGCTGCAAACCATTTCCGAAGGCAAGGACGCGCAGGGCGAAGCGATCGTTAAAATCCGCTGCGGCGACCGCGTGGTCACCGGCCGCGGCCTGTCCACCGACGTGATCGAGGCCAGTATTCTGGCGTATGTAAACGGAATGAACAAGCTGTAAGCGGCGGATGAGGTGGCACATGACAAGCGTGGAAATCTTCGACAGCACCCTGCGCGACGGGGCACAGGGCGAGGGCATCTCCTTCTCCGTAGGGGATAAACTGGCCATCGTACGCGCGCTGGACGCGTTCGGGGTGGATTACATCGAGGCGGGCAATCCCGGCTCCAACCCCAAGGACCTGGAATTTTTCCGGCGCGCGGGGGCGCTGGCGCTTCAAAACGCACGGTTGTGCGCGTTCGGAAGCACCTGCCGCAAGGGCGAAGCGCCGGGGGACGACCCCAACGTGCGGTCATTGCTGGACGCGGGCACGCCCAGCGTGTGTATCTTCGGCAAGGCGTGGGATTTGCACGTTACGCAGGTGCTGGGCGCGTCGCTTGCAGAGAATCTTCGGCTGGTTACGGATACCGTGCGCTTCCTGAAGGTGGCGGGTCGGGAAGTGATTTTCGACGCGGAGCACTTTTTCGACGGGTATCAAAACAACTCCGCCTACGCTATGAAGGTGCTGGCCGCCGCGCGCGCGGCGGGCGCTGACGCGCTGTGCCTGTGCGACACCAATGGCGGCACCCTGCCGGAGGAAATCCGCCGCACGGTGGAAGCGGTATGCGCCGCCTATCCCGATGCGCGCGTAGGCATCCACTGCCATAACGATTCCGGCTGCGCGGTCGCCTCGTCGCTCGCGGCGGTGCGCGCGGGGGCCACGCAGGTGCAGGGCACGTTCATCGGTATCGGCGAACGCTGTGGCAACGCGGACCTCAGCGCCGTAATCCCCGCCCTGCGGTTAAAGATGGGACGGGACTGCAGGGGCGACCTGCCCAACCTGCGCCACACGGCGGGCGCGATCGCGGAGCTGTGCAACCTGTCGCTGTCCACCAACAAGCCCTATGTGGGTGCGAGCGCGTTTGCGCATAAGGGCGGCATGCATATCGACGGCGTAAGCAAATTAAGTCGCAGCTTTGAGCACATCCCCCCCGAAGCGGTGGGCAACGAGCGCCGTTTCCTGATGAGCGAGGTATCCGGCCGCACCACGGTACTGGCGAAACTATCCAAGGTCGCCCCGGAACTGACGAAAAATTCGCCGGAAGTGGCGGAGATCGTGGCGAAGCTGAAGGAGCTGGAACATGACGGTTTCCAGTTTGAAGCGGCGGACGCCAGCTTTGAACTGATGGTGCTTCGCACGTTAAAACGTTATCAGCCGCATTTTACACTGGGGATGTACCGTATCAGCGGCGAGTACCCCTTCCCGGACGGCGATCAGAGCGCCTCGGCCATGCTTTCCGTGTCGGTGGACGGGCAGCAGGAAACGACGGCCGCCATGGGCCACGGCCCTGTGCACGCACTGGATACGGCGCTTCGCAAAGCCCTGTCTGTGTTTTACCCGCAACTGGCGCGCGTGCGGTTGACGGACTACAAGGTGCGCGTTTTGTCCGGGCGCGACGCCACGGCTTCCACCGTGCGGGTGCTGATCGAAAGCAGCGACGGCGAAACCACGTGGACCACAGTCGGCGTATCCACGGACATTATCGCCGCCAGCTGGCAGGCCCTGACCGATTCCATCGAATATATCCTGCATCAAAAGGAGGCCGAAACCCAATGCCCATGACCATGACCCAAAAGATACTGGCGGCTCACTGCGGCCGGGAAACCCTCACGGCGGGAGAGATGATCCTCGCCGATACCGATCTGGTGCTGGGGAACGACATTACCGCGCCCGTGGCCATCAATGAGTTTCGTAAGGCGGGTTGCGACTGCGTTTTCGATTGCGGCAAGATCGCGCTGGTGATGGATCACTTTACCCCCAACAAGGATATCAAGGCGGCGGAACAGACGCTGAAGGTGCGTACCTTCGCGGAGGAAAAGGGCATCCCCAACTTTTTTGATGTGGGAGAAATGGGCGTGGAGCACGCCCTGCTGCCGGAACGCGGCATGGTGACCGCGGGCGATCTGGTGATCGGCGCGGACAGCCACACCTGCACCTACGGGGCGCTGGGCGCTTTCTCCACCGGCGTCGGCTCCACCGACATGGCGGCAGCCATGGCCTACGGAAAGGTTTGGCTGCGGGTGCCTTCGGCCATCCGCGTGGAACTGACCGGACATCTGCGCAGGCATGTTTCCGGCAAGGACGTGGTGCTGCACCTGATCCGCACGCTGGGCGTGGACGGGGCGTTGTACCAGTCGCTGGAGTTTGCTGGCGACGGTGTGGCGGCTCTTACGATGGACGATCGTCTGTGCATCTGCAATATGGCCATCGAGGCGGGCGCGAAAAACGGGATTTTCCCCGTGGATGACAAGACCCTTGCCTTTTTGAAAGAGCACGGCGCGAAGGAACCGCGCGTGTACGCCGCCGACCCGGACGCGGAATACGCGCGCACCGTGCGCATGGATTTGAGCGCGCTTACGTCCATCGTGGCGTTCCCGCATCTGCCGGAAAACGGAAAAACGTTCGACGAAATCGGTGAGATTCCCATCCAGCAGGTGGTGGTGGGCTCCTGCACCAACGGCCGCCTGTCCGATCTGCGGGAAGCGGCGGAGATTCTCAAAGGCCACAAAGTCGCCAAAGGCGTTCGCGCGCTGATCATCCCCGCTACGCAAAATATCTGGCTGGCGGCGGTCAAGGAAGGGCTGATGGAGATTTTTATTCAAGCGGGCTGCGCCGTCAGCACCCCCACCTGCGGGCCGTGCCTGGGCGGACACATGGGCATTCTGGCCAAAGGCGAGCGTTGCGTGGCCACCACCAACCGCAACTTCGTAGGCCGCATGGGCGACCCGCAGAGCGAAGTCTACCTGGCCAGTCCCGCCGTGGCCGCGGCCTCGGCGGTCGCGGGCAAGATTGCCTCGCCGGATACGTTAGCCTGACCGATCGGAACAGAAAGGGGCATACGCCATGCTTTTACAGGGCAACGCCGTCTGCTACGGCGACCACGTGGATACCGATGTGATTATCCCCGCGCGCTATTTAAATACCAGCGATCCCAAAGAACTGGCCGCGCACTGTATGGAGGACATCGACCCAGATTTTCTGAAGAAAATCAAACCGGGGGACATCATCGTGGCCGGGGAAAACTTCGGCTGCGGCTCCTCGCGGGAGCACGCGCCGCTCGCGATTAAGACCGCCGGCATTTCCTGCGTTATTGCCAGAAGCTTTGCCCGGATTTTTTACCGGAACGCCATCAACATCGGCCTGCCCATCATCGTATGCGACGGTGCGTTCCACACCGGCGACGCGCTGGCGGTGGATCTGGCGGCGGGCTGCATCGAAAACCGTACCACCGGTGAACGCTACGCGTTTCCGCCTTTTCCGGAGTTCTTACGGAAAATCATCGAGGCGGGCGGGCTGATGAACGCGATGGCGGGGGGCGAACTGAAGTGACTTATCGGATTACGCTGGTGCCGGGCGACGGTATCGGCCCGGAAATCGTGGATGGCGCGGTGAGGGTGCTGAACGCCGTGGGGCAGAGGTACGGGCACAGATTCCAATATGACACGGCGCTGGCGGGCGGCTGCGCCATCGATCGGTTCGGCGAACCGCTGCCCGCGGAGAGCCTGCAGAAATGCCTGAACAGCGACAGCGTTTTGCTGGGCGCGGTGGGCGGCCCCAAATGGGACACGCTGCCCGGCCATCTTCGGCCGGAGCGCGCGCTGCTGGGTATCCGCAAGGAACTGGGGCTGTTTGCCAATCTACGTCCCGCGAAACTGATGCGCGAGCTGGCCGCCGCGTCGCCCCTGCGGGCGGACATTGCCGCGCGGGGCGTGGACCTGATGATTGTGCGGGAGCTGACCGGGGGCATGTACTTCGGCCCCCGCGGGCGCGGGCAGGGAGAACTGGGTGAGAACGCCTTTGACACCGAGATTTACAGCCGGGGAGAGATTGAACGCATCGCTCGCGTGGGGTTTGAAACCGCCCGCAAACGCCGCAGGAAGCTGACCAGCGTGGATAAGGCCAACGTGCTGGAAAGCAGCCGCCTGTGGCGGGAAATCCTGCACGCGCTGGCGGCGGAATACCCGGACGTGGAATATGCCGACATGCTGGTGGATAACTGCGCCATGCAGTTGATCCGCGATCCGGCGCAGTTTGACGTGATCGTGACCAGCAACCTTTTCGGCGACATCCTGTCCGACGAGGCCAGCCAGCTGACCGGCTCTATCGGGCTGCTCGCTTCCGCGTCGCTGGGCGCGGGCACGCGCGGCATGTACGAACCTATCCACGGCTCCGCGCCGGACATTGCGGGACAGGGGATTGCCAACCCCATCGCCACAATTCTGTCCGCGGCAATGATGTTGACCCTTTCCTTCGGGCTGGGGGCGGAGGCCAAGGCGGTAGAAACCGCCGTGGAAACCGTGCTGAGAGCGGGCGTGCGTACCAAAGACATCGCGGCAGGCGGCGCGTTTATATCCGGGGAGGAAATGACCCGCCAGATCATCGAGGCGCTGCGGTAAACAGGGTAAAAGCAGGAAGCCCGGACGGCGATCCTATGCCGTCCGGGCTTTTCGTGTCCGTCACGCTTGCTCTTTGCCGGTTACGCCGCAGGGGGTGAAAGCATACGCATTCTTACGAACAACAAATAACGTCTGCTTTCGTTCCCGTGAAAGGCTTGCAGGCGAATCCGACAGTCTGATGGCCGATGCCGGGGATTATCGGTACTGGTTCCCGCTCACGTATTCGGCGGATACCAGGGGCTTGCCGTCCGCGTTCAGCATCACGGTCAGGCCGCCGCCGTAGCCGTTGCCGTGGTACAGGTAATTGACGCCCGTCGCCTTATCCACCCAGATTTCCATCAGGTTCATGGTTCCCTGCGAGTAGATTTTTTCAAAGCGTTTTTCATCCCACATGGCGTTTCGCCCCCTCTCCGTTGCTTACAGACACAGTATATCTTATTGGCGGTAGCGGTGCAAAGCCTTGAGGCGGTATACCGCGCCGGAGAGGCTCAATTGTCCGGAATGCGGGCCGAACGCGCGGCCCGGCGGGTTGTGAAGCGTTGGGATGGACGTTCTGGTGAAAAATGCAATAATATTTTTCACCAAAGGTGTTGACAACTGGAAAAGGATCGTGTATCATACAAATCACTGAAACGGTTAAGTAAATGGAGATGGAATGGAGGCGCCGGTTTGAAGCGCGTCAGTATCAAGGATGTGGCCCGGGAAGCTGGTGTTTCCACCACCACCGTCAGCTATGTGCTCAACCAGAACCCCACGCAGACCATCAGCCCCGAAACGACGGAACGGATCTGGCAGGCGGTGCGTGCGCTTAACTATGTGCCCAACCTGAACGCAAGGAGCCTGACCAGCCAGAAAACCAACCTGATCGGCGTGGTGATCCCGCAGACGGAACCGGGCAAGGAGTTTATGTTCGCCAATCCTTTTTATGGCGAGCTGCTCTCCGCCATCGAATATACCGCGCGGCGTAACGGCTACCACCTGCTGCTTTCCGGGCCGGAACCGGATCAGAGCTACATCAATATCGCGCGCAACCGCAGCGTGGACGGTATTATCATCGTGGGCTCCTACCCCAGTAAAAGCCTGAACGAGCTGCACGAGCTGGCCGTTCCCGTGGTGCTGGTGGATACCTACGTAAAGGACGAAGTGTTTCACACCATCGGGATCGACGACCGGCTGGGCGGTCTGCTGGCGACCCGCTACCTGCTGGAAAAAGGGCATCGCCGCATTGCGTTTGTCAGCGGTTCGGTCAGCGAGCAGGGCGTTATCCAGAAGCGTTTTCTGGGCTATATGGACGCGCTGAACGAGGCCGGAATCGCGATGGACGAGAAGTCCCTGTATCTGGGCACCGTGTCGTATGATTTCGCCTTGTCCGTACCGGAGGAAATGCAGCGGCGCGGCAACCGGGAAACCGCCGCGTTCACTACGTCGGACATTCTGGGCATGGGGCTGGTAAAGGGCTTGCGCCGCTTGGGCCGCCGCGTGCCGGAGGACTTGTCGATCGTAGGGTTTGATGATCTCGATCTGGCACGGATGAGTGATCCTTCGCTTACGACGGTGCATCAGGACATCGCCGAAAAGGGTCGCTGCGCTGTGCAGATGATTCTGGACGCGGCGGATGGCAACGCAGATAAGCAGGAATGTATTTTACCCATCCGCCTGATTGAACGCGAATCCGTCGCCGAACATACGGAAAAGGAAGGCTGAACCATGATACGACATTTGGGCGAGCAGCTGGTGCCCTTTCAGGCCAGCGGTTTTGAACGCTTGCCGGAAACACCGCTGATTGGGCAATCCGTTACGGTGCGCTGCCGTGCGGAGGGCGTAGAAACCGCCCCCGTGCTGGCGCTTTGCGCGGCGGACGGAGAACGGGCTGTGGAGGGGAACAGCGCGGACGGCCGGACGTATTCGTTCACGCTGGGCGCGTTTGCCTGCGCGCAGACGGTTCGGTATCGCTTCGAGGCTGGAAAAGAACATACCCAATGGTTTTCGTTTGAGGTTGTAACGGAAGAAACGGTCGAGCGTCCTGTGGGGGTCTATCGGGACGGCGAACGCTTGCGGGTAGCCCTTTGCCCGGATGTGACCCTGACGCTTCAGGGCGGAGAAAACCTTACGATGGCGCTTACGCAGAACGTCGCAACGGGCACGGCCTGTGAGTCGGGTGAGATTGCTTTACCGGAATCCTTTGCGATTTGTGCTTCGATGGATTCTATTTGGGAACTTAAACGTTTAAGCGATCCTGTAGCGTCCTGCAAGAGCTATCGCCTGCACCGGGCGGCGGATGGCCGGGTGGTACGGGTGGAAATGGAGCTTTCTCTTGCCTGCGGACACATCCTGGGAACAGGGGAACGCTTTGATGCTGTGGAGCGGACGGGGCGCGCAAGCAACTGCCGCGTGGTGGAGAAATTCACCCATCAGGGGGAGTATACCTATCTGCCCATACCGTTCTTTGTAACGGAGAAAGGCTTCGGTTGGTACCGGCAGAGCGACATCCCCGTAGAGCTGGATTTTTCCGGCCCGACTGTATTCCGCCAGGAAACGGAAGGCACAACGCTGACATGCGATATGCTGTGGTTTGGCACGCCCGAGCGGGTACTGCGCAGCTTCCTGAACAGCACGGGTCGCCCCGCGCTGCCGCCGGAATGGGCGTTCGGTGTGTGGATCAGCGCAAACGGATGGAACAGCGACGCGGAAGTGGACGCGCAGCTTACGGCATTACAACGCTGCAACTATCCGGCGAGCGTGATGGTGCTGGAGCAGTGGAGCGACGAGCAGACCTTCTATCACTGGCACCCGACGCACTGGCGCGATCCCGCAGCCATGGTGCGGCGCGTGCGCGACGCGGGGCTGCATCTGGTGCTGTGGCAGATTCCTGTAATCAAGTGCGAAAAGAACGGTAAACCGGGCGAAGCGCTGCAAAACGACATTCGCGAAGCGACGGAAAAGGGGTACGCTGTAGGCAGCGCGGACGGCAGCCCTTACCATATCACGGAAAACTGGTTTGTGGACAGCATGCTTCTCGATTTTACCAACCCGGATGCGGTACGCTGGTGGTTTGCAAAGCGCAAACCCCTGCTGGAGATGGGTGTGGAGGGCTTTAAGACCGACGGCGGAGAGTTTTTATACGAAAAGGCGGCGCACCTGCATAACGGCGCGACCGGGCTTGCGGCGCATAACCTGTACCCCATGCAGTACGAAACGGCCTATCGTGACTTTATGAAGGAAAACGGCGTAAACGGCGTCACCTTCAGCCGCGCGGGGTATGTAGGCGCACAGACCTGCCCCATCCATTGGGCGGGCGACCAGACCAGCGAGTGGAGCGAGCTGCAAAGCCAGCTGTACGCAGGAATTTCGGCGGGGCTGTCCGGCGTGCTGTACTGGAGCTTCGACATCGGCGGCTTCGCGGGGCCGATCCCGGATGCGGAACTGTACCTGCGGGCGACGGCCATGGGCTGCTTCTGCCCGGTGATGCAGTGGCATGCCGAACCGCGCGGCGGGCAGTTTGCGGGCGGGCTGGGCGAAGCGTACGTGAACGACCGCAGCCCGTGGAACCTGGCCGAAAAAATGCACGACGACCGGGTGCTGACCGTGGCATGCGATTTCGCTCGTACCCGTGAGGCGCTGCGCCCCTACCTGTGGCGGGAGGCGCAGTATTGCGCGGAACATACCCGCCCGATGATGGCGCATCTTTGTCTGGACTACCCGGACGATCCGCATGCCTTCGCCGTGCAGGACGAGTACCTGCTGGGCCGGGAACTGCTGGTGGCACCGCTGACCCGAAAAGGGGAGGATACGCGGGCAGTGTACCTTCCCGCCGGAACGTGGACGGATTATTTTACCGGGGAGACGCACACAGGCCCCTGCGAGATGCGGGTTTCCTGCCCGCTTACGCGCATCCCGGCCTATTGGAGGAGGGACGGACTTGCAGGAAACGAGGATTGAGCCGTGGCGCATGAGCCGCACAGGCACTGTGGATGATTTTTGCGAAACGGTGTTTTTTACCGGCAACGGTCGGCTGGGGGTACGCGGATTTGGCGCGTGGGAACGGAAAAGCACGCAGCAGGCGCACGCGATCTTCAGATCGGGACTGTTCAGCGAGATCAAACCCGGCATTACTGACATGGTGCAGCTGCCGGACGCGCTTTCCCTGCGCCCTGTGGGGCTGGAACCGGAAACGGTGGAACAGGTGCTGGACATGCGCAGCGGTGTACTGCGGCAGACCTGGCACACTGACCGCGCCGACCTGTATATGGAGCGTACGGTGAGCATGGCGGACGGTCAGCTGATTTTGCAGCGGATCACCTTTACGCCAAAAATCGGCGGCATATATCGGGTGGAAGCGATTGCGGACGCAAAGGTTTGCAACCTCCCCGTTCACGACGACCAGATGGTTGCCGCAACGGAGCTGGTGCCTCTTCTTAAATTGGAAGAGCTGGCCGAAGGCCGGATGCAGCTTGCCACCCTGCGGGAGCGTACCCCTGTGGAGATTTGCTGGCAGTTAGCCAGTGACCGGAGCGCAACCCGGGAGCACCACATGGAGGATCAGACGGACGTAACTGCGCTGACAGCTGTGCTTTCAGCCGGACAGCCATGGACGGTGGAAAAACGCGTACGCGTGCTGGCGGACGGCGAATCCGCCAACCCGGATGTCGCCGATCCCTGGGCGGAAAGCGCCGAGGCGTGGCGCGCCCTGTGGGACGACTGCGATCTGGAAGTGGATTCCGACGACCCGGAGCTGCAAGGCGCGCTCCGGTACAATATCTTTCAATTGCTGGCGAACCGGGCCACGGCCGACCGGGTTGCGTCCATCGGGGCGCGCGGGCTTTCTCATGGGCGGTATAAGGGTAATACTTTCTGGGATACGGAAATTTTCATGCTGCCTTTCTATCTGTGGACGAGGCCGGAGGTGGCGAAAAGCCTGTTGGAATACCGCGCCGACCGCCTGCCGGAGGCACAGGCGCTGGCGAAACGCCAAAACCTGGAGGGTGCGCGCTTTCCGTGGATGTGCGCCGGAACGGGCGACGAACAGTGCGAAAGCTGGGATATCGGCCTATGCGAGGTGCACATCACCGCGGACGTCGCCTATGCGATGGCGCGCTACGCCGAAGTGACGGGCGACACGGCTTTCACAAAGGGAACCGCCGCTGAGATTTACCGCCAGACCGCGTTGTACTGGCTGACCCGGCTGACCTACGAACCGCTCAAGGATCAGTACTCCTCCTTCTTCGTCAAGGGGCCGGATGAATACTGCGGCGCGACGGTCAACAACACCTTTACCAACTACATGGCGCGCCGCAATATCGACCTGGCGCTGCAATATTCGGACTTGTCCGCCGACGAGCGGAAACGCCTCACCTTCGCCCGCGACCGGATCGCGATCCTTTACGATTCCGACCGGCAGCTGTATTGGCAGGATGAGCTGCTGGAAAGACTGGAAACCCCGCCTTTCCTGAAAATGGGAGAGGAACCCGCCTACAAGCAGTACTGTTTTGACCGGATGCAGCGCTACCGGGTGCTGAAACAGGCGGATCTGGTGCTGCTGATGTCGCTGTTTCCTCAGGACTTTACGGAAACCCAAAAGCGTAATGTTTTTGCGCATTACGAGCCGATTACCCTGCACGATTCGACTTTGAGCTACGGTCCGCACGCGCAACTGGCGTTCCGGCTGGGATTGTGGGACAAGGCGACGGAGTATTTCCGCAAGGCGGTGTACCTGGACCTGAAAGACGTAATGGGGAACACCGGGCACGAAGGCTTGCACATGGCGGCGCTGGGCGCCGCATGGCAGGCGCTGGTGTTCGGCGCGGCGGGGTTGTGGGCGGAAAACGGAAAGCTTACGGTAACGCCGATGTTGCCGCCGGGTATCCGAGGCATTCGCTTCAGGGTGCGCTGGCACGGTAAACGGTACGGCGTGGAAGTAACACCGCAGGGGCACGCGATACGGGAGGAGACCTGACATGTACTTACCCAAAAACACGGGACGGAGAACGGCCGTGGCGGTCTTTCTGGGGCCGTCGGTAATCGGCATGGTGGTATTCTGCCTGATCCCCATCGTATCCTCGCTGGTATTCAGCCTGATGGATTACGATCTGGTAGGCGGAACCATGAACTTTATCGGGCTAAAAAACTTCACCCGCATCCTGGGCGGCAGTGAGTTTCCCAAAGTGGTGAAGCACACGCTGACCTATCTGGTGCTGTATCTGCCTATGATCCTGATTGCTTCGCTGGCGGAGGGAATGCTGCTGAACCACAGCTTTCGGGGCCGCGGAGTGTTCCGCGCCATTTTCTATACGCCGGTCATCACCTCGTGGGTAGCGGCCGCTGTGGTGTGGACATGGGTGCTCAGCGGTAAATACGGGCTGCTCAACCAGTCGCTCGCCGTGATTGGCATCAACGCCCCCGCCTGGCTGGACTCCAAAGATTGGGCGATGCCCGGCATCGTAATGGCCGCTATCTGGAAGGACACGGGCTATTACGCACTGATGGTGCTGGCGGCGCTGAAATCCATCGATCCCAACTATTACGAGGCCGCCGCGATTGACGGCGCGGGCCCGGGCCGCCGGTTTTTCAGCATCACGCTGCCGCTGTTGTCTCCCACGCTGTTCCTGCTGGTGGTTATTAACGTAATCTACGGTCTGCAGGTGTTCGAGTCCGTGCTGATCATGACCAACGGCGGGCCTGGCGGCGCGACCACGGTTTTTCTGGAACGCATCTACAACTTCGCGTTCAAGCAGTACAAGATGGGGATGGCGTCCGCTTACTCGTGGATTCTGTTCATCCTGATCCTCGTATTCACGCTGCTGCAGTTTAAGCTGCAAAAGAAGTGGGTGAATTACGATGCGTAGAAAACACAGGGTGATCAAAGGCGTACTTTTCTACGTTGGTATTACGCTGCTGGCGCTGATTACGCTGCTGCCGTTCCTGTGGATGATCTCCTCCTCGTTTAAAAGTCTGGAAACCATCCGCACTATCCCGATCCGCTGGATTCCGGAACATCCGACGCTGGAAGGGTACCGCCGGGTGTTCAATATGGAAGGCTTCTCCTTTACCCGCTCCTCGCTGAACAGCCTGTTTCTGGCCCTCGCGTGCACGGCGGTTCAGGTGATGAGCGCCTGCATGGCGGCGTTTGCCTTCACCAAGATTCCGTTTAAGGGTTCCAATAAGCTGTTCGGGATGTTTCTGGCGACGATGATGATCCCCGGCACCGTTACGATGGTGCCAAACTACATCATTCTGCGGGTGCTGGGACTTCTGGATACGTTTACGGGGCTGATTCTTCCGTCGTTGGCGAATGCCTTTGGAGTGTTCCTGATGCGACAGGCGATGATGACGCTCAACGACAGCTATCTGGAAAGCGCAATGCTTGACGGGGCGTCGCTGTACAAGGTTTTCTTCTCCATTGCCCTGCCGATGGTCGCGCCCACGCTGGCCACGATGATCCTGCTCTCCTTTATGGGCAGTTGGAACAGTTACCTGTGGCCGTTGATCGTGCTGACCAGTACGGATAAACAAACGCTGCAGGTGGTGCTGGGCAATATGAACGGCATGTACAAGAACAAGGAGCATATCCTGATGGCGGGCGCAGTGCTGACGATCCTGCCCGTACTGCTGGTTTACCTGCTGACCCAGAGCAAGGTGGACAGCGGTATCGCCCTGGGAGGGCTCAAGTAAAACGAGCATAACGCAAGCGTGCGTTTGCGATAACCCGAACTATATTAAAGGAGGTCCCATCCCATGAAAAAACTGGTAGCCATGATTCTTTGCGTCGCAATGCTCATGTCGCTGGTCAGCATTGCCTCCGCGGAAACCGCCACAACGACCATTACCTACGCATGCTTCTCCGGATCCGGCGAGCACGAAGATACGCTCAAAAAGATGGTGGAAGTATTCGAATCCAAGAACCCCGGAATTAAGGTAGACGTGCAGCTGACCGGCTATAACGACTACTTTACCGCACTGGCCACCAAGGTGGGCGGCGGCAATGCCCCCGATGTGTACGAGATGAACATGGAAAACTTTCTGGCTTATATGCTGCGCAATCAGTGCCAGGACCTGACCGCTCTGGGCGTAGACACCACACCGTACTCCGCCGGAACGATCAACGCGGTTTCCAGCAACGGCAAACTCTACGCTGTACCGGAAAGCTTCTCCACCTGCCTGCTGTTCTACAACAAGGCGCTGTTTGATCAGGCCGGCATCAGCTACCCGACCGACGACTGGACCTGGGCCGACGCGCAGACCGCAGCGGAAAAGATCCGCGCGCTGGGCGACGACATCTGGGGTTACAACCAGCCCATTACCTATAATGAATTCTACAAGTCCATCGCCGGCAACGGCGGAAGCCTGCTTAACTCCGATTATACCGCCTTCACCGTGAACACGCCGGAAAACGTTGCCGTGCTGGATGCGATGATCGCCCGCGTACGCGGCGACAAGCGCGTGATGCCCAACAAGGAAGACCTTGCGGGCCGCGGCGACTGGGACCTGTTTGAAGCCGGAAAACTCGGTATGGTCATCACCGGCGTCTGGGCCTTCAGCGATTTTACCAGCAAGTGCAAGTTTGACTGGGATGTGACTGTGGAACCGGGCTTCAAAGACAAGGCGACCTTCTTCTTCGCCAACGTCAACTGCGTGTCTCCTTCCAGCAAACAGCAGGAAGCCGCCGCAAAGTTTGCGCAGGCTATGGGCTCCGATCCGGACATCGTGCAGCTGCGGCTGGACTCCAGCTGGGAACTGCCCACCATCGCCGACCAGACCAAGCTGAGCGAATACCTCACCATCACCCCGCCCGCCAACCGCGCCGCCGTGTTTAAGAGCATGGATTATGCGATTGCCCCGCCCGCGCTGGTAGAAGCGAGCGCCGCGACCGAGATTGTCAACAACGTGCTGAGCACGCTGGAGACCAGCGACGAGACCGCGCAGGCTGCCTTGGATGATATCCAGTCCCAGCTTGAGGACGCCGATCTGCTGAATAAATAATCCGAACCGGACAACCTTCGCGGGAGGAGCTGCGCGCTTCTCCCGCGAAGCATATCCAATACAAATTGACCAGCCGAAAGGAATAGGAACCATGCGACGTTATCAGGTAACCGGCAACGAATATGTTTCCCTGCCCACCATCCGTGAGGAGGACGGTGCGATCGAAGGGGTCACTTTCCTTTCCATGCAACTGAAGGGCCTGCTGGAGCTTCGCGGAGACGAGGGGCTGATCCGGCCGTTTCTGGCCGCAGACGGTATGCGCGCGTCGCTTACTCCCGTATGGGAGCGGGCGCACAGCTGGATTCCCCGGTTTACAGCGCACACCGGAGCGTTGCAATATACCTGCACGTATCTTACGCCGGTTGGGGAGCGGGCCTTCGGGTTACGGCTGGCCGCGCGTAACGATGGGAACACCCCTGTGCTGGCGGAGATTGGGCTTAGGGGACGCTGGGACCGCACACTGCACGAAATTAACGAAACCGCCGAACTGCCGCTGGGGCGGGAGGTGAAACGTTCCGGCTGGAACCATATGTTCGTGTGGAGCCAGAAGCCGGGGGTACCGCTGTTCGCCTTTGCCCCCATCGTGAAGGACGACCAGCCCTTCAGTGAGATTAATCAGCACGCGGACTGGTCGCAGGAAGGGTTTGAGTATCAGATTTCCCGTACGGAGACGTTAAAGCCCGGGCAATCGGTAACGTTGGACGTGTTTTTCGGCGTGGGGTACGAGGAAGTCGCTGCGGCGACAGCCGCCAAGGAATTGCTGCGACAGGGCTTTGACGCGCTGTTGACCCGCACGGAAGCGTGGCTGGCCGTACGGGAAAAGCATACGGACGATCCGGCGCTGAATACGCTGCTGAACGCAAACCTTTTCTTCACGTTTTTCTATGCTTCCGGGCGAAGCGTGGATACCGAGGAACTTTGCCTGATGACCTCGCGCAGCCCTCGCTATTACGTAAGCGCGGCCTACTGGGACCGGGACAGTCTGCTGTGGGCGTTCCCGGCGATTCTGGAAACGGACGCGGTCTACGCGCGTGAAATTCTCACCTATGTGTTCACCCGGCAGGCCCGCAATCTGGGCACTCACAGTCGCTACATCGACGGTACAGTGCTGGAGCCGGGGTTTGAGCTGGACGAGCTGTGCGCGCCGGTGGTGGCTCTGAACCGCTATGTGGAAAAAACGGGGGACGGGGCGTTCGCGCGGGAACCGTTCGTGCAAAACGCGCTCAGGCGCGTGCTGCAAACGCTGGAGAGTAAAAAACACCCGGACGTTGACCTGTACGAAACCTTTCTGCAACCGACCGACGATATGCGCCGGTATCCGTACCTGACGTATGATAACGTGCTGGTCTGGTACGCGTTGCGTGCGCTGGCAAATTTTCTGGGCAGGCCTGAACTGGCCGCGCGCGCCGATGCCGTGCGCGATGCGGTGTATGCCCACTGTGTGCGGGAGAAGAACGGAAAACGGTTCTTCGCGTGGTCGGTGGACTTGCTGGGCGGCTGGGACCTGTACGACGAGCCCCCGGGAAGCCTGCAGCTGCTTCCACATTACGGGTTTTGCGAGCCGACGGATACGGTTTGGCAAAATACCGTGGCGTTCATCCGCGATGAGGAGTATGCGCTTTCCTTCGCCGGGTATCCCATTGCTGAAATTGGTTGCAAGCATGCGCCGCACCCGTGGGTTCTGTCCATCTGCAACAGCCTGCTGTGCGGGCATGCCGATACGGCACTTGAGCACCTGCGGCGAACGGACATGGATAACGGCCTGGCGTGCGAAAGCGTGAACGAGACCACCGGCGCGTGTGAAACCGGCGAAGCCTTCGCTACCTGTGCGGGTTTTCTGGCCTATTCGCTGTGGACAGCCCTGCGGAAATCACCGGACGGTCTTGTAAATTCTTAGCGATGCCCGGAATGTGTCAGATCCTTCTTATCGGGGTATCCTTTTCCTGTAAATCAACGCGCGTTCCTGTTTTTGGATCGCGCGAACGGGTTGCGGGGAAGGAGCTGCATTCAATATGAAGGAATGGATTTGTAAAAAGGGGTCGCTGGGAGCTTTCCTGCTGGCGGCGCTGCTGGGGCTTTCGGCCTGCGCCGCGCCTGCGGCGACAATGGATACGGCAATGCCTGCGGCAAGCGCGCAGGGAACAGGCGCCGTGAGCACGGAAGCGGCTACGGTACCATCTGCCGGAGGCTATCAGAAGATTACAGCGCAGGAAGCTAAGCAGGTGATGGATGAAAACCCGGACGCGATCATCATCGATGTGCGGGAGCAGTCGGAGTACGACGCGGGGCATATCCCCAACGCAACGCTGCTGCCGCTGGGGCAGCTGGAAGCGCTGGCGGCGGAGGCGCTTCCGGACCGGAACGCGACCCTGCTGGTGTACTGCCGCAGCGGCAGGCGCAGCAAGGCAGGCGCGGAGGCGCTTGTATCGCTGGGATATACCGACGTGCGGGATTTTGGCGGTATTATCGACTGGCCCTACGATGTGGTTACCGACTGATCCGCGATTATCACGGCTTCCCGGTTAGAAAATGGACGGACTGATACCGGCCCCAAAGCGTGTGAAAAGCAAAACGCGCTTCGGGGCCTTTCCCGTGCTCATGGGGATTGTCCGCAGGGGTCGTGAAACCGCTCTTGCCTTGACAGCATTGCTAAAAAAAGATAAGATACCTCCGACAGGAATGGGTTGATTTCAGGGAGAAAAAGGGGGAACCAGCCGTGCGAACTACCCGCGCCGGAGGCCTCAAAACGCTGCTGCTCGCGCTGTTATGGGCGCTTTCCGTTGCCGCGCTTTGTGTTCCGCTGACAGGGGCGGCACAGGATGCCGGCAGCACTGGCTGGGAACGAACCCTGCCGGATACCGGCTTGTGGCTTGTTGCGGCGGTGGCGGTGGCGCTGGGGTATCGGGCGTTGGGACAACGCCGCCGTAGCTTTGGCAATGTTCGCCTCTGGATACTCGCCCTGCTGTTTGCCGCCGTGACGACGCTGGGAGAAAGCTTCGCAAATACCGGCACGGCGGAACTTGTGACAACTCAGAAGAAGTTGGCGTTTTTATACTGCGCCGGTCGCGTACCGCTGTTTTACATGGGGATGGCACTGCTTTTGCAGGCACTGACCCGCTATCCCGTTCCCGCTGCAACGGGATCACGTCAAACGGATGGCGTCCCCGTGCCGGTGCCCGCTTGGGTGGAAAGCGCGCGGAAACGTGCCTATACTGAACCAGTCGAAGACGAAAAGCCGGTAAGAAAACCCTATCGCCCGCCTGTACCGGAATGGGCTGCACAGTGGGCTGAAAAGCGCACTGCTTTGTCACAGCCCGCGCCTGTTTCTCAACCGGTTGACGATGCGATGCCCGGCTTTCCTGAGCCGTCGGTACCCGGTGCCAACCCCGAAACAGTCGCGCAGCAGGCCGAACCCTTCCGCAGCCGTCCGACGGACACATCGCAGGGTGCCTGGGCGGCGCAGGCAGATAAGCCGCTTCCCTATTTGCCCGCAGCCGTGGCGAATGTTGCGCACGCGGAACGCGCGGGGCTGCCTGTGTGGGGGTCTGCGTTACTGTTGCTGGTCTGCTGGCTGCCTTACCTGTACGCCGTGTGGCCCGGCACCGTAAGCAACGACAGCATCACACAGCTGAAGCAGATTTTTGGGTTGATCCCGCTGGAAAACGGCAATCCGCTGGCGCAGACGGGCCTGCTGTGGCTGGCTGTGCGCGCGGGAACGGGCCTCTTCGGTTCCGCTGACGCGGCGGTGGCGCTGTACGTGTGTGTACAGGCGTCGCTGATGGCCTGGTTATTAGGCGACACCCTGCGACAGATAGCGTACGGTGGTTCGCCGCGCTGGCTGGTGGGGCTTTCCACGGCTTTCTTCGCGTTGTGCCCCATTTTTCCGGTTTTTGCGTTCTGTGTGGGGAAAGATACAGTTTTTGCCATGGCGGTTCTCTGGCTTACCCTTTCAGTCTGGCGGATGCTGACCGCACTCAGATCCAGAGCAACGGATACGCTCTGCCTGTGCCTGTCCGCTGCGGCCTGCGCGCCGCTGCGTAACGCGGGCGCTGTGCTGGCAGGGATTACGCTGGCTGCCATGCTGATTCGTTCCCTCTCCGTAAAACGGCTGTCATGGCGAGCGCCGCTGATAGGGCTTGTGGTGATCGGCGCTTCGCTGGGGCTTCTGTATGGGGTTGCCGTGCCCGCGCTGCACGCGATGCCCGCGCGGGAAACCGAGAACTGGTCTGCGCCGTTGCAACAGGTGGCGCGCACCGTGGCGGGCGGCGGGCTGACCGACAGCGAATTGGCGGCGATCAATGCGGTGCTTCCGACGGACCAACTGCAGGCGGTCTACAACGGTGAGCTTTCCGACCCGGTGAAAACGCTTTGGCGAAGCGACGCGACCCCGGAGCAGAAAAGCGCGTTCTACGCAACCTGGTTCCGCCTGGGGCTGAAACATCCGGCCACGTACGCAAGCGCCTTTTTCCATAACACCTATGGTTATCTGATGCCTGGTTACGTAAGCACCATCAAGCCGAACTTTCTGCTGGGTCAACAGGGCCACAGGGAAACGCTTGCGGGCATTTTTGATTTCTCGGTGTCCAACCGTTCGGCGGCGTTGAAAAACACGCTGCAAACCCTGTTCGATTACGCTCCCTTCCGCCTGCTGTGCGCTCCCGGCCTGTATGGCTGGTTCGCGCTGTTCGCTCTGGCGGGAGTGATGGGTTGTCGCAGGCGGGAGAACGCCATTGCGATGCTGCCGGCGCTGCTTACGTTGCTGG
>Ga0116170_10000154_pt1 | contig 68559 bp, 46 predicted proteins | sample AD_JPNHW1_MetaG_FD_89797 | JGI IMG/M metagenome (GOLD analysis project Ga0116170, IMG submission 89797) | Active sludge microbial communities of municipal wastewater-treating anaerobic digesters from Japan - AD_JPNHW1_MetaG | ecosystem: Engineered > Bioreactor > Anaerobic > Digestate | place... | reverse complement strand
TCAGAATCCCGATAACCTGTTCCTCGGTGTGACGTTTTCGTGGCATAAAGAGCCTCCTCTTTGGTGTGTTCTAACACCCGGAGACTCAACTTTCAACTGGCCCAGTTTTTGGGGGGAAGGTCACAGAGACTTCACCAAAACCTACGACATGAGCACCTTCACGAACCGTAAAAGTTGCGCCTTTAATCAACTTCTCATAGCTAACCTTTGGGTAATACATCAATGCTAATTCATACACCCCTTCTTTATCAGGAATAATAGGCGTGGGACCACTCACAAAAGCAACTCCTAGGTATTCCTCGATTAATTCATTGGAGTGCAGTTTAGTATTACGTATGATTGCGTTACGAATATCTGGATCCTGAACAACAAGATGCGGCATATAGCGAGAAGCTTTATTAACTTCAGGCATCTGGGGTCGGCCCCCTTCTTTCTCTGACAAAAATGTTATTTTAGCTTTAATAGTCGGCATGCGACTTTCCCCAATCCGATTGGCTTTTGACCTTCCCCAAGACAGTGGACGGTTTATTAAGCAGCTTACTGTCCCCGAAAATAAAAATATATATGAGGGTAAATAGAATCGCTGGAATTAAAAACCCCATATAGCGGGTTTTTGAGAGGATGAAAATTCATCATGGACCTCCATTTATCCTAAAGATGCCAAAGCCTTATAAAGTGAAACGGTCATCGTGCGAGGCAATCCAAAAGCCGCGACCATGCCGTGCGTGTCTATTGGAAACAAGCAACACCGGTTCCACGCGTTTATTTTGCCGCAACAACAAGCATTTCAAAATCTTCTGTCGTTAGTTTATCTTTTCTCGAAAATGCGCCGAGTTTTGCTCCCAAAATATCGATTTTCTTAAATCCGAGACTTTTGAGAAGCCAGGTTATTTCACTGGGCACATAATAACGCTCATTGCACTTCAGTTCTTTTTTGTTGCCCGAGTCGTCTTCAAAGACAACGGCGTTATGATCACGAAAAGTCATCAGATCAAAGGAGCACTCCTTGCACTGGGACTGGCCTTCCTTCTGCGCCGACTTATAAAATTCGCTGACCGAATGAAACAGCGGGAACAATCCGTTTAATGCGGTAAAAATGAGCTTGCCTTTACTTTTAAGCGCCTTTGCTGCGTTCTTGAGGATCTCAAAATTCATCTCATCCGTTTCCATCAAGGAAAACCCGCCTTCGCAAATCATGATCGCCAGATCAAATTCACTTTCAAACGGCAGATTTCTGGCGTCGTGTTTCTGGAAGTCGACCCTCACCCCCGATTCTTTGGCTTTTTCGACTGCCCTCGCAATCTGCGATTGGGATAAATCAACGCCGGTCACGCCATATCCCCTTTTTGCCAATTCGATCGAATGACGGCCGGTGCCGCAACCGATATCAAGGATTTTCAGGGATTGATCGCGGTCAATCTCACCTTCAATAAAATCACATTCGCCCAATGTGCCTTGGACAAAACACTCTTTATCATATTTGTGGGCGTAATTCTCAAATAATGCTTCATACCATTGCTTCATAATGTTTTACCTGCTTAAAGTTCAAATGAAATCAGTCGAGGCGGACGAAATCAAGTGCCCCTAACGTTAAATCGAAGCCACAAGTTTCGATTTCTTTAACGTCCCAAAACAATTGGCTTTGGGAGAGAATTCGGCGCCTTCCGTTCGTTTCACTCACTTCAGGTCGGCCACTCGTACTTACGATCATGACATGAGTCATTATTGTACACAAGCGCTCTCTTCAAATCCCCGCCGTAGAAACAAAAATACCCGATGATTTAAAACCATCGGGTATTTTTGGCGTCCCTAGGATGTCATGGAACCGCGATCCTCTCGGGACGAATGGGCGAAATTATAATCGAAGCGCTACATTATATCCAGCAATTATGGGAGATCGGAGATGCCAGATTATCCGACTCTTTGCCCATGTCTTGAGGTCATCATGAGGTAAAATGAGCCGAATTTTGTCCAATTTGTCCAGTTTTAGAGAGGTTGATTTATACTTAACTTATTATTGATAAATGAGATGCGTTTGTCCAACCTCGTCGAAGTGGACATTTTCATAGACCGACATCAAAAGAGGGGCTTGGAGAGGCAGCGGCTTTCTCTGCTTCTTTCTCCTTCCAGTACTGCTTTTCAATACCCTCCGCAAGAATACCTATGATCTCCATGTTCTGTCTTGTCTTGGTCTCAAAAACATGGACGGCATACTCTTTGGGAACCCGGATCGTGCAATTATAATTAATTGATTCCCTCTTCCCCTCCTCCGCTTTTGGCTCTTCAGCATTTAGCTTCTTCCGCTTTCCACGCTTCGGAAGATCAAGATAAGCCTCCATAGAATGCAGGAATGTAATATCTATCAGATCACCCCGAAGACTGCCTAAATACCCATCGAATTCTTTCCGCTTGTCCTTGCAGCAGAAGAACTGTTTATCTGCAAAAAGAACATCCCAAAATGAAAGATTCGGCGTTTCCTTTCCTCCAATCGTGATTAACCCCTGCAATCCATTCTCTAGCTCAACAACCCGCTGCTTTTTAGATCCGGGCAAAGGTTCTTTAGCGACTCTTTCAATCTCCGCATCTTTTTCTCTCTGTGCGCAATCAGCACATTTGGCATGCACTTCAGATTGATCTTCAAACGGTTTTTGTTCACCCATTAGCTTCTTGCAACTGCTGCACAGGATCTTCATACCTCCACCTCTCCCAGTTTGGTTGTCTTTGAAGTTTCTCGTGTCGAAGCTCTTTTTTAAGCGAAGCGAGGATAAGACCGTCCACGGCTTTCCAGATGTAGGAGACAAATCGGACAGGCTTGAAATTCCCCTGCACGTCATAATAACGGAGGTTATAGGTTTTGATCTTGTCGTAAAGAAGGAAAATCCCCTGAGAGAGTAAGTCTTCGCCGAATCGACGGGCATAGGCCGGAAAAGCACGTTTATTGATTCGGAAGATCACGAATCCGATATGCCGAAGCACTAATTCTTCAGCTTGCGCCTTGCCGCCGCGCTTAGCTTCACGGATTAATCGTCGTTCTTCTTGGAGGGAAATTTTGGGATATTTACGGTTAATGTCTCGATAAGACTTCCACATCCCGCAACATTTTAAATTTTAAAATCCTACTGTTTTCGTTCATATATATGGCAGCCCTTATCAGCGTGAGATCCTATCTCGAACTGAATTGTTGTATGAGTAATTTGAAATTGCTTTTTGAAAAGACCTTCTAATTTCGTCTGAATCTTTCCACTATCAAAATCATTTTCAATACTAATATGAGCGCTCAATGAATCAATCCCGGAAGTAATTGTCCAAATATGAAGATCGTGAATACCTAAAACACCGTTTATCTTAAGCACCGCCTGTTCCACGGCGTTAAGGTCAATGTGCTCCGGCGTTCCCTCCAAAAGAATATGGGCAGCATCACTTAACAGGTTCCATGTTCTGGGCAAAATAAAAACCCCAATTAAGGCACTAATAATGGGATCGGCGTAATACCAACCCGTCAGAAGCATAATGACGCCAGCAGCAATAACACCCACAGATGCGAGCATATCGCTAAGGACCTCAAGATATGCTCCCTTCAGATTTAAACTTTTTTCTGAAGAACGGTGCAAAACAAACATGCTGAAGAGATTAACCGCAAAACCGGCAATAGCAACAAGAAGCATCTGCTTGCTTTGAATTTGGGGCGGATTTGCAAAGCGTTTCCATGCCTCATAAAGAATAAAAAAAGAAATCCCAAGAAGCACGAGCGCATTGATAAAGGCAGCAAGGATTTCCATACGATAAAAACCAAAGCTGTTTCTTTTGGTTGCCGGACGAGATGAAAACCAAACAGCCAACAAAGCGAGCCCCAACCCTCCCGCATCTGTCAGCATGTGTCCCGCATCGGCTAAAAGCGCGAGACTTTTGGTCAAGAAACCGGCAACCGCTTCAATCACCATATAAATTGTAGTGACTGAAAAAACCACAATGAGTTTCTTGCTATTCTCTTTTGAAGCGGACAATTCGTGCGACATAATATACCTAAATAGCTTTCGACCCTTTTTCTCCGGAAAGAATGCTGATGGCTTCTAGCACTTCCGTAACAATAATTTTACCATCCCCCTTATGACCGGTATGCGCATTTTTTGGGATGGTTTCAATGATGAGATCAACTTCATCGTCATTACAGATAATCTCTATTTTTGTTTTGGGGCTAAACTCGGTCACATCATTTTTTGAATGCTGCGGGAAGGCCGCATCTTTTTCTCTACCAAAGCCTTTTATCTCCGAAACACTCATGCCGCGAATGTGAATTTTATGCAAAGCATCCGTGACTTTTTGCAACATAAAGGGCTGAATATAAGCTTTGATTTCCTTCACTGGTACTCCTCCTCATCTTTTTGAAACCACCCATACAATACAGGCAAAACAAGTAAAGTTAGGATGGTTGACGTGAATAAGCCACCAACAACAACGGTTGCTAGCGGTTTTTGGACTTCTGAGCCGGTTCCTGTCGAAAATAAAAGAGGTACAAGGCCAAGACTTGCTACAAGAGCTGTCATTAAAACCGGCCTCAATCTCAACATGCAGCCTTGAGTAATAGCTTCATTTAAAGGCGTTCCTTCTTGTCTCAGCTGATTGATACAGGTAACAAGCACAACACCGTTCAACACGGCAACGCCGAAAAGCGCAATAAAACCAACTGAGGCAGGAACGCTTAAATAAAGCCTTGAAATCCATAGTGCCACGATACCGCCTACCATTGAGAAAGGAACATTCAAGATAATCAAAGATGCGTTTTTTAGCGAATTAAAACTCAGGAATAGCAAAAAGAAAATAATCGCGATTGTGACTGGCACAATCAACATGAGTCGTTTCATGGCGCGTTGTTGATTTTCAAACTGGCCGCCCCAGGTCACGAAATAGCCGGTTGGAAGCTTGACCTGCTTTTCGATCCTCTGCTGAGCCTCACTGACGAATCCGCCCATGTCGCGACCACGGATGTTCGCCTGGATGACAATACGCCGCTGATTGTCATCTCTGCTAATCTGTTTTGGGCCTGTAAGGATCTTTATATCGGCAAGCTGAGCAAGCGGAATTTCACCTCCCACCGGGGCATGAACAAGTAAATTGCCAATAGCTTTCACATCATTCCTGAAGGATTCCTGCAACCGAACAAAAATATTAAACCGTTTCTGGCCCTCGAATACTTCTCCTGCCGCCTCTCCACCGATAGCCGTGCGAATAATTTCTTGAACATCGGCCACATTGATTCCGTATCTTGCGATTTTCTCGCGGTCAATCGCGATGACTAACTGAGGCTGACCCGTGACTTGTTCGGTCTGGACATCCGCTGCCCCACGTATCGATTGAATAATTTTGGCAATTTCATTTCCCTTTTGGACAAGAATATCAAGATCATCACCAAAAAGATTTATGGCAAGCTGGGCTTTAACCCCTGAAATCAATTCGTCGACACGAATTGCAATAGGTTGGGAAATATTGAGTGAAATGCCAGGGTACTGCGAAATCTTCTCCTCCAATTTTTTAATAAATTCATCCCGCGAGTGGGCGGTCTTCCATTCCTTTTGAGGTTTTACATCTACAAATATTTCGACATTGTTAACGGGTTCAGGATCGCCGCCGATTTCAGCACGCCCAACCCTTGAAATAGCATTCTTGACTTCTGGGAATCCTAGAAGGAGTTTTTCGATTTTTCCACTGATCGCAATAGCTTCATTCAGCGATGTACTCGGTGCCATTGTTGCCCGCACCATAAATGTTCCTTCATCCAAAACAGGAACAAATTCCGTTCCCAGAAAAGGTATCAGCAAAAGGCTCCCAATAAGACATGCCGAAGCGATTGTAATAACCCTTTTCCGGTTGTTCAAAGCGCTGTTGAGAAGAGGGATGTATCGTTGCCTTATCCAACTTACGATTTTCGGTTCATGTTCTGAGCCTCCTTTTTTAAGGAAAAAAGCGCACAGAACTGGAACAACGGTCAAAGAAAAGATAAGCGATCCAAGCATTGCAAAGCTGATTGTGAAAGCCATCGGGGTGAAGAGTTTTCCTTCGACACCTTCAAAAGTGAAAATAGGCAGAAAAACAATAACGATGATTCCGATGGCAAAAACAATGGGTTTTCCCATTTCTTGAGCCGCACGCAATACAACGTGAATCACAGATTCATCATTTCCGTTGTGCTCCGAGAGATGGCGATAAATATTCTCCACCATTACAACGCCGCCATCGACCATCATACCTATCCCAATGGCGAGCCCCCCCAAAGACATGAGGTTTGCGGAGAAACCACCGATCTTCATCAAAGTAAAGGCAACCAAACAGGAAAGGGGCAGAATTGCAGTAACAATCAACGCTGTGCGAACATTACCCAAAAAGAGGAAAAGAATGATCACAACCAAAACAATACCGATGATAAGGGCGTCACGAACAGTCTCGATACACTTCGCCACAAGATCAGCCTGATCATAAAATGGAACGATTTTGACCCCTTCGGGCAAAATCTTATTAATTTGAGAAACTTTTTCTTTGACGGCCTTGATAACTTCTGCCGTATTTTCTCGAATGAGTTTTAAAACGATGCCGGTAACTATTTCACCATTACCATTTCTCGAAACGGCCCCTCTCCGGATTTCAGGGCCAAATTGAATATTGGCCACATCTTTTAAGTAAATAGGTGTTTGTTCGTTTGTCCCGATAACAATACGGCGCAAATCTTCAATGTCTTTGACCCATCCCAATCCACGGACGAGATATTCTTCGGAATTTTTCTCAATAAAACTTCCGCCGACATTGGCATTATTCGCTTTCAAAGCGTTGATGACCTCGTTAAGGTGAATGTCATATTTCCTTAAAAGATCGGGATTAATCTGCACCTGATATTGTTTTACCTTTCCTCCGAAACTCAATATTTCAGTCACGCCCGGAACGGTTCGCAGATTAAACTTCACAATCCAGTCCTGGATACTACGAAGTTCGGTTAGATCCTTGCCTTTTCCCTCGACCACGTACTGATAAACTTGCCCCAATCCTGTCGTGATGGGCCCCATCTCGGGTTCGCCAAGTCCCTGAGGAATTTCTTCTTTTGCCTTTTGCAATTTTTCGAGAATCAACTGGCGGGCAAAATAGATATCGATGTTGTCTTTAAAATAAACGGACACCATGGACAAACCAAATGCAGAAATTGACTTTACTTGTTTTACACCGGGAATACCGTTGATCGAAACCTCGACAGGATAAGTGATCAAACGTTCGACTTCCTCAGGAGCAAGCCCTTCCGACTCCGTAACGATTTGAACCATCGTAGGCGTTACGTCAGGAAAAGCATCAATGGGCAAGCTTTTCATCGAACGGATGCCGATTCCAACGACAACAAGTACCATGATAACGATTAATAAACGTTGCCTGAGACTAAATTGAATGAGCCAATTAATCATAAAATCCTCAATCCTCCCCGAAAGTACTTTTTAGGAGTTCTGATTTAAGCTGAAAACTCCCCTGAGATACAACGTTGTCGTTTTCGGATAGACCTTCTTTGATTTCAGTAAAATTTCCCGAGGCTCGCCCGACTTTAACAACCTTTAAGACAAAATCCTCTTGAGAAGAAGGAACGAACACCCCGGGCTTATCCTCCACGGAAACGATCGAATTGCTTGGTGCAAGAATCGCTGATTCAGTTGAAGTCTCGATAACATCGCCCGTCACAAACATCCCGAATTTAAGCAGATCTTTTTCATTATTGATATTCACCCGGATCTTGATCGTCCGTGATTTCTCATCGACGTTCGGAGAAATGAAAGCCACTACTCCTTGGAATTCCTCATCCGGATAAGCGATGGACTTCACGATGACTTTTTGCCCTAATTTCACTCTGGCAATATCTTTTTCATAAACATTAAAACTTGCACGAAGCACATCCGGATTAACGATCGTCATAACAGAAGTGATGCTGTCCACAGATTCGCCCACTTTGATATAGCGTGCGAGGATAACTCCGTGATCAGGAGACGGGATTTTTATCGTTTTGCCATCTTTCGCGGTGACTTCAAAAAGAGGTTCATCTTTTTGAACTGCCTCACCAATCTCTTTAAAGAACGATTTTAAGGTTCCGGATTCAGGAGATGTAAGGTGTAGCGCTTTTTCAGTTTCTTGGGCGATTTCCCCGATAACCTGTATCCTGTTTTCAAGCGGCGCTTTTTTCACTTTCTCAATTTTTAAGTCGATTAATTTTTGTTGCTCAACGGTCAAATGAACGGTCGGTAATTGATTTTCTTTTTTTTTCGCTTCTTCATTTTTTTTGCCTCCGCATCCAATAAGCACAAAACTCATGATTAAGCATAATATAAACGTTCGTTTCATATTTTTTCCTTTCCGGGAGTTGGCGTGGCTTGAATAACCCGTTCAAGCTCTGCCACCTTTTCTTTGTAATCTTTAAGTGCAGTAAAGTAAGCCAGACGTGTTTCTTTTATTGTTTTAATGTTCTCAAGGTATGTTAAAAATTGAACTTCTCCTGTCTCATATTGCAGGGTCACTTGTCTTAATAGTTCATTGGCTTCTTCAATCGCTTTCTTTTGAAGAAGAACCTGCTTATCGGCTAATTCGGCTTCGAGAAAAGCCTGATAAACTTCAAGCCCGACTTGTCGCTTGAGCGCCTCAAAACGCACGTTTTGTTTTTCCTTGTTTGCCTTGGCTTCTTTGATGGCACCCCAGTTAAATCCCCATAAGGGATAGGAGGCCTCAAGCAAAATAGCCGTATCGTTGTCAAAATCCGTAGTGACTCGTTCGACCCCAATCGACATTTTTGGAAAAAAGGTCTTTAAGATCGCACTCCAAAGTTCTTTTTTCTTTGAACGAAGCAGCGTCTTTTCATTCCCCACATCGGCCCGCTGAACGATTGCGCTTTCACGAATTTTTTCATATTCATAACGCAATGAGTCATAGGCGAGAGAATCCTTCAGAGAAAAGGATGATTCTACGGACCGCCCAAGCGCGAGATTAAGCTCTCCCTTGGACACTTTGAGATTTTTCTGGGCAATGAGCAAATCGTTTTCGGCACGCGAAACTTCAATTCGGGCGCGTAACGAGTCGCTTTGTAAGGCGTTACCGGCTTGGAATTTAGTTTCGACCTGTGTAAAGAACTGTCTGGTTGCCTTAAGATTTTCCTGTGCGATTTCATGAGCTTTTTCCTGTGCAAGAATCCTTGAATAAACCTCGATAACTTGTTTTCTTACTTCAGCCCATGCAAGTTGAAGCGATCCTTTTGAGATTTTCACATTATCCCGAGCAACACTTCCTCTAAGAAATCTTGTCCCTAAAGGATCAAGCGGTTGTTTGATAGAAAAGGCATCGATATTTCCTTTTCGGATCTGGTTGGAGTCTGCTTCGTCTTCCACCTTGGCATGTTTCTTCAAGCCGCCAACATCCAATGAAAATTCTGGATCTGGCAATGCTTCGGCTTGAATCCAAGCTCCTTTTGCCGCAGAAATCTCCTGTTTTGCTTCTTGCATCCTGGGATGATTGATATAGGCGATCCGCAATGCATCATTGAGGCTCAACGCATCAAATCCGATTTCATTAGCAAATATGGGCTGAACAAAAATGCAAGAAACCATTTGAATGCAAATGACCATTTTCATTAATCTCATAATTCCGCCTTCGGACTATCTTTAAAACTGGAATACGGATAAGAAAATTCAACGACAGTTGCACTGCCCGTATTCCCGTGGGACAAATAGGTTTGGATCTTAAACGCTTTTTCTTTGATCTTCACTTTGCCTTCAAGAATCCCGAGGCCCCGATTCCAAAAAAAAGGCTTCGTATCCCACAAAGTTCCATAGGTTGTTTTTCCATCAGGAGTTTCGATCTCGACATCGGCGCTTGAATAGTGAATGTTTCTTGGATTCACGTTCTTATCGTAGCTAAAAATCTGAAATAGCTGCTCATCTTCAGCAGTAGGCGTGGCTAAAAATTCGACATATCCGGGCGAACACCATTGATCGATACGCATCATTTGCCCGCCATGAGGACCTTTATTTGTTTGCGGAATTACGTCATAACGCATCAAGGCGCATCCGCTCAAAAAGAGGACTATGCCTGATAGGACAGTAATGTTGATTAAATGTTTTAGTTTCATGAAAGAACTCCGTTCCTAAACGCGACACTATTGGGACAGAAATATATCTGTAAATAAGTTATCGAAAATTTACAGACGGATAACGCGCGGGTTTAGAAAAGAGTCGGTGGATGAAAGATTGACCCGAGAGAGGGGTCTATGGGAATGTTGATGGAGGGAAGATAGACTGCATGCGTAAAATCAGGGACCCCAATTGGCAGCACAGGCTGCAGAGCGATCCACTGATGCGCGCCGGTATTGCAAATCATACATCCGTGAGAATCATTTACTGAAGAACCGGCAGCATGTTCTTGATAGGCAAACGCCGGTTCCACAAGCACACAATTCACAAAGCCGATTAAAGCAACAATGGCTAATATCCAAATAAATTTCTTACGCATGGTGCGGAATCATAGCAACCTTTCTCTATCACGTCAATTATGAATGAGAAAGCCAGATAGAAAGAAAAGCGCACCTAATGACGTTATTGGTTAGAAAAGAGACATTCAAAAAGCAATATCGATCGAAATGGACTGGGATAAGCAACTATCAGCCTGCCCCCAGCTGATCTCCACCGTTTAACGCACTGCCAAAGCTAGAGATACCCTCGTCTGCAGTCGTCAATCAAGCCAACATTGCAGTTTCAGATCCATACGGATTGCTAATGAATCAATGATTGAACGCAAAACTAGCTTGACCACTTTTATGTCCTATTTAGAGATAGATCGCGAATTATTGGCTCAAAGTAGTTTGCTACTGGTTTGTGGTTTTGAAACCAGCGGATCTGCGGAATAGCTCGGATTTTAGACTTGGCGTAAGTCGCGAGAACGTGCAGACATAAAGACGGCCTTGGCTCGTTTATCGAACCAAGGCCGTTTTATCTATCCTTGCCTGATATTTGATTTCTCAAATGGTCGGCAAGGATTACCCCAATTTCAACTTCGTTAAAATTGATAGGTATTGGGACTTTCTCTGTCGGCCAGAGATAGAAATGAATGGCGTCCCCAACGTTAAATCGAAACCACAAGTTTCGATTTGTTTAACGTCCCAAGGCGATCAGCGTTGGGAGGGATTTGGCGCCCTTCACTTCGTTCCGGGTCGGCCACCCGCCCCTAAAATATGACGTCAGTCATATTTCAAAGCGGGACTCCCTTCAAATCCCCAACCATAAAAGCAATTACCGCAGGCGGCAAAAGCCACCTGCGATAATTGGCGTCCCCAAGGGGATTCGAACCCCTGTTACTAGAATGAAAATCTAGTGTCCTAGGCCGACCTAGACGATGGGGACGCGCAATTCGAGAGAACAGAGGGTGAATTATACCGTTTCTGGTGAAAATGCCAAGCGGATTAAGCGGATCACGCCGCGATGAGGAGCTGGGCGTAGCCCTTGATCGCGTCGAGAACGGCGTTCAGCATGGCGCCGTGGTTATATTCCGACGGACGGTGGATCCCGAAACGGTCGACCCGTTCGTCCATCGCCGCGTAGAGGATGGTCGTAATACCGGCCACAAGACTCTTCATATCCCCGGCGTCATCGGTCACCCACCGCGATCCCAATCCCTTGCGATAGGCCACCTGCTCCAGGATCCCCCGGTTCTGCGCCACCAGGGCATCCGCTTTCGTCACACCGGACAACGACGCGAAAGGATCCTGACGGCCCGTCGCGATCAAGCGAAGCTCTTTCCGCCCCAGCGAGATCCCGCTTTTCGCAGCCACCCCGCGCAATTTTTGTTCGATCACCTGCGCCGTCCGTTCGTCCGCGGTCACGTTAAGCAGAAGTTTTCCATGAACGGCCGCCAAAGCACCCAACATGACCCCAAAATCCGGAACCAGCGGAACCCAGTTCTTTTCGCTTAAAAGCGCCGTCCAGTCCGTTCCGGTAAGATTGGAAAGATTCACGTGAACCTCAGGTCCCTCCCGCTCCCCGAGCGAAAGCAGCTGAATGCCGGCCGGCAAAGCGCTTTTTAATACCGTCAGCAATTTTTCAAGCCGCGCGTCCGAAATCCCCGGCGCGACGGCAAGCTCTTCGCTGATCAACTGCCCGGCGATCCAGAGATTCGCTTTTCCGACGTTTGCCTCATTGACCCCGCCCGCCATGTAATAGGCCACGCCCGGAGCATGCATCATGCCGTCCGTCACAACCCGAGCCGAAAAAATCTGCGGGAAAAATTCCTGGGGCACCCAACGGTCCACAACACCCAGGATCCCCGGCCGGAACGTTCTGCCGAGGATTCTCTTCGCCACCGGCGTCGAACCGTCCAGGTCCTGCAACCGCAGCTCCGCACGTCCCTCTTTCCGGAGCCCTTCTTCCGGCGTAACGGGGATTTGTGCCTTCAATTTTTGATTTTCCGAAACCGCACGAACGTCAATGATCGCCGACTCGAACTCCTCGCCCTTAAACGGCTTCAAGATCGAAGCAATCGGGATCCCGGAAACCTGGAACGCCGAAATCTGCTCCCTCGCCCACGAATCCTCCGTCCCCAGATAAGCCGACATTACAAGGATCGGCATCCCCGGCCGGAGATCACTCGCCTGCCGCGACAAGGCTATCCCGTCGACACGCGGCATTTTCAGGTCGGTCAAAAGAAAATCGATCGTAGGATCCCCCCGGAGGATTGCCAGGGCCTCTTCCCCGTCGCCCGCTTCGGTGACCTTCGTTCCCCTGTATTTCGCACGCAAAAACATCGCTGTGACGTAACGGAGCGTGCGTTCGTCATCCACCAGGAGAATATGCTTCGGCATTTTGTTGGTCCGGTTTTCAAGGATCTGGAGCCGGACCGGGTCTTTCCGGGCGGAGAGACTTTGCGCGATCTCTCCCGTTTTTTGCAAACCGCCCTGTTCCGCGATCACAGAATTCGTCCGATAAGTGAGGTAGGGAGAATCGTTTGCTTTAGCGACCACGAACTGCGGAACATTCAGCACCGTCGCAATGTCCGAAAAACCGGAACGTTCCGGCGTCATCGCAAGGTCCATAACCCGCATCAATTGAATCACACGCGTTACCGAAAGATTCTCGGGCGCCAGCACGATCCTCTTGGCCGCTTCCGGATTCTCGGCCGCAAGCTTCTGCGTCAACCCACGGAGTTGCCGGATATCGCCCTCATCCTTCCGGCCACCCAGAGAAAAGAAAAGAACACTGTCCGTATTCCGTAAAACCCATGAGAGGAGCGGCTCCCAGATCTCCGGACTTCCGAGCTCGGGATAACTGTGCGAAAAAACGTTCACATAAATGAATTTCCGCCCCGAGGCGAGAACGTCCCGGGCTTCCGATTCCGAAAGACCACTCCTACGAAGCATTCCTTCCAGCGATGGCTTGACCCAATCCTTCTCCAGATCATCCAGCCCCCAGTTCCCGAGATCGAGCAGCTGAAGATCCATTCTTTCTCTCAACAGCCCCATCTCCCGGTAGACCCGGAAGATCATCTCCCAATACCGCGCCTCACGGCCCAACGGGGTTGTCCGGTTAAGGTCCTCAGTCCCCCGGACCCGGGACAGATGCTCCCCCTCGGAAAGGTTCACATCGACCCTAAAAACGGGATCCGGCACATCCGTCATCGAAGGATTCGTCCCGGGAAGCGGGCTCATATTGAGAAATGCCACCGGAAGCTTCGGCCGGGCGCTACCGTCCGCGGGCGCCGGTCTTTGAGAAAGTTCAAAAAGGGATTCTTCAAGCCCCACCCCGCACTGCGCAAAATCCAGAACGTAATCATAACCCCCGGCCGCGAGCCAATCGACAAGGGCCGCGGAATTCCCGCGATCCACGGCATCCGCGATCGCCCCCGTAGGCACATAGATCACCCGGACCGGTTCCTGTGGCTCTGTCCTTTCGGAATAAGCGGGGTCCCTCACGATCGAGACCCGGTCGGCAAAACGCCGCGCCGCAAAAAGGTTGGCATAATCCACCGCCATATCCACCTGCGCGTTCGGAAACCGCGTCAAAAGAAGCGGGACCAGCACCGAAAAGTGTTTAACGTCATAGCTCAGCTGCGTGTTACCCTGCCCTTGGTGGCCGAGAATGAAGATCTTGCGGACCCGGGCCGCCTCTGCGGCGGACATTTCAAGAGGCCTCGTGACCGCCCCTACACGCTTTTCTGCGCGGTCCTTCGGAGCCGTTTGCCCAAGATCGGGACCGGACGCGACAGCGCTTACCCCGCGCTCTTTTGAGACACGGTCCCGCTCTTTCAGCATCGCAACCATCCGTTCAACCGTCTGACGGATCTGGGCGCTCGCGGACTTTTTATACCAAATCAACAGACTGTTCCCCAGCCACTTGTCGAGCCACCGGCCAAACCGCTTTTCGATCCACGCTCCCAAAAGCGGCCGCTTCCAGACCATGACAAAATACGGACGGTCCGCAAGCGAAAGGTTTTCAAGCTCGTGTTTCAGGGCCTCCAGCTTTTTTGAGCCAAGGACTTTTTCAAGCACCGAATTATCCGTAAAACCAACAAGCCCTTTTTCCCGGGCAACATTCCCGAAAACGCTCTTGTCGACCGTTTTCACCACGCCGGGCGTGCCGGCGACAAGCGCTTCGATCTTGGCCGAAAGTTGCGGCGACAAAAGGGTCATCCCCCCCGGGACATCCGCCATGGGCTCGTAACGGCTTCCGAGTTCACGGACAAAATCCGCATGCTGCCAGTCACGGAGACGCGTTGTTTTGTAGAAAAGGAACGTGCGCCCTGCCCATTCCGCAAACGCCGCGATGTACCAATCTTCTCCTTGTTCAAAACGGTAAACCGAATTTTCGAAAGCCATTGAATTTTGCCACGACGCGTCCTTGGTTCCCTTCCATGCAACAATAGAAGGTGGACGTTCACGGAGAAAGACCGTCTTGGAAAAGGGCCTGTTTTTTAAAAGCGCGGCCTTTACGAACGCGGTATACGAAAACACCCTCCCCCGGAATTTTTCCGGCAGGTTGTCCCGTAAACCGGCCATCATCTCACCGCGCAATTCCGGACCGGCCTCCGCGTAAAAAAGGACCATCTCGAAATATTTTTTTATAAATTCCCGAACTCCCCGGTGATTACGATAAGCCGCTTCAGCCATAAAATCCTTCAGCGCATCTTCATCCAACACCCACGCAAAATCAGGCCCGGAATCCCCGAGGATCTTCCAGAGCTTCCCAAGTTCGGCTGTTTTCCGTGCCACAAACAATTCCGGGTCCTCCGTCATTTTCACGCCTTTTGCCTGCGTCATCACGCCCGCCTCCGACGGCCTGGAGACCAGTTTTTCCTCGCCGGATTTCACTTCCTCGGGAAGTTTAGCCCAGTTTTCCAGAACCTGCGTCATGGCCCACACAAGCCGGTCGTAAACGGTCATCACCGTTCCGTCCTCAGACCGCGTGGCCGGAACGGACAGGAACCGGTAGCGAGTCTTGTCAAACGCGGGATTAAGGGTCACGATTCGATGACCGACATCAACTAAAAAAGGCCTGTCTTTCGGAACCCTGACGGCCATTCCGAGGCTGGAATCATCTTTGGCCAAAAGCTCCCCCGAACTCGGCTCTGCGCTCGATGGCGAAGCCGCGTGCGCGGGAAGAAACGCGTCAGGAGCTCCCAATTGCTGGGGAAGCCCGGAAGAACCTTCCGAACCCTTAGATGATGTCGGAGAACCCTTGGAAGTCTCAAAAAGCATCTCTTCCGATGAAGTTCCGGGCTTGTCGGCCCAACGGACCACCGGAGACGTAAATCCCGCGGGACTTACATCCGCTATTGTCACGGAAATACCTTCTTTTTCATTTATTCCGACCGACACAATCGCACGAACCGGACCCTCCGCACTCTCGAGAGGACGAAAGCTGAGGGAACGATCCGAACTTGATTGCTCGGGAAAGACCCTCCTTCGCCCGTGCGACACAAACCAGTTGATCACCCGAACGAACGACTTTTCGGACACCGGATCTTTCCCGGTCTCGAGCCAGTATTGCCACCGCGCCGAACCCATTTCGACTTCAAATCCCGCACCGGAGCCGTCCCTGACATCGGGATAGAATTTCACGCCGCTGTTTTTAAGCGTTCTCTCCTGATCCGTTTTTATTTTTTTCCAATTCATATCGACCGTGGGCTTCTGGATTTTCTCCGCGGAAGCTTTCTTTCTTTCCGAGGCGCCGGCCTTCGTTGTTCCGCGAACAACCGCTTCCTTTTTCTCTCCCCGTTTCTCAGCTCGGTCGGCCTCACTCAGATTCTTTATTTTCGATCCATCCATCTCGGCCGCCGGATACTCGAGCCGTTCCTTCATCTCTTTTTCGATCCGCTGCTGAAAACCCGGCTCTTCGGAGGTTGTTTCTCGTTCAATGTAGGCCATGATACGCGTCACCCCGCCGCTCAGGTCCGTCATGCTGAAATCGCGCCCGTTCAGCTTATAATTTCTTGCGAGCATGCCACTTACAAAAGCGATCAGCCCCGGATAGTCCACCGTCGTGGCATTGAGGACCAGCACGTTGTTGCGAAACCGGTGCGGTGTCAATTTAACCCGCGAAGCAGCGCCTCCCACGGCACCCCGTCGCCAGACGCGGAGGGGACCGCGGAACAAATTATCCATGGCATGATACCGGCGACCGACGATCCGTTTTTCGTCAGAACCACTCAGGAAACGGACAACCGACCATTTTTGCCGTTCAAAGATCTTCTGTAGATCGGTACGGACTTTTTGCAACTCGGAGGCGGAATCCGTAATTTTCGCGGGAAAAACCCCGAGGAACCGGAGCACGACCCCCGACCCTGTGCCAAGGACCGATGCCGACATATCTTCGATCACAAACCCGTGTTGGTAAAGCGCCCTGGAGGTAAGGTGAACGGCGGACAGAACCTCGGAATCCGCCACAGGAACCCCGATCAGGATCTCGTAAGGCGCCCGGTTCTCGCTCAAAGGAAGAGGAAATTCAGCGATCGTCAGCGCATCCGACTTACCCTTCCCGGCCAAAAATTCCAGCGCCGCAAGAAAAAGAAGCTGTTTCAGGATCGTTTTGCGGTCCCGCGTGTGTTCCTCCAGGTCGAGCGCACGAATATAACGCCATCCGAAGCGTTCAACATATTTCTGGAAAAGAACCTTAAAGAAATCCGGGTCGCTCAGAAAAGCCAGGATCTGACCCTTTTCTGCCGCCGACAAAGGAACATTCACAACGTTCGCTTCATCGAACAACCGCTGAAAAACCTTGGGATCCCTGATGCTCGCGGCAAGTTCCCCCGCAAGCTCCCCGACCGCCCCCTCCGCAAGCATGAACTGGCGGACTTCGCCCGCTCTACGGTAAAGGTCAATCAACGGACTTTTTTGGGTTCCGCTATCAAGGACTGCGGTCCCGACCCGGTGGAATTCCTCCCAGCCCGCAAGCCCCGATTCCGGGCCCTGGCGCAATGCCAGCAATATTTTGCTGGGCCTCATAGAACCGATCCGCGTCGCCAAAAGCATCATGTACAAAAGATCGATCATCCCGGATTTCTGGTTCCATCCGGAGAGAACTTTCGCAAGCGTCTCGGCCACTTCCTGGTCCGACATCGGATCGAGGTCCGCAAGGATCCTTTTCTCGTAAATAAGCCAGGAGATCTTCGCGCGGTCCTCCCCAGACCATCCCCGGGATTCAAGCTCCTTATTCACGAACGCGGCGACTTCATCGCGAGACATCGGCGCGGTCTTATAAACACTCCGCATGATCCCGTCCAAAAATACGGCCAGGCGGAGGATTCCGGAAGCGTGTTCGCCCTGGTCTTTTCGGATCTTCAATGAAACCTCCCTGGCATGCGCGAGGGCGAACTCGCCGCGTCTGGGCAGTCCTTCCATGAATTCGATCGCCTGGAACGTCTCCATATGAACTGAAAAACGGTTTTCCCCCGTCAGGAAATCCGCCCGCATGGCATCGTACCCCGGACAACACTTTCTCAAAAAACCGAACCGGTGCATGCGCCAAAACGCGTACGAAATATCCTCGGGCATCGTGAAAAATTCCTTCAAGGCCCGGTCAAGTTTGGACCTCATCTCCGGAGAAAGATCCTGGCGCTCGGGCATGGTCGCAACCGCTTTGACGATCGCCCGCTGGATCCCATAGCCGATCCGCAGCCTTCCGCGCGGCCCCACGACCATTTTGAAAAGTTCGATGACCGCCGAGGGGTCCTCTTTGAGCAGTTGATCCAGCGCGGCCATATCCTGAGGCTCGACATAAAGTTCCGCCGCCGTTTTATAAACGAACCCTTCGTCCCGCTCAAACATGACTCCGGAACGATCGGCTCTGCGAAGCAGGATCTCGCGCCCGTTCGCGCTCTTCAACGTTCCGATCACCTGCACATTTTCCGACGCGGGCGGAAATAATTCCATGAAACCCTCGTGGACGTACCGTATCATCGTATTAAAGACAAGATTTGCATGGGAAAAATACTGCTTGTAAAACGCGTTCGCCCTTTTGGCCCGGTCCTCCGCAGTGGCATCCGGAGGAAGCGGCGGCAACCAGGGCGCAGGTTCTTCTTCGGAAAAAACAGCGATCAATTCTTCAAGCCTGGAAGGATCGATAGATCCCGTCAACCCCAGCCTGCCATACGCCCGCCGGACAGCGTCCAGAAACACGAACCCCCGGATCAATCCTTCCTGTTCGTAAGGCAGCAAAAATCCGTTTTTGGAAAGAACCCTGACCATCGCCGCCACGGTTTTGCTCGTAACCGGCTCTGCGGGATCATCCTTCCTCGAATCACTCATCCTCGACCGGATAAGCTTTCTCAGATAATAGAATTCCCGAACACTCCCGAGCCCCTCCACAGGGTTCAGGTCCGAACGGTAAAAATTCCTGTAGAACCCCGCCTCACGATACCGGTCGTGCCATTCGTAGGCCGTTTTCAGGAATTTCCGGGATTCCCCCAAAAGAGACGCGTTCAGCTCGGACACCCGGAGATCCAGCAGTTCAATATCCCTGGCTGAAAGCGGAAGTTTGGTGGTCTGATCGAGGCGCTCCGCCGGAACCTGTTGAAGACGGAGAAGAACGTGCTTCACATGCGGGATATCGGCCGGGGGAACGCTCACGGAAATCGGGATCCCCTGACGGTCCCATTGGGTCACCGGATTAAGAAAATTATCATCACTCGCCTTCTGCCCGCAAATGTCCGCGTCTTTATTTTGAGATTCCGGCCTGTCCCGGTTATACGCCGCCAGATCCGTCAGAAGCGCGTCTTCCTCATTGACCAGCTCGCCGTACATCGGGGAAAAAAAGTAGGAGCTTTCCGGGTCGTCCCTCCGAACGTTATGCCCGATCGCATCCGACGCCGCCTGCTGTGTCAGATCATTAGTGCCAAAATTAAAGAAACTGACGAGCGGATGCGCGATGATCTTTTTGCGTTCTTCCGGATCCCTGAGAAGGCTCCTTGTTTCCACCATCACCCCAAACCGGGTTTTGCCGAGCACCTGCTCCCGCATCGATTCTTCGATCTTGCGGAGAAGCTCGAACCTTTCGCCGTTCGACAGGTTCTGCTCTTTCATTTTCTGGGAAGCGATGTTCCATACCGCGAGGCGGGTCGCGACGGGAAGAACCTCACGTTGGATAAAATCAATCTGCGCGGCGGATTCGACCATCGGAAAAAGCGGGGCCAGTTGCGGGCTCCCACCCTCTTCCGCGAGCTGATGCGCCGCAATGAACTCGGCCGTCAGCTGTTTGATCAAAACAAACAGGCCGGCTTGGCTGTTCTCATAAAAATGGAAACTAAAAAAACCTTTGTTGAGGTCCCTGACCAGATTCGAATGAGGATAACGACGCTGCATCTCGAGGATCAGGTTGACCATTTCCTGTCCCTTGCTGTCGTCATTGACAAGGTCGATGGTCCGGAAAGGCACGCGCCCCCTGGCGTTCCGGAGCAACGCCAGATCCTCAGCCACAAGTTCCGCGAGAAAACCCTGGACCTCCATCAGGGCGTCCACGTCCAGGACCCTCGTCAGGTCCTGCTGAAAATGGTCCAGATCCGCCCCGGACTTCATCCCCCTGAAATCGACCGTGCCCCACAAACGGAACCACCCCTCAAAATCAAACTTGTTCCTTCCGATCGCCTCCAAAACCGCGGAGTAACGCCTTCGCATGGCATGGTTCATGACGTCCCCTCGCACGAGCCCCGCCCCCGCGGAGCCTTCCGCCTTCAACGCATCAGGGTTCTGGGTGTCCAGCGTCACCCGAACGGGCACCCTCGTGCGGGCGGCCTCGAGGATCTTTTCGCCGCCTCGCAATAAGGCTTCTTCCCGCTGAGCCGCGTGAATTTCCGCAAGCGTCTTGGCGGACGGATGGTGGATCACCTCGGCCTCTTCCGATCCCTCCTGGAGTTTGAGAGCCACGGTGTCACCTTCCCGGATATTGTCGAGAAGATCCTTATATTTCCCCTCGCTCAGGAACGCCAACCCGGGACGGTTCGACCGGCTAAGCAAAAGCTGGACCCAATGCGTTCCCTTGTCCCCTTGCGTCGCAAAGATCCCGACCAAACGCTTCCCGAGGATCTTCCGGATATTTTCCACCTGGGAATCGACGACAAATCCCCGGATCAGTACCACGACCGGACCTTTTCCGTCCCCCCACACGCGTTCCGAACCTTGAGATTTTTCCGCCGCCGGTTTCTCTTCGTCATCAAAAGTTTCCAGGATCCGGCGCAAGCCCACGTGATAATTACTAACGAGATCGGCCATCCCCCGTTTCATCACCCGTGAGGCTTCCGGAAGTTCTTCGAGCAACGTTCGCAGAGCGAGCCCGGTAACCATCCGCATATCCCCGCTCTTTTCCCGGTAAAGGTATTCGATCAAGCTTTCTCCGGAAACCTTCACGGCGGCAAAAGCCCGTATCTTGAACTCGGGATCATTGAGATCGTTTAAAAAATTACTTTTTAGATTCACCATGTTGCTCTGAGACCTCGCCAAAGAACTGCTGAGGTCTTTAAATTCCTCAAGAAATTGCTCCCCGTCCTTGATCTTACGGTCCAAACTGCGAAGGTCTTCAGCGTTAAGCCCCACAGGATTGGCACGCCGCGCTTTATATTCCGCCACTTTCTTCTCCCTCTCATGGTAGCCGCGCAACCGGCTCTCGAGGGATTGTGCCTCCGCCATAAACTGCCGTTCAATACCCTGGATCGCCCGAAGGGCAAGCGCCCATTCTTTTTCAAGCAGTTCGTCCCCGTTTTCCCCCTGCTCTTTCTGCTGCTGAACACGGGCCCGGTGACTCAGCAACGCGATACGATCACGCACGTGATCCATAAAGAAACCGTTCCTCCACATTCCGAGCTCTCCCGGCTCCGGTTGAGGTTCTTCGTCGACCAAAAAATTCGAGATCGCGGCAAGCGGGTGAAGGAGCGTCGCTTCTGGTTTCCCGTTCTTTTTCAACGCTACGATCAGTTCTTCGAGATCGCGTCCTTCTTCCGCCCCGGATGACGCAATATCGGCATCATGATAATCTTCGAGGAAACGAACCAGGGCGGGATGACTCCGTGCCGGATGGGACTTACCGAGATTCGACAACAGTATCCCAAGTTCGCGGACCATCTCCGGAGAACCCCATTGATCCGCCGTAGCGGTGTTCAACGTAGGCATATTTTCCAAAAGAGCCTGTCCTTGCAGCGCCTCTCGCTGAACCGTCGCAAGCACAAGTTTCAGTTCGAGCCAATGCTCATACGACAGGCCCTGCAACTGGATCAAGGAATTCACGATCTCGGAATCCCGCCGGTCCGCTTCTTCAGCGACGAGCTTTTCGAACTTTGCGATCAACACTTCTCGTTCGGAAACCCCGATGCGGACAAACGGTAAAAAGTGACGGTATTTGAAAAGCTCCCTGACTTTTTGCAAACCCTTGCCCGTCTGTCCCTGGTCCGGAAGTGGAAGTTCAAGAACTTCTTTCAACAGAGTCGAAGCCTTCTGTTTGTAATATTCAAGATCGACGAACGGCCGGTAGGCTCCGGTCGACTTGGGAAACATGACCCCGAGATCCTCGGACATTTCTTCAGTGAACCGGAGGGTGGTCGCAAGTGCCGCGGGCAGATTCTCGGCATCAACGTACCAATACAGGGAAAGCTTCGTCCGGGGCATAAAAAGAACGGTCCCGCTGACGGAGCTGATCGGCAGGGCTTTAGCCTTCATCACGATCTCTTCCTGTCCCTCGACCTCCGCGGCAGGTCCTGGTTCGACGACAGCATCCCGCCTCTCGGCGCGGACACCCCGGCCGCTTTTCGCCGCTTCTTCCGGAAAAATATGCTGTACAAAAAGGCCGTCGCGAAAAAAGTTGATCGGATGCTGCGGTTCTTTTGCGGCCGCCGCGCCTGCGGCAAGCGCCGGGGAACACGCAACCCATTCCTGAAGTTTTTGAAAATTCGACACCGAGACCGACTCGCCAACAGCCTCCGGCCCGGCCCCGAAAATGATCCGGCTCACATCGCCGGGATCGCGAACAACAGAGATCCCCTCGGATTGCAAGGCCCGGACGAGATCTCCCGCGACGGCAATGGGGCCGCGGTAGAACGAAATTCGCTCGATCTCTCTTTTGTTTTTAACAAGAATGTAGTTCCCGGACGCTTTATCGTATCGGAGTTCGAAACCGCGGGCGGCATCGGCGCGTAATTCGCCGCGACGACCGGTGGCCTTATCCACGGCATCAAGGATCAGAAAGGCCTTTTGGACCGCAGCGCCGGAGTATTCCCTCGTGTGCAGAACAAGATGTTCCCGGAAAAGGCGCGACATTCCGGTATAGAGCAAATAATTGATGACCATCTGCTCGATCGACGGGTCGGCCCTCTCGTTCCGACCTTCGAGGGTCTTTACCAACCGGAGAAAATGTTCCGCCTGCTGCTGCCGGATATTCTCATGAACCCGGAGTTTTCCTCCGGTCAGGGAAACCCCCGGCTGAAGAAGATCGCCGATAGCGCGAACCGCCCCGGAAAAGCGCAGTTTCGAGGGAGCAACCCCCTCGGTGAAAGAGAAAAGGGTCCTCACCGCCTCGAACAAACGATCATCTCTTGGGGAAAATTTCCCGTCGAGAGTCGGCCTCAAAATAAAGGCCGCCATTCGCTCAAAGAGAGGCCTGTCGCTTGCTTCGGTCCCGGCGCCGATCATGTCCGCGACGATCCCGGCAGAAGCGTTAAAACTCTGTTGCGGGCTCAAAAGGCCCGAGATCCCCTTGAGCCCCTTCTCGGCTTTTTCCAAAAGGCGGCCCTGGATGTAACGCAGAACCTCAACATCCGCGGGGTCTGTCATCTTCAGATCAATCACGGCCCTGGCAAGATCTTCAGCCGTACGCCGTTCCGCGCGATCCGAAGCTTCGAGAGAAGAAACACCCGTTTTCGCGCGGATCTCCAAACGTCCGGCCCCGCGAGCGATCAAAAGTTCGGACGCCTGACTTTCGTTCAGATCTTCCAGACTTGTGACCAGATACTTCGAGATATCGCCAAATCTGTCCGGCTCTTCTTTTTCCATCTCAAGGACACGCTTCACGTTCTCGCCGCGCGCGACCGCCCGGCCGGAATAGGTCACAAGATCGACCGTGATAAACGGCTCGATGCCGCGGGGATCATAAGCCGTCGCGGTGTTCGGCAACGTTCCTCCCCACGAACCCGTATGAACAAGAAGTCCTATCTCAGCAACGGGATCTTCCGCCATCGCAAAATCATTCCCCCGGCTCTGGATCTTTTCACCCGGACGGTCCGGATCTTCCGACTCAAACTGCTGCATTTCGTCCCCGATCGCCGCCACCGTAACATCCCTGCCCTGAATGGCCGGTATTTCGTTGAAATCAGGATCGCTCAGAGCAAAATCCACGCCCTCGGCCTTGCTCCTTCCAGAAACGTCGGTCGTGGTGCTGCCGCCGGCCTGGGCCGAAATGATAATAGGCGCGATCTGTCCGGGATTTTCCCACTTATCCTTGTTCTTTTTAAAAAGTTCCAGGACCGCTTCTTTTTGCTCGGGCAGAACCTTAATGCGCCTCTCGGCACCATCTTTTCCGCGGACGGTAAACTCCCAGTCCGCGTTCTTTCCCTTACCAAGAAGTTGCTTGACGATCCTGAGCATCTCTCCCGGATCCGATAACAAAGCTTCCATGATTGCGGCCTGCTTTTTGCGGAGTTTGGCTTCGGGAGGCAAATCCCAATTCCGTTTTGAGTCAAACCGCCCGGACGGAAGGATGGCAACGGAAGCGAACCCAAGAGCTTTCCAGGAACCATCCGGCCGCTGTACCATTTGCGGTTCCCGGAGCTCGATCTGATATCCCTCGATCTCGTAGGGAACTTTCGGCATGCTGAGCCGGGACGCTAGAACGATCAGATCGACCTGCTTCTTGGGAATGCTCCTCTGGTTGACCTTGATATACCCAACCCCCTTCTTATAGATAAAAAGGGCGCTTCCGGCGCAGGCTCCAAAGGACATATTCTGAAAGATCTGGTGCATTCCCTCGCGGGAAAGAGCGACCCCCGTCCGAATGCTAAGCCATGACAGGATCCTTTCGATCTGCTTCATCGGTTCAATGATCTGTTTTTTTGGACCCCGGAAATCCTGCCCGGTAATATAGTGGATCGCGCTCGTTTCGCTCGTGGCCGCATCGTGGTGAGCATGCGCCATCGGCGTGGTCAGCTCCGTTCCCGCGGCCGACATCGTTCCATCCATGTCCGTCATGGTCACAGGGACTTTCCCCTGAGCTTGAGCGATCCTCAAGAACCGCTGGTAAGGGATCGCGACCGAAAGCTCTCCGATCAACTTCAAAAAGGCATTTCGTCCCGCAACCGTTTCATCTTTGCCATCCGCGGCTTTATCCTTTTCCGCCAAAGACTCAAGATGCAGGAGGAACTCGAGATGTTCACGATAAGCCGCTTCTTTCCGGACAGCAACCGCTTGCCCCAAGCCCTGCTCCACCACGCTGAGGAGATGACCTCGAAAGATATCCTGGGCTTCTCCGACGCCTGTTGGAGCGATTGCCTGCTCAAGATTTAGGATCCGGATCTCATCCGTCAGACTTTCCGCGATCCGAAAACCGGCGGCGGCGAGCCCCCCCACAAAAGCCTCCGGGTTGCTTTCGGACAAACGGACCGCGTCCTTATCTTGAAGGATCCAGTCCATTTTTTCGATCTGGAATTGAAGAACCGCCTTGAGACGATCCAAACGATCCTTGGGATTCCGTCCGACGGTCAAGAGCTCGTTCGGAAAAAGGATCGTGACGGTTTTTTTCGTCACATAGTCGGTGAAGTCCACTTTGCCAAGACGGTGCGTCGCTTCCTCCCGGCGTTTATTAAGATCGCTTGCGATGGGAACGCGACTAGCATGAAAAACCTGATCGGTCCGTTCTTTCGAAAGGAACTCCACCATAACCGTCCGGCCGCCCTTTTGCAGTATCGTGAGCGGTCGGTCCAGACGAATGGCCCCGGGATCCATGCGCGTCCCGGTGGTTTCTTCGATCGCTCGGCGAAGCGTATATTCGACCCAGCCTTCTTCGGGTCCTTTTTCCGCGATCCAGGCCGGAACCGTTCCCTCATTCAGCCAAGCCGTAAATTCTTTGACAAGACCCGGATGAAAAATAAGCTTGTGAACATCCGAAAGCCCGAGCATTTCGAGGGTCAAACCCGCCTGCTGCAGCTTCTCCGAGAGCTCTTCGTGACGCTCAATAAGCGTGAAGATCGGAAGCGGCGTCAGTTTTTTCTGCGTGGTTGTCTTCATGATTTCCCAAAGGGCCTGCGCCAGTTCTTCAGAGACCGCAAGGATCGACGCGTTAAAAAGATCCGGATTGGTCCGGCGCGGCGTCATTTTCACTTCGGTCCAGTTGCGCGAAACGTTCACCTGGATACCGCGTTTTTGCAATGCCTCGATATCCGCGTTGGTCGGCGTGTTGGCGCCCGTATACCCTCCCATTTTTCCGTCATGGGCATCCCGTTTCGTTCCCATTTGAGGCATCGCCGTATCGATCGGAAGATCCAGATCCGTGTTCGCGGTCGTCAAGATCCGGTTCCACAAAGATTCCACGGGGACGCCGGCCATATGATGAATAAAATCATCGACAGCTTCCCGCCAGATCATGCCGCGCGTTTCATCGTCCCGGACGGGATTCGCCAGAAGGATCTTTGTCGCCTTATGATTGGCCTCCATCGCGCTGACAATGCCGGGATTCTTGAAAAGGATCCCGAGGCTTGTCCCCCAGCTCGAAAGCCCGGAGAGAATGAGATCCGCATTTTTGATCGTAGGACTGACGCGGCTGTGCAGCGGAATATCGGGATAATAATTGCTGACATCTTTCATCCGGCTGATGCGGCGTTCGCGGCCGAAACGGGTGCCGGAAGGCGTGTGGGAGAAAAAATCCTGCCCTATTTTTTCCTGCCCGTCATTCGTCGTGACGACCATTTCATTACCATAAGGAGTATCGACCACCGCAAACCCCTTTGATCCGACCAGGTCCCGGAACAAGCCGAACCCGGCATAGACGGCATCCAGGTTCATCGATTCTTCGCCTTGCCCCTCTGTCATGAGCTGAAGACCGTCATGCACAAGGTTCCGGACACTGTTGAATTCAACCGCCTGTCCCGTGGCATCCACACGCTTGGCGATCTCCAGCACCCGGTCAAAAACCTTTTTGAAGGCCTCTTCCCCGTTGGCTTGACGCGCTTTTTTGAAAAGATCGTCTTTGATCTGGCCCAGTTCATCCACAAAACTTTTTGCGCCTTTGCTGCACCGGTAGGACATCAGCGCGCGGATAATCAAAGCCGCAGGAGCGCTTTCCATCACGGCCGCTTCACACGCAAACCGGGTCGTGTCTCCCATCGCCGTGGTTGGCACCCCGAATTGAGCGGCATTACGTCCCCGCACGAGCAGCGTTCCGCCTCCGTTATCCGTTCCGCTGATCACCGCAAGCGCAGGGTCAGTCGTCATCCGGTGGACCACGCCCGCCATCGCCACGGCTGCACCGCCGCCCGATTCGATAATGATGTTCCGTGAAAGGTCCAGACGGGTCGCCCCTTCTTCAAAACTGGCAAGTTGGGCGATCCGGTCTAGATTCGCCAAAGCGACATGCGTCAGATGAAGAGCTTCGGCAATGCCGCTACCGTTCGCAGCCGCCCTTCCGATCGCCGATCGAAATCCGGCGTAAAGCTTGGAATTATTTTCCAATCGGCTGCCGACCGCTCCGGCGATTCTCATGAAAGCTTTAAGAGCGGCTTTTTTAACACCCGGGGTCAACAAGCCTTGACGTCCTTTCGAAGAAAAGATCTCGCCGGGCTTTTGTGCCATCATTTCCTCCAGCGCGTCGAGAAGGATATTCCCCGCCAGCGCGAAAGCATCGCCTTGGGCCTTTCCGATTCTCTCCAGCGTTTTAATGCGGATCGCTTCGCTGATCACCGGATCGATCAGAGCGTCCTGGATACCGACGAGCCGCGCGAACCTGTTCTGCGAAGATTCGAACTCCGGTGAACTCAAGAAGTCATCCGAGTGATCGCGAAGCGACACAAAAGCGCGAGTCCTGTGAATATGCATCCGGCTCATCCCGGCCTGAAGCTGAACACTCATCGTGTCATCGTTTGCGGCGTCCAGATTGGGTGTGATAAAGATCGTCGTCGCAGGCGGACGCGTTTTATTGGAAGCTTCCCGGTCAAGCGCCTGCACGGCGACATCCGAGTCGAAATCCCTGAGCCGGTAAGCCGCCTGCTGGCGAAGCCAGTAATATCCCTCCGCCGTTGCGTCATGATCCAGCAAAATATCCGCCAATAGCCGGACCGCGGCGTCTCGCGCACCGCTCTGCGGTAGTTGCCGGGCAATACGGCTCACGCTCTGCAAAAGCATGCATTGCTGGACGGTCCAGCGCCGGACCGCTTCGTAAACGCTCGACTGTTCCACGAGGGCTTTCCAAGCGTCATCCTGACGTTGTTCCTTTTCAAGTTTGTCCACACCGTCGATAAGTTTTTGAAGCCCGCGGCTTTGAGAGTGGGCCTGGAGACCTTCGCGGGAAAGATTGATGAGTTCCGTTAAAGCTTTCTCATCGCCCAAAACGGTCAGCATATCCATGGCCTGAAAGCTCGCGTAGAGAACATCCTCATGAACGTCTTCCTTGGCCCCAAGCGTCTGCCGGGTATCCCGGTCTTTATCAAAGGCGACCGTCCCGAAACCACGCACAAGCTCGTGGTATTGACGCGCCTGTTTCAGCAACAGGTCCCGCAGGAGTTCGCGCTGTCCGGCATCCGCGGCGACAAGGAACGAAGGGATCACTTCTTCCCTGATCCTCCGGACGGCCTCATCCGCGCTATCCTCGTCAAAAGCGGCGCCGAGTTCCCTTAAAGCTTTGGAACGGAGATCCATCAAGATATGTTCATCAGACGAAACGGTTTTTCCGGAACGCACCCGGTCGAGGAACCCCGCGTTCATTACACCGAATACCGCTTCGTACGAAACGCCCCGCCGTTCCGCGCGATCCGAAGCTTCGAGTTTTGCGTTCGTTTCCTCGATGGCACGCAATTCAGCGCGGGAAACCCTTCCCAGCACCTCCCGTGCAAACTCACGGTCGCCACGGCTTTGGGATCCGGCGAATAATTCAAGACGATCCCGGTACTTTAAAATGAATTGTTTGAATGCAGGATCCGATCCAAGCAAAGCTCTCCATCGATCTTTAGCCTCCGGGGAGAATGCCTCACCCGCAAGCAACGCTGATAGCTCAATGCCTTCCGCAACCGACGCCCCCCAATCGGTCTTCGGGAACTTCTCGAGCAACTCCCGGGCAAACGCCTGCTCGCCGCGCCCCGATCGGACCAAAATTTCAAGGCTCCCCCTGTACCGCCGGATAAACTCCTGGAAAACAGGATCCGATGCCAACAAACTCCGCCAACGATTCTTCGTCCCCTCGGACAGCACTTTCCCTGCAAGAAGCTCCGAAAATTCAACGCCTTCAGCGACCGAAGAGGTCTGGGGACTCTCCCGTTTCTCCGCGCGGAAATCGACTGGGGTAGTAGCCGTCGACGATCCGGGGAACGTCCCGGACAGTTGACGCGCCCCGGAAACCGTGACCACTGAAGGACCGGTAAAGGAAACATCGGCGGGAACAGTCGACACAACCACGGACCCGGCACGCGCGACATGGGCGGCAAATTCCTGGCCCGCGGTCACAGGAACGGACGGGATCGCGGCGTTTTGGGGCAGCATGGCTCCGGCGGATCTCGGAGAAAAACGAAGCTCCGCAGGATCCTGCAAATTCTCCGCGGCGGTCGCCCGGGAAAGAACGGGACTGTCCGCAAAAGCGTTCTGGACCCGGCGAGCCTTGTCGGCACCTGTGATCTGATAGGTTCCAGAAAGGACCGGAGCCGCAATTTCGAGGGTTTCCTTGAAAAGAAGGGCTTCCTGTTTCGTGAGGAACGGGTTCTTCACTTTGAAATAGGCGCTCAGGTCCGCGTTATCGTCCGCCATGACCCTCTGGTACATTTCGCCATGATCGGTCTTCGAGATCCGCGGTGTCAGGCTCGCATAACCGGCGCCTTGCTCGACCAGGGCCTCGCGGACGCCTTCGGAGTGAAAGCCGCCGGTGATCAGCACCACCAATCGGGATGAGGGATGGAGCATGAAGGGTGACGAAAATCCGCTTGCTCCATCGGCCATCCGCCTTCCGCCATCCTGTTTTGAAAGGGCAAGAGTATTCTCCGCCAAGGCCCCGTCACGCTTGAGCGTGCCTTCATAAAAGGAAAAGGCCTTTTCGAGCGCGGCCAGGAGATTCTTGTTGCCTTTGACCAACACCGCAAGATCTCCGCGGACTTCAAGAGCCTTCCGGTACTCGGCACGCGAAAGTTCCAGTGAAAGAAGTTTAACGAGAAGCCCGGAATTCTCTAACTGCCGGACGAACTCTTTTTCCGCATCCGTTCGCGAAAGCTTTGCGATGAGCTGCGACTCCAGGGAATCCATTTCACTCATAAGACCCGTCACATCGATCTCGGATTGGAAGATCAAAAACTTCAGGCTCTCGAGGAACGCCTTGCGGTCGGCCAGGTCGATCTTGTGTCCCCGGGCGAAAACAGACAAGCGTTCAAGGAGCTTGCGGGGATAAAGCGCTTCCGGCGCGCCCAACATGCCACGGCCAACCTTCGCGGAAGAGTTTTCCGTTGCGCTGTTTTTTTCCAGCCCCACCTTTTCCGCTCCATAAACCGACAAAGCCTCGACCAGCTGCTTCTCGGCGACGGTTTTAGCGGCCGGACGGATCTCTTCGATCAGTTTTTTCCATTCGTCCGCGGCACGCGCGCGGTCGAATCCCTGTCCGTTCTTCTCAAGAAGAACCACACGGACCAGGTTCGGGAAACGCAGCTGCTCGATCGCATCATTCAGATCGATCGCAAGGGTTTTTGAGATTTCCTTGCGAAGCGTACGAACATAGGCCTGGAGATTGGCGTCCGAAACCGTACCGGACACGTCATAGCGGCCTTCTTTGCGGCGGTCGCGCTCTTTCAGAAACCCGCGAAGCCCGGGGTTAAGCGCACGCGAGCTTTCCTTTTCGAGTCTCTCACGAATGGGGATCAGGAGTTTTTGAATATCGCCGCGTTTAAAAAGCAGATCGCGGTAGGCCCTGAGGTTGGAGGCGTAGAGTTCGGTGTTTTCAACACCCTGAACCTTCGGTGCGATCAACGCACCACGCTCAACGCTCAACGCATTCGTCTTTCCCGTCGCGCCTTGCGCGTTGCGCGTTGCTCTGTAATTGTCCCATACAAAAAGCTCCGCGCCGGTCAATTCCCCTTTTTGAAGGAGGTCTTCGATCACGGCCTGATTCGCCGCCGGAAATTCCCGGAAAAGATCCAGATACTCAGGGTAAAGCGGTCCCTCCGCGCCTTCGATAGCGACGGAAAGACCGGGATATTTTTCGGCAAGAAATTTCAGCGTTCGATAGATATTCCGCTGAGCCTCGGGATTGGCGTGAGCGTCTTGGATATGAATAACAAATTCGAATGGAGGTTGGAGGTTGGAGGTTGGCGAAACACTGCTTGCTCCATCCGCCCTCCGCCCTCCGCCATCCACTATTTCATGTAAAGTGCCGATCTCAGACGGCAACGTATAGAGGTAACTTTGCAGATCTTTTCGAAATTGTTCCTGCTCCCGCAGCGCCATTCCCCCTACTGCCGCGAGCACAGCGGACGGATCCCACAGGATCGTGGTCGTCAAGAATACGACGGCCACAAAAAAAGAAATTCCCCTACACATCCACGAGGGTCGGGATTGTTTGTTCATAGTTATTTTTTTAGCCAGGAGCGCACCTGGGACCTACAGGAATGACCTACTATGTAATACCTTTTTATAAGTTTTCTAATTATCTGAAGTATACACGACGCTTCTCGAATCGTCAAATTCTTGGAAAATATCGTAACTCATTTTGCTGCAATAGGTTGCATCGATTTAGCAGATAAATAAAATACGCTTTTGCATAGAGGTCGTCCAAATACAGGAAAATACGAATTTTTCCTTTGGGGAGGAATGCTTTTCAGGAAGACGGCATTACACGGGATTGGCCGGCCGAAACAAGGGCTGCCTCCAGAAACCAGCCGTAGAGATCGATCGTTCTGCGCGGGAGGTCGTCAGAGAAATCCGGACATGAGACATGTCGCCGGTTCAGAATCCGGCTTGCTTACCGGAGAACCGAGACAAGAAAGACTTCGTTCAATGCTTTATTTCTTAATATCCTCAGGCTGCCATCCCCCGCCCAACGCACGGTAAAGCTGGACGTAAGAGACCAGCTGCGAGCCCTGCGTTCGCGCGAGGGTGTTTTGAGCGCTGTAATATTGCTGGTCTGCGTCCAGGACCTCGGTATAGCTGGAAAGCCCCCCCTCATAACGCGCCAGGGAAAGTTTCACGGATTCAGCCAGGGCCGCGACCTGTTTTTCCTGTGCCGCGCGTACAACCTTATATTTTTCGATGTCCGCCAAAGCATTAGCGACCTCCTGGAACGCACCGATCACCACCTGCTTGTAAGACGCCACGGACTGCTGCCATTTGGCTTGGGCGGCCTTGTAACCGTAAACATTCTTTCCCCCCTTAAAAACAGGCATATCCACATCCCCGCCGATCGACCACGTATACCCCTTGCCATTAAAAATCTCGGAAGGCCTCTCTCCGCCGCCGCCGACAAAATTATTCAAATTCACCTTCGGCATGAATTCACCGACAGAGACCCCTACCTGCGCATTCGCCGCCCTTAAAAGCTGCTCCGCTTCCATGATATCCGGCCGGCGCTTCAACACTTCGGAAGGAAGACCTGTGCCCGGTAACCCAAGGGCCAATGTCTCTTTATCGATATCCGAAATCCTTGAAACAGCGCCGGGGTTCCGGCCAAGCAATGCCGAAAGTTTGTTTTCCTGAATCTCGATCTGGCGTTCAATATCAGGAATATTGGCCGCCGTCTGTTCATAATCAGCCTCGGCCCGCGCCACCTCAAGACCCGAAGCCACTCCCCCTTTTTGTCGCTTCTGAAAAAGATCCAGGTTGTCTCCGCGGGTTTTGAGGGTTTTCCGGGCAATATCAAGTTCCAGATCCAGTTCCAGAAGCGTGAAATAAGTCTGAGCGGCATCTGCCACAAGCGTGACCATGACCCCGCGGCGGGCGTCTTCCGTTGCCAGATACTGCGCCTGCGCGGCACGGATCGACTGGCGGATCTTTCCCCAAACGTCAAGCTCCCACGCCGTGCTGAATCCTCCGGTCATGGTCGAGGTCAACCGGTCGAGACCGGGATAAAGAACCTGTGAGTTCCGATCGCGTGAAACGCCGCTCGTCAGGTCCGTCTGAGGCATGATCTGAGCCCGCGTCACGCCCACCATGGCCCGCGCTTCGTCCACCCGTGCCGCCGCAGCACGCAAGTCGTAGTTATTGACCAGGGTCTCGCGGATCACCTCCTGCAGCTGCTTGTCATCGAAAACTTTCCACCACGGCAGGTTGACCATCGACTCTCCCTGCTCAAGAGTCTTGTAACTGCGGTAACTTTGAGGCAGCTCCATCTTAGGCTCGCGATACCGGGGACCGATCGCGCAACCGGAAACGAGCAGGGTCAGCAAACACAATAAAGTCGTTTTTTTCATATCGATTCTCCTTTAAACATTTCCACATTAATAACAGTTCGGCGCGCCACGCACAACGCGCAACGAATCGCTAGTTATTTTTACATGGTGCGTTGAGCTTTACGCGTTGCGAGCATTATTTCGTGACCGCGATCGATTTCCGGAAAAAGCCAAGGCTGTAAACAAAGAAGCCGAGACCAATCGCGCTCACCATCAAAAACTGGCGCCAGACCGCGCTCAATCCGCCGCCCCGGTAAATAATCACCTGCGAAAAACTGACAAAATGCCTTGAAGGCAGAAAGAACGTAATGCGCTGGAGCCATTCCGGCTGGCTTTCGACCGGCGTCGATCCCCCGGAAAGGAGCATCAGTACGAGAACCATCAAAATATTCAAAAGCGCGAACTGCGCCATGGACCGCGAGATCGTCCCGAGGAATATCCCGAGCGCCGTCGCAAAGAACAGATAGAGGATCACGCCAAAAAACCAAAGCAGGTGCGAGCCGGCAAACGGCACCTTCAACGCCATCTGAACCACACCGAAAAGAGACATCCCGGTCGCGATCAGGATCACCAGCCCGTTGGCCCACACCTTCGCCATAGCGATCTCAAAGGCGGTGAGCGGCATGACAAGCAGATGCTCCAACGTCCCGTGTTCGCGCTCCCGGATCACCGCGGCACCCGTCAGAACGATCGTAAGCAACGTGATCTGGTTAATGATGGCCACCACGCTCAAAAACCAGGAGGCCGTTCCGTTCGGATTAAAAAGCTTGCGAATGATCAACGTGACCGGCGCCGACTGCTTTTCATCGGTGCGTTTCAAATAGTTCGAGATACGGCCGTTGATGATGTTCTTGATGTAGTTCGTACCGATCCCGGCCTGCTGCATGGCTGTGGCGTCGATATTGATCTGGATCTCCGGATTCCGCCCAAACCGGAGGTCGTCTTCAAACCTCGGAGGGATCGCAACCACGAACATGAAGAGTCCCCGGTCCATCGAATCTTCCACTTCACTCGCGGTGATCTTTTTGGGGATCTGGAAACGCGGAGGGTAAAACGCGTTGATCAGCTCCTTGGACAAGGTCGAATTATTCTCATCCACAAAAGCGATCGAGGCGTTGTTGACTTCGTTCGAGGTTCCCGTCGCCTGGACGTAGATCGCCATGGTAAACGCATAAATGACGAACAGAAGCATCACCTTATCGCTGATGAGACTGCGGATCTCCTTGAGCCCGAGCCAGAAAATATTCAGAAGGGACGCCATGCTATTTCTCCTGCTTTCTGAGTCCGAGCATGCTGACCGCCCAGAAGACCGGGATACAGCACGCCAGGAAAACAACGTCCTGCATCATAAGCCCGGGGCTCAGCCCCTTGGTATAGGCCCCCACGCTTGAGTGCATGTAATAGGTGGTCGGCCAGATCGAACCGATCAGCTTGGCCTTCCCCATCAGGGTCGACACCGGCTGCAACAGACCCGAAAATTGTATGGTCGGCGTGATCGTAAGGATCGCGGTGACAAAAACGGCTGCCACCTGGCTCGTGGTAAAACTTGAGATCATCATGCCGATCCCAGTCGTCGCGGTGACATAAAGCAACGTGGTGAAGGCCAGCATCAAAAAACTGCCTTTGACCGGCACCCCAAAAATGAATCGCGCCATGCCCGCTAAAATAAAAAAGTTGATCATCGCGATCGCGATATAAGGGATCTGCTTCCCCAAAAGATATTCCAGCCTTCCCGTCGGCGTCACGTAAAAGTTGATCATGGAACCAAGCTCTTTTTCACGGACAATACTCACCGCCATCAGGATCGCCGGAATGAGCACCAGAAGCAGGGCCGGAATGCTCGGCACGATCGAATAGACGCTTTCAAACGTAGGATTGTACATGTAACGCTCTTCAAAGGTCGCCGTATCTTTCCGGGGACCGACCTGCAACCCGTTCGCGGGATTCTGCAACATGGTCGTATTGACCGCCTGAACATACTGGGCGACCGTCTCACCGCGGAAGGTCATGGCGGCATCCACCTGGGCCAGGACCTCCGGGGCGTTCCCCCGGCGGAAATCCCTGCCGAAGTTGGGCGGTATTTCAAGGACCACGGACACGTCATCCGCCTGCAGCCGGTGCAAGCCTTCCTCTGCAGAACGAACCGGCGCAGTCGGCGTGAAATATCGCGGGGTTCCGGCGAATTGCTCGAGATAGGCGCGGCTTTCCGGCGACTGATCGAGGTCAAATGAGGCGTAGCGGATATGCTCAATGTCCGTGGTGATGCCGAAACCAAAAACGAGCATCAGTAGCGCAGAGCCGACAAAGGAAAAAACCAGCCTCACGGGATCGCGAAGGATCTGCATGGTTTCATTCCGGACATAGGCGAGCGTCCGGCCGAGCCGCAGTTTAAAACCGGAAGGTTGCTTCAAATCTTTCGGAGCCTCCGGCCGCTCGGCTGCAACCCCGCCGCCGGAGCTCTTGACCTTGCCTTTGGCGGCGGACCCGGCATCGGCCATGGCATCTTCCATGTAACCGATAAACGCATCTTCGAGGTTGGCCGCTCCCCGCGTTTCAATCAACTTTTGAGGAGCGTCACAGGCCAGGACCTTCCCCGCATTCATAAGCGAGATCCGGTCGCAACGCATCCCTTCGTTCATGAAGTGCGTGGTGATAAAGATCGTCACACCCTGCTTTCGCGAAAGATCGATCAGCAGCTCCCAAAAGCTGTCCCTTGCGACCGGATCGACCCCGGAAGTCGGTTCATCCAGAATCAATATTTTGGGTTCATGCAATACCGCAACCGCCAACGAAAGCCTCTGACGCAGCCCCATAGGCAGAGAATCGGCCAACGAATCGAGATGCGGACCCAATCCGAATTTTTCCACCAGCTCTTTGATGCGTTCCTCTGTCTTTTTTGCCGGAATATGATAGAGGAGCGCGTCCAAGACAAGGTTTTGCCGGACCGTCAACTCGCCGTAAAGCGAGAACGCCTGCGTCATGTAACCGAGGTTCTTCCGCACTTCCATGCTTCCCGCTTCGACCGAGCTTCCAAAAAGCGTGGCGGTTCCCTCCGTCGGGGGCAAGAGTCCCGTCAACATCTTCATGGTCGTGGATTTGCCGCAACCGTTGGAACCGAGAAACCCAAAGATCTCACCGCACTCGATGGAAAGAGTCACGTGATCGACCGCGGTGAAACTGCCAAAACGGCGGGTCAGGCCTTTCGAGTCGATCACAATATCCGCTTTTCCCGCCGCGCGCGGCGGGATGGCAAGCTCCGTATGCCCCATTCTTTTTTCTTCCGGAAGAAGCCCAATGAAACACTTTTCCAGGTCCTCAGTCCCCGTCCGTTTCATCAACTCCGCAGGCGTTCCCGTTGCCAGAACGCGTCCGGCATCCATCGCCACGATCCAGTCCCACTGCGCCGCCTCGTCCATGTAAGCGGTGGAAATAAGAACGCTCATGCCGGAACGACTGGCGCGAATATCGTTAATCAGCGTCCAAAATTGCCGGCGCGAGAGAGGGTCGACCCCCGTGGTGGGCTCATCGAGGATCAAAAGGTCGGGATCATGGACCAACGCGCCGCAAAGTCCGACCTTTTGTTTCATCCCTCCGGAAAGTTTCCCCGCGGGACGATCCGCGAACGGCGCGAGCCCCGTAGCTTCGAGAAGTTGCTTCACGCGGACCGGACGCTCCGCCACAGAAAGGCCGAAAAGTTGCGCCATAAAATCGACATTGTCATACACGCTGAGCTCGAGGTAAAGGTTCTTACCCAACCCCTGCGGCATGTAGGCGATCCGAGGGCACGCACGGCGGCGGTGCACGGCATCGGTCATTTCCCCGCCGAGGGCGGTCACCTGCCCCTGTTGGATCGTTTTAGATCCCGCGATCAGAGCCATGAGCGTCGACTTTCCGACGCCGTCAGGACCGATGATGCCGACCATCAGACCGCTTGGGATATCGAGGGAAATACTGTCGAGCGCTACAACCTTGCCATAGCGGTGGGTGACTTCCTTGATGGAGACCACCGGCTTGCCGGCGGATGCGGTTGAAGGCACCTGTGCTTCGGATGACGCCATGGTTTAAATCTCCGACATGATGCCGTGACTAAAACTCAGGTCACCGCACCCGTTTCACGCTCTTTTAATTGGCCTTCACGGCAGGCGCGGGATTGACCGGTTCGGAAGTCTGTTTTTTAGCGGCGGGCTGGACGAGATTCTGCAGCCAGTTGGGCCAGACGGCAGATTCTTTGACCTTCACATACCCGACGCCGCGAACGCCTGTCTTGACACGCTCGATGTACCCGGACACCAATTCCTGAGGCGCCTGGATCTTGACGCGGAACATCAACTTGTCACGTTCGCTTTTCGTCTCGACCTGCTTGGGGGTGAACTGAGCTTCTGGAGAAACGAAGGTGACATAGCCGGCAGCCGCACGTCCCGGAGCATAATCAACGGTCAACCTCGCTTCGGCACCGACTTTTAGGCCCGCGGCCTGCTCGGAAGGAAGGTAGATCTCCATGTAAACGTCTTCGAGATTCACAACCGTCAACGCTTTCCCTCCGGCAGCGAGCATTTCACCGGGTTCTGCCAAACGATAAAGCACCCTTCCGGTAACGGGAGACTTGAGCGTTGCGTCATCGATATGCGTCTGAATCGTCGCCACATTGGCCTGCGCGACTTCAACCTCCTGCTTGGCGGTCCGCAGGGCCGCATCCGCCTCCGCAAGGGCCGCTGTGTTTGTCTGCAATGACGTGTTCCGCGCGTCAAACTCCTGTTGAGAAAGGGCATTCTGATCGACGAGTTTCCGGGTACGGTCAAACTCAAGCTGGGCGTTTTCGAGCAGGCTCTTTTGCCTGACGACGGCAAAGTTGGCGCTTGCCACCTTCTCCTGCAAGGCCGTCACTCTCAACTTGGCTTCGTTCAGTTGGGAATCGAACGTCGCGGTATCCAGACGTACCAGCACCTGACCCGGCTGGACGAGGTCACCTTCATCCACAAGGATCTCTTTGACCCTCAACGCATCCTTGGCCACCGCGTCCACCAGCTTGGCCTCGATCCGGCCGTTCCCCGAAGCGATCCCTTTCGGCAACGCTGTTTTCATCGCCTGCCAGTACTGATAACCAAAGAACGCCGCTGCCAGGACCACCGCCAGGACAATGATCCACTTCAGGTTTAAAGACTTTTTCTTGGAGACAGTTTCGGGCATAGGAGACTCCCTAATAGTTGAGATTTAAAGATTTGATCATTGCCTGTAGCTATGAACCCGTATATAAAACCCACCGGACTTTCCCATACTATGCATAAGTGCTTTAAATTCAAAGAGAAAAAACCGCTTCCATTCCTAAAATAAAAACAGGACTATTTGAAGCGACAAGAACAAAACAACGCGCCGGGGATCATACCGGGCTGAGGTCGAAATTCGAAGACTTCTCCACCACTTGTCCCGGCCGCCGGTTCAGCGTCTCCACCAGTTTTCCGGACCATTCGTCGACCCGTTTTTCGGCAAACCCATACCAGGTCAACTGATCGACGTTCACGAGCGTGAACGGCTCGTTCTTCTTGTCCGCAAATTTGGCAACGATCTCGCCCGTACGGCCGTCCTTCAAACGGATCTCGATCGCAACACGGCTCGGATTGGTCTGGTTCAAAGCCGTGGCCGCCAATCCATAAAGCGGCACAAAACCGGCCGCCTTCAAAAGAACCTTGTTCGGTGTCAGTTCCGTAAGAGCCATCTCCACCCGAAGCACACCGGGGTCGGGTTGCGAGCTGAAAGTCACCCGGAAATGCTTTTGGGGATCCTCAAAGAACGCCCGCTCGAAGGACGCACGGGTGTATTTCGCGAGTTTGGCGATGTCCTTTTCGATCTCCCCGGTCCTCCCGAACTCCTGCCAGAAATTCGAGGTCATCAGATGCCTCGTGTCCACGGGAGCGATCACGACCTTTTGATATTTTTTCCAATTCACGCCGGGCTTGATCCAGGACATCTCAAACGGGAGATCCCCGCGCAGCGTCATGTTCTTTTGGTCCATGAATCCGCTCGATTTGGGCTCTCCCGCCACGGCGAAGAACGGAACCGTCGTAACGGCAAGCAGCAGGCAAACCATGTTTAAAATTCCGGAGTTCGTTTTGATCAAGTCGCTTTTCATGACCCTTGCCCTTTCCTCCTTTGTCGTTTTAGCTGACGCTGTAGCCTTTTCCGTCCATACAGGCCGAAAAGGCGCGGTTGAACCTGGCGTATTGGGCCTGCACAGTCTGAACTTGTTTCTGAGCTTCCTGGGTTTTCGCTTCGCGGGCCATTTCCATCCTCTGTCCCACGCCGCGCATCGCGCCCGCGGTCACGCCCATCGCGGCACCCCGTCCGGCGCCCGGATCCGTATTCTCACTGATACCGCCCAAAGCCGCTCCCGTCGTAACACCCCGCAACGCACCGCGCGCAATGGGTCTCTTTTGGGGAGATTCGCCCTGTTGTGACTGCATTGCCGAAAGTTCGCCCTGAAGATACGCGGGATCTACACCGGTCTCCCGTTTCGCCCAAGTCCGGCACTCGTTCGCGTCCTGCCCCTGTTGAACCGGGCTCTGGCCGTTCTTCGGATAAACAATCGGATCGTCGGCGTTCGCCAACCGCGCCGGCACACAAACAATCCCCAACAACATAATACCGAGCCACATGGATTTCATATAGTGCTCCTTGATTTAAGAGATTGGATCAGATTTTCTAATCGTTGATGAAATCGCCAAATTTATAGACACCATTGAACGTGTCGCTCTGACTAACAGCGCCATGATGCTATCACACAAACTCGCGATTCCGGAACAATCATACCCTTGCTGGGGAACTTCACTTACGTTATAGAAAAGCGTCTGTTCTGACCTTTTTCTTGAGTGACAATTTTCCGCAACACCCCTTGATGGATTAGATATGAAATGTCAGTTCCCATAAAACGGACGGGCTTGAAATGCCCTGCTCGTCACAGTAGCGAAGGTTATAGGCCAGGACACACTCAAACAAAACAACGATCGTCTGAGACAGGATGTCTTCCCCGAAACGACGGGCATAGACCGGGAAAGCACCCCTATGGATCCGGAAGATCACGAAGCCGATGTGCCGCAGGACAAGCTCCTCGGCTTGCACCTTGCCTCCGCGTTTTGCTTCCCGAATCGATCAGCGCTCTTCTTGGAGGGATATTTTAGGATACTTACGGATAATACTCCGATACGTCTTCGACACAACGGAGCATTGTTCATGTTACAGCATTACAAAACCAGTATTAAATCTTGTCGTTCATAATTTACGCATAATGACATTTTAAAAAACTATTATTCGCCGCTTTCTTTTTTTCATCGTTTTTAAGCTGCCTGATATCCACTGAGGCGTCGAAAGATCACCGGCATGAACGAGCACCCAAAGGGCATCACCGCCCGGAAGTATCACACCCGCATCCCCGACTTCTTAAATCAACCAGGGTAACGCCCGCAAGCTCCGCGTTGTGAGTTTTGGCTAATTCAACGGCGCATTTGATAACCGAATCCGAAGCGGGCGTTTTATCAAGCTCTACAAGAATTTTTTTGATCATGCCCCCCTCTCGAATTCTCATCCTTTATAGCTTTTTGATAATCTTCGCTGGAGTTCCGCCCACGAGGCACCCCTGGGGTACATCTTTGGTGACAACCGCTCCGGCCGCGATCACGCTTTTCTCCCCTATGTTCACCCCCGGGCATATGATCGCGCCGCCGCCGATCCAAACGTCATTGCCCACCCTAACAGGTTTTCCAAACTCGAGACCTTGTTGTCTCTGTTTAAAATTAAGCGGGTGACCGGCGGTATAAATCTGGACGTTGGGCCCCATTAACACATTAGAGCCGATCATTATTTTAGCGACATCAAGAAGAACACAGTTAAAATTGAAATAAACATTGTCCCCGAGTTGAATGTTGATACCGTAATCACAAAAAAAGGGCGGTTGCAGCCACAGTCCTTTCCCGGTTTTTCCAAAAAGACGCCGGCACAAGGCCAGACGTTCCCCCTCCCTAACGTCTTGAACCGTGGCATTGATCCGATCGAGAAGGGCTCTCGCTTTCCGCCTTAGGCGCACCAATTCGGGATCGTTTCCGTTATAGAGTTGTCCCGCGATCATTTTTTTATATTCGGTCACAAATACCCTCTTCCATTTTTTCGTTATTATAAGCTTTGGCGAATTAAAAAGGAACCGTGTCCGTCAGGATCCCTTAAGCCGAGGAGACAAAGAAAATAGATTTCACCGGCGGTTAAAACTTCCGACTTTAAGGGTGGCTCAAAGATGGAAATCTTTTTTCGCTTCCGGCTGATACAGCAGCTTCATGACCTTGAACAATCGATGTCCTGTGGGGACTTCCTGGGCGGTGTCCTCGCCCACACGGGCACCCAACAACGCGATCCCCAACGACGAAAAAATCGACACTTTGTTCCCGTCGTGATTAATAGCTTCGGGAAAACCGAGCCAGAACAATCGAACCTCCTGTGTGTCTAGCCACAAGATCTTTCCCGCCGAATTCATGGTCACGATACTTTTAGGTATTTTCTGAGCCGGCATAATCTCCGAATCTCGGAGAACCTTTCTAAGCCTTCCTAAAACGATATCCCTTCCCCCGCCGATTTCACGGGCGATTCTAATCGCCTCCGTCAAACGATCGAGGTCGTTTTTTGATATCTTTTTTTTGGGATTTGCCTCAACCGTGACATTTTCCGGTTCGACGTTCTTTTTTTCTTTTTTGTGTCTCATATATTCAATCCTTAAAAAGAAAATTCCGAAAGCTCCACGGATTTTTTTTGTCTAAGTTCGAATTTGGATTTTCCGGAAAAAACACCTGGTAATTTTTGAAAGGCGTCCAGCTATAGGGCTCTGAAACGAATTGGCCAAGGTATGGCTTCGCAACGGAAAGAACTTCCTTGTGGGGAAGATCATCCGGAAGGCAAACCCCATTCTGTGGATTTTTGATCATCCACATCGCCGCCGCAACCACACCGATCGCGACCTGGATCGTAGTCGCATTCTGGTGAGGCACGAGTTTTCGAGCTTCCTCGATATCCAGAACGCTTCCCGTCCACCAAGAGGTATATTTGTGTCCCATGAGAAGGGCCCCAAGGATATCCTTCCCCCGGATGATCTCATCCGACATGATGCGGCAGCGCGGTTGAAGTTCGTAGTTGCGGCACCGGAGCTCATGCAGCGAAGAGAGCGTTTCATTGCAGGGCATATAGACGTAATGGACTGTCGGACGATAAACCGCCTTCGAATTCCGCCAAACGGTAAGTTTTTCAGAAATCGAAAACGCTTCCGCGTGACGGATCGCCATCCCGACGATCTCATAATTCGGGACCCAAGACCGGATCCATGTGTTCATACCCATTTGGGATAAGAAGATCTGATTCTTCGGGCCAAATTCCGGCACCGCGGCAAAAGGAGGAAGTTCTTTTTCATGGGTGCCCCATCCCATTTCAGAGGGAGCAACACCTTCTTCACGCAACCCCTCGATCGACCATGTGCCGACAAATTCGTCGACCTCTTTAGGCTGATCGGTAATCTGCGTATCGCGTTCGCTTACATGGATCGTTTTAACGCCAAGCTTCATCGCTAAAGCAGCAAAATCCTCTCCCCGGATCAAGTGTTCGAGAATTTTTCGGTCTTTTTTGAGAGTCGTTTTGTCATGAACCGATTTTTCAGCAATATCCAAGAGACCTTGTTTCGTAAAATGGGAAATAAGCCCCGGATTCGCGCCGTGATCCAGAACGGCCGTGGTATGACCGTCAGCCCACTTGGCGGTCATTTCCCGGATCTTCATTTGCTTGAAATAAAGCGATTTTTCAAAAGGCGTTTTTCTCTCGATATTAGCATAGGGATCCCATTCCTCAACCGAGGTGTTGATGTAAAAGACCTTGTTGTCATGGCACCAGCTAAGCATATCGAGCGAATCGATGTTCCATGACAGATCAATGATCATCCCCCCTGACGAAACGTACTTGGAAAGAGTCCTTGCAACGTTGACCGGACTGATCCTTTCCTGGGCATAGCGGACGCCTTTTTTGATCCAAAGTGCAAGCTCCTTGCGTTTATCAGCGAAATCAAGAACTGTAATATTTTTATACGGGATGCGGATGTGTTCCAAAAGTACGGGTAAAGTGCATCGCCCCACAGAGCCGAAACCGATGCAGAGCACCTTTTGGTTGAATTGCATCATGATCACCCTCCTTTGTTTATCTAAAAACCTCTTTTACCAATGATAAACTCGCTCAGAGCTCGTACTGCCCCGCAGCCTCCGGTTGATACAACACCTCTTCGACTTTGAGCCGCCTCATTCCTGCGGGAACCGGCCACTCCACGAGATCGCCAACGCGATAGCCCAATAAGGCCATGCCGATCGGAGCTAACACAGAAATTCTTCCGTGTTCGAAATCTGCGTTTGCCGGATAAACGATGCTGTACATGCAGATCTCACGGGTATCCATATCCCTGAATTTAACGAGCGAATTCATCGTCACGACATCCCTTGGGATTTTCAAAGGATCCACGATTTCCGCCCGAAGAAGCTCTTCCGCAAGCATTCTCAGATAAATCCGCTCGTGATCCCCGGGATTTGTCATCCCGCGAATCAGTTGCCGAAGCCGTTCCGCATCATGGGTGGTAACAAATATCTTTCTTTCTTCCACAAAGCACCTCCGGGCTTATTGTATTTTCACAAATCGAACGCCATTAACTTTCTACGTTGTGCCGTTTTTTATGCGCACCTCTCGTTGAGGAAAAGGAATCGTGATACTATTCGCATCAAACGCTTCTTTGATTTTTTCCGTTAAACGAAAACGCACATTCCAATACTCGTTATTTTCGACCCATGGGCGAACATAAAAATTAATACTACTTTCGGCAAGTTCGCCTACGGCAACAACGGGCGCTGGATCTTGAAGCACGTCGGGATCAGCATCAAGAACGGAACGCAAAACTTGCTTGGTCTTATTTAGATCATCTGAATAAGAAACTCCTATCACCATATCAATGCGCCGTTTATTATGAGCCGTCATATTCGTGATACATCCACCCGTAGCGTGGCTGTTCGGAATAACGTATTGGATATTGTCCCCGGAACACAAAATGGTATTAAATATTTGGATTTCCTGAACTTTTCCCGTAACGCCCGCAAGAATGACCGTATCGCCGACCTTAAAAGGCCGGAAAATTAAAATTAAAATTCCGGCCGCAAAATTTGACAGGGAACCTTGAAGGGCCATACCGACCGCAAATCCGGCAGCGCCCAGGACGGCCACAAAGGAAGCCGTTTGAATTCCCAGTTTGGCCAACGCCGTGATGCTGACGAAGACTAATAAACCCACATAACTAAGATGCTTAGAAAATTTCGCGAGCGTTTCATCGATCTTGGCGCGCAAAAGTATTTTTTCGAAAATAATGGACAACCGGCTCGCCAGCCATTTCCCGACAACAAAAATAACCAGGGCTGCCAGAATATCCAGCCCATAAATTGCAATGTTCTTTTGAATCTCGGTCAGAATTTTTTCAATATCCACAACAGCTCCTTTGATTTGATAAAAATTAACGTTCACTGAAAAACGGCATGAAATGAACTGTAATTTCCTTTAAACATACCGACGACCATTTCCGATATAGCCTTCCCCTCCTCCGGAATAACCGCCTTGATACTCCTTTTCGTCAACGAGAATCGCCTTAAGAAATCCTCATCAGCCGAAGTTAATTTGACGCGCGCCTTTTGGAGAGTTTTCAGAACTTTTTCATAAACAAGCGCCATGCAATAAGCATCATCCAAATAGCCGAACAGCTTTTCATTATCTTCCAGAAGAAAATCTTTCGGGTGGTAGAGATAGGTCAGCGTAAATCCGATCGACTTTTTAATTTCGGTGGGGACCTCCCCCCGATTGCAATAAGCCAGACCCCGCGACAAAAGCTGCGGCATGAGACAAATCAGATTTTTTAACCGTTGTTCAAAAAGATGCGTGGCTTTTTTCCCAATCCTGCCACGGATTTGATGATGAAAATCATCGCCGGGATCTTTAGAGAGACGCTTCAATCTCTCATCTAACGCTTTCAACATGCCTCGCCTCCGCTCCTTGAAGATTTCTATTTCTAGGAGGAGCATGCCATAGACATGATCATAATAAAAATATATAATATTTATCATTCTTATAAATTTATATTATGATTCCATTCAATTATCACCATCTCTATTATTTTTACGTTGTCGCCAAGGAGCGCTCCTTTTCGAAAGCGGCCAGAGCTCTTCGCGTTTCTCAGCCCGCATTAAGCGCGCAACTCAGACAGCTGGAAAACTATTGGGACCATCAGCTTTTCAACCGAGATCCGGGCAACCTCACTTTAACCGAAGACGGCTTGATGGTTTTTAATTATGCGAAGGCGATTTTTGATCTGGGGCAAGAACTAGCGGACACCGTCATCAACCGCAAACACACCGAAGATCTCAGGATCCAACTTGGCGCTTCAAGCGCGGTCCCTAAAGCGATCGTCGAGGCGCTTGTGCAGTTTATTTACCAATGCAAACCAACGGCAAATCTGATTTTGCGTCAGGATAAGATCGACAACATGATCGAAGATCTTATGGTTCATAAGCTCGACCTTGTTATCAATGATTTCCCCTACGAAACACCCCATGAGCAAGGGATCCAAAATCATTTAGTGGGAACGATTCCGATGGTGTTTTGCGTCAGCAAAGAACTGGCGCATAAATTCAAAAACATTCCCAAGGATCTGAACGGAGCCCCTTTGATTTTGCCGACCGCACCGGATCAAACTTATCATGCGATGCAAAATTATATTCACACCAACAAAATAAAACCGAAGGTCATCGCCGAAATTCAGGACTTGGAGCTGGGCAGGATATTTGTAGCGATGGGAAAAGGCATCGGGCTTCTTAATTCCTATGCCGTCCTGAATTCCCCGGAAAGAAAATATCTCACCATATTGAAAGATAAATCAAAATTCAAGATCCATGACACCATCTATCTGATCAACCGGGAACGGAAAATCCCCCACCCTCTTATCACGCGGATCATTGAGAATTTCAAACTTAATTAAGTTTGCATAATTTAATCGAATGATTCGAATGCCACTCCTTAAAAAAGAACCTACACTTACTGCCTTGAGAGGAAAAGTGACAATTTCGCCTAACAGCAAATTCTCGCCTAATGCCTCCCCTGACTAGAAAGACTCAATCCAAAATGGCCGCATTTTGGGCAGCATTCCAGTTTCAGCAATGTTATCTTGATGTTCAAAAACGAAATGAATCAGAGATGAACTGAAACTGGCTGGGTGAAACTGAAGGCCGTTTTGGAGATAGCCCCAATTCCAATCAATCGAAGCGTAGCTGAGATTGGGGCAAGAGAAATGCGGTCATCGTAAACGGCCTTCATTAAGCCGTTACGATGCCGCGCTTGTACAACGAGGACAAGTGAGCCCGGATGGATTCGCCCCTGTTTCCGATAAGCAAAGACAACGCCGTCAGGACTATGGATGTCCTGTACGGCTACCTCCACCCTCAAGCACAACAACGCCTGCCACTTTCGTGCCAGACGTTTTTGTGACGCGCTTACGTCATGTACGCGTCATGATCTCAGCAATCGCCACGAACTATGTCATGAGTTGATGATGCTACTATTATATACACCAATTTCTGCAACCTATTCTTGCTGAATACGATAGGAAATGTCCGGTTCAAAGCTCCGGATATTTGAGGCGTTATGTCGTACTTTGGAGAAAAAAAACGACATTTTTAATCTGAAGGATTTAGTGCGTCTGCGCTACCTTGCGGTAGAGAGCGGCGGGATCATGTCATCTATAGGCGGTGTTATCGTTTCACCAAAGCGATCACGATATCCCCGTGCCGCAGTTGACGGCCGCGCTCCACGATCACAAGGTTGTCCGACATGATCCTGGCATCGATGATGGAATCCCCGGTCACTTTCACACAAGATAGCTGACTTGGGGGTTTTAAATTAGACGGAGGAATGGGTAGGGGCCATAAGTTTCAGAAAATGTTTTGCATCCAATAACAGCGAGACTATCCGCACCTTTGACAGACACCATCCGAATCCAAGGTATCACGGTTTTCATTTTGAGCCGTCTTTTATCATTTTGTTAAAATCTGGAGGATGCGTTTTTCGGCCTCATCCATACTCGTTACGAAATTTTTTGGGCCGATCGAGTCATACACACCCTTCCCCTTGATCATGCTGAAAGGCTGCGCCTGCATTCCGAGCAGGATCAGACAAACATTGTCCTTGTGGCATTTTTTATAGAAGGACTCTAGAAGGTTCAAATCAGATGGCGTTAAGAATGGGACCTTTTAAAAATCGATAATTCGCATCTTGGGTTTATTCGCTACTATCTTCATCACCTCTTCATAAATGTGAAGAGGTCCGATCAAAGAGGGCCCGGACACCTGAAATGCATCCACGCCTTTATGCTTCGTGAGATCGCGGAAATCCATGAATCTCCGTCTAACTTAACATAGGATCCGAACACACCGTCTAACGCAACGCCCTCTGGAAAGAACCCATCTCACCCATTCTTCAGCCTCCCTATCAATCTTAGAAATCCGTCAAGAATCGTCAAAGGATGCGGGGGGCAACCGGGGATGTAGAGGTCCACGGGGATTAGGGCATCCAACCCTTTGGAGGCTTCGGCACTTTTAGAAAAAATGCCTCCGGATATCGCGCAGGCTCCAATCGCAACAACGATCTTCGGATCCGGTATGGCTTCGTAGGTTTTTAGAAGCGCTTCCTTCATGTTGCGAGTGATGGGCCCCGTAACAACAATTCCGTCGGCATGACGCGGTGACGCCACAAATTGGATACCGAAACGGCTGAGATCAAAAACAGGCGTGTTCAGAACGTTAATGTCCGCCTCGCAGGCATTGCACCCGCCTGCCGACACCTGCCGCAGCTTGAGGGATCGGCCAAACATCTTCGTAATCCTTTTATTTAAAGTAAACGCCAAGGCCTCCGCATCTCCCTTGAGCATAAGATCTTCGCGCCGGGATGCCCCCATCCGGAAATCATTGGAATGTCGAATACCGCTATCAGGAATAAAGGCTATTTTTCCCAAGTCCACACTGTCTTCCTTGCGTGCGACAATAGGCCGCCCCCGATAGCGTGCTGGCAGGACCGGCGGCTTGCCCCTTGGAAAACGCAAGGTGCGGCAGCCTTGTTTGAAACGCGTCATCAGGATTTTCAACATAGTAGCGCCTTACTCATAGGATCATTCGACCTCACAGATCATGCCCGCAATAAGACAGATTAAAACTTTTATTACATAGCGGAAAATCAGAGATTTCCTGATTGCGCATCGCCAAGGTCAGGGCAAACCAATTTTGGAACGAGGGGTCTTTAATCTTGTACCGGCAAAGAGCCCCCTGGCTATCCGTAATCCCGACATGCATGATCTCGCCACGCCATCCTTCCACAAGAGAAACTGCAAGCGTTTCCGTCTTCAAAGGCCCGGGAGAAACGAAAATCTCTCCTTGGGGCAAGGATGGTAAAAATTTCAACAAAAATTCCAGCGAGCGCATCACCTCCTGACGCCGAACCAAAGCCCGCGCGTACACATCCCCCGTCGCGGCCAAAGAAATGGGAACATGATAAAATTGCCAAACTCCCGAAGAGTGATCGATACGTACATCATGTTCCACTTGACTCGCGCGCGCCACGGGACCGACCAACCCCAGATTCTTCGCGTCCTTGGGGGAAATCCCTCCGATGCCTTCAAAACGCGCAAGAACCGACGGCCGGGTGAACAAAAGATCGCTCACCTCCTCAAATTCTTTTTTGTAACATTTGAGTTTACGGCAGAAACTGTCCGCCATCGATACGTCCATATCAAAAAGAACGCCTCCCGGACGGCACAGGCCTTTGCCAAAACGGTTTCCCGTCAACTCCAGTAATAAATTCAGATAATCTCCCCGCATACGGCCAAAATACGCGCTGGTCGGCAGAAAACCCGCATCCATTCCCAAAGCTCCAAGATCCCCAACATGATTCGCCAACCGTTCCAATTCCAATGCGATAGCGCGAATGGCCTGTGCCTTGAGCGGAACCGTACAACCCGCCAGGGACTCCACCACTTCACAGAATGATGTCGAATGGCCGATGGAAGTATCCCCGGCAATGGACTCACTCAAAAGAACTCCTTGCCTCAAATCCCTCCCGCACATCATGGGCTCAATCCCGCGGTGCTGGTATCCTAGTTGAATCTCCAGATGTATCACTTCTTCGCCATGACATTGAAAACGAAAATGTCCGGGCTCGATAATTCCGGCATGCACCGGCCCCACACCAACCTCGTGAACTTCCTCGCCACCCACAGCATAAAACGGATAGGCCCCCGGGATCGTTCGCTGCGCCACATCTTGCCAAAGATCCGGGACCCCGCGATAATTGGGGTGGTACCTCACGGGTTTAAGCCAGGGGTGCCCTTCGGGTGTAATCGCCCACTGTTCCGCGATCTCACGCTCAAACAACTGCGCCTGAGGAAGCTCCTTGGCCAAAGATTTGTAGCGGGGACATTCCGCTGAGATTTTTGTCGATAATATCCGCAGTTCGGACTCTTCATCCAACCCAAGGATCGCGATCAGGCGAACGCCTCCCTCGCCTTCGGGACTTCCAAAAAGGTTCGCCAACCTCGCGCCTTTCTGACAGCCAAGAAGCACCTCATCGCGAAATTCTTTTTCCGACAAGACCGGAATATCCCTTAACGAAACATGACCGCCATTAAACAGTTCCATAGATCCTCATTCGTTCCAGCTGAACGCCCGGCCGGGGCCTCTTCAAGCCCCGATCAGAGCCACCGCCTCGTGAAGCACCCGATTCAAGGGAGCCGGCATCCACAGCCCAAGCACCAGAAGCATCACGGCGGCTGATGCGATCGTGATATTTATGAACAGATTCTCTTTTTTAGCCAACACCGGTTCCGTCGGCTTGCCATAGACAAATTCCAGCACAAGCCTTGCAATCCCGATAAAAATGACCGCCAAACACAAAATGATGATCCCCGCCAAAGTGTAATGTTTCGTAATGATGGCGGCATTGATGATCAAAAGCTCGCTATGAAATGTTGCGAAGGGGAACATTCCGGTTCCGGCCAGCAATCCCAATAATAGAAAAACACACGTCACAGGATAGATGTGGATGACTCCCCGGACCTCATGAGCGTTGGAAGACCCGTATTTCTGCGCCATAGATCCAGCCGTAAGGAACATCACCACCTTTGCCAGGGCATTATTGATCATATGGAATAAAGCGCCGAAGATCCCGACCCCACCTAAGCCAAGCCCCAAAACCAATAGCCCCATATGTTCGACGGAAGAAAAGGCAAAAGATCTCTTAATGTTTTTCTCGCCTAACAGGAATATCGCCGGAACCACAAGCGACAGAATACCCGTGAAGATCAAGATGGAAGCGTAAAAATCGCTTAACCCTGATTTATAACAAATCTGGCTCACCCGGATAAGCGCCAAAAAAGAGCACTGCGTCAATCCCCCAGCCATCAAAACCGTCACCATGCCGGTCGCATGACCGTAAGCTTTCGGCTTCCAACTGTGCATCGGAGCAAGCCCCATCTTGCAGCCATAACCCACGAAGAGAAAGATAACGCTCAATTTTAACCAATTGAGGGAAAGCGAAGAAGCGCCGTTAAGGATGGCCGGCAACAGAAGAGTGTGTGCATCATGCGCGGCGATTGCAAGAAAGAATGTCCCCATAAGCGCCAAAGCGATCCCCACAGAACAGACCAGCAAATACTTCCAGGTCGCTTCCAAAGTTTCCCAATTACGATGAAAACTGATCAAAGGCGCGCTAAAGAGCGTTGTCGTCTCAATCGCCACCCACAGAAGCCCCATATGATAGCTTACCGAAACCAACGTCATCATGGATAAAAGGCAAAAGAGACAGGAGGTAAAGGTCCGGTTGCCACTGTGTTCATGCTGGAAATAACCGATCATAAAAAAAGACACGAACAGAAAAAGAAGACTCACAACCGAAAGCAGGATAAGTCCCAGGGGATCCAGCACCAAATAACCCTGCCATTCAGGGACCGGCCGCCGCAACCAAAAGGATGCCACCACCAGGGCGTGACCGAGAGACATGGCCCATAGCAACCACAGCCTGAACATGGCTTTCGCCGGCAACCATACGACAAGCGCCCCCACCAGCGGGATCACAATTAAAAGAGACAGAATCAATTACTTTCCCCCCATTTAGGCCGACTCGAAGATCCCCGGGTCCGTTCGAATTCTTCATTAATGTGATTCAGCACGATGGCCATGACAAAAACCGCGACAAAAATATCCAGCAAGATGCCCATTTCAATAAACACCGGCATTGCATCCAGTAGTGATAGAGCAAAAAGAAAGATCCCGTTCTCGATCACCATATATCCCAGCACTTGGGTAATGGCGCGGGTACGGGTCACCATGGTCATAAAACCCAAAAGCATCGTCGCCAGCGAACATGGCAGAATCAAACTTGGCACCAACTTTCCCGGCAATCTCAAAGACAAAGAGATCCAGAAAGCAACGGCGATCAATACCGACCCACAGAGGATCGAGGTTCCGAACCCGAGAATAGGTTTGACCTCGGAACGCATGGAGATGTGCCGGATCGTCCAGAATAAAATGGAGGGTGCCAACACAGCTTTGAACGCCATCGTCACGAGAGAAAGCGTGAGAGTGCGACCCGAAATGGCACCCGCACTCATAAATAACGGCACAAGACTCAGGAAGAAAGATTGCAATGCAAAGATCTTGATCATTCCCACAATACGATGAGTTGCCAGAAGAGAGAGCGCCAGGAACACGGCCAGGATGCAACTCACATCGATCCAGGACATCATACCCCTAGGCCCTCCATAGACTTACAATAAGACCGAAAAACGCCAGAGCAAATGAGATCAGCAATAAAAGTCTTACGCGATTAAGGCGCAGGCGTGCCATCGACGACTCCACGATCCCCACGAAGACCGCCAACCCCAAAATCCCGCAAAGAAAAATCGCCGTATCCGTCACCGGATGGCCGGTCCGAACCGGAATGATGAGAGAAACCAGGATCCCGGAAAAAATAAATAATTTCATTGCCGCAGCATAGAGCATGTAGGCCAGGTCGACGCCGCTATGATCCAATATCATCACCTCATGGATCATCGTAAGCTCCAAGTGAGTCTCCGGATCGTCTACCGGAATACGGCAGTTTTCGGCCAACAGCACGATAAAAAAACTTGCGATGACCAGAAATAGTGCCGGATCAAAACCTTCAAAGGACAAAGAAAAGCCCGAGCCGATCATCTGAGACAAAGAGAGGCTCTTGGCGAGCAGCGCAAGCGTGATAAAATTCATGAACAGCGCCAATTCTGACAAACACGAAAAAAACGCTTCACGACTGGCGCCCATGCCCTCGAAGCTGGATCCCGTGTCCAAAGCGGCCAAGATCATAAAGAACCTGCCCAAAGCCAGGAGATAGACGGCCAGTAGAATGTCGCCCGAAAATTGCACCGGAGCGGTGAATCTACCAAAAGGAACCAGCAGTGAAAAAACCAGCATAACGGCAAGGACCACCGCGGGCGCCACACGAAAGATCCATGTGATGGTATGGCTATAGACACATTTTTTACGAAAAAGCTTCGCTAGATCAAAGTAGGGTTGAAACACCGAGGGGCCCACTTTTCCAGAAAAAAAAGCTTTAACTTTGGCGATTACACCGAGAAAAAACGGCGAAAGAAGACAAAGAATCAACCAGTGGAACAAAACCGGGAATGCATTACTTAGCATCAAGATCACAAACGACCTCGTTTTTTATTTTAATTTCCAGATCAACAAGAAAACTAGAAATAAAAGAATGTACATCAAGTAGAGCTGGGTATGACGCATGCGGTTACGATTTAGCCTTTTAGAAAGATTATTTAGAAAAGCCAACCCCGGACCAAAAATCATCTCTTCAGAGGCATCATGAACCGAAGAAGCCACGCGGGTTTCCCCCGGGAAAGAGCCCGTAATTTGTCCCCCCTGACGGCGGAAAAACAGCGCATGCCGCATCAATTCGACGATTGTTCGGGCAAAAGACGCTGAGGTGTATTGAAACCTCGCTGAGACCTGCGAAAAACCGCAACTCCATGTTTCCCGAATCGGCATAGGCGCTCCCCCCAAAAGAAGTCGCCGGATAAAGATCAAACACAACACGATCAGGAGGAACAGAAATGCGATCAAAACAACCAGCGTTAGGGGCATGAGAACCTGTTCAAGTTGGAGTGTTGAAAAATCCACATGCGTTAGATAGGCCCCGCCGCGGAAAACCAAACCGGTTACGGTTTGAGGAACAAGTCCGATCCATGCACATAATCCCGTTAGGATCATCATGGGGACAAGCATCCACTTGGATGTCTCCTCGCCGCATATCCCTTTCTGCGCCCCGGATCCTCGGGAAGATTCTTTTAAATCCACGCGGGGCTTTCCCAAAAAAACGGTTCCATAGACCTTGCTAAAACAGGCCAAGGCAAGAGCGCCCATGAGAGCCAGAGACAAGATCCCCAACGAACAAAAGATCACTCCCGAAACAGGAAGCCCGAAAAGTCCTTGAAAGAGTCCGAAATAAATAATGAATTCGCTAATAAACCCGTTGAAGAGAGGCAAACCGCAGATCGAGATCGCCCCCACCAGGAAAAAAGCGCTGGTGACTGGCAATGTCTTTGCCAAACCCCCGAGATGATCCATCTCTCCGGAGTGCGTCTTTTGAATAACGGAACCCGCTCCCAAAAACAAAAGCCCTTTAAAAAGCGAGTGATTCAAAACATGCAGGAGCCCTCCGCCAAACCCGAGGACCGCGAGAAAGGGAACCTGATGACTCCGTCCCACTAACCCCACCCCGAGACCAAGAGCAATAATGCCGATATTTTCAATACTGTGATACGCCAATAGCTTTTTAAGCTCATGCTGGCCAAGCGCATATAAAACGCCCATGAGGCCAGAGGTAACACCGATCACCAAAAGAACGTACCCGCACCAATCTGGAAGAACTTTCACGATCCACAATACGCGGCAGATTCCGTAAATCCCCATCTTGATCGCGACCCCCGACAGGATGGCTGAGACATGGGAGGGTGCCGCCGGATGGGCATGCGGCAACCAAATATGCATCGGCAGGCATCCCGCCTTAACCCCAAAGCCGGCTAAAGCCAGGAGAAATACCACCCCCGCAAAGGCTGGCGAAAAACCCGTCTGCGCCATCACATCAAAACTCATGGACCCTGCGGCATGCGCCATCAAAAAGAACATCAGGAAAAGAAAAAATGTCGCGCAATGGGACGCTATCAAATAAATAAATCCGGCCTTGCGCACCGCGGATTTTTCATCGTTAAAGATAATCAGGAAAAACGTAGAAATAGTCATGATCTCCCACGCCCCCAAAAAAAGGATCGCATTGTTGGCTGTGGTGATCAAAACAAGATCGAGCACGAAGATCAGATAAAAAAAGGCATGCATCCCCAGAGATTTCTTTCCCTGATAAGGACGCATGTATCCAAAACCATAAACTCCGGCACATAAAGCGAGGATCGTGATCGCGGCAAGGAATACAAGGCCCAGGGGATCCAGTCTAAAAGAGAATTCACCGAGAGGAACAAACCAAGGCGTACGAAGTAATTTTTCCACTTAGCCGGCCTGCGCGGTTTTTGCTTCCGCAACCTGGAATGTCGCGAGGATCTCTTCGGCATTCGCTTGACGTTTTAAGACCGATTGAACGCTTTCATTTTGCAAACAAAACGCCAAGCGCGCCAAAAGCGACAAATGTCCTTTGAAAGAACCGGACAATATCACAAATAGCGTATGGACCCTTTGTCCATCCAGCGCAGCAAAATCAACGGGGGTTTCCAGAAAAAAAAGCCCGATTACCGGATCGAGACCGGCAAAGATCACGGGGTGCTTGACGTGCGGGATAGCGATCCCGTTCCCAATACCTGTCGTGCCCGCTTGTTCGCGGGAAATCAGCATATCTTTTAAAGAAGACCGGTCCAAATGGCCCGGGAGAGGCAGAACACCTAAGACTTCCCCAAAAATCTCCTCGCGACGATTTCCTTTAATCCCAAAATGAACTCCCCCGCGGATAAGAGCTGGGGTGATAATGTCCTGGCTCGAACGACTCTTTCCGCAGAGTTTTAAGGCTCCGAGCGTTAAAGGAATCTTATATTTAAGAGCCCACTCCAAAACCTCGACAGAATTAAAATAATACTGGCCATTGGCCTTAACCGCCGGCATACTCCGATCATTCAGCCACTGATAAAGCGTTTTCTCTTCAACTTCAAAGGCTTTTACTATTTCACGGAATGTTTTTTGCATATTCTTTCCAGCCTTAGAAAAACGCGAAAAAAGATGACTAAAAACTATTTCGTCTTATCGAACAATCCTTAATCCTCACCAAGACTCTCCAGCATCTTTTCGCTTTTTCTTAATTTTTTCCGGAGAAGCTCGGCGATCGGCTTCAACACCTTAAAAATATCATGATCATGCAAAGCGTAATAAACATTTGTCTTTTCCTGGCGAGCCTCCAGCACTCCGAGATCCCGAAGGGTGGCTAAATGCCGCGACAAACTGGACTGTTCGACCCCCAACGCCGCGACAAGCTTTCCCACGCTGGCCTCTCCGCCCTTAAGATATTCCACGACCTGGAGACGGGCCGGATGCGCCAAAGCTTTTAAAAAATCCGCTTTGATCTTGAACACCATGCTGTCTATTTTTTTCATAAACCCTTCCTCGCAAAATTGAGGTGAATTTATTTTTTTTCTTTCAACAATTCTTCCGCGCGCGCGATCGACTCTTTCATGCTAGCAAAAACATTCTCCTCGCCCACAAGATCGTAAAGATTCGATTTGACCATTTCATTGAGCGGTTGCACATGTAGCCCGGTCACAACGAGACGGATGCCTTCCCTTTTATTCTTGTTATAAAAACTTTTAAGTGCGTGCATCCCCGTAGAATCAATCAAAGGCACATCCCGGAATCGCAGGATCCGCACTTTGGGTTTTTCATGAATCTCACGTTCAACCTCTTCAAAACTGTTAGCTGCTCCAAAGAACAGTGGGCCGTTAACTTCATAGACCTCAACCTTCGGAGGAAGAACAAAGGCAGACAACGGTCGATCCTCTCCCTTCTCCATTCTCTCATCCTCTTCATACTCTCTGGAAAAAACTTTAACATCCGTGACATCCGACATGCGTTTCATGAAGAGGAACGCGGACAACACGACCCCGACCTCAATGGCGACATTGAGATCGACAAGAACCGTGAGAAGAAACGTCAGCCCCAAGACGATCTTAGCTCCCTTAGACCCCTTGAAGAGATCATAAAACGACCGCCACTCGCTCATATGATAGGAGACGACGACCAAAATACCGGCCAAACAAGCCAGAGGAACAAATTTAATCAAACCGCCCAAAAACAGCATAATGAGGAGGACCGTAATCGCATGAACGATACCGGCGATGGGCGTTCTTCCGCCATTTTTAATATTGGTAACGGTTCTAGCGATTGCTCCCGTCGCGGGCATGCCGCCAAAAAAAGCTGAGCCGAGGTTCGCGATCCCCTGTCCAATCAGCTCAGTATTCGGACGATGTCGGGCGCCGATCATACCGTCGGCGACAACCGCGGAAAGCAAAGACTCGATCGCTCCCAAAAGAGCGATCGTCACCGCCGGCTGAAAGAGTTCCCGGATCCTTGAAAAGCTTAAAAGAGGAAAGTGCGGTACAGGCAACCCGTGAGGCAGTTCCCCGAAACGACTGCCGATCGTCTCAACGGGCAGATGAAAAAATGCCGCAATAGCCGTGACTGAGATAAGAGCCACAAGGGCGCCCGGGACGCGCTTGGAGATCATGGGGGTTATGGTAATAATAAAAACCGTGACAAGGCCTAGGATCAACGCTGCATAATTAACCGTACCGAGATGCTGGATAAAAATATGCCACTTTTCCACAAATTCGGCCGGAACTTTATCAATACTCAAACCCAGGAAATCTTTAACCTGGGATGAAAAGATAATGACCGCAATACCGCTCGTAAAACCCACGATCACTGAATGGGGAATAAATTTGATCGCCGTCCCGAGTTTTGCGAACCCCATGATCACAAGCAGAGCGCCCGCCATCAAGGTGGCAATAATAAGTCCGTCAATCCCATACTTCTGTACCACTCCGTAAACAATGACCACAAAAGCGCCTGTCGGACCGCCGATCTGCACACGACTCCCGCCCAGCACAGAAACAAGAAAACCGGCAATGATCGCCGTAAAAAGACCTCTATCGGGAGAAACTCCTGAGGCAATGGCGAAGGCAATCGCCAGGGGAATTGCAACCACCCCGACAATGAATCCCGCAATGCAATCTGTGAAAAATTTCTCTTTTGAATAGTCCTTAAGACAAGTCACTAATTTGGGGGAAAACATGAGGTCTCTTTCGTATAATTAAGTTAAAGAAAAGTTTTTTTTAAATTGGAACCATTTTTCAAAAAAGCTGCCGACGCAAAACATGTCCGCATCATGCTGTGTTTTATCACTTTAGAAAACCGCCGGGCAAAAACGCGCTTAAAGCTCCGCCGAGGACCGAGATAGCTTGCCTGCTTTGAAAATTGGCGGGTCCCCCCCTTTCCAACTTCACGATCATTTTTCGGGAGGGCATTCTAACGCAAAATCACATTTCAGACGCTACAATTCATGCATACGGCTTTCTTCATATATGCTTATATGAACATTAATGCATGTTATTGCAGAAAATGAAGGCTGTCAATGATCCCTTCGGGAGCGTTTTACTGGCAGCTTCTTCCAACAGTCCCAGAATGGCCTCGTGATACTACAAGAATGCGGTAGTAATCATTTTTGATGTCGCCTTATATATCATTAACGAGTTTGGTGAAAGCCTGAAATCAGAGATAGACATAAAAAGTAAGGGCAGACGTGGAACCCTATCAAGCCTTAACAAATTCTTCAACTGGCAGCCTTCCCCCATCGGCATAGCATGATTGTGGGATCGTTCACAATGGAATTCTTTTTTTAAATGACGCCAGAACCAAACCATCGATAAATCTCCAGATGTAGGATTCAAGGCGATGAGGTTTGAAATTCCTCTACTTATCATAGCGCCGAAGGTTATAGGCCTAGACCCGCTCGTTCATCAGCAACTTGGGATTTATTTTTATCGTATCTCCTTATGTCATAGGGAGACAAAGATCAGATTGGATGCGCTTACACCCCATACGAGTCATTGACAGGAGAGAAACAAACGAAAGGATTACCATTTTCCCGAAACTTCCCCGCTGAAATGTCCCCACGAAATAATTCCCATTTTTTCTGGATGGATTTGAATAATCGTTTACCTTTGGGAGTAATTTTTACCCAAACGACCCTCCGGTCATCCTCTTGGGAGCGGTACCGTTTTACAAGACCGTTCATGATCAGACGATTCACGCAAAAGGTTGTTGCGGGGCGAGTCGAAAATGTCTTTTCTGCAATATCGGACATTTTTAAACGAGGAGTTTCGTTCAACTCTGCCAATGCAAGACCATCGAAAAACATAACCCCACTTCGAAGAAAAATCTTATGCTCTTTTACCATGAATGCTTTGATGCATACGAAAGGATCCTTGAAATAATCGGAAGATTTTTCTTTCACTGCGGCTCTCCTTTCTGAATTTTTCATCGGCATCAGATATGAAGAAACCGGAGAATCCGTTTTGTCAGAGAAGTCCTAGCCTCCGCCACATCTTCCCCGCCTCCGCCCAACACGACATAAAGACGTACCTGATTAGCAAGCTTGGCCCGCCGGAGGGAAACCAGTACCTGCTGTGCGGCAAAGAGAGAGCGTTGCGCATCCAGAACGCCCAAATAATCGTCAATGCCTTTCTCATAACGGAAATTCGAAAGCCGGTAGGTCTCAGCGGCCGTATCGACCAGGGATTGCTGTGCCGCCACCTGTTGTCCCACGGTTCCGTAGACGGCGAGAGCATCGGCAACTTCTCTGAACGCCGTCTGGATGGCCTTTTCATACTGAGTTACCGCAATTTCACGATCTGCCTTGCTCACCCGATAAGCGAACCACGTGCGCGCATCGAAAATCGGCATCGTCGCTTGCGCCCCGTAGAGCCAAGTGGCCGTGCCGGTCTTGAACAAATGCGAAAGATCATTGCTGGCAGAACCGAGCGTGGTCGTCAGTGAAATCTGAGGGAAAAAGGCAGCCCGAGCCGCTCCAATATTGGCATAGGCCCCTTTTAGCTGGTGCTCCGCAACCATAATATCCGGCCTCCTGAGAAGCACTTCGGAAGAAAGTCCGGGAAAAATATCCGTAGTAGGTTGAATGCTAGCTAGGTCAACCGGCAAGAGATCTTCCGGAACCGACGAACCCGCCAAAAGATCCAATGCATTTTGACTCTGTGCAACGAGTTGCCTGTACAAGGCAACGTCGCGTCGGGCAACTTCCACCGGTATTTGAGCGCGTTGAAAGTCTAGCTTGCTCACCACCCCAAGGTCATACTGCCGCTCGATCAGTTTGCAGGCAGATGTCTGACTTTGGAGCGTCTCCTCCGACAAAGCAAGATTCTCCCGATCCGCGGCCAAGGACAGATACGTGCTGGCCACGGAAGACACCAACGCGATCTGCGCGCTCCTCCGGGCCGCCTCCGTACCCAGATATTCCTCCAAAGCCTTTTGGCTCAAGCTTCGGATGCGGCCGAAAAAATCGATCTCCCAAGCAACAATTCCCAGATTAACATCATAAGTCTTAGACGTTCTTTTAACGCCGGGCGCCACAAAATCAGCAGAAACTTGTTGTTCCCCTCCTCCCGCGTCCGCATAGACCTTGGGAAGCAACTCACTCCGTTGAATGTCGTAAAGGGCGCGCACCCTCTCCATGTTCAGAGTGGCAAGCCGCAGGTCCCGATTATTTTGGAGGGCCGTTTCGATGACCTTTTTTAATTTGGGATCAGTGAAAAATTCCTGCCATTTCAGTTGAGGAACCTCGGGACTGCCCTCGGGCGGTATTACCGCCACCGGGTAAGCAGCGCCGCTAGGCCACTGGCTCGGGACCGGAGCGTCGGGCCGCTTATATTTCGGGACCATGGTGCAGCCGCTCAACCCCAAAACCAGCGTCAGGGTCACGACAAATGATCGCCTCATGTCAATTGCCCCCCGGTAAAACCGGAGCTTTCGCGTCGTCTGCGACGATTTTCGGCTGACGCTTGCGAAAAAGGCGCGAGATAAGAACAAAGAACAACGGAATGAAAACGAGGTCGATGAATGTCGCTGAGATCATTCCGCCGGTCACGGCCGTCCCGATGGCATTCATGGCACCGGCACCGGCACCAGTGGCGATGGCCAAAGGCAACGTGCCGAAGAAAAACGCCAACGACGTCATGATGACGGGCCGGAACCGGATCTTGACCGATGCCAGGGTGGCCTCGACAAGTCCCAAGCCTTGTTGCATCTGTTCTTTGATGAACTGAATAATCAAAATGGCGTTCTTGGTCGAAAGCCCCATCGTCGTCAAAAATCCGATCTGGAAGTAAACATCATTAGGAAATCCCCGCAAAAAAGTAGCCGTGAGCGCGCCAAGCACGCCGAGCGGAAGCATCAACAGGTTGACAAAAGGGATGCTCCAACTTTCATACAGTGCCGCTACGCAAAGAAAGATCACAAGAATGGAAAAGATATAAAGGATAGGCCCCTGGGCCGTTGCCATGCGTTCCTGATAAGAAAGCCCCGCCCAGTCATAGCCGAATCCTTTTGGCAATTTCGAGATAATCTCTTCCAGAGCCCGCATGGCTTCGCCGGAACTGTGATGCGCCGCCGGCTCCGCCCAAATATTCAGGGACGAGAATCCGTTGAAACGTTCTAGCTGAGGAGATCCGAAATCCCAGCGCGTCAATGCAAACGAATCAAAGGGGGTCATCTTTCCGGCATTGTTGCGCACATAAAGTTTTTCCAGATCCTTGGGGAGCATGCGATATGAGGCGTCCGCTTGGACATAAACCCGTTTAACCCGGCCGTTCTGAATGAAATTGTTCACATACGTGCCACCAAACGCCGCCGAAATGGTGTTGTGGATCGAACTGATCGGCAATCCCAACGCGCCGGCTTTCTCCCAATCCACATCCACCCGAAATTGCGGCACGTCTTCCATGCCGTTGGGTCGAACGCTGGCGAGCCTTTTGTCCTGAGCCGCCATACCCAACAGCTGATTTCGGGCGTTCATGAGAGCCGCGTGACCGAGGCCGCCGCGGTCCACCAGCTGGAAATCCACACCCTGAGCATTGCCGAGTTCGACGACAGCCGGAGGAGGAAAAACAAAAATCATGGCTTTGCGATTGGCCGAGAAATACCGCATGGCCCTTCCGGCGATCGCCTTGGCCTTCTGATCCTTCCGATGACGCAATTCCCAGTCCTTCAGTTTAACAAACACCATGCTGTTATTTTGCGACCTGCCCGAGAACCCCACTCCCACGATCACCATGCACGATTCAACGGTCTCTTTTTCCTTTTCCTGGAAATACTGCTTCACTTCATTCGCGACGGCTTTGGTCTGCTCAAGCGTCGCGCCTGTCGGCATAATGATCTGAGAAAGCAAGATGCCCTGGTCTTCATCCGGCAGATACCCCGTCGGGAGCCGCACGAACAGAAAAACAATGAGAAACAGGATCGCCCCATAGAGGAACAAATAGCGCAATTTTTGGGCTAAAGAATGCCCCACCAACTTGATATATCCGTCTCGAATTTTAAAAAAAGTCCTGTCGAACCACTGAAAAAAAGGGCGCAGGAACCAGATCGCATTTTCCGCCGGCTCATGCCCTTTCGGTACCGGCTTCAGCAGCGAAGCGCAAAGAACGGGCGTCAGGATCAAGGCGACCGCCACCGACAACAGCATGGACGTGATAACGGTCACAGAAAACTGACGGTAAATCACACCGGTCGAACCCGGGAAAAACGCCATCGGCCCGAAAACCGCCGAGAGCACCAACCCAATCCCGATCAAGGCGCTCGTGATCTGCTCCATGGACTTCGCCGTCGCCGCCCGCGGAGAGAGTCCCTCTTCGCCCATGATCCGCTCCACATTCTCGACGACCACGATAGCGTCATCCACCAACAGGCCGATCGCCAGCACCATGGCGAACATGGTCAGCATGTTGATGGAAAAACCGAAAAGGCTCAACACTGCAAAAGTCCCTAAAAGAACCACAGGCACCGCAATGGTCGGAATCAACGTGGCCCGAAAGTTCCCCATAAATAAATACATGATCAGGAAAACCAGCAGGATCGCTTCAAAAAGGGTCTTCACCACTTCATCGATGGCGACTTTCACAAAGGGTGTCGTATCGTAAGGATACACGACCTTCATGCCATGAGGAAAATACTGGCTCATCTCCTTCATTTTCGCCTTGACCGCATCTGCCGTATCAAGCGCATTGGCGCCGGGAGCCTGGCGGATGGCTAACCCCGCAGAAGGTCTGCCGTTGTGGAAACCTTCAACATCGTAGGACTCGGTCCCAAGCTCCGTTCTCCCCACATCCTTGATCCGGACAACGGCTCCGTCCGGATTGCTACGGACGGGAATGTTGGCAAATTCCTCCGGAGTCTGAAGTAAATTCTGAACAATGATCGAGGCGTTCAGACGCTGGCCCTCCACGGCCGGAAGCCCGCCGAACTGCCCGGAGGAAACTTCTACGTTGTAAGCCTTCAGCGCCGCGACAACGTCGGCTACGGTGAGGTTATAGTTCGTTAGCTTGTCGACATCCACCCAAACACGCATTGAATACTGAGAACCAAAGTTCTCGACCTCCCCGACTCCGGGGACGCGCGCCAGGACCTTTTCCAGATTGGACTGGGCGTAATCCCGCAAATCGATGCCGTCCATACTGCCGTCATCCGAGATCAACCCCACAATAATCAGATAATTCCGCGTGGATTTGCTGACCGTCACACCTGAACGCTGGACCACCTCCGGCAAGCTAGCCATGGCAAGCTGGAGTTTATTTTGAACCTTGGACCAGGCAAGATCCGGATCGGTCCCTGCTTTAAAGGTCAATTCGATACGGGAGGCGCCGGCAGAATCGCTTTTCGCTGACATGTAGATCAGGTCTTCAAACCCGGTCATTTTTTGTTCGATAATCTGGGTCACGGAGTTTTCCACAGTCTCGGCGGAAGCCCCCGGGTAAAAAGACGTAATAGCAATGGAGGGCGGCGCAATAGGAGGATATTGCGAAATGGGAAGTTGCGTGATGGCCAATACGCCCAGCACCATCAGGATGATGGCAATGACCCAGGCAAACACCGGCCGATCAAGAAAAAATTTCGATATCATGGGGTATTCCGTCTAATGCGTCATGTTACTGGGTCATTGCGGCGATGAAACGTTTTTGCCATACGCAGGATCATTTTTTTGACCCGGTTCAAACGGAACCACCTTCACAACAGCGCCGGGTCTGGTCCGTTGAAGGCCTTCGACAATGACCCGGTCCCCCGGCTGAAGACCGGACGACACAAGCCATTTGTCACCGACGGCGCGATCCAACGTGAGCATCCGCTGCTCCACCTTCTCGCCGTCACCCACCACCAGCGCCACGGATTCTCCTTTCGGGGTTTGAGCAACGCCTTGCTGGGGGACCAGAATCGCCTGTTCCATGACGCCCTCCGTAATAATGGCACGAACGAACATACCCGGCAAAAGAATGTTTTCCGGATTCGGGAAAACGGTGCGCAAAATCACAGACCCCGTGGTGGGATCCACAGTCACATCTTTAAATTGAAGCGTCCCTTGGAATGCATACGGCGTACCGTCTCCCAGAATGAGCAAAACTGTGCTCTTTTGTGTCTTATCGCGATTGAGAATTCCGTTTTTAAAAGAACGCTGAAAACGAAGCAGATCATTCGCGGACTGAGGCACGTTCACATAAATCGGATCCAGCTGCTGAACGGTGGCCAAAGCAACGGGCTGATACGCCGTCACAATACCGCCTTCCGTCACGGTGGAAGCTCCGATGCGACCGCTGATCGGTGAAACAATATGCGTGTAATCAAGGTTGATGCGGGCTACTTTAAGTTCCGCTTCAGCCTGTTTTAGAGCGGCGTTTGCGTCATCAAAAGCCTGCTGGCTCACGGCTTTGTCCGCGAGAGCTTCCTTGTAGCGGCTTACCCGTGCCCGAAGGGCCACCAGATTCGCTTCGGAACGTTCGAGCACTGCCTGAAATGGCGCAGGATCGATCTGATAAAGTTCATCACCCGCCTTAACGTCAGAACCTTCGGTAAAAAATCGCTTCAGGACAATCCCATTAACCTGGGGACGGATTTCCGCAACAAGAAAAGCGCTCGTGCGGCCAGGCAACTCGTTTGTAATAGCTAACCTCTCGGTTTGCAGAGTGACCACGGCTACTTCCGCCCCCTGAGGGGGCATTGCGTCCCTCGGTTTGCATCCGGAAACCACGCCCATGAGAACGGTGGTCCCCAAAAACAGGATCAAAACAGGCCATTTCCAAAGAGCCGTGACGCTAAAGCAATGAGACACACCCTTAAAAATCAAAGCGCAAAGATTAGAAATCGAGACTCCAGTTTCTTTTGTTTTCATTTCATGACCGACTTTCAACAATCCATGCGCTGAACTTTGTCAGCAATTGATTTAAAGTTTTAATTTCGTTCTTGGATAAGCCTGCCGTAATACGAACGAATTTTTTATTTTGAATCGGGATAACACGGCGCGCTAAAGTCTTGCCTGCGTCTGTAAGCTTTACAAATCTTGCTCTTCGATCATCTTGTGACGAACTTCGAAATACCAACTTTTGTTTTTCCATGCCATCAATGACCTTCGTCACATTAGCCCGACTCACCAAAAGCAAGCCGCTCAGTTCTTGCTGCATGTACCCCCTATCGTCACCAAAATTAAGAATCATCAGAATGTTCATTGCTGAGGGGGATAGATTGAATTCCGCATGCGCTTTGAGGGAAACCAGAACATCATGAGTGTAAGCAAAATTCAGGATTAATTCCGTTGAAGGCCAATCAAAATCCTTGTACCGCTCGCAATATTTTCGGACCTTACCCCAGTAATAAGCCCTTCTTTGGTCAATGGTGATTTCTTTGCGTTTGTCCATTTCGTCTCCGTGCTCCGTGCGCATAAAAAAGCTATTTGAATAATAGATGACAACTCGCATTATGTCAACCAGTTAACTGTCTACCTTTAAACATAAAGGCGCATTGAATTAACCGGGGCGCTTTAAAAAACACGAAATTGATCTGCCGCTTGAAGATTTGAGGAAAAGATTGTCAAATACCACTGATATTTCCTTCGCTAACGAGCCGCTGATCCGGAAGCAGCTCCTCCTCGTCCACCCCATCCCGGCTATGCTTGCAGATGGACGGGCCAAAGACCTTAAGCGGATCGCTGGCTGAACCCACATCAGCCTTTTTCGCCTTTACCAGATCATGAGCCTGCTTTATCTCTGTCCCCAGACACAGGAAGACATCGTTACCGCCCCGAATTCCCGCCTATCCGAGATTACCGAGCGAAATATCCGGCACATTTCAAACGAGATCGATTGGCAGAAACAAGCCGCCTCGTGGCAAAAATCCCTCGCTTAAGTTCTTACCCTTTCCACTCCGAAAAGTGCTGCGCCCACCTCGGAAGTGTTTGTTGGCATTAACCAGAGATATATGCCTCAAAATCGGAAACCTTCGGCCTCATACCTGGTTAATGGTCTATTTTGGCGCTAGCTCTTTTTGCAACTCACAGAACGGGCCATTAACCTGGGGGCATTTACCAATCGACATTGGGGAGGCATCGGGCAGATTTGGGATGGAAATAATCGGGATGAAATGGGCTGGAAAGTAAAAATCCCCCGACACCGTCGGGGGATTTTATCTCTGTCCGGTAGAGCGTGACAAGAGAAGTGACGCGCTCACGTCACTATGGTGTCATACGCTCATACCAACCAGTGGCTGCATCATACAGCTACCTATCTATGCATGTCAAACGTTGGCGCCGCAGAGGTAGCGGTATAGACCCGATTTCCTGATGTCCAGAGATGTCCATAGTATGAAAAAGGCCGAAAAAATGTCCGTTTTGTCCGGTCTTTTTGGGGCGACATTTCTGCAAGATCATATTGATGAATAGGATAAGGAATGTCCGGCCCCAGAGGGCGGACATTTTGAAAAACCAACGATTGTGGGACTTATTGTCCCACTATTCAGCGAATCAAACCTCGACAGGTTCTGCTTCCGGTTGCGCGGGCAGCCTCCCCCAATCGGGTTGGTGGTGAGATCGTTCATGGCGGAGTTCCTTTTTCAGAGATGCCAGGATCAACCCATCGATGAATTTCCAGATATAGGATACGAATCGAACCGGCTTAAAGTTCCCGGATTTGTCGTAGTAGCGTAGGTTATAGGATTGAACTCTTTCGTATAAAACAACGATTGCCTGAGAAAGAATGTCCTCCCCAAACCGTCGCGCATAAGCCGGAAAAGCTCGTTTATGAATTCGGAAGATCACAAAGCCGATGTGGCGCAGAACGAGCTCTTGGGCTTGAGCCTTGCCACCGCGTTTAGCCTCTCGGATAAGCCGCCGTTCTTCTTGGAGAGAAATCCTGGGATATTTACGAATGATGTCACGGTACGTTTTCCACATACCGGTACATTCTTAGATAGGGCTTCAAGAAAAGCTACTGCGAATGTCGCTTTCCAGATGAAAAGCGACATTCGATATTTACCAATGTCGTCTTGCAATGAAATTACGACATTCGTTCAATGGTTTAGCCTTCTGCCTCACCGAATTAAAAGGCTATGCGCTAGAACGGCGAGCACGATCGCCGTCACAAAGATATAGATAATATTCCGTTGGCGGACAAACGTAATGAGCGAAAAAAATACCCTCGCCACCGGCGTAGCGATCAATAGCAAGAGTCCGAGTTGGATCAACCCCCGACCATGAAACGAAAGCACGCTCCCCCATATGCCCTTAACGGAACAGAGTTCAACGGGCACCCGTTGAAATATCTTGTAATTTATGGGCTCAAAACCATGCCGGAACAGATAGATGACACCTCCAGCAAAAACGATCACCGCAGAGATCACAACCCCTGTCCTCAAGAGGTGGCTCATGATGATTTCCGTTCGATGATTCTTCAACTCCTGCCCAGCATCATTCATTTTAAAATTCCGCCTGTTAATCCGGCATAGATCATTTGAAGCGCCAAAAGAAAAATAGTTATGCTAAAAACGATCCGTAATTTTTGAGTTTCCGCTTCAAAAAGATGCCGCGCCCCCAAAGACGATCCAAGTAACACGCCTAACATGACCGGCATCGCAAGGCCCGGGGCGATGTACCCTTTAGCAAGGTAGATCCCCGCACTCGCTGCGGCTGTCACCCCGATCATGAAATTACTCGTAGCCGTTGAAACCTTGAATGGAAGTCGCATGGCCTGATCCATAGCCAAAACCTTTAAAGCTCCGGAACCGATGCCCAATAAACCCGAGATAATTCCGGCAATGAACATCAATCCAAAACCCAGAGGAACAGACCGGACATGATACGACTTCAATCCCTGGGGCGTCGGATACACTCCGTCCATCCCTAAAAAAGTGGCGAGCTTATCCGTATTAGGGATCTCTGACCTATTATCTCGAGAGCGACTCGACATGAAGGCTGAGAAAATTAGGACGACACCGAAAATCACGGCAATGATGGGAGTTGATAGACGCAGCGCCAGAAATGCGCCCGCGAGAGCGCCGACGGTCGTAGCGACTTCCAAGAACATCCCAATCCGGATATTACTGAAGCCTTCCTTTAGATATGTCGCGGCAGTCCCGGAAGAAGTCGCAATGACCGAGACGAGAGAAGCTCCGATGGCGTACCGTATATCCACGCCAAAAACCAACGTGAGAAGCGGAATAATAACCACCCCGCCTCCTAAGCCGGTCAGCGAGCCCAAAAAACCAGCGGCTACGGAACCGATCCAAACAAGAATCGTAAATATTAGGATATTCATTATTCAGCCATACTTTCTGACATCCCACCCTTCCGTAAAAATGGTCTCGATTCCGAAAGAACTCGGATAAACAATTGAACTTCTTAGCATGCAGGGCTTAATAAATCCACGGAATAAACTTTTTCTTCACGGCTATTTTATACTGATCATAGTCAGCATAAGTCTTACTCAACCAGCTCTCTTCGATTCTCGTTTTTACATCAAATAAAATCAAAAGACATAAGGACAATATTATTCTGACCAAATCGTGCTTCCAAAGGCTAACGCCAAAAGAGGCCATAAAAATTCCTACATATCCAGGGTGTCTAATAATACCGTAAATGCCCGATTGGATTAAATAACCACCGGCGACAGGTTTCGGAGAGACAACCATGTTTCTTTTCAAACTTTTACGAGCAAATACAAAAAGCATCGTTCCCGAAATGACAAGCAGCGCT